>Ga0209585_10000907_pt1 | contig 11551 bp, 9 predicted proteins | sample NGEPerone_FD_185491 | JGI IMG/M metagenome (GOLD analysis project Ga0209585, IMG submission 185491) | Arctic peat soil microbial communities from the Barrow Environmental Observatory site, Barrow, Alaska, USA - NGEE Permafrost154B-one... | ecosystem: Environmental > Terrestrial > Soil > Wetlands... | reverse complement strand
ATCGACAAGTAAACGTCGGCATTTTTGAAGAGGTCTAGGCCGCCTATGTGGTCGCGATCAGTGTGCGTGAGAAACACGTACTTGACGTGCTCAGGCTTGAAACCGAGGGCATCAAACCCTCGTTTGATGGGTTCCTCACTAATACCTGTATCAAAGCAAATTGGCGGATCAGCTGCTGTGTAAACGAACATACTGACTGCCATTGATTTGATTTCATAGACGTTGTCTGTTATCCACACGATTTACCATCCTCCCTATCCCGTCCTTTTTGGGCCAATCTGTGAGATGATTGCCCTCAAATATCGTTGTTTTAACGCTCGTTTTCAGCTCAAGCGGGACTTTTTGAATGTTGCAGCAAAGATGTCTGGCTGTGAGCCGGTGGCATGATTACTTAGGACTAGACTTGATGTTACAAGGTATGTCATCAGAAACGAATAAGACTTCGTTTCGCTTGCTTTAGCTATCCATACTTCTAAATTGGCCAAGCAGCAGCACGCCTATTATGTGCGACCACGACAGGGCGGTGAAATCATTTCTTGATCTTAGGTTTTTGTTACTTAGTCCTCGAACGCAAAGTTTATCTTTTTTTACCGTTTTTTTAGGAGCACACAGCTCGTTTGCGAGGGAGAAATGTCAGGCAAATTTCTATGGTGTAAGACGCTAATGGCAGTCGGTTTTGTGATTATGTTAATACACGTCTTATTTTTCGTCGTGACCTTGACGTGGCACGTCGTATTCTTAGCTCCTCGACTGCTAAAGATGATGAAACGTAACTCGTCACGACACGATTGCTGCTAATCTCGGCAACAGAGTTTGGGGGTCTGCTCAAGCAGAAAGAAAACGTGCCGGAGCGTAACATCAGCTGAAACGATAGGCTTGGATGATATCTTCAGCCTTCAACGCTGTAGGGGGGTAAGCGGGATATGGACGGAACGGTTTAGAACTTGACTTATTGAGCCACCGCCTTGTTACGTCCGTCATCTGCTGCGTTCCCGCGTAGACGGCCTAAGTTTGTCCGATCGGCACAAGTCGGGGTCCTCGATTACCCATCTATCTTCGGTTATCTTCGAACTCCTGCAAGTTAGAACTCTTAAGGACCGGCGGACCCGACGCTGAAAGAATATTGTTGCAACAATCGTATCCCTTTTCACGAGCGTTCAGACAGACACTCTAGCTACCGTCGTTGCGACGCTATCATGCTACAGGATGCGCTTGATTTTCCTGGTCCTTGCGCTTGTAGAATAGCCAAAATATTACTCCCGAGAGCACGATGAAAAGCGACGCCACGTATATCGGTGCCGTTGCGACGATCTGAGCGGCAAGATAGCCCGCTGCTATTGGCGGAATTGATTGGGCTAAGGCTGAGACGCTCGCATTGATGCCCAAAATCTCGCCTTGCCTCGATTGCTCCGCCGATTTACTGATAATCGTCGGGAGGAAGGCTTGTGAAAGCCCATTTGGAATCCCAAAAAAGGGGACGACAAAAAGCAGTTGCCACCACACCGTGGGTAGGAAAAACGCAAGGATAAGCACCCCGGTGGTAATGAGGGTGACGCGGAGTATTTTGTAATCAGCAAATCTTGTGAGCTTTCGGAGGATTAACCCTTGTGAGATCACGATCCAGAGCCCGACGTACGCCAGAAAATCTCCTATGTTGCCTGAGGTGAAATTGAATTTGTTAATGAAGTAGACGCCGATGAACGTCGTGTAAAACGTGAAACCTCCGTGGAAAAGAAAGGAGGTCGTAAAGAGCGTCCGAAAGCCTCTGTACGTATAGGCGTGGACGATATCAATAAGGGATTGAGCCCACCGTATTTTGACCTCTTTGTGTGTTCGCGCAAGGGTCTCAGGAAGCAACGTGATAACAAGCACGATATTCACCGCGCCCAGCAATGCGGCAAACCAAAAGGGCGTAGCAGCGTTGAACCAACTTACGATGGACGGGTCAGACAGTTTACCACCGATATAAGGACCAATAATGAACCCAAGCCCGAACGCCGCTCCAATAAGCCCGAAGTTTTTCGCCCTTTCTTTAACGGGCGTAATATCAGTGACGACCGCCTGTGCGACCGGAATGTTGCCACCCGTAATGCCGTCGAAAGCGCGAGCGAGGAAGAGGAGGGGAATGTTTTTGGTGATGATACCCATTGCGAAGACAATGTAGGATATACACGTGCCGCCGAGTGACACGCCGAGCACTTTTCTCCTTCCATATTTATCCGAGAGTTGGCCTAAGATAGGGGCAGCAAGAAACTGAAAAATAGAATAGATTGCCACGAGCCACCCGAGGAGGATGTACCCCTGTTGTATGGTGTAGCCAGCCGGAAGAACGTAATAGGGAGAGCGGGGGCCAGCGAGCAGTATGGGGACGATAGGGATAAGAATGCCGACCCCCACTAAATCGAGGAATACAATAGAGAGGATGACGAAAAGCGGTTTTCCTTTCAGAACCGGTGGCTCTTCTTCCATCGCTTGCTTAACTCCTCGTCAAATGGGTGAAACCACACAGCACCGATATTCATATAAATGTTGCGTCCTTGCGCGTGGGCAATTCTTAGCTCTGCCTGAAATGTTAAAACAGCAGGTGACGTGTGGGCTGTTTGCGCAGCCCAGCGGTTTCGCACGCTCGGAAAAAGGGCTATTTCTGGACACGTGTGGGCTTGGGATAGCGGAGGCGCAACAAATATCTGCATTTAAAGGTCTAAAGAGGATAATCATCTCCAAATGAAAACTGGTACTCATCTATGAAGAACGGGCAAACGTCGCAGAAGCTTAACCTCTTTGACGTGACGAATCTGGTCGTTGGCGGCGCCGTAGGCGCGGACATATACATCGTTGCCTCGTTGGGCAGTGCGTATCTTGGGCCGGCTAGTTTGCTCGTGTGGCTTGTTGCGGGGGCAATCGCCATGATCCTAGCTTTAAACTTTGCAGAAGCTGCCGCTCTCGTGCCTCGAGTAGGGGGGTCGTTTGCCTACGCGCGCGAAGCGTGGGGAGATTTTGCCGGTTTCTTGGTGGGCTGGCCGCTCTGGATCGCCGAGGTCGCCGCACTCGCCGTCATGCCCGTCGCGTTCGTCCGCTATTTGACTTATTTTGTCCCTTCGCTTAGTTTTGCTGAGGGGGTAATCATTAAGATCCTCTTTGTCGTCATTATCGCCTATGTGAACGTGCGCGGCGCTAAGGAGGCGGGGCGCGCAAATGACGTCCTTACCATCGCAAAATTGAGTCCGCTCCTCCTGCTGATCGTCGCTGGATTCGTCTATTTGACGTTAAACCCAGGTACCGCCGCTTCGAACCTTTTACCGTTTGCCCCGCTCGGCCTCGGCAATTTCGGGCAGGCACTGATTCTCATAGTGTGGGCGTACGCAGGTTTTGAGCTTGCCGTCATCCCGTCCGGCGAAGTTGAAAACCCGACAAAGACCATCCCAAAGGCGATGGTAATCGGCATGGTTATCGTGACGCTCTTCTATGTCTTAACGAACTTCGTCGTGCTCGCGGCGGTGACCTGGACCGTGCTACAAACCGATATCACTCCGCTTGCTACGGCGGGAAGCGTCGTCCTATCGTACACGCCGACGCTTGCACTCATTGGCGGTGCCGTGCTCGGAATCGGGGCACTTATTTCGATTTCTGGGTTTGATGAATCTGGCACGCTGTCGACCTCACGATTGTCCTACGCAATCTCGCTTGAAGGCCTGTTCCCGAAGTTCCTCAGTCGTCTCCACCCTCGGTTCGGCACCCCCTATAATGCGATCATCGCACAGTCTGTCATCGCGCTCATCGCGTCGTTGGTCGGCGGCCTCACCCAGCTCATCGTGTTCTCAACGTTCAATCTCGCGTTCGTGTATCTTGTCACAAGTGCGGCGGTTCTGACGTTGCGGGAGCAAAAGAAGCACGCGGCAAGTGAATGCACTTACCTTGAGCGGTTTACAGGCCCGGTCATTCCTATTGCAGGCATCATCTTAAGCACGTTTCTCATTTACGAGTGTGGAATTACCGCCGTGGCATTCGGTGTGGCGTCGATTCTGATTGGTATTCCGATCTATGTCCTTTACGCGCCGCGAACAGAGATAGCGACGCTCAAGAAAGAATTCTATTCGACGGAAGCGATCCTCGCTCGCAGAACACGGAGGGAGAGGGTTTTTTTGGGTTACGTGGTGTGGTTGATACGGAAGGCGGTAGCACGTCGATCAAAAACGTAACTGATCCGGTGATGAAAAAAGAGGAAGCCTCGGTCTTTTTAGCCTTTTTTTATTCTTTCTTCCGTCCCCCGTGAAGTCGCAAAAAAGTGGATGGCCTAACGAGTAAGATACTAAAGTCTCTCCTCAGTAACAGCAGGCGTGGATGCGCAAGAGCGGATTTATGAGCTAATAAGGAGGGACTAGCACTGGCCCCTCCTTCGTTCTTTTTTTTCGAGTTAAGCCCATTGGTCCTGTAGTAGGTTATTTTGATACGTGCCTGCAGTAGCGTTCACTTCCCACCTTTAAAACTCCAAATTTCATTCGTATTCTAGCAAATAAGAGGCCCCCAAAAGTTAAAGTTTGGATGAAACTCTCTTATTCGGCAGGCGCGTTAGGCTTATATTAACTAATTTTTTGTCGTCTGATACGATTGAAAGACTTATGTTTGCTTCTAGAAAAGCGAGTATTTCTTGTCTTTTCGTTTTGTTAGAAAAGCTACAATACAAGAAGTAAGAGGTACCAACCGACGATAACCCCGATAAGTACCGCTATCATAATCACAGCGCCGTGTTTTAAATCCAACTATAAGCACCCCCTTGCACTAGGTATCAAATAATTACTATTAACGCTTATTCTCTCCGATCTGAGATTGCTAGCGTAGTATTTGCCAACGTGTATTTTTTGCGGCTTGCTAAGAAAGGAATCTCTCACACGTTTTCGCAAAAACAGAGTATGGATCTTTTAGCCTGCTGTGGTTTCGGGCTCATCATCCAGCTTAAACTCACGTGACACGCGGCTCGTTTTGCATATCCACAGTCTTTGATCTCCAGTCCACACACAGCAGTCACTGACCAGTTTTTTGTCACACCGTCCGCATGTTACACTTATTATCGGCGTTCCTACGTATGGCAAAAATCGATTTATACGAAAGCTGCACACACGATTTAAATAGTGAAGTATGGCTTTTGAGTGATTTTTCGCCCGAGAAGCTGCGAAAAAGCGTTACGATATATGAGCGGTAATCTATGCAACAAAAAACACCTATAGCTGCAATTGTGCTTGTGTTAATCATCCTGGCATCTTGTAGCGGGTGTTTGGGTGGAGGGAAAACTGGTAATGAGACGATGTTGCCTCTCGCAAACTCCGTGCTCGTGGTGAGCTCGGTTGAGGCGATGGTAGGTAATAGCACGTCTCTTTCTTGCGGTTTGAACACGTCAAGCGGACAGGGAATTAATAATCAAACAGTCTACTGGTACCTTGATGGGAAGGCTCTTGGGCAAAGCTCGACATATTTTGGTTTTGCTGCATACAACCTTTCTGTCAGCAACGTCTCAGTGTTGTCCTTAGGAGAGCATCGAATTATTGTGGAGTATAAGGGCAATGCTGATTATACAGGTTCAACGGGAGAAGGAGTGCTGCGAGTCATTCCAAAGTCTACCCTTACACCATCAACAAACACGTCGACAGCTGGCGGGATACGCGACATAATTGGGCATGACGTTTATGACCGGATTCGTTCAATACTAAATGAAACGTTCTAAATTTGTAACAGAATATATTATATTGAGAATTGACGATATTATCGCGTAGCGTGAGGAGCGAGACCTTGTCTGAGAAGATCTGGGGCTAAAGGCAGCACAACAGATAATGTGATATGGCGCTTTTTTACGTCTTTTGGTTTGGTTAAAGGAACACCAACCGATGGCGCAACCGTTGGATCTAATTTAATCGCTTGTGGCGCCCCTATCATCCATAACTTATCTTTCGTCTGTAGTCTCCTTTGTATGCTTGACTTTTCTCGTTGTTCTAGAACCTCTTGCTATACCCCCAACAGAGACTGAAAGCGCAATAAGGTATCCTAGGTTATACCAAAATCCATTATTATGAACTTGGTATAGTACGATATTATTGTCGAACCAACTGGCTATGAATGACAGGACGATAATAAGACCTTGCCATAGACCCCACCAAAAGTTCGCGGGCGCCCCCGATAGATCTCTGGTCGGCATCCCAACGTGGTACACTATTATGTAGATTGCAGCAGCTACTAACGCCAGTCCCACTAAGACAAAAAGTGGTATGAACTTTCTCATTTTTTGTTCCATGATCTCTCCCTTGCCTATGGTTAAATTATAATATGTTGTACAGTTGCATGGATCAAGCATCTATAAATCCACAAAGGTAGAAAAAATGTGTTAATATCGTTATACGGTCACCTTTTCAAGTCAATACCAAAATAAAAGGTTCTTGAATGGAAAATTCGGGATAAAAAACCAAACGGGATAAAGCGTTTTTTAGTGACCTAAAAAAGAAGGAAAGGAAGCGCGAACGCCCCCAGTCACGTGTTGTATCAGTTCCGCAAGCGCTTAACGCTGAATGCCTATCTTCTTCGCCCACGCGGTGGCGTCTGAGAGCTTCAGCACGGGGTGTACCTTCACCATACCCACGAGCCTAAATTGCTCCAAAGCACTGTTCAAAGCTTCGTTGTCGTTGGCGTCCACGATCAGAAAATAGACGTGTCCCGGTGCATCGAGGTAAATCTCTGTGAGGGTTACGCCGGAGCGCTCTACGCTTTCGACCATCTTGGCAATGAACTCCTTGTCGGGTCGTACAAGTCCTCCTGGACAGTTTTCGGCCGTGTGTTTGGCAACTACCAAAAAGAGCAGTAAATCACCTCCTGTCACAAGTTGTGCGAATGAGTTGTGCTGACGCGTTTATATCAGTTGCTGCCAATCATACGCTTTTGTGCCAGCTCCGACATTTCTTTTTCTAAAAGGCCGAGTGACGCCTTGTTGTCACGCACCTATTTATGCGTGCACGCGCCATCCTCGAGTATTATGATGCCCTCCAGCGGAGCCATCCTCAACAGCGTGAAAGACGCCTGGCAGAGGTTGTCGCGATATTTGAATCAGCAACGCGTGAGATTCTCTTTATCGTGCCCCCTTCCGTGCTCTCCATTGCCGGTACCTCCTTTAATACCGTCGCGGACGCCAAGCATTTCAAACAAAACGGCGGAGTAATGCGCGGCATCACGACCATATCGCGCGCGAACGCCGAAGAGACGCAAATGCGATTGGATCTCGGCGAAGACCTGCGCCACAGTGACCTTCGGTATGAAATGTTTATGATTGTAGGCGACCGGCAGCACAGCCTCAGCGCGATGTACGCCGACGTTAAGGAATTCACGCTCGACACCTCGATTGTCGCCTTTAGCTGTGAAAGTCCTATCTACGCAGAGTACCTCATTGCCGCCTTCGAGAAGGCGTGGTCAGAGGCCGTCCCTGCAGAAGAGCGGCTACGGGAGCTCTTGGAGCAAGGCCCCCTGTGAGCATTAATTACCAATGCATTGGCAACAGTGATGGTAGTGATGATACGGAGGCAAAATCTTAACTGCAGCCTTACCCCACTTTATAAATCTTATAAGACTGCCCGTAAGCGTTTTTGTATTCAAAGACCGGTTTCCAGCCTTCGAAGAGCTTGTAATTGATCTTGTAAGTATCGGATTGGGTTTCATCAGGCCCTAGGCAGACGTAACTGATGTTCAATGCATGCAACTTCTCTTGCATCGTGGTCAAGTTCGTGGCATTATAGATGGCGCGGACGTTGGAGACGCGGTCTGCTGTATTGATGCCGTGAGTGTACATCCACGGGTAGTAGCCTAAATACGAAAGCCGGCCGGCGAGGGCGATAGCGGGATGCGTCGCGGAGTCGCCGGTGAGGAAAATTGCGTCCGTAGGGGTGTGCTCCTTAATCCAGTCGGCGACATATATCTGGTCGTTTGAGAACTCAGTGTACGGATGGGCGACCAGGAACGTAGCAGCCAGTAAGCCCGTCACAGTGGACAAGACGAGCAGTATCGTATATAGAGGCTTGCCGATCTTGCGCAGGTCGTAGACGTAGACCAGCGCGGCGGCCATGAACAACGCCGAGGGCATCAGCCAGAAGCTGAAGAATTTGTGGTTGTCGTAGTTCCAGGGCTGGAAAACGAAGATATTGGCGATGACGAAGATCGCCAGATATGGGGTGTAAAATATCGCTTTTTTCTTCCCGGCGATGATCAGCCCTGCGATGAGCAGCACCAACTCTAGGCCCATGTTGACGATCCAGAATCCGGGGATGTCCAGTACGGAAGAGACCATCCAGCCGATCTCGACGCGAAAGTACGAGCTCCCCATCTGACTGTAGATGTAGATCGCCTGTGGAATAGCAAGAACTATGGCCGGCACGAGGAAGTAGAGGCAGCGCTTTTCCCGGTAGATGATAAACATGAGGGAAGTTGAGATCATGACGCAGGCGTACGAATACGTGTGGAACAGGGGCAGCAGCCCGGCGAGCATACCCGCGAACGCAAGGGTCTTCCGGGCGTGGATCTCTTCTACGGATTTGTCGACGTAAAGTAAATAGCAGATCAGGATGATCAGCGCCCCTACGGCAAACCCGATCAGGGCTGCACGCTGGGCCATGACGATGATGATGAAGTTCGTGAAGACGTAGTTGAAGTCGTACATATTGGTGTAGTTGAGGTTCTGAGTGGCCAGGAACTCCTGCAGTGAAATACCGAGCGTCTGCCAGTCTGTAAATGCGCGGATGAACTCGATCCCGCCGCTGAAGATGATCAGCGCCATTACGGTAAATCCGCCCACCCTTCTCCCGGTGAACCGGCAGCCCAACAAGTACAGAAGCGCTAGGAGCGAGGCCAGCAGGGCGATGCCGGGGAGTACGATACTCCACTGGAGACCCAGGCCGAGGTGATCTAAAATACCGGAGTAAAAGTCAATCAGGAACGTGTACCGCAAGAGCGTGCCGGCCATCATCGGGTACTGCGGCGGATAGTTGGCGCCCTGCGCGAACGAGGTCACCAGCGACGAGTGGAACGCGGCATCTCCGAAAAGGGGGAACGCGATGTGATACTCGCCGTCGAAGTACGTGAGCATCCCGTAGTACATGAAGATCGAAGCGGCGGCAGCAGAAAGCGCGATGCCGGGGAGATGTTTCTTGTCGATGCATAACGTCGTCTTCCACGGTTGTAGGAAAACAAAGACAGCAAGCATGAGCGCAGACGTCACGATGATTGCAAGATCGAGGTTAGCAGTGACGAGATATATCAGCAGAGCCACCCAAGTGGCAAATAAGATGCCGACGATCGGCGACGCGACGCTCGCCTCCAGCGTCGACAGAACCGTGCCAAGCTTACTGACTATCGCCCATCCAGCCGCTAGCGTGAGGGCGAAGAAGAGCAGTCCCACGATGCCGAATAAGTCCACGCTAGACCATTTCGAAGTAAATCTATTAAATCTTTTGCGGGCAAAATGCGCCACGTTACGATGCTCGAGCAAAAAATGCGGAACGTTGTGGGTTTCCCCGAGCGCATCGACGGCCGCTATTCGGGTCTGTTCCGACCCAATGATACGACGGGCGGCGACCTCGGGATCATCTTCACGCAGAGCAGGCGCGGCTGGACGAGCTCGAATCAGCGCCACAAGGGCACCAGGCAGAAAACCGATCATATGCCGAAAAGTAGATAATCCTTCAACGCAAATTTTTTTTCCAGCGCAACGCTGCTATAGCTTAGCAGAATAGCGGTTGATTCGCAATTAGCAGGTCGAGGGTTCGACCCTCCCTCTTTTTTTGGCAGCCTAACTCAGAGCAAGAGAATATGTTCAAAGTACCCAAAGAAGGCTAGACTCCTTATACTCACCAGAAATACCTCGGCGACAAAGGGCTCATCGTACTGATTGCAGTGCTCTCTGCCTTTGTCCCGCTCTCGACCTATTTCTACCCCCCTGCCCTTCCCGGGATGCGCGACTATTTTCACGGTTCTATCGGCATAACCAACCTGACCCTGATTCTTTTCTTCATCTTTTTCAGTGTCGGGATGCTGTTCTGGAGGCCGTTAAGCGACAAGTACGGCCGCAGGCCCGTCCTGCTTGTCGGCCTTGCACTCTATATTTCTGCGAGCGCCGCATGCGCCCTATCGTGGGACATCTGGCCCCTTATCTTGTTCCGCATTATCCAGGCTATAGGCGGCAGTGCCGCCTCTGCGGTCGCGACTGCAATGGTCAAGGACGTGTACGATGGGAAGAAACGGGAGTCAGTGCTCGCGTACGTCCAGTCCATGGCCGTCATCTCACCCGCCGTCGCTCCGATGCTGGGGGCGTTCATGCTCCCCTATACATCGTGGCTGGGTCTCTTCTGGACGCTCACCTTCATCGGCATTGTCTCGATGACTGGTTGCCTGCTGCTCGAGGGGACCATTCGTTATCGGTATGCCGGCACCGTGGTCCAGTCTGTCCGCCGGCTCAGGCCCGTGCTTAAAAATCCCGGGTTCCTTTCGCTTCTCATCGTCTTTTCGCTCGTGAGTACCGCATCGCTTGCATTTATAGCCACTTCGTCGTATATCTACGAAAAGGGATTCGGGCTCTCCGAACAGTGGTACAGCGCGTACTTTGCCCTCAACGCCATCGCCATGATCTCAGGGCCGATCCTCTACCTCAGGCTCTCCCGCAGCTTCAGCCGCAAATCGATCGTTACCTCTTGCTTTGCCACCTTGATCGTAGGGGGCGTATTGGTCTCCCTCTTCGGCAGCTTTGGGCCCCTTGTCTTTGCCCTTGCCCTCTTCCCGGCTTCCATGATGGGGAGCTGCGTGCGGCCGCCCGGTGCATTCCTTATGCTCGCTCAGCAAAAAGAAGACACCGGTTCAGCATCCGCCCTAATCAACTGCTTTGCCCTTATGTTTGGCAGTTTCGGGATGGTCCTAGCCTCCCTTGGCGGGAACAATCGTATCGTTAACCTTGGCGGGATCAACATCCTAGTCGGTCTCGCGTGTCTAGGGGCATGGCTTGGGATCGGTAAAAGGAATTTGATGATCGAGGTTCTTGAGATGGCGACGCTCACTTGATAAGGTACTGGCGAATGAAGGTATTTACGGAAAATAGCTCATTTTTGACCTCTTTTTTCAAAAAAACACCGACCAAAGACACCGCTTGAAACGAAAAGAAAGATAGTCTCCAGTTAAGCATGTCGGATGTAAACAACTACGTTTAGGCTCGCTTGCATACCGTGACGCACACTCTGTGTCACGCGGGGTTACATAGTGCCGTGTCGTCGGTGCTATTGGGAGCAATGAGGCCATTGCTGTCAAACATTAAGAACACCAAAAAGGGGAGTCAAACAAAATGAATGAACTATTAACCGAAACCGTGCAGAGTGCCATCTGTAAATTCGATCTCCATTCTGAATGCGCCAATGGAGAGGCTGACGCCGCCGTATGTGCCAAATGTACAGCTGACGCTTTTAGAGAAATCGTCAGAATACAGGTATAGAGGAACTAAGAGAGGAGGGCAAAAAAATGACCATCCAACTAAACGAAATTG
>Ga0209585_10000906_pt1 | contig 11558 bp, 9 predicted proteins | sample NGEPerone_FD_185491 | JGI IMG/M metagenome (GOLD analysis project Ga0209585, IMG submission 185491) | Arctic peat soil microbial communities from the Barrow Environmental Observatory site, Barrow, Alaska, USA - NGEE Permafrost154B-one... | ecosystem: Environmental > Terrestrial > Soil > Wetlands... | reverse complement strand
GGCTTGCTCGCTGCTGCGGCTGTTCACCGAGAGTGGGCATGACGTGACTGTCGTGCCCACGGCCGCTGCGCTGAATTTCGTCGGAGCGGCCACGTGGGCGGCGCTTTCGGGCAAACCCGCCGCCACCGATGTGTGGACCGATGTTCACCAGGTGCCGCACGTGCGCCTGGGCCAGCATGCTGATCTCGTCGTCGTGGCACCCTCCACCGCAGATCTGATGGCCAAGGCAGCGCACGGACTCGCCGATGACCTGCTGACCAACACCCTCCTGACTGCCCGCTGTCCGGTGGTGCTCGCCCCCGCGATGCACACCGAGATGTGGGAGCACCCTGCCACCGTGGCCAATGTTGCGACCCTGCGGTCCCGGGGTGTGCACGTGATCGACCCCGTCTCAGGGCGCCTGACCGGGGCTGACACCGGCCTGGGCAGGCTTCCGGAGCCTCAAGACATCTTCGACGTATGCCGCGAGCTCCTGTCCCGGAGCGACGGCACTGTCGCGGCGGCCGGCGGGCTGGCCGGGCTGAGGGTCGTCATCAGCGCCGGTGGCACGCGAGAGCCGCTGGACCCGGTCCGGTTCCTGGGCAATCGATCGTCGGGCAAGCAGGGCTACGCGCTGGCCGAGGTAGCGCTCTCCCGTGGTGCTGACGTGACACTGATCTCGGCCAACGTGGCACTACCGGTCCCTGATGGCGCGACCCTGGTGCCGGTTCAGACCGCCGTCGAGCTGGGTGAGGCCGTGGCCAAAGCGGTCCAGGACTGCGACGTCGTGGTGATGGCTGCGGCCGTTGCGGACTATCGGCCGGCGCACTACACCGACGTCAAGATCAAGAAGAGCTACGACGAGACCGTGCCTGAGAGCCGGCCGTTGGCACCCACGATCGAGCTGGTGCGCAACCCCGATGTTCTGGCCGGGTTGGTGCAGTCCAGGGGTTCCTCGACAGTGCCGGTGATCGTGGGTTTTGCGGCCGAGACCGGCGATCCGGAACACAGCGTCCTTGACCTCGCCCGCGACAAGTTCGCGCGCAAAGGCTGTGACGTGCTCGTGGCCAACGAGGTGGGCGTCGACAAGACCTTCGGGCAGGACACCAACACCGTCTTCATCCTGCGCAGAGGCGTCGACGCCGTGACGCACGCAGGCCCGGCGCCCAAGGACATCGTGGCCGCCACCGTGTGGGACGTCATACAGGATGTCCTGTCCTCGGGATAGCCTTTCGCGAAGTCATCAGTCAGCAGCCGCTGCAATAAGGAGCACCTAAGTGTCCGCACGTCTCTTCACGTCCGAGTCCGTTACCGAGGGCCACCCCGACAAGATCTGCGACCAGATCAGCGATGCGATCCTCGATGCGATGATCACCGAGGACCGGACCTGTCGGGTGGCTGTGGAGACCATGGTCACCACCGGCTTGGTCCACGTCGCTGGTGAGGTGACCACGACCGGTTACGTGGACATCCCGCGGATCGTGCGTGACACGGTCCTGGCGATCGGCTATGACTCGTCCACCAAGGGCTTCGATGGCGAGTCGTGCGGTGTATCGATCTCGATCGGCCAGCAGTCACCCGACATCGCCCAGGGCGTCGACACGGCCTACGAGAGTCGCACCGGTGGTGTTGACCCGATGGACAAGCAGGGCGCCGGCGACCAGGGCCTGATGTTCGGCTACGCCTGCGAGGACACTCCTGACCTGATGCCGTTGCCGATCCATCTGGCGCATCGGCTCGCGGAGCGGTTGTCGGCCGTGCGCAAGTCCGGCGAGGTCCCCTATCTGCGTCCCGATGGCAAGACCCAGGTCACCATCTCCTACGACGGCGACAGGGCGGTCAAGCTCGACACCGTTGTGCTGTCGACCCAGCACGCTGCTGATATCTCGCTCTCAGGTCTGCTGGAGCCGGACATCGCGCACCAGGTCATCAAGCCCGTCCTGGACGAGCTGGTCGCGGCCGGCACAGAGCTGGACATCTCCGACTACCGGATGCTGATCAACCCGACCGGCCGCTTCGAGATCGGTGGCCCGATGGGTGACGCCGGCCTGACCGGGCGCAAGATCATTGTCGACACCTACGGCGGCATGGCCCGCCACGGCGGCGGCGCCTTCTCCGGTAAGGACCCCAGCAAGGTGGACCGCTCCGGGGCTTACGCGATGCGCTGGGTGGCCAAGAACGTCGTGGCTGCGGGTCTGGCCCGTCAGTGCGAGGTTCAGGTGGCCTACGCGATCGGCAAGGCGCATCCGGTCGGCCTGTACGTCGAGACCTTCGGCACCGAAACCGTTTCCTCCGACAAGATCCAGAACGCGATCAACAAGGTGTTCGACCTGCGTCCGGGCGCGATCATCGAGGACCTCGATCTGCTGCGACCGATCTACACGGCGACTGCCGCATACGGCCACTTCGGTCGGTTGAGTGCCGATGGCGTCGAGAACGCCTTCACCTGGGAGCGCCTCGACCGCGTCGAGCAGCTCCGGGCCGCAGTTTCCGGCTAGCGATCACCCCCACCTTTGCTCAGCTCAAACCGCTCCAGAAGGCCACTTCACCCAAGAAGACCGGCCTGAGCTGAGCAAAGGGCAACGGCCCCGGCACACTCCCGTCGGTGTCGTGCGGTAGACCTTCGGCTATGCAGAACGAGGTGACCGACCGGGTGGGCGAACAGCTCTCGCTCGTCCGTGCCGTCGCCTCGCCGCGTGGGCGCTCACCGGTGCTGCCGGCGGTGCAGGAGGCTGCCGAGGTCGACCCGGTGGCACTCGTCCTGGTGGATGTCTCGCTGCCGCACCTCGACCGCCCCTTCGAGTACCTCGTGCCCACGTCCATGGCTGACCTCGCGGTGCCCGGAGCTCGGGTGAAGGTGCGCTTCGCCGGGCAGGACGTCGACGGCTTCGTCCTCGCCCGCGCCGCGACGGCCGACCATGAGGGCAAGCTCGCGTCGCTTCGCAAGGTGGTCAGTCCCGAGGCTGTGCTCACCCCAGCGGTGCTCGCTCTCTCACGCGAGATCGCCAGCCGGTATGCCGGGACGCTGGGCGACGTGATCCGGCTCGCTGTCCCGCCCCGGCACGCCACGGCCGAGAAGAACTTGCCCAGGGAGGCACCCACGGCGGCAGTTGATGCTGCTGCGGCCGCGGTCGGAGCGGTGAATGCGCCGGAGCCAGGACCGTGGCTGAGCTATCCGGCGGGGGTCTCGTTCCTGCGACACATATCTTCAGGTGACGCCCCCGCCGCGTCGTGGCTCGCCCTGCCCGGTCAGCACGGGGACGCCGACTGGCCGGCCGCGATGGCGGTGGCGGCTGCGACCTCTCTTGCCGCTGGCCGCGGGGCCCTCATCGTGGTTCCGGACCACCGCGATGTTGACCGCGTCGACGCCGCTCTGCTGTCGCTGCTGGGGACTGGGCAGCATGTCCGCCTCACTGCGGGGCAGGGTCCGCAGGCGCGCTACACCGCCTGGCTGAAGGTGCTTCGAGGCCATGTGCGGTGCGTCGTGGGAACGCGTGCCGCGATGTTTGCGCCCGTCCATGACCTGGGCCTGGTGGCCTGGTGGGACGACGGCGACGACGTGCTCGTCGAACAGCATGCGCCCTATCCCCACATCCGCGAGGTTATGCGCGCCCGAGCCAGCCTCGAGGGCGCATCCTTGCTCAGCGGTGGTTTCACTCGGACGACGTCGGTCCAACAGTGGGTCGAGTCCGGGGAGCTGCGGTCGGTCTCCGCCGACCCAGCCACCCTTCGCCGGGCCGCGCCACGTGTGGTCGTCGCGGGTGAGGGCACGGATGTCGAACGTGATGGTGCGTCCGCTCACGGGCACCTGCCGTCGGCCGCGTGGCGGGCCGCCAAGAGCGCCCTGGAGCACGGGCCGGTGCTGATCCAGGTTCCGCGTCGAGGCTATGTCCCGTCGCTGTCCTGTCAGACCTGCCGCGAGCCAGCTCGCTGTGCACGCTGCCATGGTCCGTTGTCGCTGACGGCAGGCGACGCGAGGCCGACGTGTCGCTGGTGTGGGGTGGTCGCCGCAGCCTTCGAGTGCGTCAGCTGTGGTGGCCGGACGGTGCGATCAAACGTGGTGGGTGCTCGGCGGACTGCTGAGGAGCTCGGTCGCGCATTCCCAGGAGTGCCGGTCCACACATCCGGTGCGGGTGACGTGCTGTCCTCGGTCGTGGCGCAACCGAGTCTGGTGATTGCCACGCCCGGCGCTGAGCCTGTTGCCGAGCACGGCTACTCCGCAACGCTGTTGCTTGATGCATGGGCTTCCCTGGATCGGCCGACCCTGGACGCCTCTGAGGAGGCGCTGCGCCGGTGGATGGCTGCAGGCGCGCTGACGAAGAGCGCGGGGGACGGGGGGGTCGTGGTGCTCTGCGGGGCACCGATGCACACGACGCTGCCGGTCGTGGAGGCGCTGGTGCGATGGGATCCTGCCTGGTTCGCCGCGCGCGAGCTGGCCGAGAGGGCCGAGCTGTCGTTGCCTCCGACAGTCCGAATGGCCCAGCTGGTCGGACCGCGCGTTGTCGTCCAGCAGACTGTCGAGCTGGCGGGGCTTGGTCCTGAGGTCGAGCGCCTCGGACCGCTGCCCTGGGCGCCGCCGTCTACGTCAGGCGGATCACCTGGATCAGGGGGATCGACCCAGGCAAAGGACGCTAGCGACGACGAACCTCGGATCCAGCTGCTGCTCCGGACCTCGCTGGCCGACGGTCCAGCGTTGGCGGCCGCGCTGACATACGTGAAGGCGTTGCGCAGTGCCCGCAAGGACAAGATCGCCGTCAGCATCCGAGTGGACCCGACCGACGGGTTCAGCTGAACGCGACGCGTTGAACGGCGGCCCGGTCGTGGACGATAAAATGTGGTTATGACTGCTGCGACCGACGCCCGACTGTCCCCGGAGAGCACACCGGCCCCAGCCGATGCCGCAGTCAAGCATGTTGTCGCGGCCGTGGTCTTCGACCTTGGCAATGTCCTGATCGCGTGGGATCCGCATCCGGCCATCGCCAGCGCGGTTGGCGCGCAGCAGGCAACACGCTTTCTGGCTGACGACGAGTTCGACTTCATGGCGTGGAACCACGAGCAGGACGCTGGGCGCTCGTGGGACGAGGGCGAGGCGGCGGCGCTGAAGTCGCACCCGCACTGGGAGCTGGCCATCCGCGCCTATCGCGCGAACTACAGCGAGTCACTGATCGGCGCCATTGAGAGCACCGTCCAGATCGTGCGCGAGCTGCACGCAGCCGGCATACCGCTCTTTGCGCTGACCAACTGGTCCGAGGAGCTGTTTCCCGTGGCTCGTGAGCGCTTCGACTTTCTGAGCCTGTTCGAGGACATCGTCGTGTCGGGCCAGGTGGGCGTCGCCAAACCCGACCACGCGATCTTCACCATCCTCGAGAAACGGATCGGTCACAGTCTGGACGGCTGCGTCTTCATCGACGACAGCCCGCGCAACGTCGAGGCTGCGGCAGAGGCTGGGCTCGACGCCATCCTGTTCACCGACACGGGCCACCTTCGGCAGGATCTGGCGCGGCGCGGCCTGCCGTTGGCGCCCGCATAGACTGGGTGCGCCCAGCACACCCGACGGCAAGGAACCCCACTCGTGTCGATCAAGGACATCAGGATCTTCGGTGATCCGGTGCTGCGCACTCCCGCCATCGAGGTCGTCGACTTCGACAAGGAGCTTCGTCAGCTGGTCCAGGACCTGACCGACACCATGGTGGCTGCGCCGGGCGCTGGTCTCGCAGCCCCGCAGCTCGGCGTGGGCCTGAGGGTCTTCACCTATCACGTCGACGACGAGCTGGGCCATCTGATCAACCCCAGCCTCGACCTGTCCGCCGAGATGCAGGACGGCGAGGAGGGCTGCCTGTCGTTCCCGGGCATCTTCTTCGACACCCCGCGCGCGCTGCGCATGGTGGCCAAAGGCTTCAACCAGTACGGCGAGCCGGTCACGTTGGAGGGGTCGGAGCTGATGGCACGCTGCATCCAGCATGAGACTGACCACCTTGACGGCATCCTGTTCATCGACCGCATGGACAAGGCTCAGCGCAAGATGGCCATGAAGGCGATCCGTGACGCAGAGTGGGCGGGTCAGGAAACGCCCTTGGTCAAGGTCAGTCCTCACCCGACCTTCGGCACGGGCCGCTGACCCGTGCGGCTCGTTTTTGCCGGCACCCCGGACGTGGCTGTGCCCAGTCTCGAGGCCGTGTGTGCCTCATCTCATGACGTGGTGGCGGTGCTGACCCGCCCTGACGCACCAGCCGGGCGGGGCAGGTCCCTGGTGGCGTCGCCGGTCAAGATACGGGCGATGGAGCTGGGACTCGAGATCCTCACGCCGAGTCGTCCGGGTGATCAGCAGTTCCAGGATCGGCTACGTGGGCTTGCTCCCGATGCCTGTCCGATCGTGGCCTACGGCGGTCTGATTCCCTTGTCTGCATTGGCGATTCCCACGTATGGATGGGTCAACCTGCATTTCTCCCTGTTGCCTGCCTGGCGAGGTGCTGCGCCCGTTCAGCGCGCGATCATGGCCGGGGAGGAGGTCACTGGTGCCACGACGTTCCTGCTTGATCAGGGACTCGACACCGGCCCGACATTCGGGATGATGACCGAGGCCATCACGTCGACCGACACTGCCGGCGACCTGCTGGCCCGCCTGGCCCAGGGCGGCGCGGGCCTGCTGGTTGCCACGCTGGACGCTCTCGAGGCCGGCGACCTCCAGGTAGTGCCGCAGCCTGACGAGGGTGTCTCGCAAGCGCCGAAGATCAGCGTGGAGGATGCCCGGATCTGTTGGAACACACCGGCGTTGGCGGTTGATCGCCACATTCGTGGCTGCACTCCCGCACCCGGTGCGTGGACTACTTTCAGGGGTGAGCGGCTCAAGATCCACCCCGTGACGCTGGCTCTCTCTTTGCCAGAAGCTCACGATCCCTCTGGCGCCGAGGTGCCGGCGCAGGGTGAGGTCGTGGCGCCCGGAGCGGTCATGGCGACCAAGCACGCAGTCCAGGTCGGCACAGCCTCCGGCCGAGTGCAGCTGGGGATGGTTCAGCCGCAGGGAAAGAAGCCGATGGCCGCTGCAGACTGGGCACGTGGCGTCCGCATAGAGCCAGGAGAGAAGTTCGCCGATGTCTGATCAACCTCCCGGCAGCCCCGGCGAGCGGCGGCGGGACGCCGCAGGCCGACAGCGTCCCGAACGCAAGCACGGCAACCTTGAACGTTCTGTGACCCGACCCGCAGAGAGGTCGCGCACGACCGACCCTGCCCGCCTGGCGGCATACACGGTCCTGCGGGCCGTCGCTGGCGGCGCCTACGCCAACCTCGAACTCCCAAAAGAGTTGCGGGACAAGGGTATTCGCGGCCGTGATGCCGCCTTTGCCACCGAGCTCACCTACGGGGCAACGCGACTCCGTGGCCTCTACGACCCGATCATCGCCGCAGCGGCCGGCCGTCCGATCGCCGCTATCGACGAAAACGTCCTGGACACGCTTCGACTTGGCGCGCATCAGCTTCTCGGGATGCGGGTCGCTGCTCATGCCGCCGTCGACCAGACCGTGGGGCTGGCGCGGTTGGTCAACGGGGCCAGCGCCGGCGGGTTCGTCAACGCGGTGATGCGTCGGATCAGCGAGAAGGATCTCGACACGTGGATCGCCCAGGTGGTGCCCACTGACGATCCGATATCCGCACTGGCTACCCGGCACAGCCACCCCGAGTGGGTCGTTCGTGCGTTGCGGGCGGCGTTGATCGGCCACGGCGCCTCGACCGCGGAGACCCTTGATGCTGACCTCGAAGCTCTGCTCGTCAGCGACAACGCTGCGGCCAAGGTCTCATTGGTCGCCCGCCCCGGCCTGTGCGAGGTGGAGGAGCTGACCCGTGCCGGAGCGGCGCCGTCCCTGTTGTCGCGAGTGGGCGCTGTCCTTGACTCGGGCGACCCGGGCTCGATCTCAGCTGTCCGCTCCGGCCGCGCCGCGGTCCAGGATGAAGGCTCGCAGCTGGTCGCTCTCGCTGTGGCGGCCGCCGAGGTGAACACCGACACTGAGCACGAGAAGTGGCTGGATCTGTGTGCCGGACCGGGTGGCAAAGCCGCATTGTTGGCAACCCTGGGCGCGCAGCGGGGCGCGACCCTGTTCGCGAATGAGATCAGCGAACATCGCACAGATCTGGTACGCCAGACCCTCGACGCGGCAATCGACTCCGGACTCGAGGTGATGATCGGCACCAGTGACGGCCGCGAGATCGGCGAGGACGAGCCAGAGACCTACGACCGGGTCCTGGTTGACGCGCCGTGCACCGGGCTGGGCGCCCTGCGCCGACGGCCCGAAGCCCGGTGGCGTCGCACCACCGATGACCTTGCCGAGCTCGGTGTCCTTCAAAGGGCGCTGCTTGTCTCCGCGATCGAGGCCACGAAGCCGGGTGGGATCATCGGCTACGCGACGTGCAGCCCGCACCTGGCCGAGACCAGGTTTGTTGTCTCCGACGTCGTCAAGAAGCGTCACGACGTCGAGATCACGGACGCCCGAGATCTGTTCCTGGATGCCAACGGCCTGCCCGTGGAACGCCTCGGAGAGGGCCCCTTTGTTCAGCTCTGGCCGCATGTGCACGGCACCGACGCGATGTTCTTCGCCCTGTTGCGCAAGCACGCCTAACACCGACACCTAAGGTTTGACCGTGCAGATCTCACCCAGCATCCTCGCCTGCGACTTCGCCAACCTCGAGAGCGAGCTCAGGACGATCGCCAACGCCGACTGGGCCCACGTCGACGTGATGGATGCCCACTTCGTGCCCAACCTGACGCTCGGCCTGCCGGTCGTCGAGGCGCTGGCCCGGGTCAGCCCCATCCCGCTGGACTGTCACCTGATGATCGATGACCCGGACCGTTGGGCACCGATGTACGCCGAGGCGGGGGCTACGAGCGTCACCTTCCACATCGAGGCGGCTCGAGAGCCCACGTCGCTGGCACGCAACCTGCGTGCCCTCGGCGCCCGGGCCGGGATGGCGCTCAAGCCGGGGACGGCGTTCGCCCCGTATGCCGACTTGTTGCCCGAGCTGGACATGGTCCTGGTGATGACGGTCGAGCCCGGGTTCGGCAGGCAGTCGTTCATGGCAGACCAGATGCCCAAGGTGCGGGAGGTTCGTGAGGCCGTGGCGAGGTTCGGCGGCGAGGTCTGGGTGCAGGTCGACGGGGGAGTCTCAGCTGCGACGATCGAGGCTTGCGCAGAAGCTGGGGCGGACGTCTTCGTGGCCGGTTCGGCCGTTTTTGGTGCGGAGTCTGCTTCGGCAGCGGTGGACCAGCTGCGCGACCTGGCCGCGCGGCATTCCTCGCACGGATGAGGTCTTCGCACCGTCCGTGAACTGCCCTGTGACCGCCGATGCCGCCGGCGAGAACGGGGTCGCCCTCACATAGGTCTCGGAGGCTGCGTACAGGTCACGCACATCCGCAATGGCATACTGAACCTACGTGCTCCGTGATCGGTGTAATTCCGAACCGGCGGTTAAAGTCCGCGACCCGACCGTATCCAGCGGCCGGTGAACCAGGTGAAATTCCTGGGCCGACGGTGAAAGTCCGGATGAGAGGTAGCAACAGCGACGCCCGTTTCCGCCCCACCCAGGGGCCGGCGATGGGTCAGTCGTGGTGACTTGAGGTCATTGTGGCTTTGTGGACCGACAATATGGACCCGCGTGGGCCGACTGTCGGTGCCATGGGGTTCTGCCTTGACCTCTGCTCACCGTTCGCGCCCCGGAGCTCGCCTGGATACAGGAGTCGAGCACGAGGGACAGGACATGGCAGACCGCGAGGTCAACGCACCAGAGCATGCGCGCGACGTCGCGCTGATGCGTCGTGCCCTTGAGCTTGCGGCTCGCGGACCCCTCGCAGACCCCAACCCACGAGTCGGTGCTGTGATCCTTGATCACGCTGGAGCGGTTGTCGGTGAGGGTTTCCACCAAGGTGCGGGGACACCTCACGCGGAGGTCATGGCGCTGCGCGAGGCCGGTGAGAGCGCCCGTGGAGGCACCGCAGTCGTCACCCTCGAACCGTGTGCGCACACCGGGCTGACCGGCCCCTGCAGCCAGGCGCTGATCGAGGCCGGGGTGAGTCGGGTCGTGTTCGCCCAGACCGACCCGAACCCGTCGGCACGTGGCGGCCAGGCGCTGCTGGAGGCCGCGGGCATCGCCACCACAGCCGGCTTGCTGGCCGAGCAGTCCACGGCCCTCAACGACGCCTGGACCTTTTCGTTGGTGCACGGTCGACCCAAGGTCACGTGGAAGTACGCGGCCACCCTTGATGGGCGCTCCGCGGCGGCTGACGGCAGCAGTCGATGGATCACCGGGCCTGAGGCGCGGGCTGATGTTCACCGGCTGCGCGCCCACTGTGACGCGATCCTGGTCGGCACCGGGACCGTGATCGCCGACGACCCGGCACTGACGGTGCGCGGGTCGGACGGAAGACCGACCGGCCGTCAGCCACTACGCGTTGTCATGGGGCTGCGCCCGATCCCTGAGTCCGCCCGTGTCCTGGTTCTTGATGCACCCACCTTGCATCTGGCCACCCATGATCCGGCTGAGGCACTGAGGACGTTGGCAGAGCAAGAGATTCACCACGTGTGGTTTGAAGGTGGACCGACCGTCGCCGCAGCGTTCCTTGAGGCAGGTCTTGTTGATGAGGTCATCGCCTATCTCGCCCCGGCGTTTCTCGGCGCTGGCGCCCCGGCGGTCGGGGACCTCGGCATACAGACCATCGGGCAGGCGTTGCGACTGACGACGCACGAGGTCACCACGATAGGAGCCGACATCAGGATCCGCGCCAGCATCACCGCGCGCGCCGCCACATCCAGCGCGGCCACGTCCAGCACCGCCATACCCGACCGAGAAGGACTGTGATGTTCACCGGAATTGTCGAGGAGCTCGGCGAGATCGTCGCCATCGAGCACGGTGCAGAGTCAGCCGTCATCAGCGTCCGTGGCCCGCTGGTGACCAGCGACACCACGCACGGTTCATCGATCGCGGTCAACGGTGTGTGCCTGACCGTGGTCAAGAACGAGGGGGAGACGTTCTCGGTCGACGTGATGGCGGAGACGTTGAACCGCAGCAGTCTGGGCAGTCTCGAGCCCGGCGCCAAGGTCAATCTCGAACGGGCGATGTCCGCCAGTGACCGGTTCGGTGGCCACATCGTCCAGGGCCATGTCGACGGCACCGCCAGGATCCTCGCCCGACTGCCCGGCGACCGCTGGGAGGTAGTGCAGTTCGAGCTGCCGCCTGGGGTGTCCCGCTACGTCGTCGAGAAGGGCTCGATCACAGTCGACGGGGTGTCACTAACTGTTTCGGCGATCACCGACGACACCTTCTCCGTCTCCCTCATCCCGACCACACTTGAGCTGACCACGTTGGGGCACAAGGGCGTTGGCGATCTCGTCAACCTCGAGGTCGACGTGATTGCCAAGTACGTCGAGCGACTGCTCACCCAGGCCGAAAGCCACTCGAACACTCACCCGACGACCGGGGCAGGACCAACCGCATGAACATCCTTCAGCAATGGTTCGACGCGCAGCTGAGCATCTTCGGCCAGCAGATCCTCTGGCGTGAGATCGTCGGCAACGCCTTCGGGTTCGCGTCGGCGA
>Ga0209585_10000905_pt1 | contig 11566 bp, 7 predicted proteins | sample NGEPerone_FD_185491 | JGI IMG/M metagenome (GOLD analysis project Ga0209585, IMG submission 185491) | Arctic peat soil microbial communities from the Barrow Environmental Observatory site, Barrow, Alaska, USA - NGEE Permafrost154B-one... | ecosystem: Environmental > Terrestrial > Soil > Wetlands... | reverse complement strand
ATGCCATCCTATCAGTTTCATAAGAGATTTCTTCGGCATGTTTTCCTTCTGTTGCCATGAGGTGAAACATCCACGGCGATTGTTCTCCCGCAGACCTGGGCCTTCGGGTACACATGATCGTATGTTGATGAGGAATGATTTCAGTTTGCACAAAAAGATTGCTGAAAGCAGGCGCCATCATATCTGATGCGGCAGTTGCCATCACTACTTCTGCATAACTGGTAACCTCGATAGTCTTACGTATGCCGGAACGGTTTGTTACCCGTAACCTCCGCATTTCTATATCATCCTCCGGGGAAACCACAATTTCGGTATGTGTCACTATCCCGTTTTGTTTTGTATTAAAATCTACGCGGCCCTGGGAATAGGCTGCCTCATATTTATCGGCCTTTGTAAGCGTGGGCTGATGCGTATTGGACCAGTATTTGTTATTATCCAAATCGCGTATATAACAAAATGTTCCCCAATTATCGCAGGTAACATCTTCATGCCAGCGGGTAACAGCAAGGTCTTTCCAGCGGCTGTAACCTCCGCCCGCATTGGTTATCATTACATGATACCGTCCGTTCGATAATAATTGTACTTTAGGTATAGTAGTATCCGGTGTATTTATGATCCGTGTTTCCTGGCCACTTGCTACGTAATTAATATCTGCAATATCTGTGGTATGTGCAAAAAAGGTGGTTGCTCTTGGAATTCTTTCCTGCAGTAATAAAAGCGTTGCTTTAAACTGTGGTTCTGCTTCAAATAATTTTTGTATCGGTTTGTCGCGAAGTAAATAGGCCAGTGACAATAAACTCATGCCATGATGATGCGCCATAAATGAATAAACTATTGCACTTGATTGCCCACGCGGTAAACGTGAAGGTGTATAATCTATGGCTTCATACAATCCAAATCTTCCTTCCAATCCTTTTTTATTAAGCAGTTCCAGGTTTTCGCACGCTTTTTCCGGTGCTACCATTAATGCCATTGCAGATGCATAAGGCGCTATGACAGCATCCTCCTCCAGGCCACGTTTCAAGCCCAGTCCCGGAGCGCCAAAGGCACGGTATTGGTAATTGGAATTAGCATTGATCATATTGTAACACGATTCTGAAATGCCCCAGGGCATGTTCGTTTTTTTACCATATTTAATCTGCCATTCCACTGCCGCTTTATTGGTTTGGTCAAGTAAAGTATTTTCATAAGTGGGCATTACTAATAATGGCATCAGGTATTCAAACATAGAACCACTCCATGATAAAAGAATAGGTTGCCCGTCTACGTTAGTAAGTAACCGCCCTAATGCAAACCAACTTTCTTCCGGCAGTTTGCCTTGCGCTATACAAATAAAGATGCATAACCTCACTTCTGATGCAAGCAAATCATAATAACTCGCATCTTCCCGATGTTCCTGAACATTGTAGCCAATGGTAAACAGGTGTCTTGATTTATCGTAAAGGAAATCCCATTCCTTATCCGCTAACTCATTACATTGTTGAGCAAGATTTTCGGCTGAAGTAATTAATTGGTCTGCCTTATGAATTGATTTAGTTAAGGCAGTTTGAAATAATTCAAGCCATTTGTTTTCATCCGTTGTGTTAGTCTCTTTACGTCTGCGATTCACTTCAACCTGTAATTCATTTGCAGTTTTTAATAATTCGGTCAACGTTGAATTGGAATTCATCACAACCAGTTCTGCGAATTTTGGTGGAGCGCCTTCTAGTAAAAACCAGGGTGTAAAAATTCCGAGATGTTCATTTGCCTGCTCCAGTTGTTTATTAAATATTTGCTTCCATCTGTACGTTTCACTTGCAGGGTCATTATTTGTTTTTTCAGAAATAAGATTGAAGTGTTTTGATAAAGATTCAATGTTGTTTTTTAGCTCAGACTGCGTGCAGGCATTTACGTTAGATAATGTTTCAAGTTCAACGATAAACGGTTCGAGTAGTTTACGTTCATTTTCATTTGCGTTATCTGCGAGTACCCACAGTGTGTCCATCAGCCCGTTAAACAATTGTACACTTTGAATTTGCTGGTTGGGAATAGCCAGCAAACCTTGCCGTAACACCAATAAATAGCCGGCGAGGTTTCCGCTATCAACTGTTGAAATATATTTTGGAAATAAGATATTTAAAGATTCCGTATCATACCAGTTATAAAAATGCCCCTTATACCGTTCCATTTTCTGCATGGTATTGAGGGTATTGGTTGTCCGTTCAATCAATTCGCTGGTAGTTATGTAACCAAAGTCGCAGGCCGATAAGCTGGCAAGTAGTGAGAGCCCGATATTGGTAGGAGAGGTACGGTGTGCTATTTGTTCAGCAGGTTGTTCCTGGAAATTATCGGGCGGTAACCAGTTGTCTTCAATTGTAACAAAATGTTCAAAGAAACTCCAGGTTTTCCTCGCTAGTTTTTGAAGAAAAATATTTTGTTCATCGCTAAGTTTGGTTACCTGTTTCTCTAAAGGTTTACTTGTAAACCAGGTAACAAAGGGAGCAACAAACCATAACACGAGAACAGTACCTGCTATTAACAATTTTGCCGGGAAGTAAATTGCTAAAAAAGCAAAAATGACGATCGTTAAAAACGGTTCAACCCACATGGCAGCATAAGATGATCGTAAACTTTTTGTATTTGTATTTGCATTATGAGAAGAAGGATTCCATTCCAGTAATTTTTTCCTGCTAACTACCATGCGCCATAAGGTGCGGATTATTGCTTTGCCATTTGACCAGGCTTCATAAGGCAGGCAAATAAGTGTGAATAAAGTTTTAACTGTAATATCACCAAGGTTGCGAATGGATTTTTTGATATGGTATTTTAAAACAACATCTTTGGGTTTTTTGAGGGTATCCCAAAGTGAAGTAATAAAAATAGGGAAAACAATAATTCCTGAAACGATAATGGTCCAGAATAGAGAATATGGCAATACAATCCATCCCAATAAAAGTAAAGTTGTAAGGGCCAGTGGCACAAGGCTTCGCCTTATGTTGTCAAATATTTTCCATTTTGATAATGCTGAAATGGGATTCTTATTCAAGCGTTTGCCGGGCCCCTTTACTAACGGTAAAATCCATGAAAAAATCTGCCAGTCACCGCGAATCCAACGTATCCGCATTTTCATATCTGCGCTGTAAGTTGTTGGATATTTTTCAAATAATTGTACATCGCTCAATAATCCCGACCTTATATAGCAACCTTCCAAAAGATCGTGGCTAAGGATGCGGTTTTCCAAAAATTTTCCATCAAGCACTTTTTGAAAAGTATCCACTTCATAAATTCCTTTACCAATATAGGAACCCTCTCCAAATAAATCCTGGTAAACATCAGATGATGCACGAGTATAGGGATCAATGCCCGGCTCATTGCCATGCATCCTGGCATATAAAGAACCGGTTATGTCAGGCAAACTAACGGTTATCCGTGGTTGCAGAATGCCATAACCTTTTGTTACGCGTTTCTTTCTTTCATCGTACCAGGCGCGGTTCAATGGATGGGCCATCGTTCCGATTAGTTTCCACGCGGAGCCCAGGGGCAATTGTGTATCCGCATCCAGTGTAATTACATATTTTATTTTAGGAAAAATGGATTGATCACCTGAAATAATCGAAAAGTGTTCTTTCCCTTTACCCTTTAACAGGGCATTTAAATCGGAAAGTTTACCACGTTTTCTTTCATAACCCATCCAGGCATTCTCTTTTGGATTCCAAAGCCGGGGACGATGAAAAAGAAAAAATAAATCTTCATTTTCTCTTTTGTATTTTTTATTAAGCGCTTCGATTCCATTCCTTACAGTTTCTAAAAGTAACCCGTCAGCGGGAAGTGTTTCTTCCCGGGCATCTGTAAAATCAGTTAATAAACCAAAATGTAAATTATTATTCCTGTTTGCAAGGAAACGAACTTCAAGCGATTCCACTAAGTCGTCTATTTCCCCGACTGTCGTAAGCATTGCAGGAATTACAACCATTGAAGCTGCATTATCAGGAATCTCGTGCGAGTAATCCATCCTGGGCAGCAAATTGGGCTTTACCAAAAGTGTAGCAAAAAAATTGGAAACTGATATGGCCAACTGGCTTGCGCATAGCAACGTTAGCAAAGTAATTACTACAAGAAGCCACGTGTTCTTTGTATCTAAGTCTGCTATTAATAAAATAACTCCGCCAATAACAAATGTTATCAACAAAATACAAATTGAATAGACCAGGAATGCATGTCTCCTGATAGTGTGCTGCATCCTTTGAGCGCCTGATTCACGCATCTTTGCCATTTTTTTTGTTTGGCTTACTCCATATCCTACCAAGTAGTAGCCAACATGTGCAGAGCGATGATCATCACTTTTTCCCGTTGCATTTTCATGCATTAATTGTATAGCCATCTCAGCAACTTCGTGCTCACTGAATGTGCTCTTTTTTGCAATCAATTCTACCACATGCCGGTAACGGTCACGCGTAGTAAAATCCATTAAACCATACGTTCCTTCATTGTCTTCCAATAATGTTTGTTCAACAATACTATGGGTTTCAACAAATTCACGCCAATCCAATGCGCCAAGCAAACGAAGACTTCCGATACTGTTGCTCATGGACACCTGGTCTGCAGCCTGCTTCTGGTTCTCAGCGTTTACCAGTTCAGTACTCGTTAGCCCGCTTCCCGATAATTGCTGTTCTATCCAGTTTAGCACTAAGGCAAGGTCAGGGCCCTTACCTCTTAACTGTCGAATTAATTCCGACACAAATGCACTCACAATCGGGGGATTGGACCTTGCCATATCTGCTATCACCAGGATGAGATTTTTTGGCGCTTTCTCCGTAGTAGCAATCATTTTTTCCGCCCAATAATCAGCAAGGTTTCTGTCAACTGTATCAATGGCGATATGGGCAGAAACCCGGCGGATATTTTCAATCAAGGCCAGGCGCAGCATAATAGGGATAGACCACAATTCTCCTAATTTCAAGGGGGTAACCGTTTGATATGCCCTCACAAAATTGCCCAGGTTTTCCATATCTATTCGCCCGTCACTATGAGAAATGATCTGGAGAACGATATCATAACTACGCGTTAGTCCCGTTGAATTTCCATCTGATAATTGCGGAAGGTCTTCGCTGTAATTTTTCGGGAAATGTGCTTTTGCAATCCGGATATGTTCTTCTACAAGGTAAAAATTATCTATCAGCCATTCGCCTGCGGGCGTAACCTGGTATTTTCTTTTTATTGAATCATTCAGAAGTTTGCGTACTTCCTGCAAAATGATTTCATTTTCCGCAAGGCGTTTCAGTAAATGTTCCTTCGCAGGTTTTGTACTCAACTTATGTCTTGCTGCCAGCGTTTTGCCAAAACGTTCCATCTGGTCAGAACTGAATAACTCTTCCCTGAGGGGTTCTTCATTTAAATTATTGATCTTATCACTCAACTGAAAAAAGCCGCGCATATTAGATATAAGTTCATGCGCTGAGGGTATTAAGTTTAATTTCATAAGTTCTTTTAATTCGTCTGTAATGCAGCATTGACAATAGTTTGCACTTCATCAATTATTTTTTTTCAGATGATCTTTACTCAAAACACTTTCATCATAGATTTTATAAATGTCTTCTGTTACTGACGGACTTGCTGCAAACCAACCATTCTTTGTCACAACTTTCAAGCCACCTATTGCAGCATTATTTCCCGGCGGCTTTATAAATAGGCTTTCCATAATTTCACCTGCCAGTTCCTTGTGTTTTATTTGCGAAGCAGAGAGGTTTTTTAATTTTTCTTTTTGCTCAGGAATGGCTCTTGCTTCAATGCGATCATAGAAAGGTACACCATATTCCCTGGTGAGGTTGGTATATATTTTACCGGGATCGCTTCCCATCTTAGCGGTGAGCTCTGCAGCTAATAATGCCGGGATAAATCCATCTTTATCTGTTGTCTAAACACTTCCATCCAATCTTGAAAAAGAAGCGCCTGCACTTTCCTCGCAGCCAAAACAAAGTGAGCCTTCAGGTAATATTTAAACACTTCAGGCAACATATACTTTTGCTTATTATTTTTTCCTAAAAGTTCATTCTTACTATTTTCAGCGGTAAGTTCTTTATCCGTTTCAATAAGCCTTCGCTTTGTCTCAAATACTTTTTGTTGAAGAGTATAAAGGTAAGCGTTAAATTCTTTCGCAGCCTCACTTTTTAACGTTTAATCTTCCGGCAGATACATTCCATTACTGGGATTACGTTTTCTTTTCGTACTTATTTCACAATGCCTTCCATTGATGGTAATTCTCATATGCACTTTCAATTCCTGAACAGCAATTCTATTTTCTTTTTTGAGGTGGAAGAGTAAACCAAAATGCTTCCTATTGATAAGGTAGTAGCAGGGATCATCAAAGAAAAATATTAATCACCCCGCAGTGGGAATATTTTCAAACAGCGTAGTATCACCCATAGCCGCTCTTTTCATATTGATAGCTGTTGCATGGCCTACATATTTCTCTATTCTTTTTTCTACTAAATAGATAACAGGAGTCAGAACAATGGCCATGGTAAATTTATACAGGTAATTCATAATGCCCACAGCTAATATAAGTTGCCAGGTAAACAACCCGCTGAAGGCAATAAATAAAACAATATAACTATCTACCAATTGTGATACCAGGGTGGAACCCGTAGCCCGCAACCATAAATGTTTATCGCCTGTTACTTTTTTTATTTTTTGAAATACCAAAACATCTACAGCCTGGCTTACTAAAAAGGCAGCAATACTTCCTACAATGATCCTCATATTCTGCCCGAAAATGGCCTTGAAGGAGGTTTGTATATTTTCAACGCCCTGCTGATGGCTGCTGCTGAGCCATACCTGAGCCGGCGGTAAAGCTATCGCTATAAAATACATTAAAAAGGCATAGGCGATCAGGATGACGGCCGTAATGGAAATCCTTCGAACAGCCTTTGGCCCGTAATATTCATTGATGATATCGGTAATCACAAATTCAAGCGGCCAAAGCAATACACCACAGGTAAGGGTAAACGCTAAACCACTTTGATGAAAAAGGGTAAAGTTCACCGGGTGCATGCCCAATAAAGATTCCATAGAAAAGAGTTTCATGCCGATGGCTTCCGCGATTAACGCATTGGCAACAAAAAAACTGGCAAAGCCAACAAAGAGTTTGGTAGGTTTATCACTTAAAATTTTATGTATCATGAAGATAAATTAATCAGAAAAAGAAATAAATAAATTGAAGTACAAGGAAAATAAAATTAATAATTGCCAGCCATTTTGGAATATAAAGTTGTTTATGCGATACGATAAGCATTACATAAACAAGGCACATCAATAAATTAATGACAATAGCCGAAAAGCCAAGTGTAATTATAATATCTTTAAAAAAAGGAACAGCTTCAACAGTATCACGGCCTTGGATAACAGGCTTTTTTGCTTCCAGCTTACTAAAAAATACAAATAATAAAAATGCGATATTGCAGATAAATGCAAACCTCGAAAAAAAAGAAATTACTTTCATCAATTAAAATATATTTGGAAATTTTCTTGTCAAAATAAAATCAATTTATTGGATTAACAGGCCCGATGGAAAATAATAATTTTAAAATAGCGCTCATTATCTGTACTTATAACCGCGACAGGTATTTACCCGAAGCGCTTGAAAGCATAAGGCACCAAACAATGGATCTTTCCCAATTTCAGGTAATCATTGTGGATAATCGCAGTACCGATAATACAGCCGCTATTTCCCAAAAGTTTATAAAAGATAACCCGGCAATAAATTGTAAATATTGCTTTGAAGAAAATAAAGGATTGTCCTTTGCCCGCAACCGTGGCATCAAAGAAGCCAATGCCCCGGTTATTTCTTATGTGGATGACGACGCCATTCTATCTCCACACTTCCTGGAGGAAATGGATATATTTTTCAATAAATATCCTGGTGCGGTTGGCGCAGGTGGAAAAGTGATCCCTAAATATGAAGATGGCAAAGAACCGGTTTGGATGAGTAAATACCTCTATGGTTTTGTTGGCAAACTGGATCATGGAAACAATATTTTACAATTTGATGAAAGCATGAAATATCCTGCAGGCTGCAATATGGCTTACAAAAAAGAAATTTTAATAGCAGCAGGTGGATTTAATAATGAGCTCAAATTTCGCAGTGACGATAAATACATTTTCTATAAAGTAAAATCTCTTTCAGATAAAATTTATTATGTACCCGATGCATGGCTGTTCCATTATATTGACAGTTATAGATTAGATATGAAAAACTTCAAAAAGTTATTCCTGAAAACAGGAAATGAAGAAAAGAAAAGATTGATTTCAGAAAAGAGCAGGGTAGGGTTATTAAAAAAGCTTTTTGAATTTATTTTTAAAGCAGCGGCCTCTTTTATTTTATGGTTAATTTTCCTGGTCAAAGGCCAATATCCCAAGGGAAAATACATCCTCATCTCCCAGTGGTGCACGCTTATAGGCTTTTTGAAAAAAGATGTTTTTGTGAGATAGACAACCATCAACCTTCAACCTTCAACCTACAATTATCCATTATCAATAATCAATTCTTTAGTTCCCCCCTCGGGGGTTAGGGGGCTTCAACTCCTCCCTTTCAGCATCGGTACAAAAGAAAAATTTGAAAAAGTTTCTTCAGATAAATTCCCGTCTTCATTTTTGGTGATCCGCATCATTTTTTGCACGCCATCCTCATCAAGAGGAATAATCATTTTGCCTCCGGGTTTTAATTGTTCAATTAATTTGGGAGGAATAAAAGGTGCGGCGGCGGTAATTAAAATGGTATCAAAGGGCGCATAGGTTGGCAAACCTTCAAAACCATCCCCATAAAAAAATTTGATGTTGGGATATTTTGATCTTAGCATAAAATTTTTGTTGATTTCAAATAATTTTTTCTGCCGTTCGATAGTAAACACATTGGCGCGCATTTCTGCAAGCACTGTTGCCTGGTATACGCTGCCGGTCCCTATTTCCAAAATTTTATCAAAAGGCCGCACTTCCAAAAGCTGCGTCTGGTAAGCAACGGTATAAGGTTGTGAAATCGTCTGTCCTTCACCGATAGGGAAGGCCCTGTCCTGGTAGGCAATATGTTCCAGCGCGGTATCTAAAAAATAATGCCTTGGAATATGCATCATCGCTTCCAGCACATTTTCATCGGTGATTCCCTTTTCCCTGATTGTATCTATTAATTTTTTTCTTAGACCTTTATGCCTGTAGGTATCTTCAAACTTTCGCATGCGTGCAATTTAGAAAATTTGTATAAACTAATCATCTGAATATTTTTAATGGGTACATTCCAAATCGTCTTTCATTATTTTAACGAGAATTGTATCGGTTACATAATATCCCGCAACATCTTTTCAATGAATTGCAAGACGAATGGCATGGCCCCGAACAATTGTCGGCACAGCATTTGCCTCTGGCAGCATATGAAAAAAATAATGATCCTGTTGATGACCGCTGCCACGCTGTTTATGGCCTGCAACCAAAAGAAGGGAGAAAAAAAATCAAAAAAGATCAGTAAAAGAAATTATAGTATTACAAAAGATAATGCATACAACGATATTTTTTTTGATAGTGCTGCAATGGAAAATTATATTTCAAAAAATGCAATGCCCGAAGAAATTGCGAATCGAATCAGGAGCTTTTATAATACCCGGAATTTTGAATTTGCCTGGTTTTCATCCAATGGTTTATCTGAACAGGCTATGGGATTTTCCAGCCTTTTAAATTTTGAGGGAGATACCACGGCAAAGCTAAAGAAACTGAAAAAAACAATCGATGATTTATTGGATAATGAGAATGTGAGTATTTCCTCAAATGATAAATCCATTATAAATACCGAATTGCTTTTAACCGAAAGTTTAATGGATTATTCACTTGCCAATTTTGAAAAAGGTTTTGTAAAAAGAAAAGAACTGGAGCGGTTCATTCCTTATCAAAAGGCAGATCCTGTAGCACTTGCCGATTCCTTATTAAATAAAAAACATAAGGATGATAAGTATTTTTCAGATATAAATGAATCTTATAAATTACTTTCAGAACAGTTAAAGAAATACACAGATATAGCCAAAGCGGGTGAATGGACTTCAATTAGCGGCGATGCAAAATCATTTAAAAAAGGCGCTTCCTCCTCACAGTTTATAGCGCTAAAAAAAATACTCTTTCTTACGGGCGATCTTCCTCAACAAGATACTTCAGTTGTATTTACTGAAAACCTCCTGAACGGGATTAAGAATTTTCAGACAAGGTTTGGATTCACTCCTGACGGAAAAGTAACGAAACAATTGCTTGATGAAATCAATGTGCCTGTTTTGGAACGCATAAAACAGGTTCTGATCAATATGAACCGCATGAGATGGCTGCCACAGAAGCCCGAAGGGAAACTGATTGTCGTTAATATCCCTGAATTTACTTTATATGTTTATGAAGGAAAAAATAAGGCGATGACCATGCCTGTAGTTGTTGGAAAAGAAGGCCATAATACCACGCTTTTCTCTGACAGGCTCACTACGATTGTATTCAGCCCTTATTGGAATGTGCCCGCCAGCATTGTAAAAAATGAAATAGTGCCCTCCATGGAAAAAGATAAAAATTACCTTTCTGTACACAATATGGAAATTACAGGAAACGATAATGGATTACCGGTAGTAAGGCAAAAGCCCGGCCTCGAAAATTCCCTGGGAAAAGTGAAATTTTTATTCCCCAATACATTCAATATTTATTTCCATGACACACCCGCTAAAAGCCTTTTTGATAAAAAGGTAAGAGCGTATAGTCATGGCTGTATACGCCTAAGCCAACCGGCAGAAATGGCTGCCTACCTCTTAAAAGGCAACTCAAAATGGACTCCTGAAAATATTGATGTGGCGATGAACAGTGGCAAAGAACAATATGTAGAACTTAAAGAAGCGGTCCCGGTTTTCATCACATACTACACGGCCTGGGTGGATGAAAATGGCAAACTCAATTTCAGAAATGATATCTATGGGCATGATAAAGATATTTCGGGAAAAATGTTTTTAAAATAAAGAGAAAAATAATCATAAGCTAAAATTGAATCTATTGCAGATTATTTTATACCAAAATATTCAAAACCGCCAGGCAATCATTAAACCAGTTTAGTTTTTAGGGAGCGCTCGCTTTATTTCCCAAATTATGTTTTAAATAATACCCTGACCATTAAAAATTATAAATAAAGACAATGAATAGGGTTTTAATTACGTTTCCCTTTTTGAATTATAATGAGGAGAAAGTTCGAATGAGAAAAATAAATCCTTTATTTGTAAATCTGTTTATCAAAACATATCCCAAACCCGGCTTTAAGATGAAATATAGAATTTCAATTTTTTTAATTTTTTTTTGCTTTGCGCAGCAATTAAAAGCCCAATATTTTTATGATGATAATTACTATAATAACGCCTTAATATTTGAAGCAGGAATTTCTATTGGCCCTATGAACAGTTTAACCGACATCGGCGGAAGAGTTGGAAAAGGAAAAGGAGGGGTAAAAGATTTCAATATTAAAAGTACCACCCTGTCTGGCAGCATCTATTTCAGCGCCATTTATAAAAGTTTTTTGGCTTTGAGGCTCGAA
>Ga0209585_10000904_pt1 | contig 11589 bp, 9 predicted proteins | sample NGEPerone_FD_185491 | JGI IMG/M metagenome (GOLD analysis project Ga0209585, IMG submission 185491) | Arctic peat soil microbial communities from the Barrow Environmental Observatory site, Barrow, Alaska, USA - NGEE Permafrost154B-one... | ecosystem: Environmental > Terrestrial > Soil > Wetlands... | reverse complement strand
TGGCCACCGAGATGCTCGAGAACGTCCCGGAGAAGGTGCTGGACAAGATCAGGTCGCAGATTCCGGTCGGCAGGTTGTGCCGTCCCGACGAGATCGCACGCGTGGTCCACTTCCTGGCCGCGGACGCCTCCGCGTACATCACCGGCCAGGTCTGGGGCGTCAACGGCGGCCTGGACATGTAGCTGCCGGACATGCAGGACATTGTCTCTTGACGCTTGACATACCAAGCAGTCGGTAGATATGTTACAGCTGTGTCGGCGACGCCGTGCACCTTCCCAGCCTCTTAAGGAGTTCACGATGGCAACAGCCACCACCAACAAGACCACGACCGAGATCCCCGACATTGCCCAGAAGGTCCGCGAGCAGCTGGTCTCCACCGTCCAGCAGGGTCAGCAGATGTCCGTCGACGCTGCCCAGACCTGGGTCAAGGCCGTATCGGTGCTCCCTGTCATGGACCTGCCCAAGGTTCCCGGCATCCCGGCACTGCCGGGGGTGGAAGCCGCAACCAAGTACACCTTCGACGTGGCCACCGACCTGCTCAACGCGCAGCGCGACTTTGCCTTGCAGTTGACCAACGTCCTCATCCCCGCGAAGTCGAACTGACCCGGAATACGGCTTCAGGCTCGCCGCACGACACGGACTCGACACAGGAACCAGAAGAGTCAGTGGCAATAGCAGAGGATGACGCCCGGCGCATGCTGGGTGGTTTCATCCGGGCGCAGCGACAGATGGCCAATCTGTCGCTGCGCCAGCTATCTGCGCTGGCCAAGGTCTCCAACCCCTACCTCAGCCAGGTCGAGCGTGGGCTACATGAGCCGTCTGTGCGCGTGCTCAAGTCGATCGGGGAGGCGTTGAACGTGTCCGCGGAGACGCTGTTCGAGCAGGCAGGCCTGGTCAATCCCGCCGAGAATCTGGACGAAGAAGCGACCGAGCACGCCATCCGGACCGACCGGCGCCTCTCAGAAGCACAACGCCACGCACTGCTCGGTGTCTACCGAAGTTATGTTGGCGACAGCGGCACAGAAACCTGATTCAATCGCCGGTGGGGCACCAAAACCTTTGTTCACAGGCCGATGAGGAGATACGACATCATGAGTCCAGCCAATAGCTTGGAGTCAGCAGTGAACAGCTTCGAGTCAGCGGGGCGATCGGTTCTCGACCGTCTGGGCGTTGCCGAAGACCCGATGGTGGGCGCCGATCCGGTGGCCTTGCTGCGCTCACTGGCTGCTGCGGGTGGGGCTCTGGTCAAGAACCCGGCTGGGACGGCCGCCGCCAGCGGCCGCCTGGCAATCGGTCTGGCTGCAGCAATGCGCGCCGCAGCGGCGCGCGCGGTGGGCGTCCAGGAGTCCGGACCGATGTCGCCCGCGCCATCTGACAAACGGTTCGTCGATACCGCGTATGCAGAGAACCCCCTGTACTACCTCTTGGAGCAGGAGTACCTGCTCAGTAGCCAGCTGGTAGACGAGCTGCTAGATGCGGCCGAGCTGGATGCCACCGAGGAGATCAAGGCGCGGTTCGCTGCCAGGTTCATCGTCGACGCCCTCTGCCCCACCAACACGCTGCCGGGCAACCCGGTGGCACTGCGTCGCGCATTCGACACCGGGGGCATGAGCGTGCTCAAGGGCGTCAAGAACATGGTTGACGACCTCCTCCATAACGGAGGGTGGCCCTCGCAGGTCGACAGCACGGGGTTCGAGGTCGGCGTCAACATGGCCGCGACCCCCGGTGCAGTGGTCTACCGCAGCGATCTGATCGAGCTGATCCAGTACGAGCCGCAGGGCAAGCAGGTACACGCGGTGCCGTTGCTCTTCTGCCCGCCGTGGATCAACAAGTACTACATTATGGACCTGGCTCCCGGCCGGAGCTTGATCGAGTGGGCGGTCCAGCACGGACACACCTGCTTCGCGATCAGTTACCGCAACCCGGATGCGTCCATGCGTGACCTGGACTTCCAGGACTACCTGCGCCAGGGCCCCTTGGACGCGGTCCGGGTCGTGCGTGAGATCACCGGCGCCACGGAGGTCAACACCCTCTCGGTCTGTCTCGGGGGGACCTTGACGGCGATGGCGCTGGCTCTCAACGCCGCAAGCGGTGATCACTCGATCAAGTCCGCCACGTTCCTGAACACCCACACCGACTTCAGCGTTCCGGGCGCGCTCGGCGTCTTCACCGACGAGCCCACGATCGCCGGTCTGGAGAAGAAGATGGCCAAAGCTGGCTTCCTCGACTCCAGCAACATGGCGCACACTTTTGACGCCCTGCGGGCCAACGACCTGATCTTCAGCTACGTCGTCAACAACTGGCTGCTCGGCAACAAGCCGCCAGCCTTCGACCTGCTGGTGTGGAACAAGGACAGCACCAGGATGCCGGCCAGGATGCATTCGCAGTACCTGAGGTCCTGCTACCTCCACAACGAATTCGCGAGGGGGGAATTCGAGGTGGATGGGCAGAAGCTCAACCCGGCCAAGGTCGACATCGACACGTACGTGCTGTCTGCGGTCGACGACCACATAGTCCCGTGGGTCTCGGGCTACAAGACCACCCAGCTGTTCGGCGGTGCCAACCGGTTCGTGCTAAGCACGTCAGGGCACATCGCCGGAATCGTCAACCCGCCCGGCCCGAAGGCCAAGCACTGGACCAACGACGCCCACCCGGACGACCCACAGGAGTGGAAAGAGAACGCCACGCTCCAGACCGGCACCTGGTGGGAGGACTGGGCCAAGTGGATCGCCAAGCAGGGCGGTCCGAAGGTCGCAGCCCCCAGCAAGCTGGGTAGCCAGGCTCACCCGGTGATCGAAAGCGCCCCCGGCAGTTACGTGCGCGTTCGCGCATGAGCGCAACACGATCGGTCTTGGTCAACTCCCAGTTGCCCTGCTTGTCCGGGCTACGGATCGCTATGTCCGTCCAGGGCAAGGGCGATCCGCTGTTGCTGCTCAACGGGATGACCCGCCCACTGCAGAGCTGGGACCCATTCGTCTCCGAGCTGCACGGGCGGACGGTCGTTAGTTTTGACGCGCCCGGCGTCGGTGGCAGTCCGACGCCGGTAAGGCCGCTGTCGGTAGCCGAGCTCGCCATGCTCGCGTTATCGGTACTCGACGCTGCAGGGGTGGCCGGCGCGGACGTTCTCGGGTTCTCCCACGGCGGTGCTGTCGCTCAGCAGCTGGCGCACGACGCCCCAGAGCGGGTGGGTGGGCTGATCCTCGCCGCTACGTCATGCGGAGTGGGGGCGACCCCAGGTAGCGGGGCAGACACCCTTCGCCACCTTGGGAGCTCCCTTGACGGCAAGCCCTGGCCGCTGCCCGACCCGCTGGGCCTGTTGTGGCAGTCGCTGGCGGTGTCGAGCTGGTCGAGCATCCCGTTCCTGGGTTCGATCCTGGCACCCACGCTAGTCGTCTGCGGGAGCCGGGACAGTGTCGTGCCGCCCTCCAATAGCCGGGTCCTGGCCCGTCGCATCCCCGACGCCACGCTGGTCATGCTGGCCGGCAGGGGCCACGACCTGCAGCGCGGCGACTCGGCGAAGGCGTTGGCCCGGCTCGTCGCGGGCTTCTCACCGGCCGCGCGTGCCTCCGAGCGACTGGCCACCGTCGGCTGAGCGACCTGACGTAGCTACTGCACGACGCTGACGATTAACGGCCGTCACGTTGAACGCCGCCGCCATGGCAGCTACCCATGCCGAACCGAGCATGAAGCCGCCCCAGACGTCGGATGGGTAATGAACGCCGAGAGCGATGCGTGAGAAACCGATCGCCAGGACGGCGAGCACGGCATATGTCACGACGACTCTGCGCCACGGTCCATAGAGGATGGGCACCAAGACGAGCAGAAGCACCTCATACCCGGCCACCGCGCCCTGGGCGTGAGCACTCGGGAAGCTCAGCCCACGTGCGCGGGCGACCGGGTCGGCCAGAACCGGCCGCAGTCGATGGACGGCCGTTTTGACCATGACGTTCAAGAGCGATGATCCGGCCGCGGTAATCACCACGAACAGGGCAAGCCGGGGCAACCGACGCCAGAGCAACCAGCCCACGGACAGCGTCAGGACCACAGCCCAGACCGCGCCCGAGCCCGAGTTGCTGATCAGCTGCATCGCGGCCACGAAGCCTGGGCGGGCCACCGCGTATCGGTGCAGGCTGTCGCGCGCGCCACGATCGAGCCTCAACAGCGGTGCCCATCTGTCCTCCACCAGCAACAGCGTCAGACCAAACGGGAACACCAGCAGAGCCAGCGATACCGCGGCCAGGACGACTCGGACATCGAGTCGGGCGCTCGGCTCGCCCGATGACGTGGAGGCCACCTCAGGTGCGTTGGGCATGACGGTCCTCCTGACTCCCCCGCAAGGACGCAGCCAGACCCAGCGCACGACCAGATGTCAGCCGCTCAGGGACGACGGTGTACCAACAACGGCAGCACCATCGACGCCTTGGCCTGGCGAAGATGCGCCGCAGCCACCGTGATCGGCCACTGCGAGGACGATGCATCGACCACGAGCAGCACCACCTTGCCTTGAACCGCCCGCGCCAGCTCATCGGTGACGCAGATGGAGTCCCGCCACAGTGCAGCCTCCTGCGGCGAGGACAGGTCGTCAGGTGCACCGGAGTCGATGGCGACGCGCAGGTCCGCGCGACCCAGCTGGCCCACCACAGCCAGATGGTCGGCCAGCCCACCTGTCATCACAGGGAAGCCGGACGCAGGCAGTGAGACAACGACCTCCGGACGCGAAGGCCAGGAGTCACGCCAGTGACCAAGCGCGGCCACAGCCGCGTTGCAGAGCTCCTGGGTCGGTGGGCTGTCCCGGGCGAATGTCGACGCGACCAGCTCGCGCCACTCGGGGGCGTCGGCGTAGACAATGGCCCGACCCGTCTGCGCCATCAGCCCCGGCGGAATCCGGCCTCTGGTGCCGAACGCTCCCCCCGGCCACATCTTGCGTGGCTCCAAGACGGTGACCTCGCCCCTCAACCGGCGGGTCACCGCCTCGACGGTGCCTGGCTCGGGTCGGCCTTGTAGAGGCTGCGGCAGATGACCAAGACAGACGGAGCATCGTCCACAGGGCTGGGCGCTGGGGTCATCCAGGGACTCCTGCAACAGCTGCATCAGACAGCGCTGGCCGCGTGTGTAGGCACGCATAATGTCCGCTTCTCGGCGCCTGGTGGCGATGATGGCGTCGTAGTGCGCCTGGTCATAGACCCACTGCGCCCCGGTCGGGTGCCAGCCGCCCTGGACCCGCTCGACGGCGCCGTCCACGGCAAGCTGCTTGAGCATCAGCTCAACACGTCCACGCCGCAGCCCCGTCTCGGCCTCGAGCGCCGCAACGGTGACCGGCTGGTCGCCGTCGTAGGCCGAGAGGCCCGCCAGTAGGCGCTCCACCTGTGCCCGGTCGGGGATCGTTGCCGTCGCAAAATAGTTCCACACGCCCGCATCGGCATCCGAGGGGAGCAGCGTCACCAGGGCGTGGTCGATACCCCGGCCGGCACGTCCCACCTGCTGGTAGTACGAGACCGGCGACGGCGGCGAGCCGACGTGAACGACGAAGCCCAGGTCGGGCTTGTCGTAGCCCATGCCCAGCGCGGAGGTGGCAATCAGCGCCTTGAGCCGGTTGCCGTGTAGCGCATCCTCGAGCCGCTCGCGCTCGCTGGACTCCAGACCGCCGGTGTATGCCGCAACCCTGCAGCTGTCTCCGTGGACGAACTGCACCGCGGCAGCGAGGCGTTCGGCATCAGCCACGGTCAGGGTGTAGACGATCCCGGAGCCTTCGAGCCGTGGCAGGTGATCGACCACCCAGGCAAACCGTTCGATCGGGGAGAGTGCATCCACCACCGTCAGCTGAAGGCTGCCGCGTGCCAGCGGACCACGCAGGACCAGGGTCGCCTCGCCGAGCTGAGCCGCGACGTCCGAGGTCACCCGCGCGTTGGCGGTTGCCGTGGTGGCCAGCACCGGAGTCTGCGGATTGAGCGTCCGCAGGACGTCGGCGACCCGCCGGTAGTCGGGCCGGAAGTCATGCCCCCAGTCGGACACCGCGTGGGCCTCGTCGATGACCAGCAGCCCGAGCCGTCCGGCCAGCTCATCGAGCACCCGCCGACCGAAACCGGGGTTGGCCAGCCTCTCCGGGGAGACCAGCAGGACGTCAAGCTCATCAGCGCGCAGCGCAGCCTCTACCTGGGACCAGGCATCCATGTTCGAGGAGTTCAGCGTTGCCGCCCGAAGCCCAGCCCGACCCGCTGCGCCGACCTGGTCGCGCATCAGCGACAGCAAGGGTGAGACCACCAGTGCCGGGCCGAAACCTTCACGGCGCCGGATGGCCGTGGCAGCCCAGTAGACCGCCGACTTCCCCCAGCCGGTGGCCTGAACAACGAGAACCCTGGCTGCCGGCTCGCACAGAGCCGCCACAGCCAGTGCCTGGTCATCTCGCAGGACAGCACCCTGCCCGGCGATCGCCGCTATCACTGCAGCGGCAACAGCCGACCGTTCGGGACTCAGGGTTGCAGGCATGGGATCGACCCTAGGTGGCGCGGCGCACACCCTCGTCCGTCGTCCACCACCCAGATCCTGTAAGGCCCCGATGCCCGAACCCTCACAGGGCCGGGACCGCCTCGAGCTCGTCATCAGTTGCGGCGCCGCTGAACTGCGCGGCATACAGCCGGTGGTAGGCACCGCCGGCGGCAAGCAGCTGAGTATGGGTTCCATGCTCGACGATTGCGCCCTCGACCATGACGACGATCCGGTCGGCGTCACGGATGGTGGACAGCCGGTGGGCGATCACGAAGCTGGTGCGCCCCGTACGCAGCGCCTCCATGGCCCGCTGCACGAGCGCCTCGGTCCGGGTATCCACCGAGCTCGTCGCCTCGTCCAGGATCAGGATCGCCGGATCGGCCAGGAAAGCACGCGCGATCGTCAACAGCTGGCGCTGCCCCGCGCTGACGCTGGCACCGTCGTCATCTATCACCGTGTCGTAGCCCTGCGGCAAAGTCCGTACGAAATGATCGACATATGCCGCATCAGCCGCCTGGCTGATCTGCGCCTCGGAGGCGTCCTCTGCGCCATAAGCGATGTTCTGGTGAATGGTCCCGCCGAACAGCCAGGTGTCCTGCAGGACCATGCCAAACTCCGCTCGCAGGTCCTCGCGGGCCAGGTCGCGGACGTCAACACCATCCAGGGTGATCCGACCCCCATCCACCTCGTAGAAGCGCAACAAGAGGTTGGCCAGCGTGGTCTTCCCGGCACCGGTGGGCCCGACGATGGCGATGGTCTGGCCCGGCTCGGCGACCAGGTCCAGGTGCTGGATGAGTGGCCGCGCAGGGTCGTAGGAGAAGGACACATCCTCGAAGGCGACCCGGCCGAGGACCTGTTTTGGGGCCACCGACGGGCTAGCATCGGCCGACTGCTCCGGAGCGTCCAGCACCTCGAAGACCCGCTCAGCCGAGGCCACTCCGCTCTGCAGCAGGTTGGCCATCGAGGCAACCTGGGTCAACGGTTGGCTGAACTGTCTGGAGTACTGGATGAAGGCCTGGACGTCGCCGAGACTGATCGCGCCGGAAGCCACCTTCAGTCCTCCGATCACGGCAATGGCGACATAGTTGAGATTGGCCACGAACATCATGGCCGGCATGATCAGGCCCGAGATGAACTGCGCCTTGAAACTCGAGACGTAGAGCTTCTCGTTGAGCTCGCGGAATGCGGCCACGCTCTCGTCTGTGCGGCCGAAGACCTTGACCAGCTCGTGGCCGGTGTAGGCCTCCTCGATGTGAGCGTTCAGCTTGCCAGTGGTCGACCACTGGCCGACGAACTGGGGTTGAGAGCGCTTGGCGATGGTCATCGTGATGAGGGCGGACACTGGCACCGTTATCAGGGCCACCAGGGCCAGGATCGGCGAGACGTAGATCATCATCGCGATGACGCCGATGACCGTGAGCAGGGATGTGAGCAGCTGGCTCATGGTCTGCTGAAGGGACTGGGCGATGTTGTCGATGTCGTTGGTGACCCTGCTCAGCAGCTCGCCGGTCGGGGTGGAGTCGAAGTAGGAAAGCGGCATGCGGCCAAGCTTCGACTCGACGTCAGCCCTCATCGCATAGACGGTGCGCTGCACGATCACCGTCACGACGCGGCCCTGGGTCCAGGACAGGAGCGAGGCTGCGACATACAGCACGAGAACGACCAGCAGGACATGGCCGACGACGGCGAAGTCGACGCCACGCCCCGGCACCACATCCATGGCCGAGACCATGTCCGCGATCTTGCCCTGCCCGCTGGCTCGCAGATGAGCGACGGCTTGGGCCTTGGTCACCCCGGCCGGCAGACGTCCACCGACCAACCCTGTGAAGATCAGGTCGGTGGCGGTACCCAGGATCTTGGGGCCGATGACTGACAGGGTCACGCTGACGGCTGCGAGCGCGCCTGCAGCCGCGACCAGCCGGCGGTCGCCGCGCAGCCTGGCGACCAGCCGGCGCAGCGACACCTTGAAGTTCAGGGCCTTTACCGCAGGCCCTGCCCCCATGTGGCCCAACGGACCCCGGGCGGCTGGAGCGGGCCTGGACTCTGATGGCTTCGAGGCTGTACTCATGCCGCCTCTTCCTCGCTCAGCTGGGACAGCACGATCTGGCGGTACGTCTCGCAAGAGGACATCAGCTCAGAGTGAGTGCCCGTTCCCACGACCGCACCCTGGTCCAGGACGATGATGCGGTCCGCGCGGCGGATGGTGCTGATCCGCTGCGCCACGATGATCACCGTGGCTCGGTCAGTGATGGTCGACAACGCTGCCCGCAGCCGCGCGTCCGTGTCGTAGTCGAGTGCCGAGAACGAGTCGTCGAACAGGTAGATGTCCGGAGCCTTGACCACGGCACGGGCAATGGCCAGTCGCTGTCTCTGCCCACCGGAGACGTTCGTGCCGCCCTGGGATATCACCGAGTCCAACCCGTCCGGCATCGCCTCCACGAACCCGCGGGCCTGGGCGATCTCCAGCGCGGCCCAGAGCTCGTCCTCGGTGGCATCGGCCTTGCCATAGCGCAGGTTGGTCGCGACCGTGCCGCCAAACAGGTAGGGACGTTGCGGGATCAGGCCGATGGAGGACCTCAGATCCTTCGGGTCCAGGGCTCGGATGTCTAGGTCGTCGAGCAGCACCATCCCGGTGGTGACGTCCACCAGCCGCGGGATGAGGTTGAGCAAAGTCGACTTCCCGCTGCCCGTCGATCCCACGATCGCGGTCGTCTCCCCCGGCCGGGCCACCAGGCTGACCCCGTGCAGAACTGCCTCCTGAGCCCCCGGGTAGCTGAATGACGCCTCACACAGCTCCACGACGCCGGTGCGAAGGCTGCGCACCTGCGGTTCGGCCGGTGCCCGCACACTCGGGACGGTGTCGAGCACCTCCTTGATCCGTTCGGCGCTGACCTCTGCGCGAGGCAGCATCACGAACATGAAGGTCGCCATCATGACGGACATCAAGATCTGCATGAGATAGCTCAGGAAGGCCGTCAACGTACCGATCTGCATCTGCCCGCTCGCAATGCGATGGCCCCCAAACCACATCACGGCGACGCTGGAGACGTTCATGATGAGCATCACGGTGGGGAACATCAACGCCATGAGCCGGCCCACCCGGACGGACACATCCATCAGGTCGGTGCTGGCACCGTCGAAGCGAGCTCGTTCGTGAGTGTCCTTCACGAAGGCCCGGATGACGCGAACACCACCGATCTGCTCGCGCAGGATCCGGTTGAGCAGGTCGATCTTGGCCTGCATCGAGCGGAACAACGGCCGCATCCGCGCGATGATCAACGCGACGCACACCAGCAGGACCGGCACGATGACCAGCAGCAGAGACGACAGGACCACATCCTGGCGCAGGGCCATGATGATGCCGCCAACGCACATGATCGGCGCCGCAATCATCATCGTGAAGGTCAGCAGTACCATCATCTGGACCTGCTGGATGTCGTTGGTGGACCTAGTGATCAGAGACGGCGGGCCGAAACGGCCGACCTCCTGTGCCGCGAAGGACTCGACTTTGACAAAGACCGACTCGCGCAGGTCCCTGCCCAGCGCCATCGCCGTGCGTGCCCCGAAATAGACCGCCGCGGCGGCACACAGGATCTGCAGCACGGTAACGGTCAGCATCACGGCGCCGGTGCGGACGATGTATCCGGTGTCGCCGGTGACGACTCCCTGGTCGATGATCTGTGCGTTCAGCCCGGGCAGATACAGGCTGGCGATCGTCTGGATGAGCTGAAAGAGCACGATAAGGACGATGGGCTGTCTGTAGGGACCAAGATGTGAGCGCAGAAGCGAGACGAGCACGGGAAGGTCAGCCCGCCAAACCGCGCCGGGCCGCACGGCGCGCGGCCTCTTCTTCGTCCAGGGCGGTCGCCTCTTCGAGCGTCGGCGCCGCCCCCCCCAGACGGGCCGGCAGGTACTTCAGCTCGTTGCTCGGAACAGCCGGGTAGGCCTCCTGTGCGGCGTGCAGCAGATCGGTCATCGCGGCCCGGAGCTGCAGGTTGATCTTATCGGCGTCGACCTGGCGCTCGGCCACGATCGACTCGCCCACGCTGAGTGTGATCGGCACATTCGTGCGGCCCAGCCGCTTGGGGTGGCCCTTGGTCCACACCCGCTGCGACCCCCAGATGATCATCGGCAGCACCGGCACCGCGGCCGCCTGAGCCATCCGGACCGCGCCGCTCTTGAAAGCCTTGAGCTCGAACGAACGCGAGATGGTCGCCTCTGGAAACACCCCGACGATCTCCCCCGCCTTAAGCGCACTAACCGCCTCACGGAACGACGCCGCGCCCGCTGTCCGGTCCACCGGGATGTGGTGCATGCCACGCATCAGCGGACCGCTGATCTTGTGGCGGAAGACGTCGTCCTTGGCCATGAAACGCACCAGGCGTTTGCTGGGGATCGCGACCAGACCGGCATAGGCGAAGTCGAAGTAGCTCAGGTGGTTGCTCACCAGGACCGCCCCCCCGGAGGTCGGGATGTTCTCGGCACCGCTGATCGTGATCTTCAGACCCTGCGCTGCGAACAACGTCCGGGCGATCCATATGACGGGGGTGTAGACCGGCTCCATTGGTCCACCGTAAGGGATCACGCACGTCCAGTGAGCAGGCAGCCACCCTGTCTGGCCAGCCGGGCGCCGCACTAGGCTTCCCGAGTGCTCGAACACATCCAGGCGAAATGGGGTCTCCATTTAGGTACTCTTGGAGCGTGGAGTACCCCGCGTGAGCCCGGCGGCCGGGCGGGACTACCCGGGCTCCTACGCGGAGTTGCGTGCCTGGTTCGATCAGGACTGGAAGTGCCTGGACTACCTGGACTGGATCCGCTGGCCAGACGGGCTCATCTGTCCCGGTTGCGGCGGCAGCCATGGGTGGCGGCTGTCCGACGCCAGGTGGCTGTGTGGCACCTGCAAGCGGAAGGTCTCCGCCACCGCAGGCACCATCTTCGACAAGACCCGCACACCGCTGACCGTGTGGTTCACCGCGGCCTGGCTGGTGGTCAACAGCCGTGACCGGCGTCTCGGCCACCCAGCTTCGGCGGGAGATGGAGCTGGGCTCCTACCAGACCGCGTGGGCGATGCTTCACCGCTACCGGACGGTGATGGCGGGCCCG
>Ga0209585_10000903_pt1 | contig 11591 bp, 7 predicted proteins | sample NGEPerone_FD_185491 | JGI IMG/M metagenome (GOLD analysis project Ga0209585, IMG submission 185491) | Arctic peat soil microbial communities from the Barrow Environmental Observatory site, Barrow, Alaska, USA - NGEE Permafrost154B-one... | ecosystem: Environmental > Terrestrial > Soil > Wetlands... | reverse complement strand
TCCCGACGCCCTACTCTCTCCACTGCGTCGCCGTTCACCCCACCCGCCTCCTGCTGGCCTTCGGTGACGACGCGGGGATCGTCTCGCTCGTCGACATACGCGGGCTGGAGTGGGGCGGCGCCAAAGGCGCCGCGCACCCACCCGCGGGAGCCGTCATCCCGCCAGATCCAACGGACGGCGGAGCTCGGGAAGAGCGCCGTGGCTGGCGCCGCGTGCTCCGGTCTCGGCGCCGCTGATTCCAGCCGGCGGTCTCCGAGATCCTTCGAAGGGCGCGTCCGCACCGACGCTGCCGGCCGGGGTCGAGAGGCATGATGCTTCGCCCCCTTTGATATCCGCGTTGCTCCCTCGTCTTTGGGATGACAGCAAAGGGAGGTGCGAGATGAGCAACGACGGGACCCGAGCCAAGGGCGGCGGTGGGCAGCTGACCCCCCAAGAGGTCGAGCGCCTCTTCGACGGCGGCTATCGCGACATCGAGATCCTGCCCGACGGCACCCTGCGCGAGACCGTCCGCGGCGGCAGCCCGAGCGACGAGGCGGTCACGCGCACGCTCAAGACCGAGCGCACCTGGTACTGAGCCGCGGCGCAGCGGCGAGCACTGAGGTCGCGATCGGCGGCAGCGCATCGAACGCCCCCCGCACGTGCCGGCCCGACGAACGGTGTAGCATCGGAGCCGCACGACGTCGGCGCGCGACGGGGCGTGGGGGAGACATGACGAGAGCGGATCAGCGACAGCTACTCGAGGCCTTTTCGAGCGACTACGCGCGCGAGCTGCACAACCTCCTCGCGGCCGACCTCGGGCGTTTCCCCGCCTTCGTCTTCCAGCAGCTCTATAACCGCGTGCAGTGGCGCGTCGCCGAGGGCGAGGCCGCCGAGCGGATCACGGCTGAGGCGGCCCGGCGCTGCGCGCCGGGCGCGCGGCCCTGGCTCCACCTGCGTACGCGACGGAGAGAGTCTGAGGCACTCATCCGCACCTTCGCAGGCCACACGGGCAACGTCTACGCCTGCGCCTTCTCGCCCGACGGGCGGCGCATCGTCTCGGGAAGCGGCGACGACACCCTCAAGCTCTGGGATGCAGAGACCGGGAGATGCAATGCGACCTTCGAAGGACACGACGACCTGGTCGGAGCCTGCGCCTTCTCACCCGACGGGCGGCGCGTCGTCTCCGGGGCCGGGTATAGGTATACCTCTGTAGACCGCGACGGCAGAGACAACACCCTCAAGCTCTGGGATGCAGAGACGGGCAGCTGCCAGGCGACCCTCGAAGGGCACGGCGGACCGGTCAACTCCTGCGCCTTCTCGCCCGACGGGCGGCGCCTCGTCTCGGCGAGCGACGACAAGACTCTCAAGCTGTGGGATGCAGAGACGGGCGCTTGCGAGGCGACCCTCAAGGGGCACGACAAGGCGGTCAACGGCTGCGCCTTCTCACCCGACGGGCGGCGCCTCGTCTCGGCGAGCGACGACGAGACCCTCAAGATCTGGGACGCCGCAACGGGCGCCTGCGAGGCGACCCTCGAGACGCGCGACATCCAGCTCTATGCTTGCGCGTTCTCCCCCGACGGGCGCCGGATCGTCTCCGGGAGTCTCTACAAGACCGTCAAGATCTGGGATGCCGAGACGGGCGCCTGCGAGGCGACCCTCGAGGGGCACACCAGCGGAGTCACCTCGTGCGCGTTCTCCCCCGACGGGCGGCGCATCGTCTCGGCAAGCGAAGACCGGACGCTCAAGCTGTGGGACGTAGAGTCGGGAGCCTGTGAGGCCACGCTCGAGGGGCACGGCGATGTGGTCGAGGCCTGCGCCTTCTCGCCCGACGGGCGGCGCATCGCCTCCGGGAGCCGGGACAAGACCCTCAAGCTCTGGGACGCCGAGGCGGGCGACTGCGAGCCGACCGTCGAGGGACACGGCGGTCGAGTCCTGGCCTGCGCCTTCTCGCCCGACGGGCGGCGTATCGTCTCGGCGAGCAACGACGGGACGCTCATGCTCTGGGACGCCGAGACGGGGGCCCGCCAGGCGACACTCGAGACACATCACAACTCAGTCCAAGCCTGCGCCTTCTCGCCCGGCGGCAGACGCGTCGCGTCGGGGAACGGCGACCCCGAACTCTGGGACGCCGAGACGGGCCGCCGCGAGACGACCCTCGGGGGGGACGGCATCAGCTCCGTCGAGGCCTGCGCCTTCTCGCCCGACGGGCGGCGCCTCGTTTCGGCAAGCTTCGACGGGACCCTCAAGCTCTGGGACGTGGAGCAGGGCAAGTGCCGGAAGACCCTCGAAGGGCACGGCGGCTCCGTCTACGCCTGCGCCTTCTCGCCCGACGGGCGGCGCATCGTCTCGGCAAGCGAAGACCGGACGCTCAAGCTGTGGGATGCGAAGAAGGGCAAGTGCCGCCAGACCCTTGAGGGGCACAACGGCTGGGTAGTGTCCTGCGCCTTCTCGCCCGACGGGCGGCGGATCGTCTCCGCTAGCCGCGACGGGACCCTCAAGCTGTGGGGCGTAGAGTCGGGAGCCTGTGAGGCCACGCTCGAGGGGCACGGCTGGACGGTCGCGGCCTGCGCCTTCTTGCCCGACGGGCGAGGGATCGTCTCGGGCCACGGCGACTTGACCCTCAGGCTCTGGGATGCAGATACCGCGAGCGAGGTGTCCCACATGCCGACGCTTTACGCCGTCCCCTGCGTCGCAGCTCATCCCGCCTGTCCTCGACTCGCCTTCGGCGACGCCGCGGGAACCGTCTCGGTCGTCGACGTGCGCGGACTGGAACAGAGCGGCACCGCATGACACCTGACGATGGCTATCCTGAGCGCTGCACCCGCCCCAGGTCGGAGGTCGTGAAGTCAGCTCGACCCGGCAGCGTCGACCTCCCAGAGGCCTCATGACGCCCGCGGTCATCGGAGAGGAGCGGGCCGTCCTCGAGGCGTTCTCCCGCGACTACACCCGCGAGTTGCACAATCTTCTGGCGGCCGACCTCGCCCGCTTCCCTGCCTTCGTCTTCCAGCAGCTTTACAACCGCCTGCAGTGGCACGTCACCCGGGGCGAGGCCGCCGAGTGGATGACGGCGGGGGCGGCCCGGCGCTGCGCGCCGGGCCGCCCGCCCTGGCTCCACCTGCGCACGCGACAGAGAGAGTCCGAGGCGCTGATCCGGACGATGGTCGCACCCAGCGAACAGGTCAACACGTGCGCCTTCTCGCCCGACGGGCGGCATGTCGTCTCGGCAAGCGGCATCACCATCAACCTCTGGGACGTAGAGATGGGCGCCTGCCTGGCGACTCTCGAGAGAGTCGTCGGCGTCATCAACGCCTGCGCCTTCTCGCCCGATGGGCGACGCCTCGTCTCGGCAAACTGGAACAGCACCCTCAACCTCTGGGACGTGGCGACGGGCCGCTGCGAGGCGACCCTCGAGGGGCATAGTGGCGTTGTCAACGCCTGCGCCTTCTCCCCCGACGGGCGGCGTATCGTCTCGGGGGGCACCGACATGACCCTCAAGCTCTGGGATGCAGAGACGGGCGCCTGTCAGGCGACACTCGCGGGCCACGCCGGTGTACTCGGCGACTGCGCCTTCTCGCCCGATGGGCGACGCCTCGTCTCGGCCAGCGGCGACAAGACGCTCAAGCTCTGGGATGCCCGGACCGGCGTCTGTGAGGCGACCCTCGAGGGGCATGGCGGCGCTGTCAACGCCTGCGCCTTCTCGCCCGATGGGCGGCGCCTCGTCTCGGCAAGCAGCGACAGGACCCTCAGGCTCTGGGACGCCCAGACGGGCGTCTGCGAGGCGACCCTCGAGGGGCACCGCAACTACGTCTTTGCCTGCGCCTTCTCGCCCGACGGGCGGCGCCTCGTCTCGGCCGGCGCCGACGAGACTCTCAAGCTCTGGGACGCGGAGACGGGCAGGTGCGAGGCGACCCTCGAGGGGCACGGCGGCCCGGTCTACGCCTGCGCCTTCTCACCCGACGGGTGGCGCATCGTCTCGGCAGGCTGGGACTTCACCATCAAGCTCTGGGACGCCGAGACGGCGACCCGGGAGGCGACCTTCGAAGGGGACAGGGGACAGGTCTTCGCCTGTGCTTTCTCCCCCGACGGGCAACGCCTCGTCTCGGGCGGCACCGATTCGACCCTCAAGCTCTGGAACGCCGAGACGGGTCGCCGCGAGACGACCCTCGAGGGGCACAGCACCTACGTCCTCGATTGCGCCTTCTCGCCCGATGGGCGGCGCCTCATCTCGGCGAGCACAGATGGGACCATCAGGCTCTGGGATGCCGAGACCGGCCGCTGCGAGGCGGCTTTCATGGGGCACGATCGCGGGGCCAACGCCTGCGCCTTCTCGCCCGACGGGCGGCGCCTCGTCACGGTGGGACTCTTCGACGGGACGCTGAAGCTCTGGCACGCCGAGATGGGGATCTACGAGGCGACCCTTGAGCACGGCGGCCCGGTCAACGCCTGCGCCTTCTCGCCCGACGGGCGGCGGATCGTCTCGGGGAGCGACGACAAGACGCTCAAGCTCTGGGATGTGAAGAAGGGCAAGTGCCGCAAGACCCTCGAGGGGCACGTCCGCCCGGTCAAGGCCTGCGCCTTCTGGCCCGACGGGAGGCGTATCGTCTCGGTGTCCGACGACGCCGTCAAGCTCTGGGACGCCAAGACGGGGCGGTGCGAGCGGACGATCGAGGGCCGCGGCGGCTGGGGCAGGGCTGTGGCCTTCTCACCCGACAGACGGATGTTCGTCTCGAGAGGGCACTTCCACGGCATGAAGCTCTGGGACGCAGAGACGGGCAGGGAGGTCGCCGGCATCGCGACGCCCCACGCTCTCGAATGCGTCGCCGTCCATGCCATCCGCACCTGGCTGGCCTTCGGCGACAGGGTGGGGATCGTCTCGGTCGTGGACCTGCACGGGCTGGAGTGGGGCGGCGCCGAAGGCGCCGCCTTCCGACCGGTCGAGGCGACAAAGACACACCGCCAACCGTGAGCGGCCTGCGTCAGCGAAGGCGGCGGGGGCGGGGCGGGCACGACGTAGTCGGCCTGCCCGCCCCGCTGGCCCGCCGCCGCTCAAGAAGGTATAACCCCCGTACGAGAGGGGGACTCTGCGGGGTCCGTTCGCCGCGCCGGCAAGCAGCGCAGCGGCGAACGGTCGCCCGTCGGGAGACAAGGAGAGGATCCTGATGCCACGCGCGACCCGAACCTTCCGTATCTTCGTCAGCTCGACGTTCGAGGACATGGCCGCCGAGCGCAACGCGCTGCAGGCCAACGTCTTCCCGCGCCTGCGCGACCTCTGCGCCGAGCACGACGCCCGCTTCCAGGCGATCGACCTGCGCTGGGGCGTGCGTGACGAGGCCACCCTCGACCAGCAGACGATGGGAGTCTGCCTCTCGGAGCTGGCGCGCTGTCAGACGACCACGCCGCGGCCCAACTTCATCGTGCTGCTCGGCGACCGCTACGGGTGGCGACCGCCCCCAGCCGAGGTACCGGCCGCCGAGTTCGAGGCGATCCGCGCCGGCGTCTCCGAGGCCGACGCGGCGGCTGCCCTCGACGAGTGGTACAAGCGCGACGACAATGCCTGCTTCAAGCGCGCCGAAGACGACGCGACGCAGGCCCTCTACCTGCTGCAGCCACGCGACCCCGACGGGCCCTACGGCACCAGTGACGATGAGGCGGAGAGAGAAGCTAGGGGCGCGGCCTGGGGCCGCGTCGAACAAACCCTGCAGCAGGCGCTGGCCGCCGGGGCGCAGGCGCTCGGCTTGCCCGCCGAGCGGCTGCTGCGCTACACCGGCTCGGCGACCCACCAGGAGATCGACGCCGGGCTGCTGCACGCCCCCGAGACTGAGGACGCCCCCAAGGCCAGAGAACACGTCTTCGCCTTCTCGCGCACGGTCACGGCAGGATTCCCCGACTTCCCGCTGTCCGAGAAGGGCTCGCAGAAGGGTTACATCGACCCCGTGTACGGTCCCGGAGCGCCGGGGGAGCGCGAGCTGGTCGGCCGCGACCAGGTCGCGGCCGACCAGCTCGCCGCCCTCAAGTCGACGCTCGAGGCCGAGCTCGGCGATCACTTCAAACCCTACGACGCCACGTGGGTCGGCTTCGACGAGGACGACCAGAAGAAGCCCCCGATCTCAACCGGCCACATCGAGCAGCTCTGCGACGACGTCTACGAGTCACTCGCGGCGATCATCCTGGAGGAGTGCGCGCGGCTCGAGTCCGTCGATGAGGAGAAGGCGATCCACGACTTCGCCGAGGACCGCGCCCGTCACTTCGTCGGCCGCGCCGACACGCTGGCCGAGATCGAGTCCTACCTGCGCGACGGCGCCGACCAGCCGCTCGTGCTGTGGGGCGAGTCGGGCACCGGCAAGTCGGCGGTCATGGCGCGCATCATGCTGACCCTCGACAAGGTGCAGCCCTCGGCCGAGGTCGTCTGCCGCTTCATCGGGGCCACATCGGGCTCGGCCGACGTGCGTGCTCTGCTCGACAACGTGTCGCGCAAGATCGACCGCACCTACGACGTCGCGGTCGAAGGGCCCGGCACCTCCTACGAGGACCTCATCAAGGACTTCCCGACTCGGCTTGCGGCCGCCACTCCCGACAAGCCGCTGGTCGTCATGCTCGACGCCCTCGATCAGCTCAGCGACGCCAACAACGCCCGCTCTCTCGCCTGGCTGCCGGCCACGGTGCCCGAGAACTGCCGCGTGCTGGTCTCGACCACGCCCGGCGAGTGCAAGACGGCGCTGGAGCGCAAGCTCGCCGAAGGACGGCTGCTCCAGCTCAAGGAGATGAGCAAGGAGGAGGGCGAGGAGCTCCTCGGCCTCTGGCTGGACGACGCCCATCGCACCTTGCAGGCCGTGCAGAGAACCGCCGTGATCGACCGCTTCCTGGGCTGCGCCATCCCGCTGTACCTCAAGCTGGCCTTTGAGGAGGCGCGTCGCTGGCACTCGTACGACCACCTCGACGACCCCGCCGCCACCCTGGCGCCCGACGTGACCGGCCTCATCACGGACCTCTACGAGCGCCTCGCACTGCCGCAGAACCACGGCGGGCCGCTGGTGGAGCGCTCGCTGAGCTACCTGACCGCGGCCCGCTACGGGCTCTCCGAGGAGGAGCTGCTGGGCGCGCTCTGCCAGGACGACGAGTTCTTCGCCGAGTTCGCCACGCAGGCGCACCACGACCTGCCCGGGATCGAGGCGGGCGTCGCCCTCGCGCTGGAGGACCTGCCGGCGCCCGACGAGCGCGACCTGCCGATCGCCGTTTGGTCGCGCCTCTACTACGACCTCGAACCGTACCTCAGCGAGCGCGACGAGGAAGATGCCCACGTGCTGACCTTCTACCACCGCCAGCTGCGCGAGGTCGCCATGTCGCTCTACCTCGCCGAAGGAGACTGGAAGATCGACGAGCCGACGCCGCTGACCAAGGACGGCTTCGCCCGCCACTGCACGCTGGCCGACTACTTCGGGCGCCTGGCCGATCCCCAGCCGCCCGACGACGAGGGCTTCCACTCCTGGAGCGGCGAGTACCGGCGCGCCTTCGCCGAACTGCCCTACCACCTGACCATGGCCCAGGAGTGGGACGGCGTCTTCGAGGCGCTGACCGACTTCACCTTCCTCGAGAAGAAGTCGGCCAAGGTCGCCGTCGACGAGCCCGAGGAGAACCAAGGCGCCGCCAAGACCGTCTACAACGGCCCCTACCAGCTGCAGGACGACTACCGTCTTGCGCTGGAAGCGTTCCCGGCGGAGTAGCGAGTGACGACCATACGCGTCGGCGTTACCGGCCACCGCCGCATTGACGACCCTGAGGGGGTCAGTGCTGCGGTGCGCGACGCGCTGGGGCGGGTGCGCGAGCGGTTCGCGGGGACGGAGGCGGCACGGCTGGAAGCCGTGTCGCCGCTCGCCGAAGGCGCCGACCGCATCGTGGCTCGTGCGGTGCTGGCTGAGGCGGGCGCCGCGCTGACCGTGCCGCTGCCCTTCCCCGCCGACGACTACGCGGCCGACTTCGCGGCGCCCGGCTCGAAGGCCGAGTTTCAGGAGCTGCTCGGGCGCGCCGCGCGCCTCGAGGTCATGCCGGCAGCGACGACCCGCGACGAGGGCTACGATCGCGCCGGCCGCTGGGTCGTCGAGCACAGCGACGTATTGCTGGCGCTCTGGGACGGCGAGGCGTCGCGCGGGCACGGCGGCACCGCCGAGATCGTCGCCTACGCGCGTGAGCGCGGCCTGCCCGTGTACTGGGTGCGCACGAACGGCGGCGGGGCCGTCGTCGAGGAGCTCTGAGGCCGATGTCCCCGCGGCCGGTCGAGGGAGTAGGCTTGCAGGTACGGCGCGGGGACGCCGGCGCCGCCGGCGCCCCCGCCCCGGCGCATCCGACCGCGGGAGGCTGACTGTGGACGACTCCGCCCAGGTGGCGTCGCTGCGCCCGCTCGTGCAGCGCTACCTCAAAGAAGGATTCGGATCCTTCTACACCGACGAGGACGGCGACTACGTCATCCCGTACGAGGATGTGCGCGTGCACGTGATCCCGCGCGACTGGCACGAGGTGCCCGACCTGCGCACCGGCGTGCCGCGCGTCTACACCGTCGTGCTGGTGTGCGCCTGGACCAACCGCGGCATGCGCGTCGACGCCGAACTGACGGAGTTCATCGCCACCGAGAACCGCAACCTGCTCTTCGGCCGTCTCAGCCTCGACGCAGAGCGGCCGGCGGTGCGCCTCGACAACAACCTGCTGGGCGACTACCTCAACTTCGAGGAGCTCGCCGTCGCCGTGGCCTGCGTGGCCAAGGAGGCGGAACGCTACGGCGAACTGATCGCGGCCCGCTTCGGCGGCAGCCGCTAGCCGGTCGGCCCCGGGAGGAGGCACGTCATGATCGACAACCTGGGCGAGTCGAGCAAGCTGCTACTGGCGCGCGCGGCGCGCATCTCCACCGAGCTGCGGCACTACTACATCGGCACCGAACACCTCTTCCTTGGCGCCGTCGAGCTCGGCGACCCCGAGGTGCGCCGCGCGTTCGCCGCGCAATCGAAGGACGTCGACGAGGCCGCGGCAGCCGTTCGCAGTCGCATCGGGACCGGCCCCGAGCAGCAGACCGGCCAGATGGTCCTCACGCCTCGCGGCGCGCAGATCCTCGAACTCGCCGCCGGCATCGCTGCCGAGTTCCACAGCGGCACCATCGAGGTGCCGCACATCCTCATCGCCATGCTGCAGGAGGGCGGCGGGGTCGCCGCGCGCACGCTGACCGACATCGGCGTCGACGTGGCCGCCGTCGCCGCCGCGCTGCGGGCCACCCTCGCCCGGGGCGACTGGTCCCCCGACGCGTACAGCGAACGTCGCGCGGTCGAGCAACCCGGCACGGAGGTCTCCACGGGCGTGCTCGAACAGTTCGGGCGCGACCTCACGCAGCTCGCGCGGCAGGGCGAGCTGCAGCCGATCATCGGGCGCGAGTCGGAGATCCTCCAGGTCATCCAGATCCTCATGGCCGAGCACAAGGCGAACCCGATCATCGTCGGCGACGCCGGGGTGGGCAAGACGGCGATCGTCGAGGGGCTGGCGCAGCTCATCGCGCAGGGCAATGTCCCTTCGGTCATCGCCGACCGGCACATCCGCTCCATCGAGATGGGGGCGCTGCTCGCCGGGACGATGTACCGCGGCCAGTTCGAGGAGCGCCTCACCAAGCTCATCGAGGAGGCCGCCGCCGACGAGGGGACGATCCTCTTCATCGACGAGATTCACACCCTCATCGGCACCGGCGCGTCGGGCGCCGCCGACACGCTCGACGCGGCCAACATCCTCAAGCCGGCGCTCTCGCGCGGCAAGCTGCGCTGCATCGGGACGACCACCTACGACGAGTATCGCCGCCACATCCAGAAGGACCCCGCTCTCGAGCGTCGCTTCCAGCCCGTCTACGTCGGCGAGCCGGCCAACGACGAGGCTCTCGAGATACTTCGTGGCCTCAAGAGCCATTACGAGGAGTTCCACGGCGTGCGCATCCTCGACGAATCGCTGGTGGCCGCGGTCGAGCTCGGCGTGCGCTACGTCGGCGATCGGCGGCTGCCCGACAAGGCGGTCGACATCATCGACCAGGCTTGCACCAAGAAGCGCCTTGACTCCTACTTCGGTGTCAGCGACATCGGCGGCCTGACCAAGGACGAGAGGCGCGAGATACTCGCCCGCGGGGCCCCGGCGTCCGCTCCCCGCACCATACTCGTGACACCCGACGACGTGCAGCGCGTCGTCTCGAACTGGACGCACATCCCGATCGGCAAGCTGAGCGGAGACGAGAGCGAACGCCTGCTGAAGCTGGAGGACCTGATGCGCCGGCGCGTGGTCGGCCAGGACGCGGCCCTGACCGCCGTTGCCAAGGCGATCCGCAAGAGCCGTTCGGGGCTCGGCGACCCGCGCCGGCCGGTCGGCTCCTTTCTGTTCCTCGGCCCGACGGGCGTGGGCAAGACCGAGGTGGCGCGCACCCTGGCCGAGATCCTCTTCGACGACGAGTCGCGCCTGATCCAGATCGACATGTCGGAGCTGCACGACCGCTACGCCATCTCGCGCCTCATCGGCTCGGCACCCGGCCTGGTCGATTCGGAGCGCGGAGGCCAGCTCACGGAGGCGATAAAGAAGCAGCCGTACTCGGTGGTCCTCTTCGACGAGATGGAGAAGGCCCACCCCGACGTCCTCCACCTGCTCCTTCAGCTCATGGAGGAGGGCCGCCTCACCGACGGTCTCGGGCGCTCGGTCAGCTTCCGCAACGCGGTGCTGATCATGACCTCCAACCTGGGCTCGGCGGCGATCAGCGGACGCCCGCCCATCGGCTTCTATCCGCCGACGGCAGACGGCAAGAAGCGGGCGCTGAGCACGGCCCAGGTACGCAACGAGGTCGAAAGGGAGCTCAAGCGAGTACTCGCTCCCGAGTTCCTCAACCGCATCGATGTCATCACGGTGTTCAACCCGCTGACCCCGGAGACGCTGACCAAGATCGCGGGCCTCATGCTGGCGCGCATCTCCCTCTCCGTGAAGGCGACGCCGGCAGCCGTCAAGCTGCTGGTCGAAGAGCGCTACGACCCGGCGCTGGGGGCGCGACCGCTGCGCCGCACGATCGAGGACCTGGTGGTCGACCCGCTGGCCGAGAGGTTGATCCGCGGCGAGATCGCCGAGACCGACATCATCGAGATCGGCTGTCGTGGCGGCAAGCTGACCTTCAGGAAGAAGAAGCCGCGCGGCAAGGGCGGCGGGCGGCGGGCGCGGGCGGCCGCGTCGCCCGCCGCGCCGCCCGCCCCACCCGGCGACGTTCCGGACGCGGACTGGAGGTCGAGGATCACGCTGTGAGCGACCGGGCCTCGCGGCCGTCGTCCACGAGAGAGGCCCGGTGGCGTCAGTCTCGCGGCGCGCGCCGCGAGAGCGCGCCGCCGATGATGATGATGCCGATGACGATCAGGAACAGCGGCCAGCCCAGCTCGCCCAGCGAATCCCAGCCCGAGGTGTTCTGCAGCAATCCCACGACCACCAGCACGGCGCCCGGCACGAGCGGCCACCAACTGGAGCTGCGCTGCCGCCGCAGCGCGTCGAGCGCATAGATGGCGAGAAAGCCGACGCCCAGGCCGAGAGCCACGGGGTTCCCGTAGAACGCGACGTGATCGAGCATC
>Ga0209585_10000902_pt1 | contig 11597 bp, 6 predicted proteins | sample NGEPerone_FD_185491 | JGI IMG/M metagenome (GOLD analysis project Ga0209585, IMG submission 185491) | Arctic peat soil microbial communities from the Barrow Environmental Observatory site, Barrow, Alaska, USA - NGEE Permafrost154B-one... | ecosystem: Environmental > Terrestrial > Soil > Wetlands... | reverse complement strand
CCCAGGATAAACAAGGGAAAGTTCTTCCCGTTCTCATTACAGTTTATGGCGATAAATCATTTGATTTTATCATTAAAACACCACCCGCTGCTGTTCAGTTAAAAGATGCTGCAAAAATTCAAAGTGGCAGCAAAGAACCTAACAGAAACAAAGTGGGTAAAGTTTCCTGGGCACAGGTAGAAGAAATTGCCAAAGATAAAATGGCAGATTTGAACGCCTTTAGCCTTAACAGTGCTATGAAAATGATTGCCGGCACTGCCCGCAGCATGGGTTTAACCGTAGATGGAAAAGCCCCCTGGGAAAATTAAATTGTAAATGAACTGCATCACCATGCAGATTTAAAACTTTTGAAAAGATGATTACTAAAAAAAGAAAAGAAGCCAACGCCAAGGTTGATCAAAATAAAGCTTATTCATTAAAAGAAGCTTCAACACTGGTTAAAGATATTAATACTACCAAATTTGATAGTTCTGTAGATCTTCATATCCGCCTCGGAGTAGATCCTAAAAAAGCAGATCAGGCAGTACGTGGTACTGTTTCACTACCTCACGGAACAGGTAAAACAAAAAAAGTATTGGTGCTTTGCACACCTGATAAAGAAGAAGCTGCAAAAGCTGCAGGTGCTGATTTTGTTGGTCTGGATGAATTTATCACTAAAATTGAAGGTGGCTGGACAGATATAGATGTGATTATTGCTACTCCTTCTGTAATGCCTAAAATTGGACGTTTGGGTAAAGTGTTAGGACCAAGAAACTTAATGCCTAATCCAAAAACAGGTACAGTTACTAATGATGTGGTAGCGGCCATCAATGATGTAAAGGGCGGTAAAATTGCTTTTAAGGTTGATAAAGTAGGGATTGTTCATGCGTCTATCGGAAGAGTAAGTTTTTCTTCTGAAAAAATTGAAGCTAACAGCCAGGAATTAATTAATGCAATTATTAAATTAAAACCAGCTACTTCAAAAGGAACTTACCTGAAAGGTTTGAGCATGGCAAGTACAATGAGCCCCGGTATTACTATAGACACAAAATCTGTACAGAACTAATTAAAATTATTTGCTTCGGATTATATCTTATAATTCAATAGCGACAAAACAAATAGCATGAACAAAGAACAAAAACAAGAAGTAATAGAAGCTTTGAAAAGTAAATTTTCACAGTATTCTAATTTCTATATTACAGACACAGAAAGCCTTTCCGTGGCCCAGGTTACTAATCTTCGCCGTCATTGTTTTGATAAGCAGGTGGAAATGAAAGTAGCTAAAAACACACTTATTAAAAAAGCTTTGGAAAGTCTTGATAATGAAAAATATTCAGGAGTTTATGATTCTTTACATAAGGTTACCGCTTTAATGTTTAGCGAAAGCCCTAAAGATCCTGCTTTGATTATCAGTAGTTTCCGTAAATCATTGAATGGGGAAAAGCCGGTTTTGAAAGCCGCTTTCTTGAACGGAGATATTTTTGTTGGAGACAATCAGCTGATTAATCTTACCAAAATCAAGACTAAGAATGAATTGATTGGCGAAGTAATAGGATTGCTGATGTCACCTATTCAACGTGTAATTGGAGCTTTACAAAACAGGCCCGAAACTGCTGAAGCAACTGAATCAATAGCTGGCCCAGCGGCTGAAGTAAAAGTTGAAGTAGTTGCGGAAGCCAAAGTAGAAACCGCAGAAGTACCTAAAGTAGAAGATACTAAAGCAGAAGATGCGAAAGTAGCTGATGAAGCACCGAAGACTGATGAAGCAACCTCAACTCCAGAATGAGTTTAGGGAATTAAACAAGGAATTAATTATTCAAATAAAACCCGATAATCCCTTTTTGGGATGTAGGTAACAAATTTTTTTAAAACCCTCCACCGGATCAGTAATAACCTGAAGAGAAGGTGGAAAAAATTAAACTAAAAAATCATGGCAGACGTAAAAGCATTAGCCGAAAACTTAGTAGGCTTAACAGTAAAGGAAGTTCAGGAATTAGCTGAATTCTTAAAATCAGAATACGGCATTGAACCGGCAGCAGCAACTGTAGTTGCAAGTGCAGAAGGTGCCGGAGCACCAGTAGTTGAAGAAAAAACATCTTTTGATGTAATTCTGAAAGCGCCTGGTGCAAACAAACTTGGAATTGTAAAAATCGTTAAAGAAATTACAGGCTTGGGATTGAAAGAAGCTAAAGATCTTGTTGACGGTGCACCAAAAGCAATTAAAGAAGGTGTAGATAAAGCAACTTCTGAAGAAATTAAAAACAAATTGACAGAAGCAGGTGCTGACGTTGAAGTAGTTTAATTTTCTAAATTACATATTTGAAAAGGCCGGAGTTAATACTTCGGCCTTTTTGCATTCAAACAATATCCGACGGTCCTTTATTCATAAATTCTAATATTAAGGCTACTATCAATTAATTTCTGCACCATACAATCCTTTCTAAAACAAAAAAGGCAGCCATTTTATTGACTGCCTGTAAAAATATTTATTCTTATAAATTTATGGTTCTACAACAATTTTGCCTTTCATAGTACCAAAGTGGCCTGGGAAAGAACAAATAAAATCATATACTCCCGGATCTGCAATTTTAAAAGTGATCTCATCACTTTCACCAGGTCCTAATAATTTAGTGTGTGCAATTATATCTGAAGCCATTGCTGCTGGAATATGGTCCGGCGCTGTTACAGCTGCTTCGCCAAAAGCCTGAACGTCTGTGCCCTGGGCTAAAATAACCACATTATGAGACATAGCTTCTTTAGGAAGTTTGCCTACATTTTTCATGGTTAATTTCACATCCTGACCTGCTTTTATTTTAAACAAGGTCTTATCATATTTCATATCATCCATTCCTTCTATTTGAATATGATCAGTAACTTTTACTGAATCAATTCCGGGAATGTCTGCACCCGGAGCTTCAGCAACAGCAGGTGTTTGTGAAGTTGTTGTATCAGTTGTAGCACTTTGGTTATCAGAAGATCCATTTCCTCCGCAAGAAGCTAAAAATAATACAGTTGCCATTGCAGGCAGTAAGAATAATCTTTTCATGTCTATTTATTTAAATGATTTTTAAGAACTGCAAAACTAAGGCTTATGGGTTATAATAAAATTTAGTAGTTCGTTTTATGACCTTTTAATGATGAATAATGCGGAAATTTATATTAAATTTATCAATAGTTTATCGCAGGTAACCGGGGAAAATATAGAATTATTAATTCAAAATGAAATAATGAGGTAATAATGAAATTATAATTCTTTGATTAAAGAAATTATAAGATTTTTTTTACTTACATTCAATTTCAAAAAAATGCTTACTTTTGCAATCCTTTAATTTTTGGTAAGTATAAAATTGCATTTAAATTTCCATTTTAAAGGCTCTCTCATTTTAAAATATTTTAATTAAAATATGCCTTCAACTAAAGTAGCTCCAGCGCAAAGAATCAGTTTTGGAAAAATTGAACATTTGGCGGAAACTCCCGACCTATTAGGAATACAAATACAGTCTTTTAAAGACTTCTTTCAGTTAGAAACCACACCCGATAAACGTAATGTTGAAGGGTTGTTTCGTGTGTTTAAGGAAAATTTTCCTATAAACGATACACGGAATATTTTCATGCTGGAATTCCTTGATTATTTTGTAGATCCTCCCCGTTATACCATTGAAGAATGTATAGAAAGAGGGCTTACATATGCGGTTCCTCTAAAAGCTAAACTACGTTTAAGCTGTAATGATGAAGAGCACGTGGATTTTCAAACCATTGTTCAGGATGTTTTCCTGGGTAATATTCCTTACATGACTCCCCGAGGTACTTTTGTAATCAATGGTGCCGAAAGGGTAGTGGTTAGCCAGTTACATCGTTCACCCGGTGTATTCTTCGGGCAATCGGTACATCCAAACGGTACTAAAATCTATTCAGCAAGAGTAATTCCTTTTAAAGGAGCCTGGATGGAATTTGCTACAGACATTAACAATGTAATGTATGCCTATATTGACCGTAAGAAAAAATTCCCGGTTACTACACTTCTTCGTTCTATTGGTTATGAAACGGATAAAGATATTCTTGAGCTATTTGGCATGGCGGTAGAAGTAAAAGCTGATAAAAAAACTTTACATGCAAATCTTGGAAAACGTTTGGCTGCAAGAGTTTTACGTAGCTGGGTTGAAGATTTTGTAGATGAAGATACCGGTGAAGTAGTAAGCCTGGAAAGAAATGAAATAGTATTGGAAAGAGATACTATTTTGGATGAAGATAATATTGCTATGATTCTTGAGCTTGAAGTAAAAAGCGTATTTATTCAGCGTGAAGAGGTAAGTGGTGATTATGCAATTATCTACAATACATTAAATAAGGATACTTCTAATAGCGAAATTGAAGCCGTACAGCATATTTATCGTCAATTACGCGGTGCAGATGCTCCTGATGATGAAACAGCAAGAGGTATTATTGATAAATTGTTTTTCAGTGATAAGCGTTATGATCTTGGAGAAGTAGGCCGTTATAAGATTAACAAAAAGCTTGGGTTAAATTATCCTATCACCAAAAAGGTTTTAACTAAAGAGGACATTATCTCTATTATAAAATACCTCGTATTACTTACCAATGCCAAAAGTGAAATTGATGATATTGATCACCTGAGCAATCGCCGGGTGCGTACTGTAGGCGAGCAATTATATGCTCAGTTTGGTGTAGGTCTTGCCCGTATGGCACGTACTATCCGCGAGCGGATGAATGTAAGAGACAACGAGGTATTTACCCCGGTAGATCTTATTAATGCCAGAACGTTATCTTCTGTTATTAATTCATTCTTTGGTACTTCTCAATTATCACAATTCTTAGATCAAACAAATCCCCTTAGTGAAATCACCCATAAGCGTCGTATTTCCGCTCTTGGACCCGGAGGTTTAAGCAGGGAGCGTGCAGGTTTTGAAGTACGTGACGTTCACTATTCACATTATGGCCGTCTTTGTACTATTGAAACACCTGAAGGTCCTAATATTGGATTGATCTCTACGCTTTGCGTTCATGCCAAGATAAATGAAATGGGTTTCATTGAAACTCCATACCGTAAAGTACATGATGGAAAAGTGGATATGAAAAAAGTGTATTTCCTGAGCGCAGAAGAAGAAGATTCAGCTAAAATTGCACAGGCAAATGCACCTCTTGATGATCATTCTAATTTTCTTAATGATAAAGTGAAATCGCGCGAAACAGGCGATTTCCCTATACTTGATAAAAATGAAGTGGAATATATGGATGTGGCTCCTAACCAGATTGTTGGTTTAAGTGCTTCATTAATTCCATTCCTGGAACATGATGATGCCAATCGTGCATTGATGGGTTCTAACATGCAACGCCAGGCAGTTCCATTGATTTTGCCACAAGCGCCAATTGTAGGAACAGGGTTGGAAGGAAAAGCAGCACGTGATGCAAGGATTCAGATCCATGCAGATGGTGATGGTGTTGTAGAATATGTAGATGCCAATGAAATTCATGTTCGTTATAATAGGAATCAGTCGCAAAAGATAGTTAGTTTCGAAAACGACCTGATAATTTATAAACTAACCAAATTTATTAAAACAAACCAAAGTACTTGTATCAATCTTCGTCCCGCGGTAAAGAAAGGACAAACTGTAAAAGCCGGTGATTTCTTAACTGAAGGATATGCTACCAAAGATGGTGAATTAGCACTGGGTCGTAATCTAAAAGTGGCTTTCATGCCATGGAAAGGTTACAACTTTGAAGATGCTATAGTTATCAGCGAAAAAGTAGTAAAAGAAGATCTGTTTACTTCTATTCATATTGATGAATTTGAACTTGAAGTACGTGATACTAAATTAGGTGAAGAAGAATTGACTCCTGATATTCCTAATATCAGCGAAGAAGCTACTAAAGATCTTGATCAGAATGGTGTAATAAGAATAGGAGCACATGTAAAAGAAGGTGATATTATTATAGGAAAAATTACACCAAAAGGTGAAAGTGATCCTACTCCTGAAGAGAAATTATTAAGAGCGATTTTTGGTGATAAAGCCGGAGATGCAAAAGATGCTTCATTAAAAGCTCCGAGCGGAACTGAAGGCGTTGTAATAGACAAGAAATTGTTTCAACGTGCCAAGAAAGACAAGAATGGTAAAGTAAGAGAAAAAGCAACATTAGAGAAGATTGATAAAACACATGAAAAGAATGTGAATGATTTGATGGAATTGTTGTTGAATAAGCTTCTGACTTTATTGAAAGACAAGAATTCGGCCGGAGTAAGTAACAATTTTGGTGAAATGCTGATTGGTAAAAATGCCAAATTCACCGCAAAAAATCTTGGGAATATTGACTATCAGAATGTAAATCCTTTAGGATGGACAGGAGAAGCTAAAACTGATGACCATATTAATACTTTGTTGCACAATTACAATATTAAATACAACGAAGAATTAGGTAGATTCAAAAGAGAAAAGTTCAATATTTCAATTGGTGATGAATTGCCCGCAGGCGTTTTAAAATTGGCTAAAGTTTATCTCGCTGTAAAAAGAAAATTAAAAGTTGGAGATAAAATGGCGGGTCGTCATGGAAATAAGGGAATTGTTGCTAAAATTGTAAGGCAGGAAGATATGCCTTTCCTTGAAGATGGAACTCCGGTAGATATTGTTCTTAACCCACTTGGTGTACCGAGCAGGATGAACCTTGGGCAGATTTATGAAACGGTACTTGGCTGGGCTGGCGAAAAATTAAATAAAAATTATGCCACTCCAATTTTTGACGGTGCTTCAGTAGATGAAATTGCTGAAGAGGTTGCAAAAGCAGGTCTTCCTTTATTTGGCCATACCTATTTATATGATGGTGAAACCGGAGATCGTTTTGATCAAAAAGCAACAGTAGGTATTATTTATATTATCAAGTTGCACCACATGGTTGATGATAAAATGCATGCACGTTCAATCGGGCCATACAGTTTGATTACTCAGCAACCTTTGGGTGGTAAAGCTCAGTTCGGTGGTCAGAGATTTGGTGAGATGGAAGTTTGGGCATTGGAAGCTTATGGAGCATCCAACATTTTACAGGAATTGCTGACATTGAAATCGGATGATATTATCGGAAGAGCAAAAACTTATGAGGCAATAGTGAAAGGAGATAATATTCCAAGGCCGGGTGTTCCTGAATCATTCAATGTATTGGTACATGAATTAAGAGGTTTGGGATTGGATCTGCAATTCGAATAAAAGCCCTGCCCTTAAAGGGGGTTGGAAAATAGAAATAATTTAGAACAAAAAAAATTCTAAGCCCCTTTGGGGGTTTGGGGTAAATTTAAAAATTATATGCAAAGAAAAGAAAATCGTCCACGTCCAACGTTTTCTCAAATTACAATTGGTCTTACTTCTCCGGATTCCATCTTGGAAAGAAGCTATGGCGAAGTTTTAAAGCCTGAAACCATTAATTACCGCACATATAAGCCAGAAAGAGATGGTTTATTTTGTGAAAGAATTTTTGGCCCGGTAAAAGATTACGAATGTGCCTGTGGAAAATACAAGCGTATCCGTTATAAAGGAATTGTGTGCGACCGTTGCGGTGTAGAAGTAACTGAAAAGAAAGTACGCCGCGAAAGAATGGGACACATTAAATTAGTAGTTCCTGTAGTTCATATTTGGTATTTTAAATCACTTCCCAATAAGATTGGTTATTTACTTGGAATGAGTTCTAAGAAATTAGAAACCATTGTATATTATGAAAGATATGTAGTAATACAATCCGGAGTGCGGGCAGATAAAGGCCAAAATTATAGTGATCTTTTGACTGAAGAAGAATACCTGGATATTTTGGATACTCTTCCAAAAGGGAATCAACAATTACCAGATGAAGACCCTGATAAATTCATTGCAAAAATGGGTGCGGAAGCAGTTCATGATATGTTGCAAAGAATTGATCTGGACCAGTTATCTTTTGATCTTCGTAATTCTGCTGCGAATGAAACTTCTCAACAACGTAAAGCAGATGCCTTAAAACGCCTGAGCGTAGTAGAAGGTTTCCGCGATGCCAATACAAGAATTAATAATCGCCCTGAATGGATGGTAATGCAATATATTCCGGTTATTCCACCGGAACTTCGCCCATTAGTTCCATTGGATGGAGGTCGTTTTGCATCATCAGATCTTAATGATTTGTATCGCCGGGTTATTATTCGTAATAATCGTTTAAAAAGATTATTAGAAATTAAAGCTCCTGAAGTAATTCTTAGAAATGAGAAACGTATGTTGCAGGAAGCTATAGATTCATTGTTCGATAACTCACGTAAATCTAATGCAGTAAAAGCAGAAGGCGGACGTGCATTAAAATCATTGAGCGATGTATTGAAAGGAAAACAAGGCCGTTTCCGCCAAAACCTTTTGGGTAAACGTGTTGATTACTCTGGTCGTTCTGTAATTGTAGTAGGACCTGAATTAAAAATGCATGAATGTGGTTTGCCAAAAGATATGGCTGCTGAATTATTCAAGCCATTTATAATCCGCAAATTAATTGAAAGAGGAATTGTAAAAACAGTTAAAAGCGCAAGAAAATTAGTTGATAAAAAAGAAGCGATCATTTGGGATATTCTTGAAAATATATTGAAAGGTCACCCTGTAATGTTGAATCGTGCCCCAACATTGCACAGGTTATCTATCCAGGCATTTCAGCCTAAATTGATTGAAGGAAAAGCGATACAATTGCATCCATTGGTAACAACTGCATTTAACGCGGATTTCGATGGTGATCAAATGGCGGTGCACGTTCCTTTGAGCAATGCAGCTGTTTTAGAAGCGCAGATGTTGATGCTTTCTTCTCATAATATTTTGAACCCTCAAAACGGTACACCTATTACGCTTCCTTCACAGGATATGGTTCTGGGATTGTATTATATTACTAAAGGAAGAAAATCAACTCCTGAATTAAAAGTAAGGGGTGAAGGAAAATCCTTCTATTCTCCGGAAGAGGTTATTATAGCTTATAATGAACAAAGTATCGATCTTCATGCTCACATAAAAGTGAAAGTTGATGTTCGTAACAACGATGGTACTATAGTTAATAAATTATTGGATACTACTGTTGGACGCGTAATATTTAATCAGCATGTTCCAAAAGGAGTAGGGTTCATCAATGCGCTGCTTACAAAGAAAGCATTGCGTGATATTATTGGCGATATTATTAAATGGACCAACATTCCTGCTACGGCTAAATTCCTTGATGATATTAAATTACTTGGTTTCCGCATGGCATTTAAAGGTGGATTGTCATTTAATATTAATGATCTTATTATCCCTGATACCAAGCAGGAAATGATTGATAATGCTACAGGTGAGGTGGATGAAGTATGGGATAACTATAATGCAGGTTTAATTACTAACAATGAAAGATATAATGGTATCATTGATATCTGGAGTCGTGTAGATACGCGCTTGACAGAAACATTGATACAGGAATTGGCAGCAGATAAGCAAGGTTTCAATTCAGTTTACATGATGCTTGATTCTGGTGCCAGGGGATCTAAACAACAGATTAAGCAGCTTGCAGGAATCAGAGGATTAATGGCTAAGCCACGTAAATCCGGAAGTAGTGGAAGTGAAATTATTGAAAATCCTATTCTGTCTAACTTTAAAGATGGATTGAATGTATTAGAATACTTTATTTCTACGCATGGTGCCCGTAAAGGTCTTGCAGATACTGCTTTAAAAACAGCTGATGCGGGTTACTTAACCAGGAGGCTTGTTGATGTTGCTCAGGATGTGGTTATCAATGACGAAGATTGTGGTACTTTAAGAGGTATTGCTACTTCCGCGTTAAAAGATAATGAAGATATTATTGAGCCATTGTACGATAGGATTTTAGGAAGAACTTCTTTACACAATGTTTATAATCCGCTAACAGATGAATTAATTGTAGAAGCCGGCGGAAATATTAATGAAGAAATTGCTCATGCAATAGATGATGCAGGTGTTGAAAACGTTGAGATACGTTCTGTTCTTACCTGCGAAAGCCGTCGTGGTGTATGTGTAAAATGCTATGGTAAAAATCTGGCATCTGGTTACACCGCACAAAAAGGTGATGCAGTGGGTATTATTGCTGCTCAATCAATTGGTGAACCGGGTACGCAGCTTACATTACGTACATTCCACGTGGGTGGTGTGGCAGGTTCTGCATCGGTAGAATCTACCTTGAATGCAAAATTTGACGGTACTATTCAATTTGATGGATTGCGTACCGTAGATGCTATAAACAATGCCGGTGAAAAAACGAAAGTGGTAATTGGACGTACAGGTGAAGTAAGAATAATGGATGTAAAAAATGATCGCCTTCTTATCACTAACAACGTTCCTTATGGCGCTACGCTAAATGTAAAAGACGGACAAAAAGTGACAAAAGGAGATGCTATCTGTACTTGGGATCCATTTAATAATGTAATTGTTTCAGAAATAGATGGTCATCTTAAATTTGAAAATATAATTGAAGGGGTTACTTATCGTGAAGAAGCTGATGAGCAAACTGGTCACAGAGAAAAAGTGGTAATTGAAACTAAAGATAAAACCAGGATTCCTTCTCTTTTAATTGAAGGTAAAAAAGATACTAAAGGTTATAATCTTCCGGCAGGTTCTCATGTTACAATGAACGAAGGAGAAGAAGTGAAAGCTGGCCAGGTTGTAGTGAAAATACCTCGTGTTCTTGGAAAATTAAGAGATATCACTGGAGGTTTGCCACGTGTAACTGAATTATTTGAAGCAAGAAATCCGGGTAACCCGGCAGTTGTTTCTGAAATCGACGGTGTGGTTTCTTTCGGTAATATTAAGCGCGGTAATCGTGAAGTAATTGTAGAAGCAAGAGATGGTGTAGTCAGGAAATATTTAGTTCCGCTTACCCGCCAGATACTTGCACAAGACGGTGATTTCATTAAAGCCGGTGTAGCATTATCTGATGGGCAAATTGCTCCGGCAGATATACTTTCTATAAAAGGACCTTTTGCTGTACAGGAATATGTAGTGAATGAAATTCAGGAAGTTTATCGTTTGCAAGGTGTAAAAATTAATGATAAGCATATTGAAGTTATCGTGCGCCAGATGATGCGTAAAATAACTATTGAAGATGCGGGAGATACTAAATTCCTTGAAGGCGATACTGAAGACAGGTATGATTTTAATGTTGAAAATGACTGGATATATGATAAAAAAGTAGTTACAGATTCAGGAGATAGCAGTAAAATGCGTCCGGGTAAAATTGTTACTTTGCGTGAAGTAAGAGAAGAAAATTCTATTCTTCGCCGCGCAGATAAAAAGACAGTTGAATACCGCGATGCAAGGCCTGCCACTTCTTCACCATTGTTGCTTGGTATTACAAAAGCTTCATTGGGTACACAAAGTTGGATCTCGGCTGCATCGTTCCAGGAGACAACTAAAGTCTTGTCATCTGCAGCCATTCAGGGTAAAACAGATACTATGCTTGGCCTGAAAGAAAATGTAATTACCGGCCATCCGATACCAGCAGGAACAGGATTAAGGGAATTTGAAAACATGATCGTTGGTAGCAAAGAAGAATATGAATTGTTGATGACTACCAAAGAAGCCATGGCATTTGACGAAGAGGAGTAAAATGTAATCATTAGC
>Ga0209585_10000901_pt1 | contig 11613 bp, 7 predicted proteins | sample NGEPerone_FD_185491 | JGI IMG/M metagenome (GOLD analysis project Ga0209585, IMG submission 185491) | Arctic peat soil microbial communities from the Barrow Environmental Observatory site, Barrow, Alaska, USA - NGEE Permafrost154B-one... | ecosystem: Environmental > Terrestrial > Soil > Wetlands... | reverse complement strand
AGCGGAGCGTTCGTCGAGCGCCTGTGGTCCATGCTGCTGCGTGACGACGATGCCAGCGCCGTGCTGATGCGGTTCGTCTGGAACCTGCCACTGGGCAAGAAGCGCACCTTCGTCCGCGGGATCGACAAGCACCTGTCGGACCGCTACCCGATGTTCGACGGGCTGTCGGGGGACTGGCCGGCGGGCAGCAGCATCCCGCCCTACATCCGCGAGGCCGACGCTCGCGCCCAGGACTTCGAGCTGGTCAACAAGGGCTACCTGGGCTACACGGATCTTGGCTACACCGCGCGCGACATCGACCTCTTCGTCTGGCTCGAAGCGCTGCGCGACAAGCAGTGCGCGGAGAGCCCGTGCGAGCTCGGGATCTTCCTCGCCGAGCACCGTGAGCCCAAGGGTGGCTGCCCGGTCAAGATCCACATCCCGCAGGTGCTGGAGATGGTCGGGACCGGCCGTTTCCGGGAGGCCATGGAGCTGCTGGAGTCCTGCAACCCGCTGCCGAACGTCACCGGCCGGGTGTGCCCGCAGGAGCTGCAGTGCCAGGGCGTGTGCCTGCACACGAAGATGCCGATCGCCATCGGGCAGATCGAGTGGTTCCTGCCCCAGCGGGAGAAGATGGTCAACCCGGACAGCCCCGCGCAGCGGTTCGCGGGTGTGACAGATCCGTGGGACGCCGCGACCAAGCCGCCTGTCGCCATCGTCGGCTCCGGCCCGTCCGGGCTGATCAACGCCTACCTGCTGGCGGCCGAGGGCTTCCCGGTGACGATCTTCGAGGCGTTCCACGCGCTCGGCGGGGTGCTGCGCTACGGCATCCCGGAGTTCCGCCTGCCCAACGAGCTGATCGACGACGTGGTCGGCAAGATCAAGCTGTTGGGCGGCAAGTTCGTCGAGAACTTCGTGGTCGGCAAGACGGCGACGCTGCAGGACCTCCGCGACGCCGGGTTCTGGCGGATCTTCGTCGGCACCGGCGCCGGTCTGCCGCGGTTCATGAACGTGCCCGGCGAGCACCTGCTCAACGTGATGTCGGCCAACGAGTTCCTCACCCGCGTCAACCTCATGCAGGGCTTGCGGCCCGACTACGAGACGCCGCTGCCCGAGATCGAGGGCAAGGACGTCATCGTGATCGGCGGCGGCAACACCGCAATGGACGCGGCCCGGACCGCTCGCCGGCTGGGCGGGAACGTCACCATCGTCTACCGCCGCACGCAGAGCGAGATGCCGGCCCGGGTCGAGGAGCTGCACCACGCCCTCGAGGAGGGCATCGCGCTGCAGGTGCTGCGCGCGCCGTCGGAGTTCCTCGGCGACGCCCAGACCAACTTCGTCACCGCTGCCACGCTCGACGTGATGGAGCTGGGGGAGCCGGACGAGTCCGGACGCCGCCGACCCGTCGTCACCGGCCAGCAGGAGACCATCCACGCGGACCTGGTGATCATGGCCCTTGGCAACGCCTCGAACCCGATCATCAAGGACTCCGAGCCGCGTCTGCAGACCTCCAAGTGGGGCACCATCAACCTTGACCACCGGGGCTCGCAGGAGACGACGCTGCCCGGCGTCTACACCGGCGGGGACGCAGCCCGTGGCGGCTCAACGGCCGTCCACGCGGCCGGCGACGGCCAGGCGGCGGCGCGCGAGATCGTCGGGGCGATCGACGTGGAGCCGGGTGCGATCCGGACCATGGTCGCCAGCGCACGCGAGTACTCCGACCTCGGCGCGACCGCCCAGACCATCCTCGCCAAGTCCGAGCTGAGCGACGGGATCCAGGAGTTCACCGTCTTCTCGCCGCTGATCGCGCAGGCCGCCCGGGCCGGGCAGTTCGTCCGCCTGCTCCCGCGGCCCGACGGCGAGCTGATCCCGCTCACGCTGGCCGACTGGGACGCAGAGGCCGGCACGATCTGCTTGGTCGTCCAGGGGATGGGCACGAGCAGCATCGAGATCAACCAGATGGCGGTGGGCGAGGCCTTCACCGGTATCGCCGGACCGCTCGGCCGGCCCAGCGAGGTGCACCGCTACGCCGACGACGCCACGGTGGTCTTCACCGCCGGTGGCCTCGGTCTGCCCCCGGTCTACCCGATCATGCGCGAGCACCTGCGGATCGGGAACCACGTCACCCTGATCGCCGGCTTCCGCAGTGGCGACCTGATGTTCTGGACCGGCCCGGACGAGCGGGTCGGGCGGCTGCAGGCCGAGTACGGCGACCAGCTCGAGGTCGTCTACACGACCAACGACGGGTCGTTCGGCGTACCGGGCTTCGTGACCGGGCCCCTCGAGGAGATGCTCAAGGCGAACAAGCTCGGCCAGGCTCGTCCGATCGCCGAGATCGTGACGATCGGTCCGCCGCTGATGATGCGTGCGGTGAGCGACCTGAGCGGCCCGTACGGCGTGCCGTGCGTCGCGAGCCTGAACTCGATCATGGTCGACGCCACCGGGATGTGCGGGTCCTGCATGGTGCCCGTCACCATCGACGGGAAGCTGGTCCGCAAGCACGCCTGCATCGACGGACCGGAGATCGACTCCCACATCATCGACTGGGACAAGTACCTGCCACGGTTCGGTCTGTTCCGCTCACAGGAGCAGGCGAGCCGGAGCCGGCACGGCCTGGCCTGAGCGACGCAGACGGCTCCGTCACTGCGCGCGGGCGCTGAGGTAGAGTGACGGCGGCTCAGCGAGCCGTACGGGATGTGGCGCAGCTTGGTAGCGCACTTGACTGGGGGTCAAGGGGTCGCAGGTTCAAATCCTGTCATCCCGACAATGTTGGTGCGCGTCAGAGGGCCGTTCCGCTTCGGCGGTGCGACCCTCGAGTTGTTCGGCCGCAGCTCGCCGGGGCCGGGGGATCACCGGCGGTGCGATGATCTCCCGACAGGCACCGTGCGTCCGGCCGGAGAGGATCTCCGCATGAGCGTCGAGCAGGGCGCGTCGCGCGCGGTGCGAGTGGACGCGCACCAGCACTTCTGGGACCCGACGACCGCGGACTACCCGTGGATGTCGGACGCCCCCGACGTCGTCCGCCGACCCTACGGGCCGGACGACCTGACACCGCTCCTCGCGGCGGCACGCATCGACGCGACGGTGGTCGTCCAGGCTCGGCACAGCCTGGACGAGACCCGCGCTCTGCTGCGGACCGCCGCCGAGGTCGACGCGGTGGCCGGCGTCGTCGGTTGGGTGGACCTGACCGCCGGGGATGTCGCGCGGAGCGTCGCCGAGCTGCGCGGAGGGCCCGGTGGGACCCGCCTGGTCGGCCTCCGACACCATGCCAACGAGGAGCCCGATCCGCGGTGGCTCTGCCGACCGGACGTCATCCGCGGGCTGCGGCTCGCTGCGCAGGCAGGGCTCTGCTTCGACCTGCTCGTCTGGCCTCGTGAGCTGCCGGCGGCCCTTGACCTCGCGGCCATGGTCCCGGAGGTGCGGCTCGTTCTCGACCACATGGGCAAGCCCGCCGTGCGCGACGGTCTCGACGAGGGGTGGGCACAGGCGATCCGGGGTCTTGGCGCGCTGGGCAACGTGAGCGTGAAGCTGTCCGGCATCGCCACCGAGGCCGCCGACCGATGGTCCGTCGACGACCTCCGGCCCTTCGTCGACGTCGTGCTGGAGGCCTTCGGACCGGACCGCACGATGTTCGGCTCCGACTGGCCGGTGTGCCTCGCCGCCACGACGTACGGGGGATGGCTGGCCGGTGCCGAGGCCCTGACGGCGGGGCTGTCCGACGCTGAGCGGGCCGATGTGTTCGGGGAGACGGCCCGACGGGTGTACGGCCTGGCGCTGCCCGGCCGGGAGTGAACGACCCGACCCACCGAAGGAGTCCGATGCTGCGCCCTCTGAGCACGCCGACGCGGGACCACAGGTCGCTGAACGGGCTCTGGCAGTTCCGGCTGGACACCGACGGCGTCGGACGCGACCAGCAGTGGTGGCGAGGTCGGTTGGCGCGGGCCCGCCAGATGCCGGTGCCGGCCAGCTACAACGACGTCCTGCCGGATGCGGCGGTGCGCGACCACATCGGGGACGTCTGGTACCAGACGACCGTGCGGGTTCCACGCGGTTGGGCGGACCAGCGGGTCGTGCTCCGGTTCGACTCGGCGACGCACCGGGCCGTCGTCTGGCTCGACGAGGTCCAGGTGGCCGACCACGAGGGCGGGTACACCCCGTTCGAGGCGGACGTCACGGGGTACGTCGTGCCGGGGCAGGAGGTGCGGGTCACGGTCGTCGTGAACAACGTGCTGACCTGGCAGTCGATCCCGCCGGGTGTCGTCGAGCAGGCTGCGTCGGGTCCGCGCCAGACCTACTGGCACGACTTCTTCAACTACGCCGGGATCCACCGGTCGGTGTGGCTGTACAGCACGCCCGTCGACCATGTGAGCGACGTGACGGTGGTCACCGGTCGGGAGGGCTCCACCGGGACGGTGCGGTACCGGGTCGAGGCGTCGGGCGGGTCGGGTCTCGACGTGACGGCCGTGCTGCGCGACGACGACGGCGCGGTGGTCGCCCGTGGACTCGGCGCCGCAGGCGTGCTCTCGGTGCCGGACGCCCGGCTGTGGCGACCGGGGGAGGGCTACCTCTACGCGCTGGACGTCGAGCTGGTCCGCGGCGCCGACGTCGTCGACTCCTACCGCGTGCCCGTCGGCATCCGCACCGTCGAGGTTCGCGGCACGCGGCTGCTCATCAACGGCGAGCCGTTCCACTTCCGGGGCTTCGGCAAGCACGAGGACTCCGCCGTCCGGGGCAAGGGCCACGACGACGTCATGCTGGTGCACGACTTCGCGCTGCTGGACTGGATCGGTGCCAACTCGTTCCGCACCTCGCACTACCCGTACGCGGAGGAGGTCTACGAGTACGCGGACCGGGCGGGCGTCGTGATCATCGACGAGGTGGCGGCCGTCGGGCTGAACACAGCCCTCGGTGGCAGCGGCCCGCGCGCCGGTGACTACCCGACCTTCTCGGCCGCGACGGTGAACGAGCGGACGCGTGAGGTCCACGCGCAGGCCATCCGGGAGCTGGTCGCCCGCGACAAGAACCACCCCAGCGTGGTCATCTGGTCGATCGCCAACGAGCCCGAGTCGGACACCGCGGCCGCGCGCGCCTACTTCGAGCCGTTGTTCGCCCTCACCCGCGAGCTCGACCCGACGCGACCCGTCGGTTTCGCCAACGTGGCTCTGGCGCCGCATGGAGCCTGCCTGGTGTCCGAGTTCGCGGACATCCTGATGCTCAACCGGTACTACGGCTGGTACACGAACACGGGTGACCTCGCGGAGGCCGAGCTGGCCTGGCGGACCGAGCTCGAGGCGTGGGCCACCGACGGCAAGCCGATCATCATCACCGAGTACGGCGCGGACACCCTCGCCGGGCTGCACTCAACGGCACCGCAGCCGTGGTCGGAGGAGTACCAGGTGGCCTACCTCGAGATGAACCACCGGGTCTTCGACAGCGTGGACGCCGTGATCGGTGAGCACGTGTGGAACTTCGCGGACTTCGCCACCAGGTCGGGTGTCATGCGGGTCGACGGGAACAAGAAGGGCGTGTTCACGCGGGATCGCAGGCCCAAGTCCGCCGCGTTCCTGCTGCGCCGTCGCTGGCGCGCGCAGGGGTGATGCCACCAAGCGGTGGGCGTCGTGCTCAGCTGGACCGACGTTGCTGCCGCTCCGGACCCAGAAGTGCGGGTCAGGCGTCTGCGGCCGCCAACGTGGTGGCCCTGGTCGTGGCGACCGCCTGTGCCAGGACACCCTCGAGCAGCCAGCGCAGGGCTTCACGCGCCGACCAGCCGGTCGGGTGCAGCGCCAGCAGCCGGCGAACCCCGACCAGCGAGGCACCCAGCGTGACGAGGGCGCGCTCGGTGTAGCCGTCCGGTCGCGTCTGCTCCAGCCCGATGTCCGCGGTCAGGGCGTTGCACAGGCAGACCCTCCCGACCGTCTCGGCGGGATCACCACCCTTGGAGACGAAGAGCTCGACGGGTTCGGCCGGGCAGCGGTAGCCGACGGCGCCCGACTCGCGCTGGTACGGCGTCCGCAGGTAGCCCAGGTCGCACAGGCGCTCCCGGTTGGCGAGCACCCGGGCGTCGGACAACGTCCCGGGGATCTGGGCGACCTTGAACGGGAAGCCGGTGGGTGAGGCTGCCGGGTCGGTCCTGACCTCGAGGGTGTCGGCTCTCAGGCGGTCGAGGGCCTGGCGAAGCAGGGCGGGGTCGAGTCCGGACTCCTTGCTCAGTGCGAAGACGGTGCCGGCCTGCACGCCCTGCGCACCGGCCTCCCGGGCTGCCACGACCGCCTCCGGGGTGTCGTAGGAGCCCGCGAGCCAGAACGGCAGTCCCACCGCGGCGACCTTCGACACGTCGGCGAGGTCGCGCGGGCCGAACACGGGCTGTCCCAGGTCGTCCAGGACGACCTTGCCGCGCGGCGGCGCGTTGTGGCCGCCGGCGCTCGGACCCTCGATGACGAAGCCGTCGGGGCGGATGTGCGCATCCCGTGCGAGGTATGAGGCGAGGGCGTCGGCCGAGATGATCGCGAGGAAGAACGGTCGGGTGAGCGGCGGCACCTCGACGTCGAGCAGCCCGCGGGGATCAAGCTCGACATGGTGACTCTCGGGCGCGGCGCCGTCGACGTGGACGGGCAGCCGCACGGTACGCCCGGCTGCGAGATCGTCGAGGAGCCGGGGGATCTCCCTGGGGATGCCCGCGCCCATCAGGACGTAGTCGACCCCCGCCAGGATGGCGCCATAGGCAGCGGCCGGTGTGGCCATCTGAACCTTCTCGAGGAAGTTGATCCCGACGAGTCCGTCGTGGCCCTCCTTGGCCAGCCAGACCTCCGCGAAGTTGGCCAGGGCCATCAGCTGCTGGGCCTTGCGGTCCTGTCGCAGCGAGAGGCGAGGGAGTGGTCGGTAGGGAGCGCCCCGGCGGCGTCCGTTGGGGCGGAAGTAGGTGTTGAGCACCCGCGCGACGACCTCTGGATCCGGGAACGCGGCGAAGGCCCGCCGCATCGCACCGTCCGGGTCTCCGTCCTGGAGGCGCCGGGTCATCACCACGTCAAGGGCGGTGCCGGAGACCACTCCGAGCTGTCCGTCGGCCGCGACGGCGGAGGCGAGGCGCCACGTGGACACGCCAACACCCATCCCGCCCTGAATCACGGTTGGCAGTGCTGCGTCGTCGCCCCAAGGGGAGGGTGGTGTCATCGGTCGGCCTCTCCTACCTACGGTGGCGTAGGTTACTGAACCGTAGGTTGATTTGTCCAGGGCGGGGCAGGACGAACGTCCTAATCGGGGCGCTCACCTGCACAGCCGCGCGCACAATCGGCGCGTGTCGCGGGCGCGTCGTCCCGACTGGTGGGGGGTCCTGGCGCTCCGGCGCAGGGGTGCGGCCGGGGGAGTGCGGGGCTGCTACATGCCCATGGCGTGCACGCCGCCATCGACGTGCACGATCTCGCCGGTCGTGGCCGGGAACCAGTCCGAGAGCAGGGCCGCCACGGCGCGGGCGGTCGGTTCGGCGTTCGTCATGTCCCAGCCGAGGGGCGCGCGGCGGCTCCAGCCGCCCTCGATGGCCTCGAAGCCGGGGATCGAGGTCGCGGCCGTCGTGCGGATCGGCCCGGCGGCGACCAGGTTGACCCGGATGCCGGCCGGTCCGAGGTCTCGGGCCAGGTACCGGGAGGTGGCTTCCAGCCCTGCCTTTGCCACGCCCATCCAGTCGTAGACCGGCCAGGCGACCGAGGCGTCGAAGGTCAGGCCGACGACCGAGCCGCCGGGTCCCATCAGCGGCTGGGCGGCCGTCGCGAGTGCCTTGAGGGAGAACGCCGAGACGTGCACGGCCGTCGCGACGTCGTCCCAGGCCGCGGACAGGAAGTTGCCGCCCAGCACGGACTGAGGGGCGAAGCCGATGGAGTGCACGACGCCGTCCAGGTGATCGACGTGCTCGCGCACCGTCTCGGCCAAGGCGGCGAGGTCGTCCTCGGACGTCACGTCCAGGCTCACCACCGGTGGTGGGCTGGGCAGCCGGCGGGCGACCAGCTCGGTCAGCCGCAGCTGGCGCCCGAAGGAGGTCAGCACCACCTCGGCACCCTCCTGCTGGGCCAGGCGGGCGACATGGAAGGCGATGGATGCGTCGGTCAACACACCGGTGACGAGGATCTTCTTGCCGTCGAGCAGGGCCATGGTGTGTCCGTTCGGTGGGCAGCGGGGGCGGCTTCTGGGCACGACGCCCGTGCCACGCGGCGACGCTAGCGGACGGTGCGGCGCGACCGGGTGGGCCCCGGGCACACAGTGCATCGAGCGCAGTTGTCAGGTGTCACAGCGGCACAGGGGTGCGTGATGACGGTCGACGACCGTCTTCGCGACGCTCAGCCGACCCGGATGAACACCGGGTTCGCCCGGTGGATCTCCCGGAACTGGATGGTCGTGCCGGGCCTCGAGGAGTCGATCTGCAGGTTGCCGCCGGCGTAGATGGCCACGTGTCCGGACCACCACATGAGGTCGCCCGGCTGTGCCTGGTCAGCCGGGACGACCGTGCCGGCGTCGCGCTGCCCGGCCGAGCTGCGGGAGAGGGTGATGCCCAGCTGGGCGAACACGTAGGACGTGAACCCGGAGCAGTCGAAGCCGTCGGGGGTCGAGCCTCCGTAGATGTACCCCACACCGATGTACCGGGCGGCGATCTCCAGGACGGCACTACCGACCGCGCTGGCCGGTATGACGCCGCCCGTCTGCGCGGCGCGCGCGGGCGTGGGGGCAGGCGGTGGAGGAGGAGGGTCCGCTGTGACGGTGATCGCGACGGTGTCGAAGGTCCAGGTCGCTCCAGCGGGCACCTGCACCACCGGAGCGGTCGTGAGGGCGATCCGCGCGGATGCGGTCAGCGCGCTCGTGTCGACCGCCGGCACCGTGGAGTGCTCGACCGGTGTGTCGGCCACTGCAGCACCGCTGAGCATCGAGACCAGGAGGCCCGAGGTGCCGGCCGCGACGACGGTGCGCCGTCCAGCGTCACTGAGCTGTCGGGCGGCGAGCTCGGCGGCGTCGTCGAGGCGGGTCCTCGGTGCACCGGCGGCGCGGTGACGAGGAGCGGTCGGGCTGGTGGCCATCTGGTTCTCCAGCGCGTGCGAGGTGAGCTGTCGGGTTCGGGCGGGAGTGCGCCCGGCCGGACGAGTCCGGCTTCACCCCAAGGACGCCGTCTCCGGCGCCCAGATGTGGTTCCCCCGCTCCTGCCAGCGATGAGGTGGGACCGTCGACGATGGCAGGACTCGGCGTCCGCCGGCGGCTGCCCCGGAGAACCGGGGCGTGGCCATGGTAGGCCGGTCGAGTCCCCGGCGTCACACCATCGGTGCGATCGGTCCGGTCAGGTATCGATCGATGGTCGGCCCGATCGCGGCGGTGTCGGACTCAGCCGACGGTCCGCACGCGGTTGCGATCGAGCCAGGCTCAGGCGTGGTACTGGACGGGATCGATCCAGCGGCGGGTACGCGTCGACCCGTAGCGGTGATGTTCGAGCACGGAGCCGTCGACGTCGTGCACGATGTGCGCCGCACGCAGCTCGAGCGCCACGCGTCGCCCCTGCGCCACGGCCGAGAGACGTTCGGCGTACTGCCCGCCCTGCTGCAGCCCGTCCACCTTGTTGCGCCAGGCTGCGGCCTCGAAGACGGTATGGACCTGGATCATTGCCGGGCACCCCCTCCCGCAGGGCAGCACTGCCCTCCTCACATCGTTGTCGTCCCGCCGCGCAACCGCCAGGGGACAGGAGAGGGCGAAACGGACGTGGACGGGGTCTGGCGGTGGACGAGGCCGACCGTCACTCGGTGCCGTACTCCCAGTGCCACGGCTCCAGCGGGCCGGAACCGCCGGGACCCATGTACGAAGGGTGGATCCATCCGTAGGCTCCGGCGTTCGCCGCCATCCAGATGTACGACGGCGTGTCGAACTGGCCGACGTCGCCGAAGCCGTCCAGGTCCGCTGCCAGACCACGGCCGTGGTTGGAGGTACCAGGAGTGGCCGCAAGGCCGCCGCGGGCCTTCCGGGCCTCGACCTGGCCGTCGTAGTCCCGGTAGGAGCTGGTCACGGAGAGGTTCTGGCCGAAGTGCCGGCGGTAGGCCGCGTTGAGCTGCTCGAGGGCGTCGGCGGCGTCGCAGCGCAGGAGCGTGTCGGAGTCGAACGCCACGCTGCAGAGGACCTCGCGGGGGATCTGTCCGTTCACGGACGCATTGGCGAGCCCGATCTTGCGGTTCGTCGATGCAGCCGCGCGCTCGGCTACGGCGGCCGCTGCGGCGGCCTGCTGGGCGGCCTGCTCGGCGGCAGCTTGCTCGGCGGCTGCCAGCTCAGCGGTTGCCACGTCGGAAGCCGCCTTGACCTGCTCCGTCAGCTGGCTCACCTGCTGGGCGAAGTCGAGCATCCGTGCGCTGGTCTCGAGGTCGAGCGCCGCGAGGGTCTCAGCGGCCGGACGCTCCGGCATCCTGCCGAGCGCCCCCTCTTCCAACCGGAGGTCGGTAGTGGGACCGGCTGCCGAGGCAGGCTCCGCCGTTGCCGGATCCGAGGCAGGCTCCGCCGTTGCCGGAGCCGCGGCCGGATCCGTTGCCGAAGCCGTCGACGTCACCGTGGGACCGGTAGCCGCGACCGGGGTGACGTCGGCCCCGGAAAGCATCAGCGGGTCGAGGCTCTGCTGCACCATCTCGGCGAGCTCCGCTGCCGCCTCGCCCAGCGGGCTGACGGTCTCGGCTGCAAGCACCTGGGCCGCCACGACGACCGCCGCATCGGCCGTCTCGACCGCGGCGCGGGCCGCCTCGAGGGCCTCCTGACGGCGCTCGGCGGAAAAGGCAGTGGCCAGCCCGTTGAGCCGGTCCGCGGCGGCGTCGTCGACCCGGTCCCGGCGGCTCTGCTCGGCGGCCACAGCCGCCACCGCGGCCTGATCCGCCCGATCCAGGTTGTCGGTGTGCACGTAGCCGATCCCGCCGATCACCATCAGCACGGACAGCGCGAGGCCGAGAGCGGGTGTCTGGCCGAGCATGGGGGTCCACATCCGCGAGGGTGAGGAGTGCCGACGGGACGCGCGGACCGAGGCGGGCCGGGAGGCCCGATGGCTGGCGCGGGTTGCCGGCGCAGTGGCTGCGGCGGAGTGCGCGTGGCGGCTCGCCGCGGCGGTGTGGCTGTGCCGCCCTGGCTGCGGCTCGAAGCGGGCAACGGCACGCCGCACGGAGGCGCGAACGGTGACGTCGATCGGGGTGCGCGTCGGGGGGCGCAGGTCTCGCCGGCTGGGCTGGAGGGTCGGCTCCGGCGGTGCCTGCTGCACGACGGGCCCGTCGGCATTCCCGCTGGCGGCGCGCTCGGCAGGTCGCAAGGAGCGTCGGGTGACCGACGGCTGTGCTGGCGCCATGTGCTCGAGTCCTCGCGTGCGGCTCCGGCCGTCCGGATGGGCGGCATGGGTCTGACACTGAAGGCTTCGGGACGACAAGCCGAGAGGCTGAGGAAGCACCCGGGTGAAATCTCCGGACCGTCACCGCAAACGCGCCGATGTCCGGCCGTCAGCGGGTGCAACGAGACTGCCGAGCGTTGCAGCAGCGGGTCATCGATCCGGCTCCTCCGCAGATGTCCGACACCGGACGGCTCGAGGAGTTGCGACGTCACGGCACGACGCCGACGGGCCGGCTCCCCGGAAGAGGAACCGGCCCG
>Ga0209585_10000900_pt1 | contig 11624 bp, 7 predicted proteins | sample NGEPerone_FD_185491 | JGI IMG/M metagenome (GOLD analysis project Ga0209585, IMG submission 185491) | Arctic peat soil microbial communities from the Barrow Environmental Observatory site, Barrow, Alaska, USA - NGEE Permafrost154B-one... | ecosystem: Environmental > Terrestrial > Soil > Wetlands... | reverse complement strand
CATGCCCCCGGTGTCCCAAATGTCCGGGAACTCACGGCCAGTCGCCGCTCGCGCTCTGTCCGCGCCTCGCACAATCATCCGGCGTGCCCGAGTGTTTCGCCGCCCTACCGAGGTGGTTCCAAACTGGACGCTGAATCGGGTCCAGGACACCCTCTTCGAGTTGCTCCGGAAAGAGTCAACGACTCTCTAGCCGAGGGGCAAAGACCCCTGCTGGCCTGCGCGTTCATGGGAGAACACTTTGACAATTTGCCGCTCGATTCGCAGCAATCCAGTTGGCGTCTCGTACTGTCGCTCGCGCATCTCGCAGCGCAAGCGATCATCACGCGCAAAAGACTCCTCGTTGGTGCCAATTCGCTGGAGGAACCTGAGATCCTCAACGCTCACGTAGAACGACTGCAGTCCATCGTGTACCCGCCATTTGTGCCCTTCGTTGAACGCAACGTTCAACAACCGGAGTGTGACCGCGCGCGTCGAGTCGGACACCAATCGATCGTTCGACTCGAGGATGTCGAAAGCACGGAGATCTTGCCTTTCGATCTTCACGCTTTGTCGTCGTCCCTTGTAACGTAGGACCTCCACCTCATCGATGCCCTCGCCCGCGACTGGCGCGACCACTTGGCGAGCGGCGCGCCTGAAGTCCATGTTTTCAACTAGTGCAGCTGCATCAGGCGTCGTGTCAATGGTCGTCCCATCAGGCCATGTCACGCGCAACTCGCCAGGTTCAACCTGCTCAACCGATGTCTCCGGCCCAGCGCGATGCCGTTTCACGATCCAGGCGAGGCTTCCAACGACGACCGTCACCAAGCTGGCAGCATTGACGGTGGCCTGGACGTCATGGTTCCCACCATCGAAGAGGTCGCGGAAGGCCCCCCAAGCGTCCGGGGCGCCCAAGATCAATTCGATGGCGAACGAACCCTCGCGAGTTGCTTGGACCTGAAGCGATGGAGGCAGGGCAGGCCCGTCACTTATCTCGGCGTGCGCAGCAGCAAACAAGTCCGACAACGCCATCAAAGCCGGAGCAAGGGTCCGAACATCCATGGTGTGGTCGCGGAGGGCGGGGCCGTTGTACCGCACCTGAACCCGATCGGTACTCACCCCGCCGCCCCTTCCTGACTGATCCCACGTGTCTGCGGCGACATACTGCCACGTCCTCGAGGATTCATCCGTGATTCGAACCTAGACGTGGCCAAGGACATCCTTCAGCGACGGACCCGAGGAATCGGGACGAAGAGGCCGCAGGTTGATGGTGGATAACTTCTGCCCGTGCCACGGCCGTGCCAGTAGCACGGTCCAATGATGGGTACGCCGGGCCACTCAGGGACCTCGGTCCGAGCACCATGGAGATTCACACGATTGGTGGTCGGCGATTTGCAAGCAGGAGGTCCGGGGTTCCATTCCCCGTGCCTCCGCGCCGGCCTCGGCAGCCTGATGAGGGAGCCGAGGCCGTTCGCCGCAGGGGTGGACTTACTTGACGGAGACCGAGGTACCCGCCGAAAAGAGGGAGTCGTGCAACTCCACCTTGTCCAGCTGCTTACCAACAGGGACGTCGATCAGCACGATGGCCTTGATCGAGTTGCCTGGGTTGATGTTGTTCAGGAAGGTGTCGGTGTTGGGGTTGGCCATCATCGACGCGCCAGAGTCCGCCTCATACTTGCTGCTGGCGATGAATCCTTGGACCTGACTGGCGTCGAACATCTGCGCCTTCTTACCGTGGTTGGTAACAGAGACGTTGACGGCGCAGTACTCGCCCTGGGGCTTGGATGGAAGCGACCCACCACTTGTCTTCAACCCGCACTTGACCGACTGAACCACGAACGTGAAGTCACCATCCTTGACGGGCTGGCCAATCTTGCCAGTGACCGCAGCCGCAACTTTGTCTCCGGCTCCAACGTTCTTGACCGCGGTGTCAAGCACGGCGACCGTCGCAGCGTTGACGGCAAAGGAGATGACGAAAGCAGCCACCGCCAGGACGATCGCCGCGATGGAGAGACCCTTGCCGGCGCCCTTACTACGCGACTTGACCAGACCGATAATGCCGAAGATCAGGCCCAGGAAGGCGAGGAAGCCGCCGAAGATGTTGACGACTGGGATGAAGGAAGTCAGAGCGCCCAAGAGGGCGAGGATAAAACCGGCGACAGCCAGGCCGTTCGACTGCTTGACCTGGCCCCCGAACTGCTGCTGAGGTGCTGGGGCAACCTGCTGGTCATGAGACATTGTTGGTGACGCCCTTTCAGCGTGCGGGGTCCGCCCTTGCAGCCCCCCTGGACTAGCAAATGCAGGCGTCAGATGCCTGCGTCGATCAAGGTAGTTGGTATCCAGGGCGGTTGCACCCATAACGGCCAAAACCGCTCGCATCGTGACTTGACGACACCAACCGACGGCAACAGGTAGTCCTTTCGGCCCTATTCCGGCAAACCCCTTATCTCATGTCGAATGAGGCGATACGTTGCGGACAACACGGGGATAGAACTACGAAAGACGGGGATCATGAGCACACCAGCCGGTTGGTATCCGCAGCCCGACGGCCAGCAGAGGTACTGGGATGGCCAGCAGTGGACTGAGAACTTCGCCCCAGGTACTCCGCTGGCGTCGCCCCCAGCCGTCGCACGAAAGAACTGGTTCCTCCGACACAAGATCCTCACCGCCATCGGTGCACTCTTGTTGATTGGGATGTTCTCCAACCTCGCCAACGGCGGCACCAAGTCCGTCACCATCGCGCCCGTCGGAGACCAAGTCGCTACGTCAGCAACGTCCCCAACGCCAGACCAGGCGGCGGCGGACCAGGCGGCGGCGGACCAAGCCATCGCGGACAAGGCGGCAGCCGCGAAGGCCGCGGCGGACAAGGCGGCTGCGGCGAAGGCGGCAGCAGCCGCGGCGGCACCGCAGCTGGGCAAGACTGTTCGGGACGGGAAGTTCGCCTTTACCGTCACCGCAGTTAAGTGCGGCATCGCCCAAGTGGGCACCGGCGATATCTTGGTCCAGAAGGCGCAGGGACAGTACTGTCGCGTCGCGCTGAAGGTCGAGAACATCGGCAACGAAGCCCAGATGATGTTCGCCAGCAACCAGTATCTCTTCGACACCAAGGGGCGGAAGTTCTCCGCTGACGCCACAGCGAACATTTACGACGACTCAGCCAAGCTCCTGTTTGAGGACATCAACCCCGGTAACTCGATCAAGGGCTTCGTCTACTTCGACGTTCCCAAGGGAACCAAAGTCAGCAAGCTTGAGCTGCACGATTCGATGTTCTCAGGCGGGGTGGAAGTCAGGCTGTAACGGGTGATACTAGGACGGGACGGCCCGTAACAGCAACGACCCCAACACCAGCCGAGCATGAGACCCACCAGTTGCGTCGCCCAGGTGTCCAGCGACAGAAGACGCTGAGCCAGCCGCGAGCAAGCGGGAGGTTCTAGGGTTCGACTCTTGTCTGGAGGGGGCACGCAAGGTGGCGATTCATCCGCGCTGACACGCGATCGCCGGCCCGCTTACAAGCGCTGGAGACGAGGGGGAGGGGACGCGCGCAGCCAACTCACGCAAGGCCCCCAGGCCCCCAGCTCTGAACTAGGTACAGGCTAGAACCCGCACAAGGACCATGACGGATTAGGTATCTGGAGCGCGATTGCTCGCCTCTAGAGATGCTGGGCTACTACCAGCCCCGAGACTCCCACGTTCACGGCTAACCCTGGCGTGGGCTAACGATCAACGAACGATCCCTGGCGGGCACTCACGGTCACACAGGGGCAGCTCTGACCCTGTCCGCCGTGCGCCTACGCGAGCATAGTTTCCATTCCCAAGCTGACAGTGCGGGTTCGATTCCCGTCACCCGCTCCACACGCGAAAAGCGTTGCAACAGAGGCGGATCCACGGCTCCAGCCCTCCAGTGGTGCCGCCCGCGGATGGCCTGGGCCTCCGGCCGGTCCCGCCCTCCTCCATCCCTGTCGCAAAGCACGAAACCGGTCCGCACCGAGGAAGGTGCCGCAGTCGGGCTGCGCCCTCAAACCTCTTGTCAAGGCTCGAGAGCCCTCGGCCAGCCGTCGAGTCCTTGTCTGCCAGCACCGACAAAGGGGTCTTCGGGAGGGACGGAACTTTACCAAATCCATAACCTCGCGTGTGGTAGATGTCACGATTTGTCCCGTACCTTCGGCGAAGTTACCTCGGAAAGTGATCCCACTCAGAAACCGTTCATCTCCACAAGAGAGCAGGTTCTTCCATGCGCTATCGCGCAATTCTCGCGGCCACTGCCGCAACTCTCACCGGCCTCGCAACAATGGCCGGCGCCACTACAGCCGGCGCCGCCGCCCCCTCCCCTGCAGGACAACTGCACTCTGCCAAGGTGTGCGCTGCACCGACCGCAGGTACCGCCGCGTGCATGTCTATGGTGCGTACCGATGCAAGTGGCAAGCCCATCGCGACATTGACCCCTGGCGGTTTCGGCCCGGCGGCCATCCAGTCGGCCTACAAGCTCGCTGGGCTGTCGTCCGCCGGCCGCACCGTGGCCATCGTCGACGCGTATGACGACCCGACCGCCGAGGCGGACCTTGGGGTCTACCGTGCTCAGTTCGGGCTGTCTGCGTGCACGACGGCGAACGGTTGCTTCCGCAAGATAGATCAGACGGGTGGCACGAAGTACCCGCGGACGAACTCAGGTTGGGCACAGGAGATCTCCCTGGACCTCGACATGGTCTCAGCGACGTGCCCCGACTGCCGCATCCTGCTGGTCGAAGCCAACAGCAACTCCTTCGCGAACCTCGGCGCCGCTGTCATCACCGCAGCAGGGATCGCGGGAGTCAGTGCCATCTCCAACAGCTACGGCGGTGGAGACGCGGCCGACACCACCTACGGCACGTACTACAACCACCCCGGAATCGCCGTGACCGCCTCCAGCGGTGACAGTGGGTATGGCGCGTCCTACCCCGCATCGTCGTCCTACGTCACAGCGGTCGGCGGCACCCACCTCGTGACCGCAGCCAACACCCGCGGTTGGACCGAGACGGTCTGGTCCGGCGCCGGCGCCGGGTGCTCTTCCTACAACACGGCTCTGGCTGCCGCCGCGACCTTCGACACCGGTTGCGCCAAGCGCGCGGAGGCCGACGTCTCAGCCGTGGCCGACCCGAACACCGGCGTGGCCGTGTATGACTCGACCCCCAACCATGGCTCGTCCGGGTGGATGGTCTTCGGTGGCACCAGCGCGTCAGCTCCGATCATCGGCTCGGTCTACGCGCTGTCCGGCAACACGACCGGGTACCCGAACGCCCTGCCGTACAGCCACACCTCGTCCCTCTTTGACGTCACCTCTGGATCTGACGGCACCTGCCCCACGCCCCAGTGGTGCACCGCCCGAGTCGGCTGGGATGGACCGTCCGGCCTGGGAACCCCCAACGGCGTGGGCGCATTCTGACCTCGCGCTGACACGAACGAAGACCCGGTCGCACGTGCGGCCGGGTCTTCGTTGCGGACGGTGCTTGCAGTGCTCTCAGCCGGGCACGGATTGAGAGCACCGGGCCATCCCCACTGAGAGAAGCGGGCTGTATGGCTCGTACTCCACAAAAGTACGGCAACGACCCCAACACCAGCTGGGCGTGCATCCCACCAGCCGCGTCGCGCAGATCCCCGGCGATGCCAAACACCGATTCAGCCGCGAGTTTGCAGGCAGGAGCTTCTCGGGTCCCGCAGCCACCTTGCGCACGGCCCCCAGGCCCCGAGCTCTGAGCTGGTGCATGGCTAGAACCCGCGCAGGGTCCATGACGGAGTGGGTATCTGGAATGTGTCCGCTCGCCTCTAGAGATGCTGGGTTACGACCAGCCGCGAGACTTGCGCGTTCACGGTGCGCCGCGGGCTCGGCGTGCAGTCCCCGTGCAACTAGCCGGGGTCAACACGGGTCAAAGGCGACCACGTGGCAGAAGGTTCCAGGAGCACGGGCCACGGGCGGAGGCAGGTTTCCCAAGCTGACAGTGCGGGTTCGATTCCCGTCACCCGCTCCACACGCGAAAAGCGTTGCCACAGTTAGAGATTCACGAACTTCACTTCCTCACTACACGTCGATCTGGCCTACGACAAGAGGGCTTTGAACGATCGGCGGGCCATCCACGGGCCACAGACTCGCCGTCAGCATCCGCCTTCCAGCACTTGGTTCGCGGTCCCAAGTCAGAAGATGGTGAGGGTAGGCAACAACTGCTGAGCCGCCAGAAGCAGCGCCTCGGCGTCGTGGATGGCCTTCCGCGCCTCGTCGAAGGTGGTGGTCTCGCCGGGCCCACTTGGGTACTCGAGTTCGTTGCGTCGTCGCCGCATTGCTCCGAAGGGCCGGAACCCGTCGCCGAACTGAGCACGCAGAGCCACCTCGACGACGTAGTGCCCTCCTGACGTCGTTGGGCGCAGCCCCTGGTGGGCGAGGATCGCGGTTCCGGCATACCGGGCCGCATCATAGGCAAGGACGTAGGCGCTGTCGGGGTCCTGGTCGGCTATCTCGCCCGCTGTTGCCAGGGTGCGCGAGGCCTTCTGGAGTAGATGTGCGCCGTTGGCTTGTCCCCCGATGACTTGCTGCAGCTGCTTCGCGGCGATCAGGTTCTCGATCTCGCCTTCGCCTCGTGGCCAGCGGCTCATGACGCGGCCTTCCCTGCTGGGGTGACGTCGACCGTGGGCGCGGCCTTGATCTGGAGGACCAAGGAGTCGGCATCGTTGGCCCATTGTTCAGGGGTCCGGATGACTGGGTTGACCTGCATGCCGAGGCGCGCCTGAGCCCGGTCAGCTGCTTCGTACAGGTCGACCCGGTCGAGACTTCCGACGACGAGCACGTCGACGTCGTTCGGTGGAGGGCCGGGCGTGCCGTGGTAACGGTCAGCCCAAGAGCCGTAGATCAGGACCTGCTCGGCGTTGGTCAGGTCGAACTCTTCACCGATGACCGTCTCCGGTCCGAAGGTGACCTGCAGGAGCTGGGTGAGTGGAGCGGCGGCTCGGTTGCTCAGATTCGCGCGCAGAAGTCTTGCCCGCCCAAGGGTGCGGTCCTGCAGGATCCCGGCGACCACAAGGCGTTGCGCCTCGCGCTGGAGCGTGGTCAGGGGCACGTCAAGCTTCTTCGCGAGCTCCGTGAGGGTGTACTCGTGCTCGGGGTGAAGGAGGAGCCAGGCGAGCAACGCTGCCTGGTGTTGAGACCGGAAGATCGGCATGAGCGCCGGGGCTTCGCTACGCATAACTGGAATATATCGCCCGGTTATAGGTAGACACAAGGCCCAAGGTCGGCGCTGCGACGGGGTCGACTCTGGTCCGGTCGCCGACTTTGGACCTTTCTATGTAATTTGTCGCAGGGGGTGTCACACTGATTTTGGGGCGTGCGAAACCCCAAATGTCTGACTCGTAGGCAGTGGCTGAAGGCGGGCCTCTGGCACGACCGGAAGACCGGGGGTTGGGCCATGTGCTTTTTTGGTGATTTGGGTGGACCTTCATGACCACGGCGACCTGGGCAATCCTCGCGGTCACCTTGGCCGGCGCCATCGGCATCGTCATCGGCAGGTTGAGTGCGGCCGACTCCACGACACCACAGCCCGCGGCGCACGCTTTGGTGATGCAGAACGAGCTGCGCGAGGCGCTGGATCTCGACCAGCTCGTGCTCCATTACCAGCCCAAGGTGGAGCTCGGTTCCAGCCGGGTCGTCTGCCTGGAGGCCCTCGTGCGTTGGCAGCACCCCGGACGGGGGCTGCAGATGCCCGCCGAGTTCCTGCCCGTGGCAGCGCAGTACCCCGAGCTGATGGAGTCCCTGACGAGCTGGGTGCTGCGACGTGCGCTTGGCGACTACAAGGCGTGGACGGCGGTCGGCCGCGACTGGACGGTCGCGGTCAACATCTCCGCGGCAGACCTCGGGTCGTTGGAGTTCGTCGACACCGTTGGCCAGATCCTTGCGGAGGTGGGGGTGCGACCAGACCGCCTCCACCTTGAGGTGATCGAGACGGAGTTGGCGTTCGATACCGAACGGGCCGGACAGGTCGTTGGTGCGCTCGCCGAGCAGGGCATCTTGATGTCGATCGACGACTTTGGCATTGGCTACACGAGCTTGTCTCAGTTGAGCACCCTGCTGGTGTCGGAGGTCAAGATCGACCGCACGTTTCTTGCCGCCTTGCCGGGCAGCGAACAGGACCGGGCCAAGGTGCGTTCGCTGATCGCTCTGGGCCACAGCCTTGGATGCTCGGTCACCGCCGAGGGTGTGGAGTGGCAGGACGTCGCCGACTGGCTGGTGGACGCAGGGTGTGACCACGCGCAGGGATACCTCTGGCTGCGGCCCCGTTCTTGGACTGAGGTTGCCCAAGTTTTCGGCGCCACGAGCGCAACAACCGCAATGACCGCCTTGGGCAAAGCCGCAACGCAGAGCACACCGACGCCGGCCGGGCGCGGGGGCGGGGGCGCATCGAGATGAACCGCCCAGCCACGCCTCACCCTCCGCGTCGCTGGCAACCGTTGACCGGCAACGGTGCGGTAAGGGAGACAGTTGCCATCGATGAGTGACAAGCCCACGGTCCGAGGCGCCGCACTGGGGCAACACGCGGTGAGCTTCGAGGGTCTGTTGGAGGCTGTGCCGGACGCGTTGGTGGGGGTTGACCAGGCGGGCGTGATTCGGTTCGTCAATCACCAGACGGAGTCGCTGTTCGGCTATGACCGCACCGACATGGTCGGCCAGCCCATTCAGACGCTGGTACCTGAGTATCTTTGGGAGGTCTACTCGGAGCACCGGGAAGAGTACTTCGCAGATCCCAGGAGCCGGTCCATGGGCCTGGATCTGGAGCTGGGTGGAAGGCAACAAGACGGAAGTGAGCTCCCGGTCAACATCAGTTTGTCCCACCTTGACACCGGGGACGTCCTGTTGGTGATCACGGCAGTGCGCGAGGTGAACGGACACGCTCAGGCGCTGGAGAGCTCCAAGCTCTTGGCGGCGATCGTCGAGAATTCGAACGACGCCATCATCGCCAAGACGCTCGACGGCATGATCACGAGCTGGAATCCGGCCGCCGAGAGGATGTATGGCTACTCCAGCGAAGAGATGCTCGGCACGTCCATCGACCAGCTCAGCCCTGAGGGCCGGACCGGTGAGATCACCTCCATCCTGGCCAAGATCGAGGCCGGCTTGGATGTTGAGCACTTCGAGACCCTCCGCGTCCGAAAGGACGGGACGGTGTTCCCGGTCTTGCTCACCGTCTCGCCGATACGCGACGCCGACGGCGCAGTCGTTGGTGGATCCACAATCACCCGAGACATGACCCAAGAGAAAGAAGCCTTCGACGCGGCCCGCTCGATGATCGAGTCGAGCCTGGATTCTTTGGTCGCGATCAGCCCCGAGGGGATGATCACCGACGCCAACGAGATCACCGACGTCAACGAGGCCACCGTCAAGGTCACCGGCATACCCCGGCAGGAGCTGATCGGGACCGCGTTCTCCGACTACTTCACCGAACCGGAGAAGGCCAACGAGATCTACCAGCGGGTGTTTGAGCAGGGGACGGCGGTGGACTACCCGTTGACGATGCGCCACCGGGACGGGACGCTGACCGAGGTCCTGTACAACGCGGCGGTGTACCGCGACGCCGGCGGCAAGGTGTTGGGTGTGTTCGCTGCGGCCCGTGATGTCACCGAACTGGGGCAGAGGTTCGAGGCCGCCCAGCGCCTGGCGGCAGTCGTCGAGTTCAGTGGCGAAGCGATCGTTAGCACTTCGTCCGATGGCACCGTCACGAGCTGGAACTCGGCCGCCGAGAGTCTGTACGGCTACTCCAGCGAGGAGATCATCGGCAAGTCCGTCATCCTCCTGAGTCCCGAGGATCGAATAGGCGAAGCGGACGCGATCCTGGCAGAGGTTGCAGCCGGCCAGACTGTCGTGAACTTTGAGAGGATCGAACGCCGAAAGGACGGAACGGTTTTCCCGGTCTCGCTGACCATCTCACCGATCTGCGACGCGGCCGGCGCGGTCGTCGGTACATCCACGATCGCCCGCGACATGACCGAGGCGAGGAAGGCAGCCGAGAACGCGCGGAGCCTGGCCGCGGCGGAGGACCTGGTCCGTACCGTGATGGCTTCTGCTCCGATTGGTATCGCCTTGGCCGATCTGGACGGTTCCTTCCGGGTTGTCAACCGCTCGTTCTGCGATCTTCTTGGGTACGACGAGGCGTACTTCCTGGTACACCGGCTCCCGGACTTTGTCCACCCCGACGACGCCGAAGAAGCTCTCCGGGCCCGCGCCCGGGTCATCGCCGGAGAGAGCAACATGGGCGCCACGACGCTGCGTCTGGTGCGCGCCGACGGCGCCACGGTCTGGGTCCGACGGGTGACGGTGCTACTCCCCGGCGGGGACGGCCAGGCGAACCTGGTCATGGTCCAGGTGGAGGACATCACCGCCGAGCACGAGGCCCAGGAGGCTCTGGCCTACCAGGCTTTCCACGACCCACTGACCGGGTTGCACAACCGGGCCTGGATCCTGGACATCCTGGCGGTCGACCTGCGAGCCGCCAAGCGTCTGGGCCATCCGGTGGTGGCACTGTTCGTTGACCTGGACAACTTCAAGGTCGTCAACGACTCCCTGGGCCACGCGGCCGGCGACGAGGTGCTGGCCACCGTCGCGGACCGGATCGTGGCGGGCCTGCGCCCGGGCGACCGGGTCGGACGCTTTGGTGGGGACGAGTTCGTCATTGTGGTCCAGGACGTCCAAGACATCCTGGAGGTCGAACGCTGCGCCGAACGGGTATCCGCCTCGATCGCCGTCGACCTGCAGGTACGAGGCCACCGGATCGTGCCGACCGCGTCCATCGGTATCGCCACCTCGACCTCTTCCTCGACGCCCGAGAGCCTGTTGCGCGACGCAGACTCCGCGCTGTCCCGCGCCAAGGCCAACGGGCGGGCGAGCTGGCACTTCTTCGACGAGGCGATGCACGCCCAGGCTCTGGCCCGCCTCACCGTCGAGGACCAGCTGCGTGACGCGATCACCGCCAGTCAGTTCGTGGTGTACTACCAGCCCATCGTGGCCCTGGCCGACGCCCACGTGGTCGGACACGAGGCACTCGTGCGCTGGGCGCACCCCACCCGTGGGCTGCTCAGCCCCGCGGACTTCCTCGACGTCGCCGAGGACACCGGGCTGATCACCGCCATCGGCGCCCAGGTCCTGGACCAGGCCTGCGCCATGCTCGCCGAACGTCCGGACCTGCCCGGCCCGATCAGCGTTAACACCTCGGCTGTCCAGCTGGCCGCCCCCGACTGGCTCGACAGCATCAGGGACACTCTGGCGGCCCACCGGGTCGACCCCGCCCGGATCGTGATCGAGGTCACCGAGACCGCCGTCCTGAGCCTGGTGGACTCCGCCCGAGTCGCGCTGGAGTCTCTGCGCGGGCTCGGTGTCGGCATCCATCTGGATGACTTCGGCACCGGGTACTCGTCCATCTCGGTGTTGCGGGACCTGCCGGTGACCGGGGTCAAGCTCGACCTGCGATTCGTGCACGACCTCACCGCTGGCGACAGCCAGGCCAACGCCCTGGCTCAGGGTGTGAGCGGGCTGGTCAACGGCATGCACCTGACCGGCATCGCGGAGGGGATCGAAACCCAGATGCAGGCCGACATCCTGCGCGCCCAGGGATGGGAATGCGGGCAGGGCTACTACTTCG
>Ga0209585_10000899_pt1 | contig 11632 bp, 9 predicted proteins | sample NGEPerone_FD_185491 | JGI IMG/M metagenome (GOLD analysis project Ga0209585, IMG submission 185491) | Arctic peat soil microbial communities from the Barrow Environmental Observatory site, Barrow, Alaska, USA - NGEE Permafrost154B-one... | ecosystem: Environmental > Terrestrial > Soil > Wetlands... | reverse complement strand
CGTTCGACCCGAGCTGCGGCGCCCAGGTCGCCCGCGAGATCGTTCGGATGGCAGTTGAGGCCTACCCCGACCGGAACCAGGAACGGGTCCGCATCCCGGTCGAGCCGGTGCGGATGATGGGCGGCTTCTCCGTCGAGGCGATCCTCGGCGCGCTCGGCGGCACACCCAAGCCCCTCGTCGACGCCATCGTCGCCGGCACCATCCGCGGCGCGGTCGCGGTGGTCGGGTGCAACAACCCCAAGCTGCCGCAGGACCTCGCGCACATCGAGCTGACCCGCCAGCTCATCGAGAACGATATTCTAGTGCTGGTCACCGGGTGCGCGGCGGTTGCCAACGGCAAGGCCGGTCAGATGCTGCCGGAGTCCGCGGCGCTGGCTGGTCCAGGCCTGCGCTCGGTGTGCGAGGCACTCGGTATCCCGCCCGTGCTGCACATGGGGTCCTGCGTGGACAACAGCCGGGTCATCGCGCTTGCCGCTGCCCTGGCCAGCTACCTCGGGGTCGACATCGACCAGCTGCCGCTGGCGGGCGCGGCTCCGGAGTGGTACTCGGAGAAGGCGGTCGCGATTGGCGCCTACGTGGTTGCCAGCGGTATCACCACCGTGCTCGGCGTTCAGCCACCGATCTTCGGCAGCCCGCACGTCGTACAGCTGCTTGCCGACGGTCTGGATGGGGTGGTAGGCGCCAAGTTCGCCGTCGAACCCGACCCTGACAAAGCAGCGCTTCTGATCCGCCGCCACATCGAGGCCAAGCGCGAGGCCCTCGGGCTGCCCTTCGTTCCGGTGGACGAGATCGGCGACGCGGCGCCGCAGGTGGCCGTCGGCGGTGCCGCGCCGGCCAAGGGCTGAGCGACATGTGCGGTACCTGCGGAGCGCACGGGACCCAGGCGCCACTGTCTGTCGGCGGCACGCGGATAGTCATCGTCGGCAAGGGCGGCGTCGGCAAGTCCACGGTGACCGCACTGCTCGCGCGACTGTTCGCTCGTGGCGGTGCCCGTGTGATCGCCATCGACGCGGACGAGCAGCGCAACCTTGGCGCGACGCTCGGTGTCGACCTCGAAACCCTTGCGGCGACCGTGCCGGTCTCGGCCGCGGGCGACTACGTTGAGGAGAAGACGGGAGCGCGACCTGGTGAGGGTGCCGGCGGCATGCTGCGGCTCAACCCCGACACCGCCGATATCGTCGACCGATTGTCTGTGGCCGGCCCCGATGGCGTACGTCTTCTCGTGATGGGTGGCGTTCAGCACGCCGGCGGAGGCTGCCTCTGCCCGGAGAACGCGCTGCTCGCTGCGGCGATCGCCGGGATGCGGCTGCGCCACCACGAGGTCATCCTCATGGACACACACGCCGGTGTCGAACACTTCGGAAGGGCTCTGGCCCGCGGATTCGACAGCGCCGTCGTGGTCGTCGAACCGACCTACAACGCCGCGCAGGTTGGCGTCGAGACCGCCCGCCTGGCACGGGAGCTCGGCATCGAGGATGTCCACCTCGTGGTCAACCGTGCCCGGGGCCGAGCCGACTGCGAACGTGTCCTCGCGCACATCGAGCTGCTGGGTGGGTTCACGTTTTCCACCATCCACACGCTTCCTTTCGACGACAAGGTGCTCGAGACCGAACCGTCGGTCGAAGACCTGCTCGACGACTCCGAGATCGCAAGGGCCGCGACGGTCCTGTCGCAGCGCCTCCTCGCAGGCGATCATGCCGATGACCTGGTAGTGGCCCGCTGATGCGCGCCGTCGTGATCGGTACCGGGCCGGCGGGCATCACCGCCGCCGCGACCCTGCGCCACCTCGACCCGGCAGGTTCGGTGATCGCGCTGTCCACCGAACCGTTCCCGCCCTACTCGCCCGCTGCCCTTGCCGACCACTTCCTCACGGGCCGCGACCAGACCCTGTACTGGAAGGGAACCGACGTCGCCGAACGGCTCGGCATCGACGAGAGGCGCGAAACCGTCGTCTCTGCGCTGGACACCGACAGTCACGAGGTGGTCCTCAGCGACGCCAGCCGCATCCCCTATGAGGGACTCGTCATCGCCTCCGGCAGCCGACTGCACGCACCACTCGAGGGCGCCGACCTCCCGGGAGTGCTGGACTTCAAGTCCCTGCGGACCGCAACCGAACTGCTCGGCCGTGTCCGGCGCGGTGAGGCCCACAGCGCGCTCGTCGTCGGCAACGGGCTCATTGGCATCGAGCTCGCACTTCTGCTCTCCGACCTGGGCGTGGACACGACCGTCATCGGCCGGCGGAACTGGGTCATGCCCCGAATCCTCGACCCGGTCACCTCCGCCGTCGCCGAAGCCGAGCTCGTCGTCCGCGGCGTGACGCTGCGCCTCGGGGTGCAGGCCGACGCCTTCATCGGAACACCATCGGTGACCGGCGTTCGGCTAGCCGACGGGACCGTGCTCCATGCCGACCTTGTCATTGCGGCCACCGGCGTCAAACCGCACACCGAGTTCCTGAGCGACTCGCCGATCGCCTCCGGATGGGGCATCCACGTCGACGACGGGCTGCGCACCTCGGTTCCCGGGGTCGTCGCTGCAGGCGATGTCGCCGAAGCCGCGGACTGGCTCACGGGGGAACGCTACGTGCACGCGATCTTCCCCAACGCGGTCACCCAGGCGCCGATCGCCGCCGCCAACCTGCTCGGCGCCACCCTGACTTATGACGGCGCCGAGTCAATGAACAGCCTCAAACACCTTGGCGTGCCGATCGTGGCCATCGGCACCACCGAAGCCCCCGAGGAGATCCTGCGCTGGCAGCACAACGGCGCAGTGCGTTCGGTCTACCTGCGTGGCGGTACGATCATCGGCGCGCAACTCGCCGGCGACATACACGCCGCCGGGGTCTATCGGTCGCTCATGCTGCGGCGGGCTGACGTGACCGCATACGGCAGTCGCCTGGTCGAGCCCGGGTTCGGCGTAGGCGACATCACCTGGGACGCGCTGCGCGCCGTGCCTGTCTCCACCAACCAGTGAGTTCGATGGGAACGAGACCGCCAGGTCACTTACACCTGCGACGTGTGAAAACGCATCACCGGGCCCGGCCCACCAGGGGTTGAAGTCCCGTCGACCCGGCGACGTATCGCCGTCCGAGCATGTTGCCGCGGGGCTATCAAGACTCTCCGCGAGGTCCTGCCGATGGGCGCTGCTAGTGCTCTGTCTGCGAAATAGTGCGGTAGTCTTTGACCATGCCAGTGATGACCGCACCGGCGTTAGGATCAACACGGACCGCGTCCACCACCAGGAGCCCGTCCAGCTCCAGCTGTGCCAGGTCGAACCCGAGCGAGACGACGTTCTCCCTCAGATCAGCAGCCGATTCCTCGAACGTCAGCAACACCCCGGGCTCGCCGAAGTCGCGCGCCCCCCCGCACCAGGAACTCGATCCCGAACAACGTCTTGCCCGACCCCGACGCCCCCGTCACCAACGTCGGACGCCCGCGGGGCAAACCACCATCGGTGAGTTGGTCGAACCCCCGAATGCCCGACGGCGCCTTGGCGAGCCGACCCTCGACCCGCGACCCTGCCGGTGGCATGGCCGACATGCCCATGACAACCCCCTTCACAGCACACAACCAGCCTGAACCCCTGCGTTCAGGCTGATCAAGGGTTAGGCGCGCCCGGTGCTCAGCGAAGCCTTGCGGATTTGCGCTTGGTTGCGCATCTACATGTTGTCCGGCCACGAAGACCGAGGGAGGCCGCCGTGGGCGCTCAGCCCACGCGAGACTGCTCGAAGAGGAAGCCGTTAGCCTCGGCAGCTTCAGATGTCAGGACGGCGCGCTTCAGCAACGTACCGAGAAGGTGAGCGCCCCGGCAGGTTGAGCATGAAGTCGCTTATGTGTGCTTTGTCACGGTGTGGGCGATGGCGGAAAGACCGACGATCGCGCCGTCCGCATCACGGATCGGTGCGACGCTGAGAGTGACCGGGAACGCCATGCCGTCCTTGCGCAGACACGTGGTCTCCAGGTGCTCGACACTCTGGCCGGCTCTGATCTTCTCCAGGACGGCGAGAGCTTCGTTGGCTCGATCCTGCGGAGTTATGAACCGGCCGGACTTGCCGATGATCTCCTCGCTGGAGTAGCCGTAAATCCTCTCGGCCCCAGGGTTCCAGCTCGTGATGATGCCGTCCAGCGTGGTGCCGACGACGCCTTCCCCGCTGTACTGCAGGATGGCCGCCATCGTCCTGGAGGCCTCGAACGCCTCCTTCTGATCGGTCACGTCGCGCCCGATCACGGATGCACCGATGATCGCGTTGTCCGCGTCGCGGATCGGCGAGATCGTGAGCGAGACCGGGAACGTGGTTCCGTCCTTTCGGATGCGGATGGTCTCAAGGTGCTTGACAGCCTGGCCGGCCCGGATCTTCGCCAGCAGGGCCTCCAGCTCGCCGGCTCGATCGTCGGGAACGAGGAAGTCGACGGATTTGCCGATGATCTCCTCGCTGGAGTAGCCGTACATCCTTGTCGCGGCCGGGTTCCAGCTCGTGATGATTCCGTCGAGCGTCCGCCCGATGATGGCATCATCTGAACCCTGGACGATCGCAGCCATTCGCTGGGCGACCTCGAATGCCTGCCTCTGCTCGGTCACGTCCCGGTGGACCGCAGACGCGCCGACGATCACGCCGTCCTCGTCCCGGATCGGTGCGATGGTCACAGAGACCGGGAACACCGTGCCGTCCTTTCGGACCCGCATGGTCTCGAGGCGCTCGACAGCCTGGCCATTGCCGATCTTTACCAGGACGTCATGCATTTCGGCGCCGCGGTCCTCGGGAGCCAGCAGGCTGCCGGACCTGCCGATGATCTCCTTGCTGCCGTAGCCGTACATCCTTGTCGCGGCCGGGTTCCAGCTCGTGATGATGCCCTGCAGCGTGGCGCCCATGATGGCATCGTCGGAGTACTGCACGACGGCACCGATGAGCTCGGCGGTCTCGACCGCCTGCCTCTGTTTGGTGACGTCACGCACTGCGGTGACAACCAGCAGCACATCACCGGTGTCGATGTGGGACAAGCTGATGTTCACCGGGAACTCGGTGCCATTTCGGTGGCGACCGCTCAGCTCCAGCTCGAGTCCACTGGACCGAGTCCTGGGGTCCGCGAAGTAGGCCTCTCTGTGCTCCGCATAGACCTGCCATAGAGGGTCGGGCAGCAGCGTCTGGATGGGTTCGCCGACCAGGTCGTCGCGCTCACCGCCGAACAGTGCTTCCGTCTGGCGGTTGACGAACCGGATCGTGCCCTTCTGGTCCATCCCCACCAAGGCGTCCGGCACAGCCTCTAGCAGGCTCTCAAATTTCGTCGTCGACACCACACAACTTTACGTCGGACCCGCCTCCAAAGACCGGTGAGAGTCTGTCCGCTCAGCAGTAGTACCGGAAGACGAGGTCGGCCACGCACGGGGGCTTGGCCTGCCCTTCGGTCTCGTACGCGAGGTGGTAGACGACCTCGACGCCGCCGGTGATGTCCTTGACCTCGCTGACTGAGACGTGCATCCGGACCCGTGAGCCGACCGGTAGCGGGGCGGGGAACCTGACCTTGTTCAGTCCGTAGTTGATGGCGGCGCCGATGCCGTCCACGACCGCGACGTCCCACAGCAGGGTGCAGGACAGCGAGAGGGTCAGGAAGCCGTGCGCGACGGTCGTGCCGAACGGGCCGTTCTTGGCGCGCGTCGGGTCGACGTGGATCCACTGCTGGTCGCGGGTCACCTCGGCGAACTGGTTGATCACCGGTTGTGTGACGCTCAGCCAGTTGCTGACGCCCAGGTCGGTCCCCGCGCAGGCTCGCAGGCCTTCGATGCCCGCGATGATGCGCGGGTGGGGGCGCCGGAGCAGGCCGGTTTCGGTGCCTGCAGATCCGATCTCGTCGGTCATGGTCATCGTCATGGTCATCACTCCCTCGATGGGGACTCGTCGTCCCTGCCGACGTTGGGCCCCCACCGCAGTCTGGCAGTAACCGTGCCAGGTCGCCGGTCAGAAACCGCGCCAACCCGATCAGCAGACCGGGTCCGTGGCACTGCACAGTCCGGCTAGTCCCGCGAAGCCACTTCGCCGACCACGACCGGCACCAGAGCCTCATGGGTCACCGGCACCTGAGTCCGGTCGAAGCGGCCCTTCAGCCGTAGCGTCGAGCGCTCCACCAGGAACCACGAGAGCCACGCGGCGACATAGGAGGCAAACACGGCAACAACCCGACCCTCGGATGTCAACGGGTGGCCGTTCGGCGCCAGCGTCAACAGCGTCTGATGCCACAGATACCAGGCGTAGGAGATCTTGCCGAAAGACGTGAGGATGGGGTTGGTGAGCAACCAGTGGTTGCTGCTGCTTCCTACGTAGACCAGAGCCAACCCCAGCAGTGCCACCAATGGTGCCCCGTACCTGATGATGGTCTGGTCGGTGGTCAACAAGTTGATGGTGGGGAACGCGGAGCAGGCAACCAACGCAATGACAGTGGCCCACACCAGGGCACTGTGCTCTCGTATCGCCCTGACCCGGTCCCGATCCCAGGCAGCAAGGGCGCATCCGAACAGCAGGGCGAACGCGTTCGTGTCGGGCGAGAAGTAAACCCGGGTGAACCCGAACCGGTGGGCCGCAACCAGCCGCCAAGCCAGCGACAGGATGGCCAGAGCGAAGATCATCTTCGTGACTGATCGCTTCGTGTAGGCGGCCCAGGCCAGAACGCCGCTGATGACGACCGGCCACACAAAGTAGAACTGCTCCTCGACCGACAGCGACCAGGTGTGGTCAAACGCGCCGAGACTGTCGCCGCCGGCCCGGACGAAGTCGCCCACGTAGAACAAGACCTCAAGGGCATACTTGGGCAACTGATGCAGGCGAGGGTCACCCACCGCCCAGTAGATCAGGGGTGTCAGCAGCAGGAACGCCAGCAGGGCGGGCAGCAGTCTGAGCGCTCGCCGCATGTAGAAGGCCCGGTAGTCGATCTTTGCCCGTCGTGTGTTCTCAGCGAGCAGCAGCCTGCTGATCAGGTATCCCGACAGGACGAAGAAGAGGGTTACCCCGACGATGCCGCCGTATCGGAACCACGAGGTTCCGTGTGCGGTGCTCGTGCCGTAGTGCTCGGCGACCACGAGCAGGATCGCTATGCCCCGAACACCGTCGAGCCCTAGGACTCGCTTGCTCGGTTTGCGCACCGGCCAATACTACAGAAGCACAGCCCGCGACCCGGCCAGCCCGGCCGCGCTCGCCGTCAAGTCATGCGCCTCAGATCAGGCAAGGCGCATGGCCCCACGAAGGGTACGCACCCCAAACAAGGTCACGGCCAGGCTCAGCCCGACCCGCAGCGCCGCACCCGCCCCGACGAAGGGCAGCAGCCCGCCCAGGAGGGCGCCGCACAGCGCCAGCGCGGTGGGTCGCAGCATCGCGTTGGGTGACCAGTGATCGGGGGACACCATCTTCGACAGAATCCACGTGGTGATGGCCAGACACACGTACATGGCGACGATGCCAGAGCTGGCACCAAACAACCCCAGGGGTCCCACCAGAACTACTGCCGTGAGGACACCGAGCGCCAGACTGATCGGCGTGCTGATCGCCAGTCCGGTGGTTCTGCCGGAGACAAAGACAAGGTGCGAGCTGGCAAGGTACGTCACGGACAGGACGGCCACAGTTGAGACCGCAGCGACAACAGGAACCAGCACACTGACCGAGTAAGAGGGCGGAGCCACAATCTGGATGATCCACGGCGCCAGGAGGGCCACGACACTTGAACCACAGGCAGCGACCCAGCCGATATCCAGAGCAGTCGTGTTGATCGTCTCACCGCGTTCGGAGGCGGGAGCGCGCATGACCAGGGGAGCCCAGGCATTGTTCAGGGCAGACGTGATGTACGTCGGTACGATTCCGATGAAGAGCGCCACCGTCAGCTGCGCGCTGGCGCCGAGCCCGTATCGATGGGTCGCGATCAGGACCATCGCTCCCGTGGCCAGAGCAAGCGCCAGCTGATGGGGGATCGTTGGCAGCCCGACTTTCAGGGCGAGCCCCAGCTCCTTGCGTCTGTAGAGGACTTCTCCGCTGCGCATGACGAAGACCACGCCGAACACTGCGGCGCACAGGTACGCCAGTGTCAACCCGACAAGGTAGGCGCGGGGGCTTCTCTCCGTGGTGAGCATGATGAGGATGCCGGCCAGTGGCCCGAGCAACGTGCCCGCTGCTGCCAGCGCGACAAACCACCAGGCCCGGTCCTCGGCCCGGAACAGCGCCTGAACGTTCGCCACGACCGCAGCGGCTGCTGCCGCCAGAACCGCCAGGCCCAGGGCCGGCACCCATGGCTGACCCAGCAGGATCCCGCTCCACCATTGCCCAGTAAGCAGGCCGAGTGCGCAGATCACACCGGCCGTCAGCAATGACGAGATGACCAGACCGCGGGCGCCGGGCAAACCCGACTCCTCAAGAATCGCATGCCGCACGATTGACAGCGACAGTCCCAGGCCCATCAGGATGGTTCCAAACTGAATGACAATGAGCGCCACTGCCACGAGCCCGTAGGACGTCTGGCTGAGCAAACGAGTCAGCGCAGGCAGAAGAACCACCCCTGCCAACATTGGTGCTGCGGTGGCCAGTGTGTAGATGGAACCACGGCCGAGAACCTCTCGGCTGGCACTTCCCGTTCCGATGCTAACGACTGGTCCCGAAGAACGACTTCACAGCGTCGATAGCCCTATCCTGCTGCTCATCGGTCAGTTCGTAGGAACACGGCAGCGAGAACCCGCGCTCGAAGAGGTCAGTGGCCACGGCCCCACCAAGACGGCGGGCGTCCTGGTACGGAGGCTGTTGATGCAGCGGTCGCCACAAGGCGCGGGCACCGATGTTGTGAGAGTTCAGGTACTTCAGGAGTAGGTCGCGTCCCTGCGCTCCCATGTCGACAGGGACCAGCGCGGAGTACAGCCAGTACGTCGCGTCCAGTCCCGGGACCCGTGGGGGGGTCTGGATCCCGACGGCCGGCAGCTGCGCGTCATAGCGCGCTGCAATGGCTCGTTTGCGATCGACAAACTCACCGAGCCGCTCGAGCTGGGCGACACCAAGGGCGGCGGACAGATTGGTCAGGCGATAGTTGTACCCGACCTCGTCGTGCAGGTATCCGACGGCCGGAACCTTCGCCTGGGTCGTCAGGTGTCTGGCACGGGCCGCCAGAGCGGCATCGTCGGTCACGATCATGCCGCCACCGCCGGTTGTCACGATCTTGTTCCCGTTGAACGAGAACGCACCGATCGTCCCGGCGGTGCCGGTGTGGGTTCCGGCCAGTGCGCCCTGCGACCACCTGGCGCCGAGCGACTCGGCAGCATCCTCCAGCACGGCGATGCCGTGCTCCCCGCAGAACTGCAAGAGGTCGTCCACCTGCGCCGGTTGGCCGAGCACATGAACGACCTCGACGGCTTTGGGCATCGCTTCGCCGCGGGAGAGCCGCTCGGTGAGGTGCTCGATCAGCAAGGAGGAGTCCATGTTCCAGGTCGTGGGTTCACTGTCGACGAAGAGCGGGGATGCTCCCTGGTAGGCGATCGGGTTCACCGATCCGACGAACGTGAAGTCCGAGACGGCCACCTCGTCTCCGGCCCCGACGCCCAGCACCCGCAGCGCGACGTGCAGGGCCGCGGTCCCGGTCGCACAGGCGATCGCGTAACCCGCACCGACCGTCTCGGCGAACGTGTTCTCGAACTGCGTGACGAACGGACCGACCGAGGAGACATAACCCGAGGTGACGGCCTCAGTGACCAGCTCGATCTCGCGGGGGCCGATGGCAGGCACGGCCAGGGGCACCATCGTGTTGTCGCTCATCGGTGGTACTCCTGTGCGCTGTGCTTGTCGACTCGTGTCCGCAACCACTCGGCGGTCGCCGCCAGGCCTTCCTCGAGGCTGACGCTCGGGCGCCACCCGAGGGTCTCCAGGGCCCGCTTCGGGTCTGACTGAAGGATCTCGACCTCAGAGCCGGCGGGACGAATCCGACGATCATCGGTGATGATCCTTGCCTCGACTCCGACAACCTTCGCACAGATGTCGAAGACCTCCCTGACCGAGACCGTCCGTCCGGTCCCCAGCTGGACGACCGAGCCCGGTTCCAGGCCCGCGGTCGCGGCGCGGACGAAGCCGTCGCAGGTGTCGCTGACAAAGGTGAAGTCGCGACGCGGATCCACCGCGCCGAGGCTGACCTCCCGCACACCAGCGATCAGCTGAGCCAGAATCGTCGGGATGACCGCGCGCATCGACTGGCGCGGGCCGAAGGTGTTGAAGGGCCTCAGGATCGTCACGGGCGTCTCGAAGGAGAGGGCATATGACTCGCACAGCTTGTCGGCAGCGATCTTGGTCGCGCTGTAGGGGGACTGCGCTCGCAGGTGGTGACTCTCGTCGATCGGCACGGTCTCAGGGGTGCCGTATACCTCGCTCGTCGAGGTGTTCACCAGCTGCGGCGTGCCCTCGGCACGGACAGCCTCCAGCACGTTGAGCGTGCCCATCACGTTGGTGTCGACGAACGAGCGCGGAGCCTCGTAGGAGTACGGAATGGCAATCAGCGCTGCGAGGTGCAGCACGACATCGGCGCCGGAGACCACCCGCCGCACGAACTCCGGGTCTCGGACGTCTCCGAGGACGACGTCGACGCTTCCGTCGCGCAGCACGGGCGAGTCGTCAAGCCACCCGGCAGAGCCGTTCGAGTTGTACAGGCACATTGCTCGCACGTTGGCGCCTTCTTCGGCCAACCGCTCGACCAGGTGACTGCCGATGAACCCATCGGCGCCGGTCACAAGTACCGTTTTTCCGCTGAGACTCTTCAAAACTGGATTGCTCACAACCGGATTGCTCAAAACTGCCCTTTCGCCTTCGCCAGATCCCGAGGCGAACCCACGTCGATCCAGTCGGACTCCATAGCCCATGCGCCGACCTCGTGGCCGGCCGCGATACATGCCTCGATCAACCCAGGCATCGTACTGGCTCGGCCCGCCGGGACCAGACTCAGCACCTCTTGCGACACCACGTAGATGCCGGCATTCACCTCCACATCGAGCTCCGGTTTCTCGGCGAGGCTCTCGACGTCGCCGTTGGTGTTCCGGGTGACGACACCGAACGGCACCTCGTGGCGGTACCGCCTCGTGGCTATCGTTACCGCGGCACCGTTCTGCTCGTGTTCGTCGATCAGCTCTCCGGCATCGAACTGAACCATGAGGTCGGCGTTCATGACCAGCAGGGGCCCCAAAGGAAGTTGGTCCCTGGGAATCAGCGCCAGGGAACCCGCAGTCCCCAAAGGAGTCTCTGGATTCTCCCGGACGTAGTGGATCTGCGCGCCCAGCTGGGAGCCGTCACCAAGCTTCTCCTCGATCTGGTGGGCAAGGTAGTTCACCGTGATGAACAGGTCGCTGACACCGCTGCCGACCAGATTCAGGACGATCCACTCCAGAATCGGCCGCCCCGCTACCGGCACGAGGGGTTTGGGGGTGTCGCGCGTCAGAGCCCCCAGCCGGACTCCGCGTCCCCCTGCCATGATCACCGCGGCGTTGGGGCGAGGCTCGATCCCCACGACCTCCGAGAGGGTGTGCAACCCGACTACCGTGCCCTCGGCATCCACGATCGGGATCTGGTTGAGATGCTTGGCCCGCATGACATCGAGCACGTGGGCTCGGCCCATCCCTTCCAGGACCACGGTGGGCA
>Ga0209585_10000898_pt1 | contig 11659 bp, 6 predicted proteins | sample NGEPerone_FD_185491 | JGI IMG/M metagenome (GOLD analysis project Ga0209585, IMG submission 185491) | Arctic peat soil microbial communities from the Barrow Environmental Observatory site, Barrow, Alaska, USA - NGEE Permafrost154B-one... | ecosystem: Environmental > Terrestrial > Soil > Wetlands... | reverse complement strand
CGGAGCTGCCGCCACACGCGGCCAGCGTCAAGGACAACCCGGCCGCGACGAGGGCGACGAGCAACCGCTGGGTCGTCGAGCGGCTCCGATCGATCCGCATCTTGTCTCCTTGTGGTTGGTCCCACTGCGGCCGCCTGACGCCGCCCTGGGGTACGGGTCTTCGGCGCTAGTGTTAACGCTCACATTGCGCGGCGCCAAGGGGTTCGACCCCTCGAACTCCTTCGCTTGTCCCGTCGAATCGCTTCGACAGGCCGCCTGGCGGTTGCGCACGAAGCGATGAGGTGAAGCCGGACGAATGATCCCGGTTTCGGGTGCTTGCCAGGCACATCGGACGGATGTAGGTTCAGTGAACCGGTTCGACGATTGCGCCCTGACCGCTCGCCGACCACAGCGCACAGCCCGCGAGCCACCTGTGGCGCGGCCCACCTGCGGACGCACTCACGCCGGTCCGCCGTTGCAGGGGAAGCCCGCAGCAGCGCCCGACTACCCCATGTCCGCCGAGCATCGGCTCGGCGCCTCTGATTCAAAGGAGTCGTAAGCATGTATCGAACAACTCAACCCTGGAAGGCAGGACGTCGGCCCGTGGCCGTGCTCGCCGCCTTGACCTTCAGCGTTGCCGTGGGCACCGGTGCCCCGATGGCGCAGGCGACTGATCCGCCAGTGGCGCCGGCGGCCGCGATCGCGCCGCCGGCGGACAAGACGCTGGTCGTGCAGGCCGACGAACCGTTCCGGCCGGTCACACACGTGGGGACCGGGAGTCTGTACGGCCTCGCGAACGAGACCGACCCGACCGACGAGCTGGCGGCGGCGATCAAACCGAACACCTTCGTGCAGATGCCGGCCGGCGGCACTCAGCAGCCGACGGGCGACATCGCCGTCGTCGCGCCGAAGGCAGCCAGGGTGGGCGCCAAGCTGGTCGATCGCTTGTCCGACTACTACCCGGGTTGGCCGTACCGATTCAGCTGGGACACCTGGCCCACGGTGGTGGAGCAGCAGGTGCAGAAGATCAAGGACGAAGACATCGATCTGGCCGCGTGGGAGCTTTGGAACGAGTCGGACAACACATGGCTGGAGTCCAACGGCACATACGAGGACTTCTGGACGCGGACCTTCCGCCAGGTGCGCTCGCTGGACGCTACGACGCCGATCCAGGGCCCGAGCTTCTCCGACAACATCAGTGACATGCGCAAGTTCCTGGAGAACGCCGTCGCCACCGACACTGTGCCGGACATCATCGCCTGGCACGAGCTGACGAGGTCGTCGAAGATCCCCGGCGACGTCGCGACTGTCGCCTCGATCATGAAGGACCTCGGCATCAGCCCGCGGCCCATCGCGATCGAGGAGTACGCAGCGCCGTCCGAGGTCGGCATCCCGGGCTCGCTGGTCGGCTATGTCGCGAAGTTCGAACGGCTGGGCATCCGTGATGCCGAACTGGCGTTCTGGAACCAGTCCGGCACGCTCGGCGACCTGTTGACCCGCCGCGGCGGCAGCCCGAACGGCGCGTACTGGATGTACAAGTGGTACGCCGACATGAGCGGCAGCATGGTCACCACCACGCCGCCGTCACAATCCGGCCTGTTCGAGGGGTTCGCTTCTGTCACTACGGACAAGCAGGAACTCGACGTCATCACCGGTGGAGGGGCCGGCCCGTCCGGTGTCACGATCAAGGGACTCAACCGCCTCAGCATCCCCGGGGATGTGAACGTCAAGCTGGAGTACACGCCGTCCTACGGGCGTACGACACCTACGGCTGGTCCCATCACGATCTCCAACACCCTCTACCACGTCGGCCCTCATGGCTCGATCACCGTTCCCATCGTGATGAACCCGGCGTATGCCTACCGGATCGTCGTGACGCGTCCGAAGCCGCCCGCACCGCCAGCCGGCCTTGCCGGCCGCTTCACGATCACCAATGTCAACAGCGGCTTGACGATGGACACCCATGGGTCCGCAATCACCCCGGGCACCCTCGTCGAGCAGGCCACCGCCGCCGATGGCAGCAACACGCAGACATGGCGGTTCGTCGAAGCTGGGCAGGGCCTGTACGAGGTCGTCAATGTCGCAAGCAAGCTGGTACTCGCTGCCCAGGCCAGCCCCGCCAACAACGGTGCTTCCGTGGTCGTGTCCAAGGACACCGGCGCGCTCGACCAACTCTGGCAGCTTGTCCCGGATGGAAAGGGCAACTACCGGTTGCTGAACTACGGGACCGGACTCGCGCTCGCCGTGGCCGAGATGAGCAAAGAACCTGGAGCGCCCGTCATCCAATGGACGGACGGTGCGGTGACCTCCGCGTGCACGGCGGACGGGCCTCGCCAGGCCGGAAAGATCGGTTCTGCGTTGTCGTTCTGCAACACAGCGTCCTACGTCCGCCTGCCGACCGGCGTGGTGAGCGACCTCACCGGCGACTACAGCGTCTCGGCGTGGGTGAACCCGGCGAGCAACCCGACGTGGTCGCGGTTGTTCGACATCGGGACCGGCAATACGGCGAGCATGTTCCTCACCCTGAACGACGGCACAGGGCTGCGGTATGCGATCACGACCGGCGGCGCCGGCGGCGAGCAGCGGATCGACGGCAACGGCACGCTCCCGCTGAACCAGTGGTCCCTGGTGACAGTCACGCTGTCTGGTACGACCGGGACGCTCTATGTGAACGGCCAGGTCGTGGGTACCAACACCAGCATGACTTACCACCCGTCCGCGTTCGGCGCCAGTACGAAGAACTACATCGGCAAGTCCCAGTACAGCGACCCAGCGCTGGACGCGTCGGTGGACGAGTTCAACATCTACGATCGGGCGCTCAGCGCGTCCGAGGTGGCTTCTCTGGCTGCCGGTCAGGTCGGCGCGGGCGACGTGGTGCACTACACCTTCGACGAGACCGGCGGGTTGACCGTGGTCGACTCCTCGGGCAACGGCCGTGACGGCACCATCGTCACTGGGACCGCGGCCACCTCGACGTCGGCCACGGACGCCGCGACCGCCGACCACTTCTGGACGCTGACGGCGAAGCCAGTGACAGGTACTCGAGGGTGGTGATCGTCCGGCGGTAAGCGCCCATCTGTGTCAGCGGCTGCGCCTCGGTCCTCGCTTCTGCGGGATCGGGGCGCAGCCGTCACGAGCAGGGACGCCAGCACCACCACAACGGGCGCCGTCGCTTCCGCGTCCGGAAGGCAGCGAGTTTCGCGTACCGCGCCCGTCAGTCAGAGACCCGCGCGCCAGTCGGTAGTACGCCTGGTTCCAGCGGATCCGGTCCCGGAAGCCCGGCCCGGTGGTGGATGAGTCGATGACGAGCAGCTCGGTATCGACCATCTCGGCGAAGTCCTGGAGCATCTCGGTGCTCGCCGCCCGGAAGCACCGTGTGATGCGGTGCGCCGGCAAGGATCCAGGACTCGCTGGCTGTTTCAAAGCCTCGGTCGAGGCTCCCAGTCAGCGCGAGTCGCCCGCGCGGGGGCTCGCTGCTCCTCAACCATGGAGTCGGCCCTTCGGTCTCGACGGTCGACGCGCTCAGCCCGTCGATAGGATCGGCACATCCAGCCTCGGAACGAAACGGACTGGTGACGTTTTCGGGATGGGTGACCATCGGTCCCATCGAGCAGCCTAAGGCACAAACCCGCAGGTCGGAGCGCCAGCCGTCCGCTCCCTGAGCGCGGCCGGCCCTGGCAGCGCAGGTCCACCGACGAAACGCCAGGCAGGCCGTGGTCGACTGGTCAGGCAGAACCAGCGGGACCGGCCGATCACGGAGCCCGCACGTGCCGTCGCGATCCGCGGCAGACACTCAGCCAGGGCTCGCTGTGCTTTGCCTAACGATCAGCTGCGGAGGGACCGGAGGAGGGATCTCTGCGTCGCCGGCGACCAATGACAGAACCAGGTGAAGACCTCGCTCACCGAGCTCGGCAAAGTCCTGGCGGATCGTGGTCAGCGGGGGCGCGAAATACGCGGCCTCCGGCACGTCGTCGAAGCCGACAAGACTGATCCTCGATCCACCGGTGAATGTGATGTCTTGAGTGGGTCCCCACGATGTAGCTCTCGTCGACGAAGGCGTACCGGTCGCTCATGACGTCGACCGCTGCCGCACGGCCTCGAACGCGGCCAGCGCCTTGTCGTCGGCGTCGGGCAGGGTGTGCAGGTACTTCTGGGTCGTCATGATCTGGGCGTGGCCCATGCGCTCCATGACGGTCTTGAGGTCTGCGCCGCCGGCCAGCAGCCAGGAGGCGTGGGCGTGGCGCAGGTCGTGGACGCGGACGTGGAAGTCGATCCCGGAGCGTTTGAGCGCCGGGAGCCACACCTTGGTACGGAACGTGTTGCGTGAGATCGGCTTGCCGCCGGCGGTCTCGGTCGAAGCGAAGATCAGGTCGTCGCGGCCCAGGTTCAGTTGCTCGATCCGGCGTGCCATCGGCCGCAGCAGGGTCTGGCTCACGCGCAGGGTGCGGAACTCGTTGTCCTTCGGGTAGTCCTTGACGATCATGCGCGCCCCAGTGGGGGAGTGCTTGCGCGAGACCTCCACGATCGTCTGCTCGACGGAGATCGTCTTGCGCAGGAAGTCGATGTGCCGCGGTCGCAGGGCGATGAGCTCGCCCCAGCGCAGGCCCGTCTCGATGTCGGTCATCACCAGGACCTGGAACCGGTCGGGGATCTCAGCGACGAGACGGTCGTACTCCTCGGGGGTGAGGATGCGCGCCTTCCGTGGCGGGATCTTCGGCAGCTCGATGCTCTCGCACGGGTTGGTCAGGACGACCCGGTCCCGTACCGCCCGCTTGAAGACCGAGTGCAGCATGACGTGGTACTTGCGCACCGACGTCGGCGACAGTCCAGATCCAACGGCCGCGGTCACCCAGTCCTGCACGAATGACGGCAGGATCTCGGCCATCGGCCGGTCCCCGAAGAACGGCAGGAAGTGCTTGTCGAGGTAGGAGCGGTAACCGGCGAGGGTGGAGACCTCCACTTGCCGCGACGGCAGCCATACGTGCTCCACGTAGTCGCGGAACGTGATCCGACCCGACGCATGGTCGATCCATCCACCCGTCTCGACCTTCGACTCCGACCGGCGTGCCGCTCGCAGCGCGGACCGCTCCGAGGTGAAGGTCCCGGCCGAACGCTGACGCCCACTCGGGTCGCGATACATGGCAGTGAACATGGCGCCCTTGGCGCGCTGACGCACTCGCACCGACGGCACGGAATCACCTCCTTCGCCACAACCCATCACGCGACCCAGTGGTCAACCGTGGTCAACGGATGGTCAACATTGCTTGCCGTTCACCAGCGAACTCGGGCGGACACCGACGGACACGAGAAACCCGCCGTGATCTGCGGCGTTATCCCAGACTACCGCACGCGGCCTGGCGCGTCGAGCACCGCTCAGGACCCCAAGAATGCGGCTCATAACCCAGAGGTCGCAGGTTCAAATCCTGCCCCCGCTACAAGTGAAGGTGCAGGTCAGAGGCCCTTTCGATCTTCGGATCGAGGGGGCCTCTGGCGTTCGTGACCGCACGGTGACCGCAGACGCTGCCACGGGATGCGGGTGGATGTGGGTGCACAGCGGCGTACTCGGCGGCCGATCTGAGGCGGTATGGAGCCGGATGTCTCTCCCGGCTTTCGACGCCGCGAAGAAGATGGCCGCGCCGGCGGCCGCGACCGGTTCGATGAGCTCAGTGAGCGCCGTGGTGTCCACGTGCAGACCCAGCGGATCCAGGGGCGAGAACGTACGCGACGACGGCGGGGACGACGGTGCGGATGACGGACGGGCCGATGCTGGTGCCCGTGTGGGTGAGCGTCCGCCCGGGCGGCCTCACGCAAGGAGCCATGGCGGCCCGTCGGGTGGCGTCGAGACCCGCCTTCAAGCGGGTTTGGCCCTCGAGCGTGGGCTAAGTGGGCGCGCGGTCGATTGTATGGGTGAAGGCTCCGCACTCCTCTTGCACTAGTGCTAGGACGGGGTGTCCAGATCCCACCCGACGGTCGGGTCCCGCCACTAGCCTCAGTCGAGGCTGGAGTCTGACCTTCGGACGTGACGAAGAATCGCGAGTGACGGGGAGCGAGTTAGTCATCATGGACAGCAACTGGGCCCGGTTCTGGGCAGTCGATCTTCATGTGCACACGCCCGCGTCGGGTGACGCCAAGGACGAGGACTTCGGATCGGCCGCAGCTGTGGTGCAGAAGGCGCTGGATGCCGGCATCAGCGCTATCGCTGTGACTGACCACAACACTGTGGGTTGGTGCGGCCAGATGACGGACGCGGCGAAGGGCACAGATCTCGTCGTCCTCCCCGGGTTTGAGCTCAGCACGCCGCAGGGCCACTTGCTGGGTATCTGGGAGGAGGGGACTGCCCCGTCGACTATCGAGGACGTCCTCATCAGGCTCGGCATCGAGCGTCCTCGCCTCGGTGACTTGGATGTCGTGGCCGCCAAGAGCATGGCTGAGTGTGCTGCCGAGATCCGTGCCAGAGGTGGAGTGGCGATCGCCGCTCACATTGACAAGGACCGCGGCATGCTCACCCAGCCGGTTCAGACACATGTCAACCAGCTCCTGGCCGATCCAAACATCGCGGCATTCGAGTACGTTCTGGCGGAGACTCCAGCCAAGGTCGCCGCGAAGCTCGGTACCACCCGTCACCCGGCGCTGATTCAGAGCTCGGATGCGTACGACGCCGCGTTGAGCCGACACTCGGCGACAGGAATCGGGATTCGCCGCACCTGGATCAAGGCTGCTCGGCCCGATCTCTGCGGCCTCCGCTATGCGCTGGAGGACCCTGTACTGCGAGTGACGCTGTCCGACCCGACGGCGATCACACCGCACCCGACGATTGATTCCGTTTCGATCTCGGGCGGCTTCCTTGCTGGCGCTGCGCTGGGGTTCAGTCCCGATCTCAACTGTCTGCTTGGCGGTACTGGCGCGGGCAAGTCACTGGTGCTCGAAGCCGCTCGCTTCGCCCTTGACCAGCAGGTCGACGAGGTGCTCTTCGGCACGATCCGCAATGAGGTAGATCGGCGGCTGGAATCGGCGCTCTGCGAGGGCACGGACGTTGCGGTCGAGATGAGCACGTCGACCGATACCTACCGCGTCACACGGACGTATCGTTCTAGTGGTTCTGAGCCGGTCGTCGAGCAGGACATCGCGGGCGAGTGGGTACAGGTCGATCACGACCCGTCGAGGCTGCTGACACTGGCGGCCTTCTCTCAGGGGGAGATCCTTGAGTACGCCAGGCAGCCTGTCGGCCGGGTCGGACTGGTGGATGCGAAGCTCGACCTGACCGAGATCGACGGGCGCATCGCCGACAGCGAGGCCAAGCTCAAGGCCAACGGCACCAAGCTGATAGCGGCGCGCAACAGGGTGCAGACCCTGGCCGAAGAGGCGGCTGAAGCGAAGGCGCTCAAGGCACGGGAGCGCGAGCTGTCGGCGCTCTTCGATGGCGACCTCGTCAAGGCGCAGGCGCGCTGGACTGCCGAGCAGAGCGCCATGACCACGCTGGTCCGCTCTGTCGATGCGATCAGCTTCGACCCGCCGGGCGCGCCAGGACCGGCCGTGGCCAAGATGACGCCGGAACACGACGCGCAGTTCAAGCGGATTCAGGCCGCCGAGGCGGCATTCAGCGCGGCGGTCGACTCGGCCGAGACGTTGGTAACCACTAGCCTTGCCAACCTCAGGACGGTCGTCGGCGAGGTCAAGGGCGAGCTCGACGCCGGGTTCCAGGCCTTTAAGACGCAGCTCGATGAGGCCCTTGAGAAGTCGGGCTCGACCTCACTCACGAAACTGCGACGCGAACTGGAGAGCGTCCAGACGAACTTGAGCAGGGCAGAGAGCGCTGCTCAGACCCTGGAGAACGAGGCTCAGCCCGAGTACGACCGGCTCAGTCAGGAGCGCGAGACGCTCCTTGCCAAGCTGAAGCAGGCGCGCGACGACCGCCGTTCGCTGCGGCGAGCTCGCGCCGATGAGCTCAACAAGAAGACGGCGGGCTTCGTCAAGATCGACATCCCGAGCCGGGGAGACACTACCGACTACCGGCGTGCGCTCGACGTGCTCAAGGTCGGCTCGCGCCTGCGCGAGCAGGTGCTCGACCTCATCGCTGAGAACGTGCGGCCATACAACTTGGGTCGCGCGATCTGGAGTGGTGACATGTCGAGGGCTGGCACGCTGCCGGCTGGCGTGACGGCTGCGGACATCTCCCGCCTGCTGGCCGCCGTGGCCGAGCGCGACCTCTGGCAGCAGTTGCTGGATGCTCAGCTCATCGAGACCCCTGACGTCCTGGAGGTGAAGTTTCGCAAGCCCGAGGGCAAGGACTACGCCAACATCGAAGATCTGTCGCACGGCCAGAAGTGCACGGCAATCCTCGTGATCCTGCTAGCGGATGGGGAGAATCCCGTTCTCATCGACCAGCCCGAGGATGCGCTTCATGCGCCGTGGATCGAGGAGTACTTGGTCGACCGTCTGCGCCAGCTGAGGGGGACCCGTCAGTACTTGTTCGCCACACGTAGCCCGGGTCTGGTGGTAAGCGCCGACGCCGAGCAGCTGATCACCATGCGCGCCACCGCTGGCAAGGGTGAGATTGAGGCGCACGGCTCGCTGGACCGATATGACCTCAACAGGCTGGCACTGCACCACCTTGAGGGCGGCAGGACTCCATTCTCCCGACGAACTCGGAAGTTGGGGGCTTCGTTGGCGGATGCAGGCTCGTGAGGCAGGCCAGAGCAGTGGCTGCGGCTCTTGTCGCACCCGCGGTGCGGGTTGGTGGGTGAGCGCGTCGCCTTGTCCGACTCGACACCCCTCCTGCTCGATGAGCGCTGCGACGACTTCCGGAAGCGAGAGTCCGATCACTCCTCGCCCTACACGTTGACGCTGTCAACACATCGCCGCGATCTGCGCCGCGGGGACCGATGGCCTTTCTGCCGTTCCTGCACGTCAGCGGCTCGGGCCACCCGGGTTTCCGCGCCTCCTGACAGGTTCGATTCCCGCCTCTTGGGGAGAGCCTGTCCCGGGAGGTGTCAAGGCGGTGGTCTCTGCGGACACTGGGCGGTACTCGTGGTCAGCGTGTGGTCAGCAGAAGTCGCGGAACGGTGTCAGATCCGGAACCACTTGCATGTATTGCCGCAGGTCAGCGCCTTGCGCGCCGACCAAGATCGAACTCCTAAAGCGGGTGTCGGCAGTTCGAATCTGCCCAGGCGCACAGAGTGTTTTGGCTGGTCAGGGGGATGTTGATCGTGGTCCGTTGATGGGACCTCCGACGTATCGGCATGCCGTTGGCCACGTCTCTGAGGGACGGCTCCGCAGGTCAGGCGGTGCTTCTGCGCTAGGCGTCCGCCAGAACGGAGCGGTGCTCACCTCACGGCCGCAGCCCGGACGTTCTCGCAGGTCAGGGGCCCGCGGTCGAGCAGGGAGGCTGCCGAGGACGCCTTCCGTATGGCGGCGTGGCCAACGTATGGCCAACGGCGACACCCGCTTTGATGGAGCGGGTGTCGCAAACGCTCATGCGTCGCTCTGGACTCTTGCCCCTGGCCCACGGTCGTGCCCCAAACCTTCGCATCGGCGACCTGGGGTGCAGGACCACGGGGAATGACGGCCGACGAGTTCGAGCGTGGGACCGCCTGGTCGTTACATGAGGCTCATCCGGTGACGACAAGCACGCCGTGGGCGCCCTTCTCGGCCAGGCTCATCTGGTGGTTGACGATCGCGTAGTGCCCAGCCTCGGTGGACACGAACTCGACGAACCCACCTTGGGCCGCGAGGAGGGGGAGTACCTGTGCCCCGGCGGTTGCTGAGCCAGGGCCGTCGGCCGCCAGTCCGTGCCGCAACTTGTAGGCACCCTCACTCCAGACGGTGTCGAACTGTGTGCCGACGACGTGGACGGACCAGGCCGCGTTCGGGCCGGCGTCGAGGACCCAGATCCGGACCCGGTCATCGACGTGGGCGGTGAGCGGGTGAGCGTCGTACTGGAACGCGCGCCCGTTGAACGCGACGAGGTCCGGGATACCCGTCGCGACCTTCGCGGGGTTCGCGGGCCCGCCGTCGGCCCCGAGGTACTCCTCGGACTGGATGAGGACGTACTGCCGCTCGACTGGTGGCAGGTCGTCGGGCTCGATGACGACGGCTCCGAACATCCCGTTGGCGATGTGCTGGGACATCGGCATGGTCGAGCAGTGGTACATCCAGATCCCCGCACGCGTCGCGGTGAACGTGTACTCCAGCTGCTGGCCGGGCTCGATGGTGCGCATCGGCCCGTCGGGTGCCAGCTCTCCGGCGTGGAAGTCGATCGAGTGGCCCATCGAGCCGTGGTTGACCAGGGCGACGTGGAAGGTGTCGCCGACCCGGCCGTGCAGGATCGGGCCGGGTGACGTGCCGTTGTAGGTCCAGACGGCGCGGGTCAGCCCGGCGGCGATGTCCTGGATCTGCTCGGTGACCGTGAAGGTGTAGTGGTGCTCGGTCGTGTGATCCAGCGGGGGTAGCTCGGCCGGGTAGGGCGCCGCTTCCTGCGCCGCCTGCTCCAGCTCCGCCATGGTCGGAGCAGTCGTCGCACCCGCGGTCGCACCCGCGGTCGCGGCATGGTGCGCACTCTCGGGTGCCCCCACCGCGACGACGCGCAGCGTCATACCCATCTGGCGGTGCCCCGGAAGGGAGCACCACCCGTCCAGGTCGGCACCGACGACCCCGACGTCGACGGTCGCCCGGGATCCCGGGGCGATCGTGCCCGTCTCGGCCCCGTTCGCGAAGACCAGGTCGTGACGCTGGTCGCCGTGGTTGACGACGGCGACCCGAAGGTCGTCGCCCGCGGGCACCTCGATCGTGGACGGCGAGAACGCCATGCCCTCGATGGTTACTGTCGCCTCGGTGGTGTGCCCCGTGGCGACGACCGCCGCTGCCCCGGCCTGCGGGGTTGCGATGGGCGGTCCGTCCGCCAGCGCGGGCCGCGCCAGGACAGCGGCGAGACTGACCGCGACGACGGCGACGACGCCGACGAGAGCCAGTGCACCTCGCTGCAACGGGGGTGCTTCGTGGCCGGGCAAGGGGCGGGGCCCAGACGGTCGCGTCGGGTCGGTCACGGTGTGCTCCTGTGCGTGGGCATGAGGTGGGGCGGCGTTGGTGGCGGTGCAATGAAGCCGACGGCGCGACGGGCATGGGATTGACGCACCCCGGCGCGGGCCATCAGTGCGACATCGACGGCGTACGCGACCAGGACCAGCCCCCACCACGGCGCCAGGGGTTCGCCGCCTGTTGCGGTGCCCACGGCGAGCAGGGCGAGCGCCGTGTTGCGCAGTGTCGTGCGGGCGGGCCACGCGGTCTCCAGCGTCGCCATTCCTGCGCGGACCGGGCCGGGGCCGCCGCCGATCACGACGGGCATGAGGTAGCTCAGGGCGCCGACGAGCACCTGCAGGATTCCGCCGGCGCCGAGGAGGGCGAGCCAGGGCAGGGTTGCGTCACGCAGGGTGGTGGCGTCCGTAGCGGCGAAGGCGTTCCCGGCGATCGCCGTGATCCCGACTCCTGTCCACGCCAGGCCGCTGCCCAGCGTCCACCCCGCGAACGAGGTGGGCCCAGCGGTGCGTGCGGCGCGCGCCAACGGGATGCCGACCCCGACCGTCGCCGCGGCCGCGAAGCCGAGGAGCCCGATGCCCACGCCCGGCATCCATCCCGCTGCTGCGGCGGTGGCGGCCACGACGATGCCGGCGACAAGGGCGGGAAG
>Ga0209585_10000897_pt1 | contig 11666 bp, 9 predicted proteins | sample NGEPerone_FD_185491 | JGI IMG/M metagenome (GOLD analysis project Ga0209585, IMG submission 185491) | Arctic peat soil microbial communities from the Barrow Environmental Observatory site, Barrow, Alaska, USA - NGEE Permafrost154B-one... | ecosystem: Environmental > Terrestrial > Soil > Wetlands... | reverse complement strand
GATCGGCAGGATCGGGGCGGTGCGGTCGAGCGCCTGGATCTGGGTCTTCTCGTCGATGCAGACCACGACCGCTTTCGTGGGCGGGTCCAGGTACAGGCCCACGACGTCGCGGATCTTGGCCTTGAGCTCGGGGTCGGTGCTGAACTTGAACGTCTCGGCCTTCCACGGCTGCAACCCCCAGCGCCGCCAGATCCGGGCCACCGTCGCGAAGCTGATGTCCAGGTGGTCGGCCAGCAGCCGCACCGACCAGTGCGTCACCCCCAGCGTGTCCGGCGGTGGCTCCAGCGTCACCGCGATGATCGACGTCTCGTCGTGAATGGCCGGGCGCCCCGACCGGTGCAGATCACCCAACCCCTCGACGCCACCGGCGCCGTAGCGCCCACGCCACAGCCTCACCGTCGGCAGGCTGACCCCCACCAGCCGGCCGATCTCCGTGTTGCTGTGCCCCTGCGCGGCCAGCAGCAGGATCCGGGCCCGCTGCGCCAGGCCCGCCGGAATCGACGACGCCCGCGTCCACTCCCGCAACACCTTCTCGTCCCCGGCCCGCAACACCAACAACTCTGCTCGCGACATGAGCCATTGTCTCAAACAACCACCAGAAAGTCACTTCCGACACGCGACACTAGCGGCCGGCGCAGCCGCGTGCAGGTGCTGCCCGCGGGCTGCGCGGGTGCGGTGTTACGGCTCGACGACCCGCGCCGCCGTCGGATGCCGGTGCCGACCAGGACACCTTGGCTGCACCGTCACCCGTCGTGGCCGACACGGAGGTGGGTCGCCCCGGCGGCGGCGGGAGCGTTCAGCGAGACGTCGCTGAAGAGGTTGATCCTCGAGCGGGACCGGTCGTGTGAGGTGCTGAAGATTCCACCGTCCTGTGTCGGCTCGGCGCCCACCAGTGCCACCTCGGACCCGACCTGCTTGTAGTTCACGCCGTCGTAGGAGTACGCCCCGACCACTCCGCCGTCTGTCCGGGTCAGCTTGACCCAGATCGGGCGGTACGTGTCCACGTCGGCCCTCGCCTCGGTGTCGACGTAGCCGTCGCCGTTCGAGTCCCATGCGAGCACTACGCCGTAGCGTGGCGTCACCGCCATCAAGGCGTAGCCGGCGGAAGCACCTGCCTGCGTGATGTCGTTGCGGACCATGACCCCGCTCTTGGCGAACTGGTCGGCGTCGTTCACGACGTCGACACGCGCCGAGATGCTGTCACCGGAGGACACCGACGCCGGCACGTACACGGTGCCGAACTCGTCGTCCTGCTGGCCGCCACCGCCCCACACGTCGGCGCCGGCCGCTGCGATGCCAATGTGCGGGCCGGACTGCGTGAAGGTCGACGTGGCAGCAGAGCCACCATCACTGACGTAGGGGGCCGCGACCGGCTCGTCGGCGAGCCCGCACCGAGGGTCGAGACCGAACAGGTTGGCGTTGAGAGCGGTGCGGTACTCGGGGGCGACGCCCGCAGCGCAGATGACCTCCCACGCCGCGTCCGGCCAGTTGGACCCGCTCACCCGCACGTTGTCGATCAGCCGGTTGTTGCGGGCCTCTGCGTTCGGGATCTGGGCGCCGCCGGAGTTGTACCAGTTCTCCTGCAACGTGTTGTCGTTCGTGCCGTTGCCCGCGTTGTACGCGTTGGTGAACACCCAGGGGTTCGTACCGTCCAGCACGTTGTGCCGGTAGACCGTGTAGCGGGTGCCCTCGTCGAGGTACAGCCCGACGCCCGAGACGTTGTACATGTAGTTCTTCTCAACGACCGTTCCCGGGCTCGCGGAGAGGTTGTACAGGTTGCCGCCGTCGGCGAAGCGCGCCTTCGTGTTGTGCACGAGGTTACCCGCGACCAGGTTGTCCTTCAGCGTCGTCGGGGTCTCATAGAGCGGGTTGTACTTGTAGTACCCGCGGTTGACGTAGTCCTGGGAGCCGCCCGGGTCGTTGATGCCCCAGCCGTAACCGGTGTCGATGCCATTGTAGGCGACGTTGGCGACTTCGTTGTGCACGATCTGCGCGTTGGTCACATAGGTGCTGAGGATCCCGGAGTTGTCCTTGTAGTCCACCGAGACACGGTTCACGGTGTTGTTCTCGATGAGGATGTTCTTGTTCGTCATCCGCTCGTCGCTGGGGTGGTGGGCGTCCGCACGGACGCCACCCACGACGATTCCGTGGCCGCTGACCTCGTTGAAGACGTTGCCGAGTACCTGGACGTCGCTGGCGCCCAGGCCCACGCTGGAAAGCGTGGCGTTGGCGTCGTTGCCGATGCCTAGGGCTGACTGCCCGAGGTTGCGGAAGGTGTTCCGCTCGAGCGTGATGTGGTCGGCGGCCGACACCTGCACGGCGGCGGGCTGCTGGAACCACACGTTGCGGGTGCGCTCGAACTGCTCGCAGCCGCGGCTGCAGCTGGTGAAGGCGTCGTCGGGGCGGTACTCGTACTCGCCCTTGAGGTACATCCCGTTCTGCTGGTTGGCGTAGCCGTCAGTCGACGGGCCCAACCATGACGTCCCGGTGAATCCGAGGCCGCTGAGCTCCAGGTGCGACACGGGAGCGTCGTAGGTCCCGCCGATGCTGACGAGGGTTTCGAGCCGCGGGAGTTCGACGTCAAGCTCCTGCGGACTCACGCCGTCCCCAGGCTTGTAGTAAAGCTCACCCGCGTCCGGGTCGATGTACCACTCCCCGACCTCATCCAGGAAGCTCAGCGAGTTCTCCAGGTACCAGGTCGGCTCACCCATCAGCGCGAACTGCGCGGTGTCCCAGCCCCAGGTGTTGTTGTCCCAGGCGGGCTGGGCCATCGTGATCGTATTGCCCTCGATGCTCTGCATCGGCGAATAGCGGTCGGTGAAGTCACCGAGCGCCTCGAACTCGATCCGGTCCTGCGCCGGCAGGTCGGCCAGGTAGGCCAGCGCCGGGTTCTCGATGGTCATACCGGTCGGGGTCAGCGTGACGTCCGAGAGTGCCAGCTGCATCGCTGCCCGCGGTGCGATGACCCCATTGACGTAGAGCTGTCGGGTGTCCAGACCGGCAGGTGTGTCCGCGACGTAGACGTTCGAAGCCTCGTCGTGGAGTCGCCAACCCGAGACCTCCGTCGAACCCGAAAGCACGGGGCGGGCGCCCGGGGCAGCCGTCCACCGCACGGTGCGCCCTTCCCGACCGCCGTCCTCAGCCCGGAACTCGAGCGGCTTGTCGACGCGGTAGGTGCCGTCCGCCAGCAAGACAGTGACATCACCCTTGCCCTTGGCCGCCGCCTTCCGGACGACCTCCTGCACGTGCCCGAGAGAGCAGGGGTGCTGCTCCTGGCACTGCCCGATGTCCCGCCCGTCGGGCGACGCATAGAACGTGCTGTCCTTCGCAGGCGGCGCCGCCTGAGCGCCCGGTGCTACCAGGCCCGTGAGCACCAGGGCTGCCGCGCCTATGGCGGCGACCGATCTCACCCTCCCGGCTTGCCTTCGAACAGAGGCTTCCCGCTTGCGTGACGTCAGTGTCATGGCTCGTTCGCTTTCATGGGATGCGAGGGGGGCTGCAATGCCCCGTGGCCCACCTAGGCAAGCATACGTATGATGTATGCGCAAGGCCTGACTCTCACAGGTCGCGGGTGTCTGGGAGGCGTCGTGCCTGGTCAGGGCGTCGTGGGGGTCTGATTCGGGGCACTAGGGGTGCCGGGTAGTCTCACGATGTGGCCTCTTACGTGCGGAAGGTGAAGACCTCCTCGGGCGCGACGGCCGTGCAGATCGTGGTCAAGCGCGGTGGGGTGCGCCAGATCGTTGAGCACCTGGGGTCGGCGCACGACGATGTGGAGCTGGCGGTGCTGTTGCAGGTCGCGCGTGAGCGGCTGGCTGGTGGTCAGGACGAGCTGGACCTGGGGCTGCGGGCACCGGCGGGCCCGCCCTCGGCGCGGGTGGTGTCGTCCTCGTGCCGGCTGCTGTGGCAGGTCCTGACTGACGCCTACCGGCACCTGGGCTTCGACGTGCTGGGCGACGAGGCGTTTCGTGCGATGGTCCTGGCTCGTCTGGTGGAGCCGACGTCGAAGGCCGACACCGGGCGGGTCCTGGAGGAGCTGGGCGTGCCTGCCGTGCACGTGAACACCCTGCACGCCGCGCTGCGCCGCTCGCGTGAGCGCGACTACCGGGGTCGGTTGGCCACCGCGTGCCTGGCGCACTCGGCCCGCACCACCGGGCGGGTGGCGATGGTGCTCTACGACGTCACGACGTTGCACTTCGAGAACGCCGACGAGGACGACCTGCGCAGGGTCGGGATGAGCAAGGAGCACCGCGTGGACCCCCAGGTCCAGGTCGGGCTGCTGGTCGACCCGGGCGGGTTCCCCCTCGAGGTGCACCTGTTCGAGGGCAACAAGGCCGAGACGACCACCCTGATCCCCGTCCTGACCGCCTTCGGCAAGCGTCACGGCGTCACGGACATGGTCGTGGTTGCCGACACGCCGGGATGCTCTCGGCGGCCAACCTCAACGCGTTGGAGGACGCCGGCTTCACGTTCATCGTCGGCTCGCGGCTGGTCAAGGCGCCCTACGACCTGGCCGACCACTTCGAACGGCACGGCAACTACTTCACCGACGGGCAGGTCCTGGAGTCCTCGCGCGTCATGGGCACCGGATCCAACGGCAGGTCTCGGCGGGTGGTCTACCAGTGGCGGTTCGCCCGGCAGAAGCGCGATGACCGCACGATCAACCTGATGATCGCCAAGGCCGAGAAGATCGCCGACGGCAAGGCACCGCTGCGCAAGGCCAGGTTCCTGAAGGTCAGCGGAGCCAGGACGGAGCTGGACCAGACCACGATCGACCGGGCCCGTCAGCTCGCGGGTCTGAAGGGCTACGTCACGAACCTGACCATCGACCAGATGGGCGGGGCCAAGGTCATCGCGGCCTACCACGACCTGTGGCAGGTCGAACGCTCCTTCCGGATGACCAAGTCCGACCTGCGGGCCCGGCCGGTGTTCCACCACCAACGCGACGCGATCGAAGCGCACCTGACCTGTGTTCACCGCCCTGGCCGTGGCCCGCCACCTGCAAGACACCGCCGAGGTCACGATCAAGAAGCTCGTCCAGAACCTGCGGCCCCTGCGCTCGGTCGTCATCGGCATCGGCGACCAGACCATCACCGCCGACCCAACCATCGGGACCGATGCCCGCGCCATCCTCGACCGACTACCCCCGATCACGCTGGGGCACTAGGACTGTGAGAGTCAGGCCCGAAGATCGCCGATGCCTCAGGCGACGAGCACGGGCCCACGCAGCCTGCGGTGAACCTGCTGTACGACGACTTCGTGTACGAGCGCTTCACGACGAGCACCAACACGGAGGTCCCGTACGCCTACTGGGTGCCGGAGGACTACGACGCGAGCAAGTCGTACCCCGTCGTCGTGATCCTGCCGGGGTTCGGCCAGGGGTACATCGAGAACGCCAGCGGGAACAACGAGGGGGTCCAGGTGACCTCGGACATCCCGGCCACCGCGTGGCTGCAGGAGGCGTGGACGGGCACCGACGAGGACGTCATCGTGCTCGCCCCGCAGAACCGGCGGATCGGCAGCGGCACCGCCCAGGCGAACGCCATGGTCGAGCTCGTCAACTGGTTCACCGGCCAGTACTCCGTCGACACCGACCGGATCTACGCCTCGACCGTCTCCTACGGGTCGGTCCTCGCCTGGGCGGCCCTGACGGACCACCCCGGTCTGTTCGACGGCGTGCTCCTCACCGGCGGCTTCGTCGCGAGCCAGGCCCAGGCGAACGCCATCGCGGCGTCGGGGACCCCGATCTGGATCACGCACGGCACGGGTGACCACCTGCTCAACGTGGTGACCACCGGGCAGACGTCCTTCAACCGGATCTGGAACGCCTACATCGCCCTGGGCAAGACACCCGACCAGGCGTCCTTCCTGGTCAAGTACACCGAGTACCCGCTCTCGGCGTTCTACGAGCCGGACCAGCACCTGGCCGCGGCGCCGACCTACGAGGACTCGTCCATCCTGAAGTGGCTCCTGGCGCAGTAGGCGTCACGGTCTAGCCACCCCTCGTCACCGCGTGGGTCCGCCCCAATCCCCGGGCGGACCCACGCGGTGATCCTTGCGAGCGCACCTGTTCAGCGAGCGCGTTTGGTGCCCAGGTGGTCCGGTGGGCGACGTCGCTGCCACGAGTCGATGATGTGGGTGTACATCGCGTTCTCGGAGGCCACCGCGGCGCCGGCCTCGATCACGGCGAAGACGTTCTCGTGTTCGTGCAGGGTCCTCTCGTGAAACTCCAGCGGCGTCTTGCCCCGGTACCGCGCGCTCTCCCGAGCTCTCTCGAACAGCACGCGGGCGATGCTCTCCGCGAGCCGGTTGCCCGAGATCGCCATCACGATCTCGTGGAAGCTGACGTCGGCGGCGTTGAACTGCGCCTCGTTGAACTGCGCCCCTTCGTGCAGGCAGGTGCGCATCTCCGCCAGCGTTCCGCGCAGAACATCGACCTCGATGGGCGTTCGCACCCGCGCCGTCTCGGCGGCCATCACTCCCTCGAGCCGAGCCCGGACGGTGCTGAGCTCGTCGAGGACGCCGAGTGTGTCGTCATGGGCGATGAGTGCGTTGAGGACGATCCTGTCCATCATGTTCCACGAGCGGGTCGGCTGGACGACCGTGCCGCGGCCCTGCCCGACGGTGACCAGGCCCTTCTCCTCGAGCCGCTTCACCGACTCGCGCAGCACCGTCCGGCTCACACCGAACTGCTGGCTGAGGGGGAGCTCGGGCGGCAGGGTGTCGCCTGGCGCCAGCTCACCTGAAACGATGACGTTGACCAGGGCCTCGACCACCGCCACCCCGAGCCGCTGGGCGGGCAGCCGGTCCGGGATCGACACGATTCGAGGTGAACCGCCGGTAGTCGTGAGCGCACTGTCGGCCATGCCCGGAGTATACGCAGCAAGCATGGAAAGTTCAGACGTGTGATGTACGATGTTTGATGGCGCCATAGGCGCCCCCTCACCGTTGCGGGACACGCGCCGAAGGACTCGGGACACTATGAAGATCACTGGTTTCCGCACGCTCACCACCCTGCAGGACTGGGGTCGCCCGGTGGGCGACGCCAACGGGTTCATCCGGGACGGCATCACCGAGGTCCCGATCGTGGTCGTCGAGACAGACCAGGGGCTCGAAGGCATCGGCGTGGGCTCGCACGCTGACGTGGAGCGGGTCTTCCCTGCGATCGAGGGGGAGGACCCCAGGGGAGCGACCGCGCTGTACGACCGCATGCTGGCGAGGGTGTTCAAGTCCGGGCACGCCGGGGCGACGTTCGGCGGGATCGGGGCGCTCGACATGGCCTTGTGGGACCTCAAGGCCAAGATGGCCGGCGAGCCGTTGTGGCGCACGCTCGGCGCGGTGGACCGCTTCGTGCCCGGGTACGCATCCGCGCTGGAGATCGCGATCGCCGACGACGACCTCGAGGCCCTGTACTCCGGCTGGATCGACCGCGGGTTCACCAGCGTGAAGGTCAAGGGCGGCCTGGACCTGACCAAGGACCTGGCCCGGCTCGCACGGATCCGGGGGATCTTCACCGCGAACACGAGCCAGCCGGGCATCATGCTCGACGCGAACGAGTCGTGGAACCGCAAGCAGGCGATCCGGTACATCTCGGCGCTCGAGGAGCACGTCGACCTGGCCTGGGTCGAGGAACCTCTGCGACGCTGGGACGCGGAAGGCCTGGCGATGATCAGCCGATCGGTGCGCGCCGGCGTCGCCACGGGGGAGAACCTCACCGGGCTGGAGCAGTACAAGCCGCTGCTCGACGCGGGGGCGGTGGACATCGTCCAAGCCGGGACCATGTGGGGCATCACCCACTTCCTGCGGGTCGCCATCGTGGCGCACAGCCGCGACCTGCCGGTCAGCCCGGTGGGCTCGGCGGCCAGCCCGGTCTGGCACGCGGCCGCGGCGGTCCCCAACCACCTGGCCCTCGAGCTGCAGGACCTGGGCTTGCCGATCGGCGTGCGCGCCGCCCACGAGGTCGCCGACGGCGGCGTGGTGCTCGGCGACGAGCCAGGCAACGGCCTGTCGATCGACGAGGCCGCGATCGCCGCGGTCGTGGCGCGCAACGGTTGGGCCCAGGCTGCCGGGCCGCACGTACGCCCGTCCCGCGCGGGGCTGCGACTTGTGCCCGAGGCGCCAGGCTCGGACGTCGCGGAGCGCCGATGACGTCGGTCATCGCGAGCATCACCGGCCATCGGCTCGTGCCCGTGGTGGTCGTCGACGACGCGGAGTGTGCCGAGCCGCTCGCCGATGCGCTGGTGTCCGGGGGCCTGCCCGTGGCGGAGGTGACCTTTCGCACCGCCGCAGCCCGTGATGTGATCGAGGCCATGGCCGCGCGCGGGGACGTGCTCGTCGGTGCCGGCACGGTGCTGAGCCCCGATCAGGTCGACATGGCGGTGGACGCCGGCGCGTCGTTCGTCGTGTCGCCCGGACTGAGTCGCGCGGTCGTCGAGCGGGCCCTCGAGCGCGGCGTCCTGCCCCTTCCGGGGGTGGCGACCGCGACCGAGATCCAGGCGGCCATCGAGCTCGGCCTCGGTGTCGTCAAGTTCTTCCCAGCCGAGGCGAGTGGTGGGGTGGCCGCGATCAAGGCGCTCGCCGCCCCCTTCACGGACCTCGCGTTCGTGCCGACCGGAGGAGTGGGACCCGCCAACCTCGCGGACTACCTCGCCCTGCCGTCCGTGGCCGCAGTGGGTGGGTCCTGGATGGTCCCGCGGGACCTGGTGTGCGCGCGCGACGTCCCGCGGCTCTCGGCCGTCGTCGCGGAGGCCGTAGCGCTCGCCGCGACGTCACGTCCCCGCTGACCTCACGCCTCGAAGGAGCCGGCAATGCGCGCCGACGACATCCGATCAGCCGAGACCACGCGGTTCGACATCGCGGCCCTCGGCGAGGTGATGTTGCGCCTCGACCCGGGGGAGGGACGCATCCGCACCAGTCGCCAGTTCAGCGCGTGGGAGGGTGGCGGGGAGTACAACGTCGCCCGGGGCCTGAGCCGCGTCTTCGGCATGCGCGCGACCGTCGTCACCGCGCTGGCCGACAACGAGATCGGTCGCCTCGTCGAGGGCCTGATCCTGGCCGGGGGCGTGGACACCTCGCTGCTGCGGTGGGTCGACCACGACGGCGTCGGCCGGGCGGTTCGCAACGGCCTGAACTTCACCGAGCGCGGCTTCGGTGTCCGTGGCGCGGTCGGCGTCAGCGACCGCGGCCACACCGCCGCCTCCCAGCTGCGACCCGGTGACGTCGACTGGGACGAGATATTCGGCCGCGGCGGGGTGCGCTGGTTGCACACCGGCGGGATCTTCGCGGGCCTCTCGGCCTCCGCCGGGCAGACCGCGGTGGAGGCGGTGACGGCGGCCAAGCGGCACGGCGTCGTGGTGTCCTACGACCTCAACTACCGACCGAGCCTGTGGAAGGCGACGGGAGGGCAGTCCGAGGCCCAGCGGGTGAACCGGGCCATCGCGCCGTACGTCGACGTCATGATCGGCAACGAGGAGGACTTCACGGCGGCCCTCGGGTTCACCGTCGACGGCCTCGACGCCGACGCCACCCGCCTCGATGTGGACAGCTACGCGGCCATGATCAGCGACGTCGCGGCCGAGTACCCCAGTCTCCGGGTCATCGCAACGACGTTGCGTACTGTGCGCAGCGCGACCGTGAACGACTGGGGCGCGGTCGCCTGGTCGCCCGACGACGGTCTGGTGCGCGCGACGCAACGCGACGGGCTGGAGATCCTCGACCGGGTGGGTGGTGGTGACTCCTTCGCTGCCGGTCTCATCTACGGGCTGCTCACCGGCGAGACGTTGCAGACCGCCGTCGAGTACGGCGCCGCGCACGGGGCGCTGGCGATGACGACGCCGGGTGACACCTCCATGGCGACCCGCGCGGACGTCATCAAGCTCGCCGGCGGTGGAGGAGCCAGGGTCGAGCGCTGAGCGGCGCTCTCAGAGCACGCGGGGCGGCAGGGCCGCGGGGTCCACGAGACCGCCGTCGCGCAGGTCGTCCCAGAGCTCCGCGGGCACCCCCTGGGCGTACCTGTCGATGTTGTCGTCGATCTGAGTGATGCTGCGCATCCCGAGGGCGATGCCCACCACGGCCGGGTGCAGAAGGGTGAACGCGATGGCGGCGGCCGGCAGCGTCGTGTCGTGTCGCATGCACACCTCGGCAAGACGGTGGGCGCGTTCGACGATCTCCGCGGCCGCCTGCGTGTAGTCGTACCTGGCGTCGGCGGACGGCCACGGGCTGCTCAGCAGCCCGGAGTTGAACACGCCGGCCACGACGACGGCGACACCGTGCGCGCGAGCAGGCTCCAGGGCGGAGGCGAGCCCGCCCTGCTCGAGCAGGGTGTAGCGGCCGGCGACCATGACGACGTCGGGCAGCCCGCTGGTGAACAGGTCGGGGATCTTGTCCGGGGCGTTGGTCCCCACGCCGATCGCGCGCACCACGCCCTGCGAGCGCAGCTCCGCCAGGGCCTCGAGCGCCTCGCGGGCTGCGCCCGCTCGGAACTGGTCGGGGTCGTGGGCGTACACGATGTCGACGTGGTCGAGCCCGAGCCGGGTCAGCGAGCCGTCGAGGGAGCGGCGCACGCCGTCGGCGGAGAAGTCCCAGACCCGCCGCAGGTCGCCGGGGACCACGAAGCCGTCGTCGTCGAGGGCGGTCGGCTCGGGGTTCGGTTCGAGCAGGCGGCCCACCTTCGTCGACACGACGAACGCCGCCCGCGGGTACTCGGCGAGCGCGCGACCGAGGCGTCGCTCGGACAGGCCCAGGCCGTAGTGCGGAGCGGTGTCGAAGTACCGGACCCCGCGGTGCCAGGCGTGCCGGACGGCGGCGTGCGCGTCGTCGTCCGTCATCGCCCGGTGCAGGTTGCCGAGCGTCGAGGCGCCGAACCCGATCTCGGACATCCGCAGTCCGCAGGCTTCGATGACTCGGGTGGGCAGCGTCGTCATGTCAGTCCGTAGGTGCGGACGGCGTTCCCGCCGTCGACTGCGGCCCGCTCAGCGGGTTCCAGGTCGTCGGTGAGCGCGAGATAGGCGTCCAACCAGGGGCCGTAGCCGCCGGCGAGCTCCACCACGGGCCAGTCCGAGCCGAACAGCAGGCGGTCCGGCCCGAAGGTCGCCAGGGCATGATCCACGATCGGGCGGAGCCGGTCGACCGACCATCGCGTCCAGTCGTCCTCGGTGACCACCCCGGAGACCTTCATCGTGACGTTGGGGCAGGCCGCGAGCGCGGCAAGGTCGCGCGCCCAGGACACCAGGGTGGTGTTGGTCATCGGGACCTTCCCGAGGTGGTCGAGGACGAACGTGGTGGAGGGGTGCCGGCGCGCCACGTCGGTGGCGAGGCGCAGCTGGTCCGACCGCACGAGCAGGTCGTAGGTGAGGCCGGACTCGCCCAGGGCCGCCAGACCGGCGCCGACGTCGGGCCGCGCGAGCCAGCGCTCGTCGTCCTCCTCGAACGTCACGTGCCGGACGCCCACGAGCCGGTGCCCACCCGGCCCGGCACGCAGTCCGTGCAGCTGGGCGGGGACGTCGGCGGTGAGGTCCAGCCAGCCGACGACGCCGCGGACCGCCGGCACCTGGACCGCGGCCGCCAGGATGTCGACGGTTTCGTCGAGCCGGTTGACGCACTGGATGACGACGCACCCGTCGACCCCGTTCCCGGCGAGCGTGTCCGACGCAACCTCGAGCGGGTAGTCC
>Ga0209585_10000896_pt1 | contig 11667 bp, 10 predicted proteins | sample NGEPerone_FD_185491 | JGI IMG/M metagenome (GOLD analysis project Ga0209585, IMG submission 185491) | Arctic peat soil microbial communities from the Barrow Environmental Observatory site, Barrow, Alaska, USA - NGEE Permafrost154B-one... | ecosystem: Environmental > Terrestrial > Soil >... | reverse complement strand
ACGACCCCGCGCTGCTCGCCGGCCTGCTCGGCGACAAGGACCTCGCCGGCCTCGGCCTGTTCGCCCTCGCTCCGACGGTGCTCGCCGCCCAGGCGCCCCCGGCGACGCTGCTGGCGGCGCTGCGCGAGCGCGGGCTGGGGCCGGTGACCGAGGGCCCCGACGGCCAGGTGCTGGTGGCAGCGCGACCGGCGCACCGGGTACGGCCCCGCCGGTCCCGTCGCGCCGAGCCCGTTCCCGACGCCGATGCGGCGGCGGCCCGCGAGCGGCGGCTGCAACGGCTTGCCGCTGACCTGTTCAGCGCCGACCGCCGTGCCCGGCACACCGCCGACGACGACGCGCTGCCCACCGACGACCCGTCCGCGCCGGCCCTGGCCCTCGGCCTGCTGCGCGAGGCCGCCGAGGAGCACCGACCGGTCTGGCTGCAGCTGGTCGGACCCGACGGCACCGCGTCCCGACGCCGGGTGCGTCCGCTGCGGGTCGACGCGGGCCGCGTGCGGGTGCTGGACCTGGACCGGGAGGCGGAGCTGACCGTCGCGGTGCACCGCATCGTCGACGTGACGCCGTGACCCCCGACCCCGTGACCCCCGACCGAGGAGCCCGATGACCGACGGCCTTCCCGGCCCACTGATCGTCCAGAGCGACAAGACCTTGCTGCTGGAGGTGGACCACCCGGCCGCCGACGACTGCCGCCGGGCCATCGCACCGTTCGCCGAGCTCGAGCGCGCGCCGGAGCACATGCACACCTACCGGCTGACCCCGCTCGGACTGTGGAACGCGCGCGCCGCCGGGCACGACGCCGAGCAGGTGGTCTCGGTCCTGCTGGCGTACTCGCGCTACCCCGTGCCGCACGCGCTGCTCGTCGACGTCGCGGAGACGATGGCCCGGTACGGGCGCCTGCAGCTGGTCAGCGACCCGGTGCACGGTCTGGTGCTGCACGCCCTTGACCGGGCCGTGCTCGCCGAGGTGCTCCGGTCCCGGAAGGCGGCCGGGCTGCTGGGCGCACGGATCGACGCCGACGACGTCGCGGTGCACCCCAGCGAACGGGGTCGCCTCAAGCAGGTGCTGCTCAGCCTCGGTTGGCCGGTCGAGGACCTGGCCGGCTACGTCGACGGCGAGGCGCACCCGATCGACCTCGACCTGTCCACGTGGTCGCTGCGGCCCTACCAGGTGCAGGCGGTTGACAGCTTCTGGCACGGCGGCTCCGGCGTCGTGGTGCTGCCCTGCGGGGCGGGCAAGACCCTGGTCGGCACCGCCGCGATGGCCAGGGCGCGGAGCACCACCCTGATCCTGGTGACCAACACGGTGGCCGCGCGCCAGTGGCGGGACGAGCTGCTGCGCCGGACCACCCTCACTCCCGCCGAGATCGGGGAGTACTCCGGCGCCCGCAAGGAGATCCGGCCGGTCACCATCGCGACCTACCAGGTGCTGACCACCCGCCGGAAGGGCGTCTACACCCACCTGGAGCTGTTCGACGCGCGCGACTGGGGCCTGGTGATCTACGACGAGGTGCACCTGCTGCCGGCACCCGTGTTCAGGATGACCGCCGACCTGCAGGCCCGCCGGCGGCTGGGCTTGACCGCGACCCTGGTGCGCGAGGACGGGCGCGAGGACGACGTGTTCACCCTGATCGGGCCCAAGCGGTTCGACGCGCCATGGAAGGACATCGAGGCCCAGGGGTGGATCGCCCCGGCCGAGTGCGTCGAGGTCCGGCTCACCCTGCCCGACGCCGAGCGCCTGGCCTACGCGACAGCCGAGCGCGAGGACAAGTACCGGTTGGCTGCGACGGCGTCGGGCAAGAACCGGGTGACCGAACGCCTGGTGGCCAGGCACGCTGACGACCAGGTGCTGGTGATCGGCCAGTACCTGGACCAGCTCGCCGAACTGGCCGAGCACCTGGACGCGCCGTTGATCACGGGGGCGACGACGGTGCGGGAGCGGCAGCGGCTGTTCGGCGCGTTCCGGGCCGGCGAGGTGTCCCGCCTCGTGGTGAGCAAAGTGGCCAACTTCTCGATCGACCTGCCGGAGGCCGCGGTGGCGATCCAGGTCAGCGGGTCGTTCGGCTCCCGCCAGGAGGAGGCACAGCGGCTGGGCCGGATCATGCGGCCAAAGGCCGACGGCCGGACCGCGACCTTCTACACGGTGGTCTCGCGGGACACGGTCGACCAGGACTTCGCGGCGCACCGGCAGCGGTTCCTCGCCGAGCAGGGCTACACGTACCGAATCATCGACGCCGAAGACCTGGTCTGAACCGGGCGTCCGCCTTGGCGAACGCGCGCCGGATGCGTTGCGGGCGTGGTCGTCCAGGGTCGAGGATCACCGTGTGCCCCTGCCTCCCCTGACTCCCCTGCTGACCCGCGCGCTCCGCACCCTTGTGGCAACCGGCCTCGTCGTCGCCTGACCGCCCCGGCGGTCGCACTCCCGGCCGAGCCACCCCAGACGCTCCAGGACGAGATCACCGACACAGCGGGCGCGCTCGGCGACCGGGTCGATGACGTGCAGAAGGCCCTCGACCGGTTGGCCGCGGAGACCCGGTTCCAGCTGTTCGTGGTGTACGTGGACAACTTCGACGACTGGGACGCGGTCGACTGGGCCGACGCGGCGGCGATCGACTCGAAGATGGGGATCGACGACATCCTGCTCGCGGTGGCCGTACAGGACCGGGCGTACGGAGTCTCGGTCGACCAGAACTTCGACCTGACCGACGCGCAGCTCAGCACCGTCGAGGCGGCCGTCGAGGACCGGCTCCGCGCCGACGACTGGGCCGGGGCGGTGATCGCGGCCGCCGACGGCTACCGGGACGCCGCGGGCGGCGGGAGCAATGCGGTGGGCATAGTCGGCGGGTCCGGCGGCTTCCCGTGGGGCTGGCTCCTGGTGCTCGGCGGGATCGGTCTGGTCATCTGGCTGGTGGTCCGCTCGGGCCGCAAGAGCCGCGCGGCCGATCCGACATCCATGCCGATCGAGGAGCTCAACCGGCGCGCCGGCCCCGCCCTGGTGGCCGCCGACGACGCCGTCACGACGGCCGGACAGGAGCTCGGCTTCGCGGAGGCCCAGTTCGGCGTCCAGGCGAGCCGGGTGTTCGGCGAGGTCCTGGCGGCGGCGAAGCAGAAGGTCGGCCAGGCCTTCACGCTGCGCCAGCAGCTGGACGACTCCCAGCCCGAGCCCGAGGCGCAGCGCCGCGGGATGCTGATGCAGATCCTCCAGCTGTGCGAGGAGTCGACAGCGGCCCTGCGGGCACAGACGGCGGAGTTCGAGCGGCTCCGGGACCTGCAGGCGCGCGCGCCCGAGGTGCTGGCCGAGACCGCCCGCCGCGTCCAGGAGGTGGCCGCCCGGCTGCCCGATGCCAACGCGAACCTCGAGCGGCTGGCGGCGACCTACCCGGCGGCCGCGCTCGGCACCGTGCGCGGCCGCCGGGCGTCGGCGCTGCTCGACGCCGTCGACCGCGCCGGGCAGGACCTCGCCGAGGCGGGTGGACGGATCGACACCGCGCTCGCGTCGCTGTCCGCCGACGTCGCCGACGCCGACCGCCTGGCCCCCGCGGACCCGGCGGTCCGGGGTCCGGCCGACGCGGCCCGGGCGGCGCTGACGGCCGCGCAGAGCGAGCGTGCAACCGGGGACCCGCTGGCGCTGCTGCGCCGCCTGGGAGAGGCCGAGCGCACCCTGGACGCCGCCCTGGCGCTGGCGCGGGCGCAGGCCGAGCAGGCCGAGCGCACGCGCGCCCAGCTGGCCGGCCTGCTCGCCCGCGTGGTGGCGCACATCCGGGCGGTGGCCGACTTCATCGAGACCCGGCGCGGTGCCGTCGGGGCGGGGACGCGCACCCGGCTCGCGGAGGCGTCCCGGCTGGCACAGGAGGCCCAGAACGCGGCCGAGCCGACCGCCGGCCTTGCGGTAGCCCAACAGGCCGAACAGCTCGCCATGCAGGCCCAGCAGCTGGCCGAGGCCGACGTCTCCGGCTGGCAGAACCAGCAGGGCCCAGGCATCGGCGGCGGCTCGGCGGGCGGGTCGTTCGGCGGGAGCTCGGGGGCGCTCATCCTCGGCGGCATCCTGCTCGACCAGGTGCTCGGCGGCGGACGCTCGCGCGGCGGCTTCGGCGGTGGCTTCGGGGGCGGTTCGCGCAGTGGCAGCTCCGGCGGCGGACGCCGGTCCGGGGGAATGGGCGGCTCGTTCGGCGGCGGCCGCGGCCGCCGTGGAGGGGGCGGCCGCTTCTGATCTGCGCAGACCCGACCAGCATCGATCACCCGCACTCACCGAAAGGCAGCTACGCATGGTTGAGAAGCAGACCGTCCTGGGCCGCATCGCCCAGCTCGCCAAGGCCAACATCAACGCACTCCTGGACCGCGCCGAGGACCCGGAGAAGATGATCGACCAGCTCATCCGCGACTACACCAACTCGATCGCCGACGCCGAGGGCGCCGTCGCCCTCACCATCGGCAACCTGCGGATGGCCGAGGCGGACCACGCGGCAGACCTCGCGGCCGCCGCTGACTGGGGTCGCAAGGCCCTCGCCGCGTCCGCCAAGGCCGACCAGCTGCGCGCCGCCGGCACCGTCATCGACGCCGACCGGTTCGACGGCCTGGCCAAGGTGGCCCTGTCCAAGCAGATCTCCTACGAGAACGAGGCTCGGTCGGCCGAGCCGATGATCACCTCGCAGAACGACGTCGTCGACAAGCTCAAGACCGGCCTGGTCCAGATGAGGGAGAAGCTCGAGCAGCTGCGCAGCAAGCGCGACCAGCTGGTCGCACGGGCGAAGTCCGCCGAGGCCCAGTCCCAGGTGCAGGGCGCGATCTCCTCGATCAACGTGCTCGACCCGACCACCGAGGTCGCCCGCTTCGAGGACAAGGTGCGGCGCGAAGAGGCGCGGGTGGCCGGTCAGGCCGAGATCGCGGCGTCGTCGCTGGACGCCCAGTTCGAGGACCTCGAGACGGACGCCGCGTCCGCCGAGGTCGACGCTCGCCTCGCGGCGCTGAAGTCGGGCGGCGCCACCGCCTGAGCAGGCCGTCCGGGTCGTCCGGCGTCTCGCACGGTGGGGTGTCGTGATGTCGGCGGGCGTGGCCGGGGCTAGGATGGCCGGTCGTTGTCCTCCGAGAGGAACAGACCCGAAATGGGCGTCCACGATGCACCCCAGTGGCTGATCCCGGCCTGGGTCCGAACCTGCATCGGCGCGGGCGCGACGGCCCCGCACCGCGAGATCGAGCAGGTCGGTGAGAACCTGCTGGCGCGATGGTCGGAGCCCAGCCGGCACTTCCACAACGCCCGCCACCTGGCCGACGTCCTCGCGCACGTCGACGAGCTCGCCGAGGAGGCCCACGAACCCGAGCTGGTCCGACTCGCGGCCTGGTATCACGGTGCCGTCTTCGATGCCGCCGAGCGGGCCTCCTACGCCCATCGCGGGGGGGAGGACGAGCGCGCGAGTGCTGCGCTCGCCCGGCTCGAGCTGGGCGCCCTCGGCCTGCCGGAGAGGGCTGTCGAACGGGTGGCCAAGCTGGTCTCCGCACTCGACCGGCACACCCCCACGGGCAGCGACGACGACTGCGCCGTCCTCTGCGACGCCGACCTCGCGATGCTCGCCGCCGAGCCACAGCGGTACCGGGCGTACCTGGCTGACGTCCGCGCCGAGTACTCGCACCTGCCCGTCGAGGAGTTCGTCCGGGCCAGGATCGCCATCCTGCGCCGGCTGCGGGAACACCCCCGGCTGTTCGCCAGCCCGATGGGGCGGTTCTGGGAGGAGCCCGCCCGGCAGAACCTCGACGCCGAGCTGCAGCGTCTGGAGCGGGAGCTCGCCACGATCGGGGCCGCCGCGCAGCCTGCGGACGCGGCGAACGGACCCGACGCCGGCTCGCGGCTCGGCTGACGCCCGCGTCGCCGGACACCCCGCGCGTCGCCGGACACCCCGCGCGTCGCCGGCGGCACCCACAACGCGCCGCCGTCCCGCTGCCTCCCCAGGGCGGACGGCCCGGCTCCCACCGCCGGTCTCGGCGTCCGTACCATCACAGCTTCCGACACACTCCAGGAGGAACCGTGAGCAGGTACGAGGTCGACAGCGCCCAGATGGCCCAGGCGAGCGCGGCGGCAGGCGCGTCCGTCGGCGCGATCCGCACCGAGGTCGGCGCACTGATGCGCCACCTGACGGACCTGCAGGCCGGATGGCGAGGTGGCGCCGCGACCGCCTTCGCGGGCATCGTGGGCGACTGGGCTGCCACCCAGCAACGCGTCGAGGCCAGCCTCGACCAGATCACCGCCGCCCTGGGGCAGGCCGCCCAGCACTACGCCGACGCCGAGCAGCAGGCCTCACGACTGTTCCTCCGCTGAGCCGCCGCGGCGCGGGCACCGCAGGCAGGACGACGTCCCCGCCTGGTTCAATCACCTGATGAACCGCAGTCCCGCGCCGGAGCGGTGTCGATGACCGTCCTGGTGGACCCACCGATCTGGCCGCGGCATGGCCGCCTGTGGGGCCACCTGGTCAGTGACACCTCGCTGGCGGAGCTGCACGACCTGGCCTCCCGGGCGGGCATCCCGAGTCGCGGATTCGACCGCGACCACTACGACGTCCCGGCCGAGCGGTACGACGAGCTGATCGGTCTCGGGGCGGTTCTGGTGAACTCCCGCGAGCTGGTACGCCGGCTGCGCGCCTCCGGCCTGCGGGTCCCGGCCCGCGATCGGCACTGACCAGCCCGCGTTGGCCCACAGCGCCGACAGCGGGCCCGCACCGACGACAGCGGCCACGACAACGCACGGCGGGCGCCTCCCGAGGGAGACGCCCGCCGTGCGTGCGTACGTCGTCAGGCCTGGATCAGAAGTCCATCCCGCCCATGCCGCCGTCGCCGCCGCCCTGGTTCTGCGAGTGCCGCTCCGGCTTCTCGGCGATCACGACCTCAGTGGTCAGGAACAGCGCCGCGATCGACGCCGCGTTCAGCAGCGCCGAGCGGGTGACCTTGACCGGGTCGTTCACGCCCGCGGCGAGCAGGTCCTCGTACACGCCGGTCGCGGCGTTGAGGCCGTGCCCGGCCGGGAGGTTGCGCACCTTCTCAGCCACGACCCCGCCCTCGAGACCGGCGTTGATCGCGATCTGCTTGAGCGGCGCGTCGATCGCCAGCTGGACGATCCGCGCACCGGTTGCCTCGTCACCCTCGAGCTCGGTGATCGCTGCGGTGGCGAACGCGTCCTTGCCGGCCTGGATGAACGCGACGCCACCACCGGGGACGATGCCCTCCTCCACGGCTGCCTTGGCGTTGCGCACCGCGTCCTCGATACGGTGCTTGCGCTCCTTGAGCTCGACCTCGGTCGCCGCGCCGGCCTTGATGACCGCGACGCCACCGGCCAGCTTGGCCAGCCGCTCCTGCAGCTTCTCACGGTCGTAGTCGGAGTCGGTCGCCTCGATCTCGGCCCGGATCTGGGACACCCTGCCGGCGATCTGCTCCGGGTCGCCCTGGCCCTCGACGATCGTGGTGTCGTCCTTGGTGACGACCACCTTGCGAGCCTGGCCGAGCAGCTCGAGGCCGGCGTTCTCCAGCTTGAGGCCGACGGTCTCGGAGATGACCTGACCACCGGTGAGGATGGCCATGTCCTGGAGCATCGCCTTGCGGCGGTCGCCGAAGCCCGGTGCCTTGACGGCGACGGACTTGAAGGTGCCGCGGATCTTGTTGACCACCAGGGTCGCCAGGGCCTCGCCCTCGACGTCCTCGGCGATGATCAGCAGCGGCTTTCCGGCGCCGATGACCTTCTCCAGCAGCGGCAGGAGGTCCTTGACGTTGCCGACCTTGGACTCCACGAGCAGCACGTAGGCGTCCTCCAGGACGGCCTCCTGGCGCTCGGCGTCGGTCACGAAGTACGCCGACAGGAAGCCCTTGTCGAAGCGCATGCCCTCGGTGAGCTCGAGCTCCAGGCCAAGGGCGCTGGACTCCTCGACGGTGATGACACCCTCGTTGCCGACCTTGTCCATGGCCTCGGCGATCAGCTCGCCGATGGCGACGTCGCCCGCGGAGATGGCGGCCGTTGCGGCGATCTCCGCCTTGGTCTCCACCTCCTTGGCGTTGTGCAGCAGGGCCGCCGTGACGGCCTCGACGGCCTTCTCGATCCCCCGCTTCAGGGCGATCGGGTTGGCGCCGGCGGCCACGTTGCGCAGACCCTCGCGCACCAGCGCCTGAGCCAGCACGGTAGCCGTCGTTGTGCCGTCGCCGGCGACGTCGTCGGTCTTCTTGGCGACCTCCTTGACCAGCTCGGCACCGATCTTCTCGATCGGGTCCTCCAGCTCGATCTCCTTGGCGATGGACACGCCATCGTTGGTGATCGTGGGGGCGCCCCACTTCTTCTCGAGGACGACGTTGCGGCCCTTCGGGCCGAGAGTGACCTTGACGGCATCGGCCAGGGCATTCATGCCCCGTTCCATGCCGCGACGGGCCTCCTCGTCATAAGCGATGATCTTGGCCATTCGGATGGATCCTCCGGTAGTGGCGGGTGCCTGGCCGCGGTGCCCGCGACGGGCGGCCAGAACCGAGTGCGGTCACGTCCCGCCGTCGGCCCGGGCCTCACCAGGACCAGGTGTTGCTGTCACTCTCACGTCGAGAGTGCTAAGGCGATTATTGGCACTCAGACCCCGAGAGTGCAAGGTGGCGGCCGATCGGTGCGCGGCCACGCCACGGGCGTTGCGGGCTACCGGTCACGGATGTCGGGCTAGACCGCCGTGTAGTCCCCTGCGAGGACCGCGACGATGCCGTCGGGCGCGAGCTCGGCCGACTCCTGCACGGTGGCGATGCCCAGCGTGCTGGCCACGAGCTGCGCGGTCGTGATGTCGGCGGGCAGCTGGTAGTACACCACGGACGCTGCGGGGTCCGCCGCGTCCCAGTTGTCGGCGGTGACCGAGGTGAAGCCGGCCGCCTCGAGCCGGGTCCGGCCGTTGTCGGCGAGCCCTGAGGTGGTGGTCGCGTTGGACACCAGGACGGTCCGGGCTTGGTCAACCGGCGGCGCGGGTGGTGGCTCGACCGTCGGTTCCACCGTCGCCTCCGGCGCGGCCGTCTCGGTCGTGTCCCCCGTCGTGCCGGTGGGCTGGGCCGACGGTGCGGCACCCGTGTCGGACTGGTCGTTGCCTCCCAGGCCCTGCCAGTCGGACAGCCAGGTCACCCCTGCGTAGGCCAGAGCCGGGAACAGCAGCAGGACGACGAGGAACGGCCACCACCTGCTCCAGCGCGTCCGGGTGGCACGGTGCACCCCGCGGGGGCCACCGGCACGGGCTGCGGCGTCGAACTCGTCGGCCGGGAAGGGGTAGGCACCGGATCTCACGGCGGACAGGCTAGCGCGCTCAGCCCCGTGTCAGCCGTCGATGCCCAGTCGGCGCGCTGTTCGTGCGCGCTGACGCGAGGTACGCATCCTGCGCAACCGCTTGATCAGCATGGGGTCGTGGGCGAGCGCGGCGGGCGAGTCGATCAACGCGTTGAGCACCTGGTAGTACCGGGTGGCCGACATGGCGAAGAGCTCGCGGATCGCCTGCTCCTTGGCCCCGGCGTACTTCCACCACTGCCGCTCGAAGGCGAGGATCTGCTGGTCGCGGTCCGAGAGGTCGACCGTCGCGGCACCCAGGCTGGTGGCCAGCGCTGCGGCCTGGTTGTCCATCCGTGGTCCTCCACTGCGGTGCATCCGGCACTGTGCGGTGCGTACCGGGCCATCGTAGCCGCCGAATCACACTGGTGTCATTACCCAGTTCGGGCGTGCATCAGCCCGGCTCACCACGCGACAGCCCGGCTCACCCCGGACAAGCCTCGCGTCCTCGATCAAACCCGAGCAGGGCGAGCTGCGGCTGGACGCTCGCCGCCTGCGCGCGAGAGTCGGGCGCCACCTCACCGCCGCGAGTCCAGGCAGTGTCCGGCGGTCCCCCGGTCAAGGCTGTCGGGGTATCTGGGGCCCGCACCGCACCGAGACGTTGCCCTCCCGGTGGCGAGGCGCCCGCCGTCGGTCCACCGGACGCCATGCCCTCCGGCGGCCCGGCCGAAGCGACCGGCACGATCGAAGCCGCGACCGCGGCCGGCAGGGCCCCGGCTCGACCATCCGGCAGCGCCCCGGCTCGACCATCGGACGGTCCCCCGGCAACGACCGTCCCGTCCGGCAGCGCGAAGGTGTAGCGCACGCGTGGCGTCCCCACCAGGCACTCGGCCGGATCGACGACGTGCCGGGTGATGGTCAGGTCGAGGCGGTGGACCTCGTGATGGTGGAAGGAGCATGCAAGGGCCCCGTCCCGCACCGACGTCTCGCCCCCGTCCCGGTCCCACCACCTGATGTGGTGGACCTCACACCAACGGGCCGGGAGGTCGCAGGACGGCCAGACGCATCCGCGGTCCCGCGCGATGACCGCACGGCGCTGCGCACCCGAGTAGGTGCGGGCGGTGCGACCGAGGTTGACCGGCTCATCGGCCGCGTCCCGCACGATCCGGGTGAGCTCGCAGTCGCACAGGGCCCGGGCGATCTCCGACGGCGGCACGGGCGTCCCGTCCTCGAGCGTGGCCGGCGGCACGGGCGTCCCATCCTCGAGCGTGGCGGGCGGCACCGGCGGCACGGGGGGCCCGCCCCGCCGAGACGTCCGCAGTCCCGCCCACGTCTCGGCCGACATGAGGAAGGACACGTGCGGTCGGACCGCAGCACCCGACCCGGTCTCCGGCAGCGCGAGGACCTTCTCCGCGATCGTCTGCAACGCGTCCGCCCGTCGCTGCTCAGGGGACCTGTCGTCGTCGACCGCCGGTCGCCCGGACACCGCCTCGAGCGCCAGTCGAAGGCGGTGCCCCGCCATCCGATCGAGCTGCCCGCTGATCCTGGTCCCCGTCTGCGTGTCCGCGAGGTGCAGGAAGCGGGCGGCACGCTGGGCCTGATGGCTGCGCTCCAGCGCCACCGAGTCGAGGGTGGCCGCCCAGAGCACCATCGACCTGGTGAACCTCCCCGCGTCCAGCCGGCGAGCCAGACCCAGGACCTCGGCCTGCCCCTGCGCCGTGGCCAGGGCCTGCCGCACCGGCGCGGACCCCGTGGCCGCAACCTTGGCGACCACGTCGACGTGCTCGACGCTGACCTGGCCGAGCTCGGCGGCACGGCGCATCTCGGGCATCGCGACCAGGGCGTCAGCACAGCGCACCTCCCTGAAAGCCGCACCCATGCCCGACCGGGACGTGCGAGCCCGCCACGCCTCGAACGAGGGGTCTCCGGCATGCTTCCACCCCCCACCGTCCCGCTCGGCGATCAGCAGGTCGGCTCGCACCGACGTCAGCACCGTGATCGCCCGGTCCAGCTCACCGATCAACACGGCCCGACCGGACGCCGACCATGTGCGGGCACCACCGGCCGCCTCGGTTACAGCCAGCACGGCCGCACGCAGGTCCGGGCTCGGACACGTGTCCGCAACTTCGCCCGCCATGGCCAGCGTCGTCACCGCCCCGACCTCCTCTGGTTCGTACTGGTGTATTGGGTATCTGCTTGAGTCCAGTAGATTTGGAGTATGGACGAGCGGATTCCGGTGGTGGGGGTGGACTACCCGCGCACGCATCAGCAGCTGGTGGCGTGGTTCTCCACCGAGGAGGACTGCCTGGAGTACCTGGCGCGGTTGCGCTGGCCGGGCGGATTCGTGTGCCCGGCCTGTGGTGGGGACAAGTCGTGGCGTACGGCCCGGCGGGGGATGTGGATGTGCTCGGGGTGCGG
>Ga0209585_10000895_pt1 | contig 11677 bp, 8 predicted proteins | sample NGEPerone_FD_185491 | JGI IMG/M metagenome (GOLD analysis project Ga0209585, IMG submission 185491) | Arctic peat soil microbial communities from the Barrow Environmental Observatory site, Barrow, Alaska, USA - NGEE Permafrost154B-one... | ecosystem: Environmental > Terrestrial > Soil > Wetlands... | reverse complement strand
CGCTGAAGATGATCTTCTCGGCCGCTCGACCCTGGTGGGTGGGGAGCACGTGCTCGAACGGGAACAGCTCACGCACGGCATCGCGGAAGATGAAGAAGGACGGCGACCCGGCATACGACTCGTCGCCATGCTGTATGGCGGCCCACTGGTCACGGCTCATCGCGCCGGTGCCCGAGTCGGTGAGCAGGTCGATCAGCACGTCCTGGGCGTTCACCTTGAACAGGTTGTAGCCGGCCGCGGCAATCGCAGCCTTGCGCTGCTCCGGTGTGGTCATCCGGAGCGGCTCCACTGAGTGGATCCGGAAGGGCTCGATGATCGTCTTGTATGTGGGTGCGTCCATGCCCCGCATTATTGCCGAGCGCCCACAACGCCCTGCGCCCGGCAGGCCTTCCATGAGTCTCGCCGTGACCATGGATGCAACCGATGGGGCTCGCGGCGCGTCTCAGTGGATGTGTTGATACGTGAAGTGATGGTCGCGCTCGCCGCCGCTGTTGTCGTGACCGCGTGCGGCCCCGTCGCCGACGGTGGATCAGCCGTGCTGGTCACCGGCCAGGTGCTGTCGGCGCCGAGCTGCCCGGTCGAGCGCGTGGGTCAGCCATGCCCACCCCGGCCGGTTCCCGATGCCCTGGTGGTCGCCGTGATCGGGAACGAGCAGCGAGGCGAGACAACCAGCGACCAGCGAGGACAGTTTCGACTGATGTTGCCGCCCGGGCGTTACACCATCCGGGCGACCAGTCCCGGTGGATACGCGTCAACGGCTTCTGAAGAAGTGACTGTCTCCACCGCGGCGGTACAGATCACGCTGACCGTCGATAGCGGAATTCGCTGACGATTCTTCGGCGAGGGGCCACGCAGGGTCAGGTGACCTGAGCAATCACCGCACCCTGTGGGACCTCCTTGCTCTCCTCCACGAGAACGGTGATCACCCCGGACGTCGCGGGGTAGACCTCTGCATCGACCTTGTCCATCGCCACCTCGGCAATGAGGGTCGCCGGCGTCACCTGGTCGCCGGATTCGACGAACCAGGTGACGATGACGCCGGTCGCGCCCTCCTTCCCCGACATCTGGGGAAACAACACATCGGTCATGAGGCCACGATGTTGCGCACAGCCGCCTCGATGCGTGCCCGGGTGGGCAGCACTGCGTACTCGAGCGCGTGCGCGTAGGGGATGGGCACATCGGGCACGCACACCCGCGACGCCCGCTTGAGCAAGGTCGGATCGTGCTCGGCGACGACCGCGATGACCTCGCCGGAGAGCCCGAAGGACTGGTAGTCCTCGTCGACCACGACGAGACGACCCGTCTTCGAGACTGAACGAACGATCGCCTCCCGGTCGAGCGGAACCAGGCTCCGCAGGTCGATGACCTCGACGCTGATGCCCTCCGCCTCCAGCTTCTCGGCGACGTCGAGGCTGTGGTGTACGGAGAGCGAGATGGTCACGATGGTGACGTCCGTGCCCTCGCGCGCGACTCGGGCCTTTCCGATCGGAACCAGGTACTCGGCCTCGGGCACTGCGCCGATGGAGCGGTCGTTCTTGGCCATCCAGCCCAGACCCATCACGCCCTTATGGAACACGTAGACGACAGGGTCGTCGCTTTCGATGGCGGCGGTCATGAGGCCTTTCGCGTCGTACGGGTTCGACGGAACCACGACCTTCATCCCGGGCAGGTGTGCAAACGTGCCCCATAAGCACTGTGAGTGTTGCGCGCCGTCGGAGTACCCACCGCCGGCGGCCATCATGAGCACCATCGGAACCCGCACGTTGCCGCCGGACTCGTAGTGAATCTTGGCCATGTGGTTGTAGATCTGGTCCATGCAGACGCCGAAGAAGTCGGCGAACATGAGCTCGACGATGGGTCGCATTCCTTCCACGGCTGCGCCGATCCCAAGGCCGATGAACGCGGTCTCGGAGATGGGCGTGTCGATCACCCGCTCGGGGCCGAAGCGGTCGATGAGCCCGGTGGTGGAGGAGAAGATGCCGCCGTAGGGGCCGACGTCTTCGCCCATCACGAAGACGGACTCATCCCTGGCCATCCGCTGGCTGATCGCCTCCTGCATCGCCTTGGCGGTGGAGAGCTTGCGCTTGCCGGCATCCGGTTCAATCGGCAGCGCGAGCGACTGGTCCTTGTGGGTCGTGGTTGTCATGCGTTCACTCCTTCGGCGAAGACGTAGCTGAGGTGACCCAGCGGGTCGGGTGTTGGGGAGCTCATCGCGAAGTCGATGGCATCGTCGACCAGCGCGACCGCGGAGGCCTCCATCTCCTGGTACTGGCCTTCGGTGAGCACCCCGTTCTTGATCAGCCGGTCCCGGTAGATCGGGATGGGGTCGCGATCCGGAACGCTCGCCAGCTCGGGGCGGTAGCCCTCCGCGTCGCCCTCAAAGTGGCCCCAGAGGCGCAGAGTGTGCACCTCGATGAGGGATGGCCCATCGCCTGCCCGCGCCCGCGCAATGGCCTCGCCCGCGGCAGCGTAGACAGCCTCAACCGAGTTGTCCTCAACGCGCACGCCGGGTATGCCGTATGCCGCCGCGCGGTCGGCGTTGGAGGCGACGGACGTGGATTTGGCTCGCGGCACGGAGATACCCCAGTCGTTGTCCTCGACCACGATGACCACAGGCAGGTTCCAGAGGGCGGCCAGATTGAGCGACTCGTGGAACGCGCCCTGGTTGGCCGCGCCCTCGCCTGTGACCGCCACCGCCACGCGGTCGCTGCCCTGACGCTGGAACGCGAAGGCCTGACCCAGCGCTGGCGGCAGCCCCTCGGCGATGATCCCGGAGCAGGAGAAGTGAGTGCTCGGGTCGAACAGGTGCATGTGCCCGCCGCGGCCATGACCGAGCCCGGCCTCGCGGCCAAAGATCTCGGCCGTCATGGGACGAAGGGGCACGCCATGCGCGATGGCCAGGTGGTGTGGCCGGTGGGTGGCGGTGACCGCGTCGTCCGGAGTCAGATGCGCGCAGATACCCGCGGCGACCGGCTCCTGGCCGGCCGAGAGGTGCATCTCCCCGGGGACCAGGCCCGCGCCAATGTCGAAGGCGGGCTTCTTGTCGGCGTAGTACGCGAGCCGGATCGTCTCCTCGTACTTCCTGATCAGCACCATGGTTCTCAACAGGTCCCTGCGACCGTCGTCGGTGAGGGCCTGTGCTTTGGATGGCGTCATCGCTCCTCCTCATCTCAGGGTGCGACGACGGATGTCGCACCGCCTCAGGCCGAGATTACGCCCGGATCTGGGCTGACGGCAGAGGGACAAACTCACCCGAAATACCATGAGTTTCAGCCTGGTCGCCCTCGCCGGGATTGCGCTGGGCATCAACGCAACTGGCGCGATTGCCACCGGGTTTACGGCCGTCACTCATGGTCGCGCCCTTCCGGTCATCGACCATGCGATCATCGTGTCCCACGACGGCGCGCGAGTGCCGCGAGCGCGGCGATCACCGCGCCGATACCGAATATCACTGGCTGCAGCCACAATCGGTCCGAGAGCAGCGCCCACTGGACTCCGATCCAGGCCATGAGACCGACACCGAACAGCACTGAAAGCTCAAGGGCGCCGCGCCTCCGGGCCAGGAGACCAACCGCCAACACGCAGGGGGTCACACCGACAAGAACCAGGAGCAGCATGCCGGGCCAGGTGTACGTGTCGAACGGGCTGCCGGCGATGAGCTCTGTTGTCATGCCGAGCGGGTTGAGCGGATCCCGGATCATCTCGACCCCGCCGAAGATCCCCCCGATCCCGACGAAGAGCTGCAGGATCACCAGCGTGACCCGCATCGCCACGAGGCTTCCCGTCCGGGTCTGCACAGCGCTCTGACTGCGCCGTGGCAAGAACGATGTCGACATCACCATCACCTCCAGCCCATGCTCGAATCGGCGCGCCGGTCCTCGCCAGAGTCGAAGGTCCCATGGCGCTGACCATAGGAGGAGTTGAGAGGAGGAGTTGAGTTGATCGGTACAAGATTGTCGGTCTTCATCGCGTCGAGCCTCGACGGCTACATCGCAACTCGTGACGGGAGTCTGGCGTGGCTGGAGGAGGCCGCGAAGCGCGACGAGGACTACGGCTACGAAGCATTCCTGAACAGCGTGGACGCGCTCGCCATGGGACGGGGGACCTACGACCACATCGCCCATCTCGACCCGTTGCCGTTCGGCAGTCGGCCGGTGTTCGTGTTCACCCACCGCCCGCCCGCGCCGCGCAACGGGGTCACCTTCTGGCAGGTGTCGCCCAGGGCGGCCCTGGGCCGTTGGACGGCGATGGGGCTTGTCCGGGTCTACGTCGACGGCGGCCGTCTCATCAGCGACTTCCTCGCTGAGGGACTGATCGACGACATGTTCCTGACCAAGGTCCCCGTCCTGCTGGGGGATGGCCTGCCGCTGTTCCACCCCATCGGTGTGAGCACAGCGCTGCGGCTCGAGAGCGTCCAGAGCTGGCCCAGCGGCTTCGTGAACCTCACTTACTCCCGAGCACGGCAGCACGGTGAGATGGCTGGGGGCTCCTCACCTTCGGGCGAAAGGTAGTTCAGCCGCACTCGTCATCGGCATCAGATCGGGTCTGGTCGGCGCCGGCATTCTCCAGCTCGATCAGCTGTCCCTCGAGGTAGGACTTCACGTGGGCACGGTGGCCACGCTCGAAGGTCCGAAGGTCCTCGATCTTCTTCTGCAGCAAGCCACGCTCGCTGCCGAGATCGTGAAGCATTGTCTCCCTCTGTTGCCGGGCCTCGGCGACCATCTCGGTGGAACGCTCCCGCGCCGCGGTGATCATGTGCTCGCGCTCGGCATTGGCCTCGGCGAGAAGAGCCTGGGCCTCGGCGATGAGCGAGTCGTGTCTGGCCTCGCCGATGGACACGAAGTGGTCGTACTTGGCCTGGCCCTCGGCCACGTACTCGTCATGCACCTTCTGCGCGATTGCCAGCAGACCAGCCGCCTGGCCCACGCCCTCTGCGCCGGCGTCGTCCTCCTCCACCTCTGCAGGCTGAGGATCCGCGACCATCGTCGGTACCGCAGGGATGTGGTCCTCGCCGTTGACGAGGGCGGCGAGTCGGTCAACAGGAACACCGTCGTTTGACCCCTCGAGGTCGTTGCCCCGCAACCCTACATACGACAACAATGTGGATCCGCGATCCCGCCCGTTCCTGAATTCACCATGGTTGTTCATGGTTCCTCCTCGCTCACAAAGATGGTCCTCGTGGGCCACCGTTAATAAGAGGTTATGGATCTGGCAAAGTCCTGGTAAGTGCTTGGCCAAGGTTCTGCCCGTTAAGGGGCAGTTAGTGGTCGTTTGGCCAATGAGAGCTAGTCCAAACAGACGATGGGCTCTTCGGTTTCGAGCAAAGTGGGCGATTCCCGGAGCACGCCGGACGAACTGCCCACGGCAGGCGCCGCGAAGACCAGTTGGGCGGTGACGTCGTCCACCCCGACGACTGCCCTCACTGCCTGTTGATACTGCGCCAGCTGCGGGGCGTAGTAGGCCTTCTTGGCCGCGACGTCTTCTGTGGAGTCGACCCTGTCGGTCTTGTAGTCGACCACCACGAGCTTCCCGTCGGAGGGCTCGGCCAGCAGGTCGATATAGCCCTCGATGTAGCGGTCACCGTCGCGGGTGATGACATAGACCTCGCGCCAGGCACGGCCCGCCTGACCCGCCTGCCTCACCACGTCGGCGCCCAACGCCGTGCCCGCACGACCCGCGACGTTCTTGACCAGCTCGGGGATCTCGGACTCCGCGCAGGCCAGCTCCGCGAGCCGCATGATCTCGTCGTCGGTCGGGTTCGCCAGGTCGACCAGCTCGAGCACGCGGTGGACGGCTGTCCCGATCGCCGCCCCTTTGTTGGACCAGCGCCGGGGGTACTTCTTCGGCGTGACGTCACCGGCCGTTATGACGTCCTCGAAAGCATCCTGCTCGTTCGCCTCTTCGATGGCGGCCTCCTCGATCGCAGCCGTGACAAGCGCTTCCTTGACCATCGCCGTCGGGCTCGTCGCCACCCGCGCATTGACGGCAACCAACAACTCGTCGCGGGCGTGCGCGAACTCATCGCGGCCAGGCAGAGGCGTCAAAGGTCCGCCTGTATCGGTCGGCAGAGGCTCGGTGGCGGCCTCGATGGTGGAGCCGGCTGACATCGGATCGTTCACTGCGAGAACGCTGTTCGACAGCAGATCCCACACCTTCTGGGCGTGCGACTTCTGGCCGTTCTTCGACTGCTTGTAGTAGCAGCCGACCACGAGATGGTCCATGGCACGGGTCAGCGCGACGTAGAGCAGTCGCGTGGACTCCAGCTTCGACTCCTTGTCGTCCACATTGTTCGCGCCGGCATAGCCGGGTGTTTCCAACGCACCTTTCTTGAGCCGGATCTGCGGCTTACCGTCGATGTCCCATACGAGTCTTGACGACCGCCCGCCCATCGACGCCAGCCCGGCCACGATGGTGATCGGGAACTCCAGTCCCTTTGACCCGTGAATGGTCAGGATGCGCACGGCGTCGTCGTCCGGCTCGGGCACAACCGTCTCAAGGACGTCCGCCTCGTTCTCGATCTGTCGTGTCGCCCAGTCCACGAAACCGCCAAGTCCCGAACCGCCGGCATCGCACCAGGCTCGTGACTGGTCGACGACGAACCGGATCCGGCGCCAGTGGTCACGCGGTCGTTTCTTCGCCGCAGTCAGCTCGACCAGGCGCAGCTCGCGCACCAGCTCTGCCAAGAGCTCGTTCACCGGCATCCACCATCGCGCCTCGTGCCAGCGACGAAGTTCCGAAAGCCCAGCAGCGACAGGGTGCAGCGGAAGCGACTCTGGTGCCGTGGCCATGTAGTTCCAGTGTCCGCCGGACGCGCGCCAGTCCAGGAGCGCCGCATCGGTGCAGGCAAGCCCAGGGTGACGCAGCGCCGCAAGGACGGCCACCTCATCGGAGGGACTGTCGATCGCCTGCAACATGGTCACCAGGTCGCGCACTGCGTCCGTGGCCCAGACGAGCGAACGGCTCTCGACGCGATACGGCACGTTGCGGGCCAACAACGCCCGCTCGAGCGACCCGAGCGAGGCTCGGGTGGGCAGGAGGATCGCCATATCCCTGTATGACGCCGGGCGGCTCACCTTGCCAACCACCCAGGCCTCCGCCTTGGCGCGGACGACGAGGTCGGCGATGTGCGCCGACTCGCTCATCCGGATCGCCGCCATGTTGGCTCCCTGCGGCCCCCCGAGAAGGTGCACTGGCACGGCGCCGATCGTCGCGGCCCCATCTTTCGGCGCCGTGGCCTTTCGGAACTCTCGAAGCGGAGAGTAGGCGATCCCTGAGGCTGGGTCGTCGCCGATGAGCGGCTGGAAGATAGCGTTCGCGGCCTGGATGACCCCGGGAACGCTGCGGAAGTTGACGGTCAGGGCTTTCTGTCCCTCGCGGTATCGGCATCCCACGGCCCGGAACGTGTCGATGTCCGCCCTGCGGAAGCGGAAGATCGACTGCTTGGCGTCACCGACGAAGAAGAGCCGGCCCGGTTCGACGGGGACGGTCTGCCAGCCCTTGGGTGTCTTTCTCGTCGGTGGCTTGCCTTCTTGAGTCTTGTCGTCGTGTGATCCCGCCAGCAGATGCACGATCTCGACCTGCAGCGGATCGGTGTCCTGGAACTCGTCGACCATGATGACCGGCCAGGCATCGTGCAGGCGACGACGTACAGAAGTGTTGTCACGCAACAGGTTTCGCGCAAGAACGAGCAGGTCATGGAAGTCCAGGGAGCCCTCGGAGCGGCGACGCTCTGCCTCGACGAGCACCCAGTCCTGCAGCTTGGCCGCCAGCGTCTCGGTCACTGCTGCCCCGACGTCGCTGATGAGCATGAGACGTGCGTTCTCTGCGTCAGTCAAAGCATTGATGACATTGGTCTTGTCGAGGCCCGCGCCCTTCCACGCAGGCGCCCGACCGGCCGCCGAACCCAACGAGGTCTCTTTGAGGATCTCGAGCACGTCCATCGGGTCCGTGGCAGTCTCGAGTGCCTCCAGCGTCGCGGTCGTGCTCCCCGCGAGGTGCACCGACAAAGCGTCGTCGCAAGGCCACTCGTCCTGGTCCCTCAGCGCCACACGAAGAGCGGCGACCACCTCACGCCCGTCCATGCGGGGGAGTGGACGCACCTGCAGCGGGTGGTCGACCAACCTGTCCCATGATCCCGACATGGCGCCTGCGGTGTCGTGAAGAGTGGTCAGGATGCGCGGGTCGATGGTCAGTCCGGCAAGCAGCTGCGGCCGGACGGTCTCGTCGTCGAGCAGCTCATCGAGAAAGCCGCGCCACGCGTCGTCGGCGCTGACCGAGCTGGTCATCGTCTCAGCGACCGCGAAGCCTGGCGGCAAACCGGCCTCGATCGGCGCTTCGCCGAGGATGCGGGCGGAGAAGCCATGCAGGGTCATGATCACGGCGTCCTCGAGCGAACGGAGGGCAACGAGGCACCGATCACGCTGCCCCTCGTCATATCGCGTCTCGAGGTGCTCGCCCCGGCTGGCCTCCTCCAGACCCTCCCGGATGCGGCTGCGCAGCTCGGCGGCGGCGTTCTCGGTGAAGGTGATCGCGGCCAGATCGCCGATCTGGACGAGGTGGCCCGTCGCGACCATGTGCACGACACGCGCGACCAGCGAGGTGGTCTTGCCGGTGCCTGCCCCGGCCTCGACGAACAACGTCTCCTGATGTGATGTGCGGATGAGCTCGCGGTCGGTGTCATCGGCTGGCTTGGTCATGCCTGCACCTCCGCGTCCGTGGTCGGTTCGGCGTCCTGCGGGTCGGCGATGTCCGCGTATGGGCGGACCGCTGGATCCTCTCGCACTCCACGCCACTGCTCGAGCCTCGTCGAGGGGCACACCCGGTCGTAGGGGCAGTAGCAGCATGACTCCCAGGTGTCGCGCGGGTGGGTCTTCTCCTCACCGGGATTCGCCGGGTAGATGCCGTCACGGACGCCGCCCACGACCACGTCGAGGACCGCGTGAAGCCGCCCTGCCTGGACGTCATCGACGGTGCCACCGCGGTGCAGGTCGCCCTGATCCACGAACCAGTAGTAGGCCTCGACCTGCGCGTTCGGGAGGTTGTACAGGTTCCGCGCGGCGAGGGAGTAGAGCACGAGCTGTAGCTTGCTGCCCCGTTCGATCAGGTCGACGTCTGTCCCGCCCTTGCCGGCCTTGCCAAGCTTGGGGATGTCGTCGTAGCCGTAGTCCCCACCAGTCTTGTAGTCGGTGACTATCAGACCCCCTGATCGCGTCGCATCGATGCGGTCGACGGAACCGTGGAACGGGACGCGCCCTTGTGTCGGCAGGTCGAGGACGAGCGGATCGGCGCCACGACGACCGAAGTCCGCCTCAACCTCGATAGGCCAGGATCCACGCTCTGCACGGAGCTCACTATCGATGCCGAGGATGAGGCGAAGGGCGCGGCGAAGTCGGGACAGCTGAGCCTGCCAGACCACCTCGCGACCGGTCAGACCGAGAGCGTCGAGAGCACGTGCCTCGGTCTCGAGCAGGTCGAGCGCAACCGCCACATCGGCTGTGCTCCAGGGGGTTTCGGGCTCGATGCCGGGAGTGTCAGGTGTCCCCAGATGAGCCCGGAAGACCTGCTCGAGCACGCCGTGGACCAGCGTCCCCTTGTCCCGCGCGTCGATGCTGTCTGCCCTCGCGCGGTCCTCCAGGGGACGGATCCCCAGGACCTCGCCGATGAAGTAGCTGGTGGGACACGTGGCCCAGTCCTGTAGCGACGTCGCCGACATGCGCCGATCCACCCGTTCACGCAGCTCACCCACAGGCAGTGGCCCAGTCTGGCCGGTCCATGGGCCGAACTCGCCGATCGCTCTGGCCTGGCTGGCCTCGAGGCCACGGAAAAGTCTGGGGTCATCCGCAGCGAGTGCCTCGAGGTTGCCGCGCATCGCCATCGAGACGGCGAGCTCGTGCGCGGATGCCAAGGTGGTCGCCCGATCGAGCGAAGCCATGAACGACGGGTATGCCGTCAGCCAGGGGCGGTCGAGCGCGTCGACCTGGCTTGCGCCCACCAGGTCGTCGCCGTTCAGACGCGTGGCCTGTTCCAGGAACCACGGCGCCGCGAACTGCCTTCTCTGCGAACGGGTATCGGCTCGCGGGTAGCTCAGCCCGATGACTCTCGCACTGTGCAGAACCGCGAGCCAGCGCTCGCGCTCGTCACTGCGCCGCGCCGCCACGGTGCGCAGCTGGTCTGACATGAGGGTGCGGTCGGCGTCACGCAGGATCGCGTGCTCGCGTGTCCGCGGAGGGAAGGAGTCCTCGGTCATGCCGACCACGCAGAGCAGGTCGATGTCGCTGCCGACGAACTGGCTGAACGGCCCCACCAGGACACCGCGACCCAACGTCGTGCCGCTGGACACCGATCGGTCCAGCTCGGTCCGCAGCGCGTCGAGGACGCTCGACGGAGTCGGTGCCCCCACGGCATCGTCCAGCTCGGCAAGGGCGGCCACGGAGGCCAACACGGCGTCATACGAGCTCTGTTCGAGGGCGACCTCGAAGGTGAGTGTCGGGTCACTGCTGGCCCACGCGTCGACCTTGGAGCGCTTGCCAAGCATGAGCTTGACTGCTGCCGCGAGCGACTCGGCGACGTCGACCCACGACGTCGCGTTGACGATCTGCTCACTGGCTGCCGCTGCCGAGACGACAAACCTCGCGAGTGCGCGCGATTCGGCTGCCCTGGCCTGAAGCCCCTCGACCTGTTTGGTCTCTTCGGCGGTGAGCCCGGCCGCCCGCCGTTCCTGGTCAGCCGCATAGAGCTCGAGCCGCTCGGCCCATGTGTCTGCGCCGCGAGCAACCCCGGCCTCTCGGGACAAGCGGTCCCACCAGTCGGCTGGCAGTGGTCGCCCGTCCGCGTCGACCAGCGGACCGTCGGAGAGCCAGCGGATCACGTCAGCCCGGGGGAAGTCGTGCAGCTGAAGCTCCAACAGCCCCAGGGCGACCCGGCCGGCGATCGTCTGGTCGAGAGTGCGCTGGCTCGGCACGTGATGCGGCACTCCGGCTGCCTTGAGCTGCTCGCGCAACAGCCGGGCGTAGGGATTGCTGGCCCGGAAGACGATGCCGATCCGCTCGGGACGGCAGGTCGTTTCGTCCAGGTGCGCGAGCACGGCGCGGACAACCAGACGAACCTCTTCCTCGGCGTCCGGGGCGACGGTCAGATGCATCTCGCTCGCAAGCACCTCGTTCAGAGGAATGTCCTCGTATGCCGGCTTGCTGGGCTCCGTGGTGACCTCTCCCGTGACCTCCTGGAGCCAGCCGAAGGCGTCGTCGGGGGAGCCGGTGAGAACGGCGCTGAGGCGACCATGGTGGTGCAGGCCGCGCAGGAAAACGATCTCTGCCGCGGTGAGCCGACTGGGGGAGTAGAGGATCACGTGGGTCGGGGGAGCGTGGCCGGCCTCGATGGCCTCGATCGCCCGCAACAACATCTGCCCCGGCGCCACCAGGTGCTCGACGCGCGAGCGGTAATCGGCGAACAGGTCCAGAACCTCAATGCCGTTGGGAGACAACGTGTTTCGGTCCACGTCGGGGTCGAGCTGGACCTCGTCGAGCTCGGCCATCAGACCGTCGAGCAGGCTCAGCGTGGCCCGGTGCGTCGCCGCCCGGGCCAACATGCCGTCGGCGCTAGCGACGGTGGCGCGAACGGCCTGGCTGCGTACCGCGGCGGTGAGCGGTCGCGATACGGCGACCGCTCACCGCCGCGG
>Ga0209585_10000894_pt1 | contig 11680 bp, 15 predicted proteins | sample NGEPerone_FD_185491 | JGI IMG/M metagenome (GOLD analysis project Ga0209585, IMG submission 185491) | Arctic peat soil microbial communities from the Barrow Environmental Observatory site, Barrow, Alaska, USA - NGEE Permafrost154B-one... | ecosystem: Environmental > Terrestrial > Soil >... | reverse complement strand
AGAATTCGGTCTCCAATCAAAATTAACATTCGTTATCTAAAGACTTCAAGCCAGAAGTATAATCGCAAGGATTGTAACCAATTACAAAATCTAGTGATTTTTTATTTTACGTTCATCACTGGATTTATTCGGCCTTGTTGATTATAATATTATCTTGGTCTTTTTTTGGGCATTCGTAGAAATATTTGCACCGATATAAATTATTTTCATATTTAATCCAATTATTCCGTACACAATTATCGCTTTCATTTAGGCATTTGTAATCATCGGAATCTCGAAATTTGTCGCGGCATGTTATGGATCTTCTACTTTCACAAGTGATCATTATATATTTTTCATATGCATCGTATGTATTTCCATTAGCTAAGGACTCGTCACATAATAAACTATGCACATCTCCTATTGTACCTCTTGATTTTCACAATCAGGGTCGCCAATTGAAATTCCAATAACTAATAAGTTGCACAGGTTATTTCGTTGCGGGCACTAAGTAGCTATATTTTCGGAGGTGTTTAAGTCCGATAACATAGTCTGAGTCTCTTGGTCCCCGTTGATGACCGTGGATTGTATCATCTCGTGATTTTTTAGATGTTGGATGATTTATAATCTCTTCTGCTGGTATGTAGAATTTTTCAAGCCGGTTTTCAATGTCTCTAATTTGTTGTTCTTTTCTTGATTGTGCGACTGCGTTCTTTGATTGTGTGACTATACTTCCTGTTAGTAATATGTATATGAAGGTAAGAAAAGCGGTCAGAAAACCATTCGCTGATGTAATGTACATGTTTGCTGTCGTTGCATTGTTATTGTAGCTTTCCATAGCTCCGTGTACTAATAGTTGCGGTGCTATTGCTATCAGTAAGTACATTACAAATAGAGCTATGAATGCTTGGGTTATCGGATGGTTTACGAATTTTATCTTGTTTGAGTTTTCCTTGTGTCCCATTCTACATGCTATTTGTTTTCTCTGTTCTTCTTCATCTGAATTTATTGGTTTTTCTTCCTGCATCGGTGTCCCTTTTTTAGAAAATACTATTTCCCTTTCTAACTATTGACTGCACTTTTTATTTCCTTATTGTACTTCAGCATTCTCTTTTAAGTCCTATTAAAAATGAAAAATGTCATTTATTTTTGGTTATGCTGTTCTTACAACCTTAAACTACGAGCTGTATGGATCACATTTCTATCACAATAAGGAAAAGATTGAAGCATCCGGAGCAAAAAAGCATTGGTGGAAAATCTGGTAATGGAGAAAAGGATAAAATTATGGTAAAAACGTTAAGCTGGAGTGGCGTTTTTGGTAATATCCTTATATGCGAGTTTAGCTGCTGCAGCACTACTTATTTTAACCTTTTCTAATTCTGTTAAGCTTTTCTAAAATTTCCCGCGTTAGCTCCTCCCCTTCTTCCTCAGTAAGTGGAGGTCCAGGAGGACAATAATAATTAACTGCTTGCCCTTGTCTCTCTGCAGATAGAGAAAGGAATTCTCGAGCCTCCGGACTTAATCCCCTTTGATTTTCAATTTCAAGCTTGTAAGGCTCCGGGGGGTTGCAGCCTTCCCCCCTTATTTTAGCCAACTTGTAAATAATTTCCTGATCGGCTCTATTCATTTTGTATAGACTCATCAAGTTTTTGCAGTCCCATGCTAACTCGCTTTTTACGTTTTTATGATCCTCAAGAGCCTCAAGCCTTTTCAAAAAAGCGGAAGGGAGAGTCATTAGATCACCTGCTTTTCAGCTTCTATCCTCTCAAAGGATTCAATGAGAGCTTTGCACAAAAGAACCATTTGTCCCTGGTCCGGATGACCTTTTACAGCATGTTCAAAATATTTTCTATAAGGATGTTCCTTGTTTTGAGGGACCTTAGAGATCAGATTGATCATACCGTCAGGACTTCCACAGTTAATCTTAATGTTTCGGCCATCATCCAAAGTCATGTAGAGCATGTTACTCCCCGATTGAGATTCTAGGACTTCAAGCTGCCTTTCTAACTCCCTTAAAGATCTCATTCAATCCCTTCAAACACAGGCGTATATACAGGAGCCCCGCCGGGCTGTCCTTTTGTACCTTCCAGAGCTTCCAGTCTTTTCTTAAACTCGTCTAATTCTGAGTCTTTCATGATTGCATTTTGAACTTGCAAAACCTGGATAAATACCCACATATACGCAAGTTTTATAGCGTCTCCTTCTTGAGGTCTGAAGCGTTTAGCCTTTAATCTTTCTTGCAGCTGATTGAGTATTTCAGCATTGGCACTTAACAGAGCTTCACGAGATGAGTTTAAAGGGATTGTGGGGTTTGAGGTTGTGTTTTTCATGGTATTTGTTTATAAATGAATGGCTCTTATCTGACATGTTTATACTATTATATTTTTATTATTAGGTTATATAATTTTGGATGAATTAAAAGGAAAATTAAGACAGAGGGAATGAGTATTCCGAGTTTTCCGAGGGAGTCGCCGCATATTCCAGAGGATTTAACCATTTTGTTCACCACTTCAATTAAAAAGAAAACAGTAGCAAGAGAACGCATCAATTGAAAATATCAAAATGCACTTAAAAATGTAGGTGCAAAATGGGAATTCGCAAATTATTAATTTGTAAATAGCATACTGTAGACATGGTTTAGAGTTGGATAATAAAGAATATAGATATGCTTCAGAGTTATTAAAATGCACATATGACTTGCATATTTTGTTTATATTAAATCGTTTTCCACTTTTTCAGCTAGAGTGACCCCACTGCCTTTAGACAGTCGAGTGTTAAGAATGTGAGTGAGTATGTTGTTGCAATGGAAGGAAAAGAGAATGTTGGGAGTAACTCAACCGTTGTGGCAAGTTTACCACCACGGAACGAAGATCAAGGTAAAACAAGACAGAAATTAGTAGAAGCAACAGGCGTTAAAGAATCAAAACTCGAAACAATCCTTGACATCGGTGAACTTACGGAAACGGGCAAGATACTGACAGCGAAGGAGAGAGCAGAAAAAGAGAAGGTCACTGAAATTAAAGCAGTTTTCGATATGAGTTATTTTTGATTCGATTTATTTTAAATTGATTCCGATTCTATTCCATACTTTTTTTTCCACGGAGGAGTCTAGGTATAGCAAGATTACTCCGATTGTCTTTGACTTGTTTGAGTGTGGGGATTGGAAAAACATTTTTACAGAACATGCATAAATAACCGCGTTTGTTCCGTCTTCTTTGGATATCTTGCTTATTGCAGGAGGGACAAACTTTCACGGTTCTAAAATTTGATTCCATAGATGGCACCTTTTATATTTTTCCTACTTATAGTTATATAGTTTTTTTGTTTTTGGATAAGGTTTCCCGGGACAAAAATTAGTTTTATGGATTTTGGGAATTGAGAAGGGATTACAAAAGGAGCATTAAAAATTTGAGTGGTGGCAATGAGATTAAACCGAAAAAGAAAAGAGAAAAGGAAAGAAGAATATCACTTTCGTTTAGAATCCGCCATATCCAGTGCTGCAAAGATCTGTACCTGCGGAGTCCGCATTATTGCTCTATGCATCGATAAAGTATCATGTTCTCGATAAGTAAAAATCCCGAATAGCCCATATGAAATCATATAATATCATCTTCTTCGGGTGTCAGTTGAATGTGCTCTCCTATCCTTGAGAGTGACACGGTAGCATGACCTTTGATGCCCTTTATAGACTCATACCCCTTGTCCATCTTTTCATAAGCATTAACCTTACATAAATCGTGTAAGAGACCGCATATAACCACATAATCACCTGGAACCGGATCGTTTAGTTTTTTATTTGCTTCTTCAAATGCAAACATTAAGTTCAGAGAATGGAAACACAAGCCTCCAGGAAAGACATTATGATAAGAAGTACTTGCAGGCGCGGTGAAATAATCAGATCCCAGCAAATAATTTATCAAGCTGTTAATTCCAAGTCTTTTACTGATCTGAGAAAAGATAATGTAAGCTCCTTATTCAATTCTATGTCTACCTGCTGATTCAATGAAGATTGAGCCTGCAAAATTAATCCTCCTGCAAGATTGTAACTCTCGGACTTTTGCCAGGTTGCCTTTCAACATATATCATTCTTAGAGTTTCTAATTCATGAAGAGCTCTACTGAAAGTCCGCTTATCCATTTTGTAAAAATCGTTAATACCACTACTTGATATTACTAAATTTTTAGGCGTTTTCTTTACACCTTTTTTAAACCAAATATAGAGTGCAACTCTAAACGCTGCTCCACCTATGGGAGATTGAATTTTTTGAATCCAACTCCAAGGGATTTTTGAAATATACGAACAATTGAAAGTTTCTACCATTAGATATCTCCTTCATAATACCCTATTATTATTTTATTATTAACCTTTAATTAACTATATATTAACAATAACTGTGCGGGGTAGGCTTTCTTATCTACCCTAAATTTATTTCATATGCAATCTATTAGTAACGTTCTCCATCAGAAAAGTTGCTTAGAAAGCCTACACCCTCGGTGATGCTAAGAATGTCTATAGTTCAAGACAAAGAAAGCCTACACTCGAAGATAAGAATGCCCTAGGTCTCTATCTCCCAACTCTTTTAAGATATTCATAATATTGTCCCATGTTTCAACTCCTCTTTTGTCAGAGTACCTGTCAGGATATTCAATTATTTTAGCTTCGGTTTTAATAGGATTATCCGGGCCTAAAACTATAGTTGAAGCTTTTGTCATTAGCTTCTGAGCCTGCAATATAATCTCTTCTGCTTCGTCTTCATTGCATTCAATCAGGACAGCGTCATGTACCGGAGCAATAATCTTGATATTATTTTCAACGAGAAGAATACAGGCAACTCTGAGAATTTCCGCTCCTGTTGCTTGACACGGAAAGTTTTTGATTGTTCGTGCTTCTTTCTTCTCCTGCCCGAAAGCGTACATTTGCCATCCAAAGCAAGTAGTGATTTTTCGAAAAAGAAGAGTAGTATCTAGCACATGATCGCACCAAGCCCAATACTTCGAGTAAACTCTTTTGTGGTGGTGGAGCAATTCTTTTGCATATGGCGTTGACTTACCTATTCTTAGAGCCAAACTATCTGGGCCCATTCCATACTGAACACCTAATACACACTGTTTGAAACAATCTCTTATAGCTTCATGCGTTGCTTTTGTGGCTTCCGGTGGCGCCGCACCTGCTTGTTTAGCAAACGAAAGGTAAGGGTCGCCTGAATCATAAGCTGCTTTCATTTCGTTGTCATTGGAAAGGGCTGCAGCAATCATGAACTCCTGCTGAGAATAGTCAACGTAAGCAAGAACTTTGCCTTTTTCAGGTTTGATCAAACTTCTCAACCAAACTGCAGGGCCAAACATAAATTTTGAAGTGCTCGGCTGATTCCGACCTGTTTTAGAAGCGAAAGGAGAGAGAAGACATCTATTCCTATCATCTGAGCCAACGGGGATATCTGAGATTCTTAACTGTCCTAAAATATATCTTAGGTCTTTCAATCCTTGAAGCTGCGGATATCTTAAGCACATGTCTTTAAATGTGCCGTCTTTTAGCTCTAAATTTCCCTTCTCAGTCCTAGGCCAAGCTATCCCGTTGTTGTTTAAGTAATGCTCAAATTTGGAAATTTTAAAAGTAGTACCTTCATAAACTCCGTAATTTTTATCAATATCCTGAATTAATTTTTCTTGAATTTGAGTCCAATTATCTTTCAAAGCATTCAAAGTTTCTACATCAATTGGAATTTCATTATGTTCCATGGTGGCAACAGCTTCCATATACCGGCCCCTTAAAGAGCTCTAGGAGTATCGAAATTTGGATCGGCAATCATGTTTTCGAATAATTCAACTGTCTCAAGCACATCCGAAGCGCAATATTCTAGAATGTAATATTTTTCTTCTTCTGTATATGGCGGACCCTGCATAATTCTAATTCTTGCACTTTCTTTTTCAGATTCTGCAATAGCTGTTATTCCGTACTGTTGACACGCCCCCAGAAGGCTCTTAGACACCCCAGGAAGTCTATTCGTGGTTTTCCTGTATTTCTGCATATAGGTCAATCACATTTACAGGCAGAGGCCAATTTAAAGCCAAATGACAGCCCCACTCTGCCGAACTATAATATGCAATAAAAAGACTGTCTTCACCCATTGGGTACGGTGGATTAAACGAAAGTGGATTTCTTCCTTCAAGCCAAATCTTCTGAGTCTTTCCTGAGTTTATTTCATGAAAAACAACGCATACAGGTTTGGGTCTCTTTCCTGGATCTGCAACAAATTCAAAATCAACCACAAAAATTTTTCTAAAGGGGGGGAGCATTATAGCTCACCTCTTAGCTGTTTTAAGACCGGGTGATCAATAAAATCTATAATTTTGTTTTTAAATGCTATCTTTAGGGCGTCTTTCATTGTTTTCGGCTCATCGGGCCAAACGGGATCTGGTAAATCTCCTTTTGCACGAAATATCTCGTAAGCACCTAGAGGCATATTCGCTTGAATCTTAACCCATTTCTCCGTTGCGATTTCGTAAGCTTCTCTTCGGGATCGGTTGTACTCATTATCCTTTTCTGCATCAGGGAGAGGAATATCTGATAGGAAAAACACCTTGTGAGTGTGACTTATCAAAGTGTAAAGCATTACAGGTTTCAACCTTCCAGTATCCAAAACTTCTGGGATAAGTTGAGGAGCTACAATATATTTTTCGTCTTCACCGTCTTTTAGATCCAAAAGATAGGTTTTGAAAGTCCATTCAGGATCGTCTCTTACTCTGAAAAATTCAAGTCCAGATTTCGGCTTCCTAATCGGAATAGTCGTAATTAGTTTCTCAACTAATGTTGCAGCTTCAAAGCTCGGGGACAGTTTAACACTATCAAAATCAAAATCCGAAGGCATTTTAATAATCCCTCCAGATTGGATTTTGAATCAATGGAGCTAAAAAAGCAACTTTGCAAGAATAACAATAATAGCCTGGCGCGTTTTTCCGCTTATGGATTTTAGGAGTTTTACAAGTAGGACAAACATTTACCACTTTTTGTGGGCTGTTGCTTTGCATTTAAAGCCCCCCAGTAAGCCTAGAATAAGGTGACTTTGACTGTCTTCTCAGCCTTTGGTGATATCCCTGGTATAAATTAAAATCATGTTCAGAATCAGTGCTATCAAAGAAGTTAAATTTAAATTTTGAAGATTTCATTTTTGTTTCTCCCTAATAGTATTTCAGAGAAACAGGTACTTCCGAGATGATCAGAACGAGTAACCGATATAATTAAAATGTATTAGAACGATTATAACTTGGTATTAATGTTCTGGATCCTGACCACGTCAACGGTTCGGGTTCTCCGTTCCCTTTTAGAAAAATTATTACTGTTTTATCTCCATACAGTTTACTGGGGAAATTCTCAAGGTTTGATCTGGCATCATTTCTATTGTTACAGAGTCGCCTTTTCCGGTTTTCACGTTTCGGGCCCACTCAGCTGGCAACGGAATTAACAGTGAGTATCCTACTTTGAGAACTTTACGAGATCCAAATTTGAACGTCATATTTATCACAATGTATATTGTGACATTGTTGTATATATACCCAGAACGATATATTTAACAAAATATAAACCCTTAGGGTTTATATTTGCGATAATAGCCTACCTCTTAATCAAACGATAAGAAAATAAATAGATACCCAAAGGGTTTAAATCACATTAACATATGTTTTAATATATGATGATATGCGAAGATGGCCTGGCTCAGAACAAAGAAAATATGAAGAGAAAACAAGGAGATCACTTAAAACGGAACAAAGTAAAAATTGGAATCCTTGAATTCGTTCTTCAAAATGGTGGCCACATTCTAGAGTCTAAAATTCGAGAATTTGTAGAAAACTCATACGGCATTAAAGATCAAAAGACTGTAAATACACATTTGCATGATTTAAAAGATCTAGGCTGCCTCGAACGGTTTTCTCTTAAAAGGGGTTTGCCAAATTATTGGGGCATAGAAACCATAAAAAATTTAGAACAAATACTCGAAGAGTACTCCGATTTAATTGAAACATTGCAAAACAGTGAACACGCTTTGAACATAGTGTTAGATGCATTGGAAAAAGCTTTGATTTCATCGACCAATCCGAAAAAAACTGATAAATATAAGGAATACGATGAAATCAAAGTATATCTTGCAAGTATCCGTGAAAATTTGAGTGTGAAATTAAAGATGTCAAGTGCTTTTTTTGAATTGTGTATTCGAGATGAATACTCACTCTATAGAAATGTGACTGAATTAATGGAAATCTCAGACGATGGGTCGCGTTCCCACGCTTTTATAGCAGACGATTTTAAATTCTTTGTTAACAGTACTTCAGGCATCGACGTGGCTTTCAAAGCTTGTGTAGCACTTGATATAATGGGAAGAAAGGGAAATATAAGAAAAGATATGAAAAACGAAATAGAATATGTAAAAGAAATGAAAAACGCGGTTCCCGAGAAACAACTGAAACAGTTAAAAAAGTACTATGAAAAAACTCGCATTGCACCTGTTTTTATAAAAGATGCAAAATTTGGACTCTGTTCCAAAATCTAGTGATTTTTGCATTTCTTAATTGAAAATCTAAATTCGTAAGAAGAATTCGGTCTCCAATCAAAATTAACATTCGTTATCTAAAGACTTCAAGCCAGAAGTATAATCGCAAGGATTGTAACCGATTACAAAATCTAGTGATTTTTAATTTTACGTTCATCACTGGATTTTGATACTGAGTCAAAATTTGTTTCAGTGAATAATTCTAAACTTTTCAAACTCCAAACGGAATTTGAAAAACGAGGCGGAAAATGGAACTATCTAAAAGATGATAAAGAACCGGAAGGTTCGGCCTGAGTCCTTTGTCATCACTCTCCAAATGATCCACAAGAGCACATCGACTGCACCAAAGAAAACTATCATACAGCGGCAAATTCTATACTACAAAAATATTTCATCAACTTACAAATGTTTCGGTTGTTTGGGTCTCAGGACGAAAACGATATCAATGGACTTAATATTATTTACAGTTCCCCCATTATAGAAAAAAAGTAATTCAGCTTTTAACTAATTCATCTTTGAAAGGTCCCTTTGCTCCAATGGATTGCCTGATCCTAGAGGACCACACTAGAAGCGGATCCACGACAGCGCACCACCTGCTAAGATGAAACAGCTATGTTTCAATACATAGTTTCCTGGAGCCAGGGCGCACAGGAAAATGTATATGATATACATACTGTAGGAAAAAAAGAAGGTATTATAGAGCGGCGATAGGCTCAGAAGCACCTAAAGCAGGCTCTAATTTACTGGTTTCCTGTATATCAATCCTTAGATTCTCAACCTTTTTATATGCGTTTAATATTTCGCTAACTGCTGCCCCTCTGGTCAGGGTTGAATCGTCGCCTACAGCTTTGGAAATGTATTTCTCATCTGCACTACTGCAAACGAACCATACTTTATCATACTTTTCGATAGCAAAAGCCTTCTTATTGACTATTATATCAAGGTTTTTATTATTATAGCGTTCGTATTCCCAGGCTATAGTTTCACCGTTAATTTTTACAGAAATATCCACATCCTGATTGTGGTTTATGTGGATTTCCGCAAATCCATAGTTGATTAAAAGCCCTGCAAGCTGTAAGACACTTGCATAATGATCAAGCGTTTGGTCTCCAAGATGAGGAAGATTAATTAACTTGTTTTGAATCATCCCTTGAGGAATGTAAACGCCTACTGTTCCTGATTTATCAACCCTTTGGACTTGATGTTTCTCATAGCCCTGTTGCAGTAATGCTGAAGAATCACCTATAATCCAGTCTTCAAAGATAATCTTATGATCGCTTACTAAGTTTTTGTATGCTCTCTTAACCAGATTACCAGATACAGTAGGTGCTTTTTCTTCGCCTTGAAGAGTGCCTTTTATGACACCTTTCTCAAGGGGCGAAGGAGTGAAAGATATAGGTACGCGCTCATCTTTAAACAGTAGCAAGCCCTGTCCCACTTCGCAATTACAAAGGATATCGCATTCTTCATCAGTCAAGCTGAAATAGTCCTTCACATCTCCGATAGCATTTTTAATGTTGTTACCTAGTAAAATATTTATAAAAGTGTTGGTTCTGAACTCTTCTGATACATTATTCTTCTTAAAATCACTCGGTTGATGAGTTGCAATCCACAGATAGAACTTGTGGCTCCTGCCTTGTGTGAGTGTGTCCAGGAGGTTACCACATAGTTCTTCATCCCGTAGGTAGACCGCACCCTCATCTACTGCTAAGTATGTCTCCCGCTCCGCATCTGTACTAAAACGTGTTGCCAGCATCCCATTTACAATTATGCTAAGGAATGGTTTGATTGTCTTCGGAACTCCGGACATATCAATGACTATCATATCTTTGGACAAATCCAGGCCTTTAGTCTGATTGTTGTACCTGGAGAACCTTCCAGTTTCAGAAAACTGATAAGTCTTATTTAATAGGGCTTCTGCTGTCTTTTGTTTGGTTCCTAACTCGTCATTAGTTGCGTCTAAAGCCCAGATAGCCCTAAGATGTTTGTATAATGGCGTTTGGTTTTTAAAGCTCTCTGGCTCATCTCTGAAAACCGGAGCTTGCTCATAGACCTTATCCAAAGTTTCATCCAAATAAGAATCCATATTCGTAGAAAAACCAGCTCCAAGCCATATCTTATGGGCATAGATCAAAGTATCTTTTTTCAGATCGTAGGCCTTAGTATAAGCATAAGGAGAGTTTCCCATAGTTTCTGTGTCTATCAGAATATCAAGAGGATTCAGATACTCTGTTCCATTCATGCCTATATCTGCAATACATCCCCTTTCTTGATAGAATTCCGCAACCGCGCGATACTTAGTGCCTTCATCACTTTTCGGAGTTGTATATATCACTCTTGCATTACACATGTCTACAAGTCTCATCAGGAGAAGCAGGAAAGTAAAAGTTTTTCCGGAACCTGTTGAACCGCACATAACAAGTTGTTTACTCGCAAGTGTGTTTAGGTCAAGCATTACCTCGCTGTTAGTAAGGAGATCGGTTCCAAAATATAGACCTTTCTCATCAGTCCTACTATTCAGGTTTGAAGCTGCACATAATGCCGCCGCTCCATCACTCCGAACCTCAACCCATGCTTTACTTTCGGATACTGGAAGGAGGAGCGCACTTAAAAACATCTCAAGCATTCTACCTGTGGGTACTTGAACCTCAATTAATTCACTTTTGAGGATTGAAATAATATGGCTTTCTGCTCTGAAAACCTCTTCCTCTCCCCCTTTTATTACGATAATAAATGAACTTTGAAAAGTTCTTTTAGAATTATAATAAATCTCTTTGTAGTTACTAACAATATCCTGGTGTTTCATCATCAATTCTAAGTTTGGATTCCCTTTGTGTGTGATTTCCCTTGATATTTGTTCCTTGTTCACGTTGTAAGAAGCCTGCTGCAATTCTTCTTTCGTATCTGTTCCTTGAAGCTGTATGAGTCCATTTGAGAGGATTATTTTAACTCCCTCGAAAGATAGTTCCTGGAGTCTCTCAATAACCTTACTAGAGAGCTCTCTAGGATACCCCTCTGATCCGGTGACAGATCGGAGACCACATACTAAGGAATAACAAATATATAATTTCAAGTATTTCTGTTACCATATATAATACTGGTTGAAAACTATTACAAACGATAAGGAATCTAATTTGATGCTGCGCACAAAATATT
>Ga0209585_10000893_pt1 | contig 11682 bp, 10 predicted proteins | sample NGEPerone_FD_185491 | JGI IMG/M metagenome (GOLD analysis project Ga0209585, IMG submission 185491) | Arctic peat soil microbial communities from the Barrow Environmental Observatory site, Barrow, Alaska, USA - NGEE Permafrost154B-one... | ecosystem: Environmental > Terrestrial > Soil >... | reverse complement strand
GCGCGTCCAGGCGCGCGACGGCGTCGGCGTGCGCCTCGTCAACGCGCTCGTCGGTCGCGTCGAAGTTGATCGCATTCGCGACCAGCCAGACGGTCCCGTCGACGTGGTCGACCACGGCCAGGTCCGTAGCCAGGCACAGCGCCACCTCCGGGATGCCCAGCTCCTCCGGCGCCACCCTCGGCAGCGTCGGCTCCCAGTGGTGCACCACGTCCCAGCCGAGCGCGCCCACCAGGCCGCCGGACAGTGGCGGCAGCCCGGGCACGGCCGGGGTCCGCAGGGCCTCCAGCGTCGCCGCCAGCACCTGCAGGACATCGCCCTCGAGCGGGACACCCACGGGCACGTCGCCCAGCCAGACGGCGCGTCCGTGCACCGCCGTGAGGGTGGCGCGGGACGCAGCACCCACGAACGAGTACCGGGCCCAGGTGCCGTCCACCTCGGCCGACTCCAGGATGAAGGTGCCCGGACGTCCCTGGGCCAGGCAGCGGTAGAGGCCGACCGGCGTGACGTCGTCGGCGAGCAGGCGTCGCACCACCGGGATCACCCGGCGGTCGTTCGCCAGCTCGCGGAAGGTGGCGAGGCTCGGCCAGGTGGTCCCCCAGGCCAGGTCGACCGGGACGTCGGGGGCGATCGCCGCGGTCACGAGACCGGTCCCGGCTGGTCGCCGACGACGGCACCGAGCGAGCCGCCGGCCTCGAAGCACGTGCGGGTACCCGTGTGGCAGGCCGCGCCCACCTGGTCCACCTGCACCAGGATCGCGTCGCCGTCGCAGTCCAGGTGCACGGACCGCACGTGCTGGACGTTGCCGGAGCTGTCGCCCTTGCGCCAGTACTCCTTGCGGGACCGGCTCCAGAAGGTCACCCGACCGGTCGTGAGCGTCCGGTGCAGCGCCTCGTCGTCCATCCAGCCGACCATCAGCACCTCACGGGTGTCGTGGTCCTGGACGACGGCGCACACCAGGCCGGCGTCGTCCCGCTTCAGGCGGGCTGCGACAGCGGGATCGAGCGAGGAGGCGGCTGCAGGCACGGGCCGATCCTGCCACGGGACTGCAAGGTGATGCCGCTGGTATTCAACGGAGCCGACCTGCGCGAACGCTCACCGGGTCTGGGCGAGCCATGCGGCGTGCATCGCGGCGTAGGGGCCGTCCTCGGCCAGCAGCCGCTCGTGCGGGCCCACCTGCACGACCCGCCCCTCCGCCACGACCACCACCAGCTCAGCGGCCTCCGCGGTCGACAGCCGGTGCGCGATGGTGACGGTGGTCCGGCCGGCGGTGAGCTGGTCGAGGGCCCGGGCGATCCGCACCTCGGTCGCCGGGTCGACGGCGCTCGTCGCCTCGTCCAGCACCAGCACGTCCCCACCCGCCACGTGGGCCCGCGCGAGCGCCACCAGCTGACGCTCACCGGCGGACAGCCGCTCGCCACGCTGCCCGACGTCGGTCGTCACGCCCTCCGGCAGGTCGGCGAGCCAGTCGGCCAGGCCGAGCTCGGTGAACGCCTCGGTTGCCACCTCTTCCGGTCCGTCCTGCCGAGCCGGCCCACGCAGGCCGTACGCCACGTTCTCCGCGATCGTGCCGTCGAACAGGAACCCCTCCTGGGGCACCAGGACCACGCGGGTGCGCAGGTGGGCCAGGCTCAGGTCGCGCAGATCGGTGCCGTCCAGGAGCACCTGTCCGGCCAGGGGGTCCACCAGGCGGGCGATCAGCCGCGCCATCGTCGTCTTGCCGGATCCGGTCGCCCCCACCACGGCGACCTTGGCGCGGGCCGGCACCACGATCGACACGTCGTCCAGCACGACCGGTCCGTCCGGGTAGGCGAACCCGACCCCGCGCAGCTCGACCTGGCCGGCGCCACAGGAGGTCGGACTCCCGCCGCCAGGGGGATCCGTGATCTCGGCGCGGGTGTCGATGACGCCCAGCACGCGGCGCCAGCCCGCGAGTGCGTTCTGCAGCTCGTTCAGGATCTCGGTAGCCATCTGGACCGGACCCGTGAACAGCTGGACCAGGAACAGGAAGGCCAGCAGCCGCCCGGCGGTGATCCGGTCGTCGACACCGAGGAGCGTGCCAACCACCACGACGGCCGCCAGCACCAGGTTGGCGACCAGGACGCCCGAGGAGAACACCGCTGCCACCCGCGTCTGCGCACCCACCTGGGCGTCCCGGGTGTCCCGGACGGCGGCATCGATCCGCCGCTGGGTGCGCTCGCCCACGCCGTACGCCCGGATGGTCTCGGCGCCGACGACCGCCTCGGAGATCGCGCCGAGCATGGCGCCCGTCCGGGCCCGGACCGCCCCGTACGCCTTGCTGACCCGGCGCTGCGCCGGACGCAGGATGAGCATCAGCGGCAGGAAGGCCGCCCAGACCACCAGCGCGAGCGGCCACGAGTACACCAGCATCAGCACCGTCGCGACGCCGATCTGCAGCACCGAGACGAGCAGCATGATGCCCCCCCACTGCACGAACAGGGAGATCGTGTCGACGTCGCCGGTCACCCGGGACACCAGGCTGCCGCGGCGCTCCGTGCCCTGGGTGTGGACCGACAGGTCGTGCACCCGGCGGAACGCCGCGACCCGGAGCTGGGCAAGTCCCGCCTCGCTGCGCTGGACCAGCCGCATGTTGACCAGGGAGGAGCAGACCCCGGCTGCGACCAGGACTGCCGCGGCCAGCGCGACCAGGATCGCCACACGACCCAGCCGCGGACCCGCCGCGGCGAGGATGCCGGTGTCGATCGTCTGCTGGACCGCCATCGGCACGACCACCCGGCCGCCGGCGGCGGCAACGGCCAAGGCAAGGGTCACCCAGAGCCCCTCGGCCATCTGCGGCGACACCTGGAGCCCTCGGCGCAGCGTCGCCAGCGTGCCCAGCGTGCTGGTGGTCTCCAGGCGGACCGGCACCTGGGGCTCGTCGTCCTGCCTGCTCACTCGGGTACCCCCTCCCCCTCGGCGTCGACGTCTTCGGCGTCGACGTCCTCGGCGCGCCGCGCGGACTCCCGCAGGTAGGCGGTGGCGAGCTCGGCGTATCCCGGGTCGCGGGCGATCAGGTCCGCATGCGGCCCCCGGTCGACGATCCGGCCGCCGGCGAGGTGCACGACCTCGTCAGCCAGCAGCACCGAGGACATCCGATAGGCGACCAGCAGCACGGTCGGCCCCGTCCCGGGACCCCACCCCGCCCGCATCCCGCCGAGGATCTGCTGCTCCACCCGGGGGTCGACGGCCGACGTCGCGTCGTCGAGCAGGAGCAGCCGGGGCACCCGGATCAGGGCCCTGGCGATCGCGAGCCGTTGGCGCTGGCCGCCCGAGAGGTTCGCGCCGCGCTCACCCAGGGGCGCGTCCAGAGCACCCGGCAGAGCCCGGACCACGTGGTCGACGCGTGCCACGCGAAGGGCCGCCCACACGGCGTCGTCGTCCGGCGCGGTCGGGTCGTCAGGGTCCTTGAGGGTGACGTTGGCCCGGACGGTGTCCTCGAACAGGAACGTCTGCTGCGCGACGTGGGCCACTTGCGCCGCGACATCCGCGGCCAGCAACCGACGGATGTCGACACCGTCGAGCTGGACCGAGCCCTCGCTGGGGTCCCGCAGCCGGGCCAACAGTCCCGCGAGGGTGCTCTTGCCGGCGCCGGTCGGGCCGACCAGCGCCACGGTCCGGCCGGGCAGCAGCTCCAGGTCGATCCCGGTGAGCAGCTCCTGCTGGTCCTCGCCCGACGGCACCCGCACCGTCGCATCACTCAGCCGCACGTGCATGCCGTGCGGGCCGGCCGGCAGCGGGGTGTCCCCCGCCGCCTCACCGCCCCGGGCGTCCAGCACCCGCGCGATCCGGTCGTAGCCGACCAGGGCGCGCGGCAGCTCTCCCAGCACCCAGCCGAAGGCGCGCACCGGGACGGACATGATCGTCAGCAGGTACCCGGCGAACACGATGTCGCCGGTCTGCACGGCACCAGCCGCCGCTCGGTGCGCCCCGACGAGCAGCACGGCCAGCGTGCCGAGGCTCGGCAGCAGCTCGATGACCGGGTCGAAGACCGCCCGCAGGCGGCCGACCCGCACGTTGGCCGCACGAAGCTCGTCAGCCCGCGCGGCGAACCTGGCCTCCTCGCGGTCCTCGGTCCCCAGCGACTTGACCAGGAGCAACGCCTCGAAGCTCTCGTGGGCCACGTCGGCCACCCGGGCCCGGAGCTGCTGGGCGTGCGTCGCTGCCGGGCTCATGTACCGCTGGAAGACGACGTTGGCCAGGGTGGCGAGCGGGAGCACGGTCAGCGCCGTCAAAGCCAGCCACGTGTCGATCGAGAAGAGCGCGACGGCGGCCACCAGGATCATCACCACGACGCCGAGTGCGAACGGCAGGGGGTTGAACACCCCGGTCGCGGCCTCGACGTCCGAGCTGGCGTTGGCCAGCAGCTGTCCGGTCGGGTGGGCCCGGTGCCAGGACATCGGCAGACGCAGGTACTGGCGCGTCACCCCGCGCCGATGGCCCGCCTGGATGTCCGCGTACCCGACCCCTGCGAAGATCCGCCGTCCGGCGACGCCGACGGCGAGGACCACCGCGACCGCCACCAGGACCAGCCCGGCCGTGCCCAGGTCCGCGCGCGCACCCTTGTCCCCGGTGAGCGCCGGGATCACGACGCGATCGGTGACCATGCCGAGCAGCTGGCTGACCCCGACGGTGGCGGCACCGAACACCGCGGAGAGCCCGACGGCGAGCAGGTAGGTACCGGGGTTTGCCGCCATCCCCCGCCACATCAGCTGGACCGACCGCCGGGCGACGCCGCCGCTGAGGGCCGCCGGTCGCGCGGCGTCCCGGCCGGCCGAGCGGGGGCGCACGAGCACGGCGTTCCTTTCGTCGAGGGGAGTGTCCCAGCATCTCATGGGCCGCCGACCGCGGTCCCGCACCGCCGTGCCGCGGGTCGGCCGCCCGCCGGACCTCACCTGGCCAGGGCACCACACCCCGGCGAGACTGTGACCATGCACGGCACCGATCGTGAACGACTGCGGCGGACTTTCGACCAAGCCGCGGCGACCTACCACCACGCCCGTCCCGACTACCCGGACCAGCTCCTCGACGACCTCGTGTCGGTCACCGGCCTCGATCGCACGTCGCACCTGCTCGAGGTCGGCTGCGGCACCGGCAAGGCCACCCTGCCGCTCGCTCGTCGGGGTCTGCGCATCACCTGCGTCGAGCTCGGCCCGGCGCTCGCCGCGCAGGCCCGACGGAACCTCGAGGACTTCCCGCGGGTCGACGTCGTCGTCGAAGGGTGGGAGGACTGGGACGGACCGACGGGCGCCTTCGACCTCGTCTACGCGGCGACGGCATGGCAGTGGCTGGACCCGACAACCCGCTACGCCCGGGCGGCTGCGCTCCTGAGGCCGCGAGGGCACCTCGCGTTCTGGGACGCCGATCACGTCTTTCCACCCGGCGGTGACCAGTTCTTCGCGCAGATCCAGCCCGTGTACGACGAGATCGGTCAGTCATTGCCGGACGGCGCGTCCCGGCCGGCTCCAGGCGAGCTGCCGGACCGACGGGCCGAGATCGAGGCGAGCGGGCTCTTCGAGGTGGTCGACCTCCGCCAGTACGCGTGGACGCTGACGTACGACGCCGACGGGTACCTCGACCTGCTGCGCACCTTCTCCGGCCACATCGCGATGACCGAGGCGAACCGGGGCCACCTCTTCGACGAGATCCGACGCCGCCTGGCACAGCGACCTGACCCGCGGCTGCGCAGGGCGTGGGGCGCGGTCCTGCACGTCGCCCAACGGCTCGGGTGAGGGTCAGCGGACCTCGAAGCCGGCTGCCCTCAGGTGGTCCTTGACCTGACCGATGGTGAGCACACCGAAGTGGAACACGCTCGCCGCGAGCACGGCGTCCGCGCCGACCCGCACCGCCTCGACGAAGTGCTCGGGGGTGCCCGCTCCACCGCTGGCGATCAGCGGGACAGTCACCTCGCGGCGCACCACAGCGAGCATCTCCAGGTCGAACCCGTCGGTGGTCCCGTCCGCATCCATCGAGTTGAGCAGCACCTCACCGGCGCCCAGCTCGACGGCCTGGCGGGCCCAATGGACCGCGTCGATCCCCGTGCCGCGGCGTCCGCCGTGGGTGGTCACCTCGTAGCCGGACGGGGTGGGCCGGCCGCCGGTCACCACCCGTCGTGCGTCGACCGAGAGGACCAGGACCTGGCTGCCGAACCGTTCCGCGATCTCGGCGATCAGCTGCGGCCGGGCGATGGCCGCGGTGTTCACCCCGACCTTGTCGGCACCGGCTCGCAGGAGCTTGTCGACGTCGTCCGTCGACCGCACGCCGCCGCCGACGGTGAGCGGCACGAAGACCTCCTGCGCGGTCCGGTGCACGACGTCGTAGGTGGTCTCCCGGTCGCCGGCCGAGGCCGAGACGTCAAGGAAGGTGATCTCGTCTGCACCCTCCGCGTCGTACCGACGCGCCAGCTCGACCGGGTCACCCGCGTCCCGGAGCCCCTCGAAGTGCACGCCCTTGACCACCCGGCCGGCGTCGACGTCCAGGCACGGGATCACCCTGATCGCGGTCACGACTGCTCCGTCGCGGGGCCGCCGACCGCCGAGAGGATGTCCACCACGAAGACGAGCGTCTCGGCCGCCAGCTCGTCCTCCGTTCCGCCGTAGGCCATCTGCGGTGGCACCACGAGGAGTACCTGGCTGCCCACCGGTTGCTCGACCAGCCCGGAGTCCCAGCCGGCGATCACCGACCGGACGCCGATCGGGAAGGTGTCCGGCAGCTCTCCCGGCGCCCAGCTGGAGTCGAAGACCCTGCCGTCGGACCAGGCCACGCCAACGAACTGCACAGTGATCACCTGCCCGACCGCCACCTGGGGACCGTCACCGCGCTGCAGCGGCTGCACGACCAGCTCGGTGGGTGGCGCGGCGTCCGGGACGGTGATCGTCGGGGTGCCGTCCACTGCCAGGCGCACCGTCGGGAGCCCCTCGCGTGGCGCGACCGTCGCACCGTCCGCCCGGGTCGGCAGGATGTCGAAGACCGCAACTGTCGCGGAGTCCTGGCCGGCGGCGGGCGGCGCGATGCTCAGGATCCGCGACCCGACCTTCTGCCCGCTCAGTGCCCGGTAGATGTCGACGCCGAGCACCTCGGCGCTGAGCAGGTACGGCCGGGGCTCGCTGGCGTACGTGTCGTTGAGCACCGTGCCGTCGGCGCCGGACTCGGCATGGAAGTTGACCAGGATCGGCTCACCGTCGACCACTTTCGGCCCCGAACCCTCCATCAGGACCTCGACGGTGGCCTCGGAGACCTCGAGCGGCTTCTGGTACGCCAGCTGTGGCGCGGCACCCGGCTCACCGGTCACCACGACCTCCGCCGACACCCCAGGCTTGGCCGCGCAGCCACTGCTCACCGCGAGCCCCACGACGACGCACAGCACGGTGGCCGGCCGACGGCGCCTCACATCGACTCCATCAGCCGGTCGACCCGCTCGTCGACGCTGCGGAAAGGGTCCTTGCACAGCACGGTGCGCTGCGCCTGGTCGTTGAGCTTCAGGTGCACCCAGTCGACTGTGTAGTCGCGGCGTGCCTCCTGTGCCCGGCGCACGAAGTCCCCGCGCAGCTTGGCGCGGGTGCTCTGCGGCGGCGTGGCCGTCGCCTCGAACACCTCGAGGTCGCTGACAACGCGCTGCACCATGCCGCGAGCGGCCAGCAGGTTGTACAGACCCTCGGTGCGCGAGATGTCGTGGTAGGCGAGGTCGAGCCGGGCGACCCGCGGATCGTCGAGGGTCAGGTCGTGCTTGGCCCGATACCGCTCGATCAGCCGGTGCTTGATCACCCAGTCCAGCTCCCGGTCCACCAGCGAGAGGTCGGCGGTACGGACCGCCCGGAGTCCTCGCTCCCAGAGCTCCAGGACCTGCTTGATCACCGGCGTGATCTCGACGTGCTCGGTCACGTAGGTCTGGACCCAGGCCAGGTACTCGTCCTGGATGTCCAGCGCCGAGGCGGTCCGTCCGTTGGCCAGGCTGACCGCCGTCGTGCCCGTGAGGTCGTGGCTGATCTCCCTGATCGCCCGCATCGGGTTCTCCAGGGTGAGGTCCCGCAGCGGGATGCCCGCCTCGATCAGGCGCAGGATCAGGTCGGTGGCACCGACCTTGAGCAGCGTGGTCGTCTCCGACATCGAGGAGTCACCGACGATGACGTGCAGGCGCCGGTAGTGCTCGGCGTCGGCGTGCGGCTCGTCGCGGGTGTTGATGATCGGCCGTGACCGGGTCGTCGCGCTCGACACCGACTCCCAGATGTGGTCGGCGCGCTGGGACAGGCAGTAGATCGCGCCCCGCGGACCGGGGAGCACCTTGCCGGCCCCGGTGAGCACCTGACGGGTGATCAGGAACGGCACCAGGACGTCAGCGAGCCGCGTGAAGTCACCCTGACGCCGGACCAGGTAGTTCTCGTGGCAGCCGTAGGAGTTGCCGGCCGAGTCGGTGTTGTTCTTGAACAGGTGAATGGTGCCCGGGACACCCTCGTGCTCCAGCCGCTGCTGGGCGTCGACGACGAGCCCCTCGAGCACCCGCTCCCCCGCGCGGTCGTGCGCGACGAGCTGCGGCACCTCGTCGCACTCAGCCGTCGCGTACTCCGGGTGCGAGCCGACGTCGAGGTACAGCCGCGAGCCGTTGCGCAGGAACACGTTGGACGAGCGGCCCCAGGCGACCACCTTGCGGAACAGGTAGCGGGCGACCTCGTCGGCCGACAGGCCACGCCCGCTGTCCACCGCACAGGTGACGCCGTACTCCGTCTCGATCCCGAAGATCCGTCGGTCCACCGCTCAGCCCTGCTCGGTCGGCGGACCGTCGCCCTCAGGGGCGGCTTGGTCCACCTCCGGGACGTCGTCGCGGCCGAGCAGGTCCGACAGCTGCGGTGCGGCGAGGCGCCGGAACGCCCTGCGCGGGCGGGTCCGGTCGAGCACCGCGACCTCGAGCTGGCCGGGCTGCAGCACACGGTCCTCGCCGTCGGGCTGCGCGCCGAGCACCGCGACGGCCACCTGGACGACATCGGCAAGGCCCATGCCGGCCCGCCACTGCGTGCTGAGCCGCTCCGAGAGGTGCTCGGCCTGACCGCCCATCACGACGTGCCCGTGCTCGTCTGCAACGGACCCGTCATAGGAGAGCCGGTAGATCTGGTCGTCGTCCGGCGTCCTGCCGACCTCGGCGACGACCAGCTCGACCTCCAGCGGCTTGGACTCGGTGGTGAACACGGTCCCCAGGGTCTGGGCGTACGCGTTCGCCAGGGCGCGCGCGCTGACGTCGGCGCGGTCGTAGGAGTAGCCGCGCAGGTCGGCGTAGCGGACGCCGGCCACCCGCAGGTTCTCGAACTCGTTGTACTTGCCGACCGCGGCGAAGGCGATCCGGTCGTAGATCTCGGACACCTTGTGCAGGGCACGGGACGGGTTCTCCGTCGCGAAGGCGATCCCGCCGTCGTAGGCGAGCACGACGACGGAGCGACCGCGCGCGATCCCCTTCCGGGCGTAGTCGGCCCGGTCCTTCATCAGCTGCTCGGGCGAGACGTAGAACGGCATGTTCATCGCGGCTCGCCTCCCGCCGCATCGGCGGGCCGACGCTCGGCCTCGATCTCGGCGGACACCTGGGCAAGGGTGTCGGCGGACACCCGCAGGTAGCCGGCCTCGGTCACCGTCGCGACGATCGGCCAGATCTGCCGGGACGCGTCGGGACCGCCGGTCGCGGAGTCGTCGTCGGAGGCGTCGACCAGGGCGTGCACCGCCACCCGCACCGCGTCAGCGGCGCTCATCCCGGACCGCCACAGCTTCTTCAGCGACCCGCGCGCGAACACGGCCCCTGAGCCGACCGCGTGGTACTCGGTCTCCTCGTAGCGACCGCCCGTCACGTCGAAGGAGAAGATCCGGCCGGAGCGGCGCTCCAGGTCGTAGCCACCGAAGAGCGGGATGACCGCGAGTCCCTGCATGGCCAGGCCGAGGCTGCCGCGGATCATCGTTGCCAGTCGGTTCGCCTTGCCGTCAAGCGACAGCAGGGTGCCCTCGATCTTCTCGTAGTGCTCCAGCTCCAGCTGGAACAGCCGCACCAGCTCCAGCGCCAGCCCGGCGGTGCCGGCGATACCCACCGCGGAGTACTCGTCCGCCGGGAACACCTTCTCGATGTGCCGGCTGGCGATCATCGAGCCGGCGGTGGCCCGGCGGTCGCCCGCCATGACGATCCCGCCGTCGAACGCGAGCGCGACGATCGTGGTCCCGTGGGTGGTCCCGGGCATCTCACCGCCCGGCAGGTTCCGCCCGACGGGCAGCAGCGAGGGGTCGTGCTGGGCGAGGAAGTCCAGGAACGACGACGTCCCCGGCGTGGTGAAGGAGGCCGGCAGGCGGCCGTGGCTGTCCGCGGTCATCGAGGGTCACTGACCGCCCTTCTGCACGAATCCGCGCACGAAGGACTCCGCGTTGGACTCCAGGACCTCGTCGATCTCCTCGAGCAGGGCGTCGACCTCGGCGTCGCGGGCCTGCGGCGCGGCCGTGGGGACGGGCTCGGGAGCGTCTGCGGCATCCGCGTCGTCGTCGTGGTGCTGGCGCTGGTCCTGACCGGCCATGGTGGTTCCCCTGTCTGGCGGCGCTGCGAAGTCTCTGACTCCACGATCCTAGGCGGCACGCCCGACGCGCGGCGCTCCAGTCCGCCGCTCGAGTGCCCACACCGGGCTGGAGCGGGGGACGTTCAGCGCCCGGCCAGGCGCTCGACCAGCGTCTCGGCGTCCGGGCAGGAGTCGAGCAGCGCGCCGACGTGGGCCTTGGTGCCGCGCAACGGGTCGCGCAGCGGCACCCGGCGCAGCGAGGTGTACGCCGGGACGTCCAGGACGATCGAGTCCCAGCTCGCCGCCCGCACCTGGCCGGGGAACCGCCGGACCACAGTGCCGCGGAAGTACGCACGGGTGTCCGTCGGCGGGTCCTGCACGGCACGGGCGATGTCGTCGTCGGTGACCAGCCGCTCAACGGCCCCGGAGGCGGCCAGCCGGTGGTACAGGCCCCGCTCGGGGCGGACGTCCGACCACTGGATGTCCATCGCGGCCAGCCGCGGGTGGTCCCAACCCAGACGGTCCCGGCTGCGCATGCCGTCCAGCAGGCGCAGCTTGGCCAGCCACTCCACCTCGCGTGCGCACGACGCCGGGTCCGTCGCCAGCCGCTGCAGGATCGAGTCCCAGCGGTCCAGCACCTCCTGGGTGGCGGTGTCGGTGCCGCCCGACGCCGCCAGCGCGCGACCAACGATGTCCAGGTACGCCCGCTGCACCTCCAGGGCGGTCAGCCGGCGACCGTCGGCCAGGTCCAGACGCAGGGTGAGGAAGAGGTCCCGGCTGACCTGCCGCACGGCAGCCACCGGGTCGGCCAGCCGGAGCCGCTCGACCTCGGCCATGAACGGCTGGTGTGCGCCGCTCTCGATCAACCACAGGACCAGCGACGTGGTACCCACCCGCAGGTAGGTCGCCGCCTCCAGCAGGGTGGCGTCGCCGAGGATCAGGTGCAGCCGCCGCCACAGCTTGCGGTCGGCATGCGGCTCGTCCCGGGTGTTGACGATCGGCCGGCGCAGCGTGGTCTCCAGGCCAACCTCGGCCTCGATGTAGTCCGCGCGCTGGGACAGCTGGAAGCCGGGCACCTGACCGGTCGGCCCGATCCCCACCCGACCCGCGCCGGTGAACACCTGGCGGGTGACCAGGAACGGGGTGAGGTAGG
>Ga0209585_10000891_pt1 | contig 11695 bp, 12 predicted proteins | sample NGEPerone_FD_185491 | JGI IMG/M metagenome (GOLD analysis project Ga0209585, IMG submission 185491) | Arctic peat soil microbial communities from the Barrow Environmental Observatory site, Barrow, Alaska, USA - NGEE Permafrost154B-one... | ecosystem: Environmental > Terrestrial > Soil >... | reverse complement strand
GTCGCAGGTGACCGGCCAGCCGTTGCGTCCCTGCCACGCCGTAGAAGCCGGCGCTGCCGTCGGCAAGCAGGTGCTTCGGTGAGTGGTCGATGTCGACGACCACGACGTCGAAGACCCGACCCTGCATCTCGGGGTCGAACCCCGGCCCGTCGGCCATCGCGAAGAAGTCCCCGTGCACCAGCCGGCAGCGGGGATCTGCGGTCAGGATCGGCCCGACCGGGACCAGACCGCGCTGGTGCCACTGGATCACGGGCTCAAGCACCTCAACCACCACCAGCTCGCGCACCCGCTGGTCCTCCAGCACGGCCTGGGCGGTGTAGCCAAGTCCCAGTCCGCCCACGGCGACGTCAAGCTCGGATCCTTGGAGCCGGGCCAGTGCGCGTCGAGCCACATCGATCTCAGCGACGGTGAAGAGGCTGGACATGAGGAACTCTTCGCCGAGCTTGACCTCGAAGATGTCGACGCCGGTGGCCGGGTCGCGGCGCCTGCGGAGGCTGACCTCGCCGATCGGCGTAGGACTCCAGTCGAGCTCCTCGAACCGAGCACTCACACGACCACCGCTCCTCGTGAAGAACTCGGGTGATCATACAAGCCCTGTCGTCGACAGCATCGTCGCTGATGTCGACAAGATTCGGCAGTCAGCCGTGGCGTCGCGGCGGGTCTTCGTGGTCGAGGTGATGGGCCACGACTGCGGCTACCTTGCCCTGATGAGCGGATTGGCGACCGGCGCCGAGCGGATCTACCTGCCTGAGCAGGACCTGAGGCTCAACGATCTCAGCGTCGATGTCCACAACCTGCATCGAGTACCTGGCCGAACAGCTGGAATCCGGCGGCCGCGCGAGCGCAATGATTGGCTTCCAGTCCGGGCGTATTCAGTTCACCGACCTGACCTCCTACCCCAGCCTCATCGAGGACAATGCTCAGCGCCCGCGGGAACAACGCTGGATGACGCAGCTTCCCCTGGCCGAGATCATGACGACATGAACGAGCGGCCGACCTGACGGGTGCCGAACCGCCCGCGCGCCACGAGCTCGACGGTGACGAGCACCGCGATGGCCTGGACCAGCAGCAGGGCTACCAGAACCACCAGCTGGACGGCTGCTGCCTGTAGCGGCGCGGCGCCACCCAGCAGCATCCCCACGAAGGCGCCGGGAAGGGTTACCAGCCCGACGGTACGGGTCTGGTCCAGGCCGGGGACAAGGGCCAGCGCGGCATCCTCACGGGCGATCAGCAGGGCCGAGTCGCGAGGGAGCAGGCCGATCGACAGGGCAGCTTCGTACTCCCCATGACGGGTGCGAAGGGCATCGAGCGAGCGCCTGCCGGCGATCGTCGTCGCCGTCATGGCCCCACCGATCAGGATGCCGACGATGGGCACGACGGCGATGGTCTCTTGCGGGATCAGTCCGCTGAGCATCAGGCCGCCGGCGACGGGGACGGCGCCGAGGACGACCGGGGCGAAGGCCAGCCACCACTGGCCCCTGCGGGCCAGTCGCCTTCCCGCAGTGACCGAGGCCACCGACAGCATCAGGGTGATAAACCCCAGCGTCAGCAACCACGAACCCAGCACCGCGAGGATCAGCAGCCCGACGACGCCGAGCTGAAGGCAGGCTCGAAGGGCGGCCAGAAGGTCGTCGCGGCCATGCCCCAGTTGTCCCCAGCGGTTGATGAGCGCGGCCAGCCCCGCGCACACGACTACTACGAGGACCAGCCGCACGAGCCCACCCCGCCCTTCCACACTGACCAGCGCGGCGGCGGGTGGGACCACGGCGAGCATCACGGACCGTATTATCCGCCGGAGGCTGGACACACGGGCCGTCGCCGCGCGAGACAACCTAAACTCAGGGGGTGATTTCCAGGATCGATCTACGAGGCCGTGCGCTCGACGCGCGGTCACTTCGCGACGTCTTGCCCCGAGCCGAGTTCGACGTCGAGGCCGCGCTGTCGGCGGTTCGACCGATCTGTGACGATGTGCGCCATCGCGGAGCCGACGCGTTGCGTGACCTTGGTGAGCGGTACGACCGGGTGCGGCCCGAGCAGCTGCAGGTCCCCGCGGAGGTCCTGACCGCCGCTTTGGAACTGCTCGACCCTGCCGTTCGCGCTGCGCTGGAGGAGACCATCCGGCGGGCGCGCATCGTCCACGAGGACCAGCGCCGCATCGACACGACCACCCAGGTGGCGCCCGGTGGAACCGTGACCGAGCGTTGGGTGCCGGTTGACCGGGTCGGCCTCTACGTCCCTGGCGGCGTCGCGGTCTACCCCAGCAGTGTCGTCATGAACGTCGTCCCCGCACAGATCGCGGGTGTGGGCTCGGTCGCGGTCACGAGTCCGCCGCAACGGGACAACACCGGAGACTTCGTCGGCTATCCCCACCCGACCGTCCTGGCGGCGTGCGAGCTTCTTGGCATCCATGAGGTCTACGCCGTCGGGGGCGCTCAGGCGATCGCGATGTTTGCCTACGGCGCAAGGGAATCCGGCTTCGATGGCACACCCAACGCCGGTGCCGTGGTCTGCGAGCCGGTCGCCATGGTGACTGGTCCGGGCAACATCTATGTCGCAGCTGCCAAGCGCCTGCTGAAGGGCGTGATCGGCATCGACGCCGAGGCCGGGCCGACCGAGATCGCGGTGTTGGCCGACGACAGCGCCGATCCCGAGCACGTCGCGGCCGATCTGCTCAGCCAGGCAGAGCATGACACGCTGGCCGCCTCGGTGCTCGTCACGGACAGCGAGGATCTGGCCCAACGTGTTGAAGCCGCCTTGGTGCGCCGAGTGTCCGCGACCAAACACATCGAACGAGTCACGGCTGCCCTGTCCGGCCGACAGTCAGGTGTTGTGCTGGTTGACGACCTCGAGGCCGCCATCACCGTGGTCAACGCCTATGCCGCAGAGCACCTGGAGATCCAGACCCGTGATGCGCGCGCGGTGGCCCTGCGGATCCGCAACGCCGGGGCGATCTTCGTGGGGGCGTTCTCACCGGTGAGCCTTGGTGACTACTGCGCGGGCTCCAACCATGTGTTGCCAACGGGTGGATCGGCCTGTCACAGCAGCGGTTTGTCCGTGCAGTCGTTCCTGCGTGGCATCCACGTCGTGGACTACACCGAGGCCGCCCTGCGTGAGGTCGCGGGCCAGGTGATCACGTTGGCCGGCGCCGAGGACCTCCCCGGGCATGGCGAGGCAGTCGTGGCGAGGTTCGGGGACAGCGCAGGCTTCAGCGACGGTACCGACTCATGACCAGCTCGCTGAGCGATCTGCTGCGCCACGACCTGTTGGGTCGGACCGCCTATGGCGCACCGCAGCTGGACGTGCCAGTTCCGTTGAACACCAACGAAAACTCGTATGCCGTGCCCCAACAGGTGGTCGATGCGATCCTGTCGTCCGTTGCCGAGGTTGTGCCGGGCCTGAACCGCTACCCGGACCGCGAGTTCGTCCGGCTTCGCGAGGACCTGGCGGCCTACCTGACCCGAACCGGTGGCGCTGCCGTCACGGCTGGGCAGGTGTGGGCGGGCAACGGCTCCAACGAGGTGCTGCTGCACATCCTCCAGGCGTTCGGTGGTGTGGGCAGGGTTGCACTCGGCTTCACGCCTACCTACTCGATGCACTCGATCATCACGCAGACCGTGGGCACCAGATGGGTCGACGGACTGCGCGGCGTCGACGGCCTCGGGCCCTTCCACCTGGGTGTCACATCCGCGGTGGCCCAGGTCAAGGCGCACCAGCCCAACATCGTGTTCCTGTGCTCCCCGAACAACCCGACGGGCACGGCGCTGGGGCTCGACGTCGTTGAGGCGGTCTATGACGCCGCGGGGCAAGCGCTCGTGGTGGTGGACGAGGCCTACGCCGAGTTCGCCCGCGCCGGCACGCCAAGCGCGCTGACGCTCCTGGCCGGCCGGGACCGTCTCGTGGTCACCCGCACCATGAGCAAGGCATTCGCCTTGGCCGGTGCACGGGTGGGCTATCTCGCGGCGACCCCTGAGCTCACCGAATGCCTGCGACTCGTCCGTCTGCCGTACCACCTCTCGGCCACGACCCAGGCCGTCGCCTGTGCGGCGCTCGAGCACTCAGAGGGTCTGCTGGCAGCGGTCGAGCTCGTCAAGGTCCAACGCGACCGTATCGCGTCCGACCTCGCCGCGATGGGCCTCGACCCGGTCCCGAGCGATGCCAACTTCGTGCTCTTTGGCGGGCTTGCGGACGAGCGGGCCACATGGCAGGCGTTGCTGGATCAGGGCATTCTGATTCGCGACGTCGGGTTGGCCCACTATCTTCGTGTCACAGCAGGGACGCCCCAGGAGACCGAGGCATTCCTCGGGGCGATGCGTCGCCTCGCCCCGACCCACCGGCAGGAGCAGTCCTCATGACCCAACAGGACACCGAGCGCAACCAACGGGACGCCGTGCCTCCCAGCGCAGCTCCGGCCGCACCTCGCATCGCGCACCTGAAGCGGTCGACGGACGAGAGCACGGTCGAGGTCGAGCTCAACCTTGACGGCAGCGGCGACTCCCGGATCAGCACCGGTGTGCGCTTCTACGACCACATGCTCGCCAGCCTTGCCAAGCACGCGCTGATCGACCTCCGCGTAGAGGCCACCGGCGATGTCGACGTCGACGCACACCACACGGTCGAGGACGTCGCCATCGTCCTGGGTGACGCTTTTCGCGAGGCGGTGGGCGACAAGCGCGGCATCTCCCGCTTCGGTGATGCGACCGTCCCCCTGGACGAGGCGTTGGTGCAGGCGGTCGTCGACGTCGCCGGGCGTCCCTACTTCGTCCATGAGGGTGAGCCCGAAGGGCAGGCGTACGTGCTCATCGGCGGCAACTATTCAGGGTCACTGACCCGGCACGTCTTGGAGACCTTCGCCCAACACGCAGGCATCGCGCTGCACGTGCGGGTCTTGTCCGGTCGGGATCCGCACCACGTGGTCGAGGCACAGTTCAAGGCCGTGGCTCGGGCGCTGCGGGCAGCTGTCGCACTGGACCCGCGCGTGAAGGGCATCCCGAGCGCGAAAGGCAGTCTCTAGTCCCGTGACCGTGCCGTGGCACTCCGCCCGCCAGGGGCGGGGGATGCTCCTCCTGAGGGGCACGCCGGACGCGGTCTCGACCTGGGCCCGGCGTGGTCTCGCGCCTGTGCACGTCGTGCCTCTCAACGGCTGGACTGCGGTGCTTCCAGCCGGGCCGTCTCGCGCGCTACCACCGTACGACGACACGATCCAGACGCTGGCTGGGCGCCACGTGGCCTCTCGACTGCGTTCTGCCATAGGCCTTTTCGCGGTCGGCGGCAACGCGGTGGTCACCGTCCATCCCACCGGGTGGCGGGCCATACCGAGGTGGTTCGTCTGGTCTCCGGGACGGGGCGTGGCGCGTCCGCGGCGCTTGGCCCCGGGGCGGCCGGCAGACCTGGTGACCGCCGCCGGCATCCGCGACGGAAGGGTTCGCCGCGATGTCAGGGACATCCTTGTCGAGGCCGGCGGTGATGCTGGCGGTGTGCTCGCCGACCTGATGGCCCTGCTGCTGCTACCGGGGTCCGATCTGCTCGACGGAGGACAAGACCCCGCCACCGCACACGGTTCGACCCTGGTCGAGCCGGACGCGCAGCAGATCGTCAAGTTCGAACGGATCGTCAGTGACCAGGCCCTGCACCGGGCCGAGCTGGAGGAGGACTAGGTGGCCGCGCATGTGGTGGTGCTGGACTACGGCAGCGGTAACGTCCGCTCGGCGGTCCGCATGCTCGAGCGCGTAGGAGCCAGTGTCGAGCTGAGCGCCGACCATCGGGCCGTTCTGTCCGCAGATGGCCTCTTCGTGCCGGGCGTGGGCAACTTCCACGCCTGTATGCGCGGCCTGCGGGCTGTGGACGGCCCTCGCCTGATCGACATTCGGCTCGCGGGCGGCCGACCCGTGATGGGGGTCTGCGTGGGGATGCAGGTTCTCTTTGATGGGTCGACCGAGCCCAGCGCGGGCGGACAGGAAGGCGGGTTGGGGGAGTGGCCCGGCGTTGTCGAGCGACTTGCCGCGGCGGTCGTCCCACACATGGGATGGTCGACCGTGAAGGCCGCAACGGGCTCTCGGCTCTTTGCCGGGGTCGAGGACGAGCGTTTCTACTTCGTGCACTCCTATGCCGCACTGAGATGGATGCTCGAGCCCGAGGGCAGCATGGTCGTCATGACCCCCAAGGTGAGCTGGACCGAGCACGGGTCATCGTTTGTCGCGGCAGTCGAGAACGGGCCGTTGGTGGCCACACAGTTCCACCCTGAGAAGTCCGGGGACGCCGGAGCACGCCTGCTGGAGAACTGGGTGGCGTCGTTGTGACCGATGAACAACCACTGACCGATGACCAACCACCAAGGAGCCCCACCATCGTGCCCTCAGCTCCTCGTCTTGAGCTCCTTCCGGCCGTCGATGTCGCTGACGGTCAGGCCGTCCAGCTCGTCCAGGGTGTCGCAGGCACCGGCGGCCAGTTTGGTGACCCGTGGAGCGCCGCCAAGGCCTGGCAGGACCAGGGCGCCGAGTGGATCCACCTGGTCGACCTCGATGCCGCCTTCGGCCGCGGCTCCAACCGCGAGCTGCTCGCCGGCATCGTCGGCCGACTCGACATATCGGTCGAGATGTCCGGTGGCATTCGTGACGCCGAAAGCCTCGAGGCCGCGTTGGCGACCGGCTGTCGGCGGGTCAATCTCGGCACGGCTGCTCTGGAAGATCCTGAGTGGACGGCCCGGGCCATCACCGAGTACGGCGACCGCATCGCGGTGGGCCTCGACGTCCGCGGAACCACCCTGGCGGCTCGAGGCTGGACCCAGGAGGGTGGCGACCTCTGGGAGACTCTCGATCGGCTCGATGCGGAGGGCTGCGCCCGCTACGTCGTGACCGACGTCAACAAGGACGGCATGCTCAGAGGCCCCAATCTCGAGCTGCTGCAGCAGGTTTGCGCGCACACCGACCGTCCCGTTGTCGCCTCCGGTGGGGTGTCCACGCTCGCCGACCTCGAAGCGATCCGCGGCCTGGTCACGCTGGGGGTCGAGGGGGCGATCGTCGGGTCGGCCCTCTACCGGCACGCGTTCACCTTGCCGCAGGCACTTGACGTGGCCGGCCGACCATGACCGACGCGCGTCACGACCCACCGTCTTCCGACTCGACAGGGACGCCGTGGACCGGGCGTACGTTGACGGGCACCGGATTCGATGGAGATCAGGGCGAAGCCGACATCGATCTGATTGCGGCGCTCGACGATCCGGAGGACGAGACAGGCTTGATGCACGCCGTGGCTCGCGCCCGGCTGCTCGTCCCCATCGTTGCCGTGCCATCCGAGCTCCACGACTCGGACGAGCTGATGGCCGAGAAGGTCGCCCTCAACAGCGCCACCGACATGGCCGTGGTGACCCTGACCTTGCCGGACGGGCAACGTGCGCTACCGGTCTTCAGCAGCCTCGCTGAGCTCTCGGCTTGGGACACCGCCGCGCGCCCGTCCCCGGTGACCAGTGCCAGGGCCGCTCAAGCTGCGGTCTCCGAGCGCTGTGACGTGATGCTGCTCGACCTGGGGTCGGGACACGAGTGCGTGCTTCGTCCCAGCATGGTGTGGGCCTTGGCGCAGCAGCGTGAGTGGCTGCCCGCGCATACCGATCCCTTTGTGGCACAGGCGCTTTCGCGAGCAACTGCCGACGAGGCAGACGTGATCGACTGCGTCGGCGAGAGCGACCCCGCCGGGGCCGGCATCCTGCGCGTCGTGCTGCGCCTGCGTCCGGGGCTCGACTCGGCCCAGGTGCAGGCGCTCGCGACGCGCGTCGGTGAACAGATCGCCACGGACGGCGAGGCACGGGCCCGGATCGACGGTCTCGCGTTCACCATCCGCCAACCTGACCCTCGGTCACGCGTCATAGGGCCGTGAAGTTATGGGCCCGTGAAGTCGCAAAGACGGCTGTCCCGAGCGCCGACTTGGAACCATCTCTGCGACTTCACGGGTGGGGCCGTCAGGCGTTGCCGGCGGCGCGGACCTTCTCCTCGATCTGCTTGCCGGTGTCGCCGTCGACGTTCTTCCAGTACTCGAATGCCTTCTCGAGCACTTCTCCCTTGACCCCACCGAGCAGGTGACCGGCCACGGTGTCGACGAACTCGGCGCGCTGCGCGTCGTTCCAGATGTCACGGACCAGCGTGCCGGCCTGACCGAAGTCATCGTCCTGCGCGTGCAGCTCGTAGGCCGAACGCACCATCGGGCCGTCAGCCTCCCAGCTGTCCTCCACTGGCCCGGTCAGGTCCGAGAAGGGACGGCCGGTCGAGTTCGGCGCGTAGACCGCCTGGTCGCCGCTGTGGTCAAAGGTCATCGCGCCGTCGAACATGTAGCTGTTGACCGGAACCCGTGGACGGTTGACCGGCAGCTGGTGGAAGTTGGTGCCGATCCGGTTGCGGTGGGCGTCGGCGTAGGCGAACGTCCGGCCGAGCAGCATCTTGTCGGGCGAGAAGCCGATGCCCGGCACGGTGTTGCCCGGAGAGAACGCAGCCTGTTCGACCTGCGCGAAGAAGTTGTCCGGGTTCTTGTTCAGGGTCATGGTGCCGACCTTGATCAGCGGGTAGTCGCCGTGTGGCCAGATCTTGGTCAGGTCGAACGGGTTGAAGCGATACTCCTTGGCATCGGCGTACGGCATGACCTGGACCGACAGCGTCCAGCTCGGGAACTCGTGCCGTTCGATCGCCTCGTGCAGGTCGCGTCGGTGGAAGTCGGCGTCCTCACCTGCGATCCGGTTGGCTTCGGCGCCGGTCAGGCCCTCGACACCCTGGTTGGAGATGAAGTGGTACTTCACCCAGCACTTCTCGCCGGCCTCGTTGATCCACATGTACGTGTGCGAGCCGTAGCCGTTCATGTTGCGCCACGTCTTGGGGATGCCGCGGTCGCCCATGAGGTAGGTGACCTGGTGCGCCGACTCGGGGTTGAGCGTCCAGAAGTCCCACTGCATGTGGTTGCTGCGCAGTCCCGAATCGGGGAGCCTCTTCTGGCTGCGGATGAAGTGGGGGAACTTGATCGCATCGCGGATGAAGAACACCGGCGTGTTGTTGCCGACGAGGTCGAAGTTGCCCTCGGAGGTGTAGAACTTCAGCGCGAAACCACGCGGGTCGCGCCAGGTGTCGGGGCTTCCCTGCTCGCCGGCGACGGTCGAGAAGCGTGCCAGCATGTCTGTCTTGACGCCCTTCTGGAACAGTGCCGCCTTGGTGTACCGGCTGAGGTCCTCGGTCACCTCTAGCACGCCGAACGCACCGGAGCCCTTGGCGTGCGGGCTGCGCTCGGGCACACGCTCGCGGTTGAAGTGGGCCATCTGCTCCAGGAAGTGAACGTCGTGCAGCAGGGTCGGGCCGTTGGCGCCCAGGGTCAGGGAGTTGCGTTCGCTGATGGCCGGCGCACCGTTGCTCGTCGTCGAACCGTTCTGCTCGGTCATGATTCTCCTTCGTTTCTGCGCGGGTGTTCTCTATGGAAGTTGCGGGGTGTTCTGCTGACAGGCTGGGCAGATGCCCCAGTAGGTCACTTCGGCCTCGTCGATCGAAAAACCGTTGGTGTTGCTCGCTTCCAGACACGGGGCCGACCCGGTGGCGCAGTCGATGTCCCCGACATCGCTGCACAGGCGGCATACGACGTGGTGGTGGTTGTCGCCCACGCGAGCCTCGAAACGGGCGGGGGAGCCGGCCGGCTCGATCCGGCGGATGAGCCCAGCCTGGGTGAGGGCGCGGAGAACGTCGTAGACGGCCTGGGTCGAGACCGACCCGAGTCGTGAGCGGACGTTGGCGGTCAACGTCTCCACGTCGGCATGCGGATGAGCGCGCACCTCGGTCAGGACGGCGACCCGCGGGCTGGTGACGCGCAGCGCGGCGTCACGCAGCTGCTCCTCCGGCGTCATGTGCCCACCGAACCACGCAATCTGGAATGAGTCAAGACAAGGGCGCGTCGTCTCCGCGCACGCCACCGCTGACTGCTCGCCGGGAAACCCTGTCGTCGACGGGCCCTGGGCTGTGAAAAACTCGGTGGCATGCCGCTCGATCCGTACCGCCGTGTGCTATCCGTCCCCGCTCTGCGGCAGGCGCTCGTCCTCGGCATCCTGGTGCGTATCCCCATCTTTGCCGGTGGCGTCATCCTCACCCTTCACGTCGTCCAGACCATCCACCGTGACTACGGCTCTGCAGGGCTCGTGAGCGCCGCGGCGACAATCTGCATCGCGGTCAGCGGGCCCTGGCGGGGCAGGTTGTTGGACACCAAGGGCCTGCGTCGTGTGGTCCTGCCCTCGTTGGTCGTCACGGCGGTCTGCTGGTCGATCGCGCCCTTCGTAGGCTACCTCCCGTTGCTCCTGCTCGCCGCGCTTGCCGGTCTGTTCGTCGTCCCGACGTTCTCGATCATCCGGCAGGCGGTCATCACGGCTGTGCCCGAGAGCGATCGGCGGACAGCGCTGTCGCTGGACTCTGTGGCGGTTGAGCTGTCGTTCATGATCGGTCCGATGCTCGGCGTCTGGGCGGCCACCATCTGGTCGACCGCCTGGGTCCTGTTCACCGTCGAGATGCTGGGCGTCGTGGCTGGCTTCGGCCTCTGGCTGGCCAACCCCGTCCTGCATCAGGAGCCTGTTGACGCGGCTGGCGGGGCCGGCGACCCCATCGGGAGTCTGCCGCGCAGCGCATGGTTTCGGCCGCGGTTCCTGGCCATGTGCGGCGCAGCGGCCGCCACCACGATTGTTCTGTCCGGCTCCGACATCGCGTTTGTCGCAGTCTTGCGCGAGTTCGACAAGATCTCCCTGATCGGCCCCGTTCTCGCCATCTGGGGTCTCGGATCCCTGGTCGGCGGTCTCGTCTACGGTGCGCTCCACCGGTCGATCCCGGTGTTTCTGCTCCTGGGCGCACTGAGTGTTACGACCATCCCGATGGCCCTCGCCCCGAGCGTCTGGTCGCTCGCAGTGCTGGCCTTCCTGTCGGGGCTGCCCTGCGCGCCGACGATTATCGCCACGGTCGACCAGGTGAGCAGGATCGTGCCCGAGGCGGCCAGGGGAGAGGCCATGGGCTGGCACGGGTCCTTCATGACGGCCGGTTCCGCGCTGGGCGCACCAGTAGCCGGCCTGGCGATCGACCACTGGGGTTGGGGCGCCGGCTTTGTCTGCGTCTCCCTCGTCGGGCTCGGGGTGGCGCTGGTCGGGGCAGGTGCGACGCACACCCATCGCCGCCACGGCGCGCAGGCGACGACCGGCGCAGGATTGGGAGTCTGGAGGTCGCGCTGGTAGCGTTGTCGATTGACCAGCTGTGTCAACAGGTTGCCCTTGGGTCGCTCACCGTCACAGCGTGCAAGAGAAGCTCAGCAAGTCGCTTCCACCCGCGTCGGCACGCTCGCAGTCCGCTGCAGTCACAGCCGCCGGGTTCCAGGTCCGCCCGGCTGGGGCGTCGCACCGATGGTGCGCCGTGGCAGACGTGCAGCGTATGACGCGTGCTTGCCACCCGTCATACGCGGCGGTTTGGTTGGATGCTCCTTGTTTTCAAAGCTCCTCGCGCACCACACGGTGGCGGGGAGCTTTTCCCGTCTCTGATGGTCGCGTTGACGGACAACCCTGTCCCCCTTGACGGACAACAAAGGAGAACCACATCAGCGAACCTCGTATCAACGACCGGATCCGGGTCCCGGAAGTGCGGTTGGTTGGCCCCAATGGTGAGCAGGTCGGCATCGTGCGCGTCGAGGACGCGTTGCGACTCGCTGC
>Ga0209585_10000890_pt1 | contig 11699 bp, 10 predicted proteins | sample NGEPerone_FD_185491 | JGI IMG/M metagenome (GOLD analysis project Ga0209585, IMG submission 185491) | Arctic peat soil microbial communities from the Barrow Environmental Observatory site, Barrow, Alaska, USA - NGEE Permafrost154B-one... | ecosystem: Environmental > Terrestrial > Soil >... | reverse complement strand
CCACCTGCACGTCTCGGATGATGATCTCAAGCGACGCCTTGAGGCTTGGGTCCGGCCTGAGCCGAAGATCAGGAATGGCTACCTGAGCATATACGCTCGGCTGACAGATTCGGCGGAAAAAGGCGCAATGATCAGGCACCGCCAATGATCGAGCGCCGAGTCGGCGCTTGCGATGTGCGCGAAGGGGAAGTAAGAGCCGGCTCTGAGCTTCGGTACGGCCAGCTCGATCGTGCCGGTGCGCGTGTCCCAGGCGCGCTCGCGCTAGCCGTTGCGGCGGTTGGTGCGTTCAGGGTGGCGCTCGCCGTGGGCGGCGCCGCAGAGGGCGTCGACCTCGGCGTCCATCAGCGCCTCGGCCATGCCCTTGACCGTCGTGAGTATTGTGACACAATGTCTTTGTTGTGTTAGGTCACATCTTGAGGAGGGGCAGTGACAGGGCGCGGCTCAATGGATAAGTGGCTCCGAAGGTGGACCTGACCTCCGTCGTCGCCTCCCGCGATCCTCATCCGTCGCTCATCGACGCTCGCTCGCGTCAGTAGGTGGGATCCATGCAGCACCCAGACCCTAGTCGCCACCCCGAGCGCCGGCACGAAAGCAGTTTCCGCGAGGCCGTGCGCAGGTTGGGGGACTATGAGCCGGGACGCAGCGTCCAGCAGGTCTCCCAGGAGTTCGGCATCCCGATCGACGAGATCGTCAAGCTCGCCTCCAACGAGAACCCCTACGGCCCGTCTCCGGAAGCTCTTGCGGCGATCCCCACCGAGTTCGGCAATCTCCACATGTACCCCTGGCAGGAGTTCGCCGACCTGCGGCAGTGCGTCGCCGAGACGAACGGCGTAGAGCCGGATAACGTGGTACTGGGCTCGGGGTCCGAGTCGATCGTGCAGATGATCCCCCGACTGTATGTAGAATCCGGCGACGAGGTGATCGTCTCTCCGCAGTCCTACTCACGCTACGCGGCGGGCTCGGCATTGATGAACGCCGTGGTCCGGCTCGTGTCGCTCAGGGACTACCACTTCGACCTCGACGCCGTCGCCGGCGCCACGAACGAGCGAACCAGGATCGTCTGGCTGTGCAACCCTAACAACCCGACCGGTACCATCATCCGGCGCGACGAGATGCTCAGGTTCCTGGACACCATCCCCGAGACGGTCGCGGTCGTGCTCGATCAGGCCTACGGGGAGTTCGCCGACGACCCGCAGTACGCCGAGGGTGTCCGGCTGGTGCGTGACGGGTATCCCAACGTCATCGTGCTGAAGACGTTCTCCAAGGCCTACGCTCTGGCTGGATTGCGGCTGGGCTATGCGATCGCGGACGGCGCCATCTGCCAGATGCTCGATCGCATCGAGGAGCCGTTCTTCCTGAACCGCGCGGCCACCGCCGCCGGCCCGGCGGCCTTGGCGGACACAGCGTGGCTCGAGCGCTCGGTGACCGCGATCAGGAAAGGCCGCTCCTACCTATCCGACGGCCTGAGTGCGTTGGGCTGCACGGTCGTGCCGAGTCAGGCGAACTTCGTGCTGGCGGACGTGGGCTGCGACGCCCGGGCGCTCTTCGAGCGCCTCATGAGGCGTGGGCTGATCGTCCGCCCGACGGATGCGTGGGGCTATCCGACGCACATCCGCGTGACGGTCGGAACGCCGGAACAGAACGAGACGTGCCTGCGCTTGCTGGCCAAGGAATTGCCTTCGCTCAGGGCACGCGAAGGTCGTCAGGCTGCCTCGTCGTCCGCTGCGGACTGAGTGTATCCGCAGAGGAGCGGCAGACGATACTGAAGAGTCCACCACAAGAATCTGCGAACAAGATGGAGGTCAAGTGATGAACGACTCAAGACGCATTCGGGCCAGCAGGCGGGGCGCGGTGGCGATCGCCACGGCACTCCTCATGGCACTCGCCGTAGCGCTGCTCGTCGCGGCGTGTGGCGGGGGCGGTAGCACCAGCGCGAGCGCGAGCCCCGGGGCGGGCGTGACCGTCGCCGGCGTCACGATCACGGAAGACCCGACCCTCAGCGCGATGCTCCCGACGGCGATCAAGGATGCCGGTGTGCTCCGCGTGGCCACCGACATCCCGTACCCGCCGTTCGAGATGTGGGCCGAGGCGGGCAGCAGCCAGGCCATCGGGTTCGACTACGACCTCGGCCAGGCGCTTTCGGCCAAGCTCGGTCTAAAATTCCAGTTCAACGACATCGTGTTCGACAGCATCATCCCAGCCCTCAGCGCCGGCAAGGCCGACGTCGTCCTGGCGGCGATGGTCGACAACAAGGAGCGTCAGCAGGTGCTCAACTACGTCGACTACGCCAAAGTCGGGTCTGTGCTCCTGACCTTGAAGGGCAACCCGAGCGGCCTTACCACCCTCGACTCCCTCGCCGGCAAGACGGCCGCCGCCCAGAGCGGCACCACCCAGGCACAGATGCTTGAGACCTTGAAGAAGAAGTTGGCCGCCGAGGGCAAGCCTGCCCTCGAAGTGCTCGAGTTTCCCAAGGACAGCGACGCGCTGCTGGCCGTCAAGAGCGGCAAGGCCGTGGCCGACTACGTGCAGCTCCCCAATGCCGCGTACACGGTCAAGACGGCCGACAACGGCTCCGCCTACGAGATCGTCGTCGATCCGGCGGCGCCGAGCGGCTACGCCCCTTCGATCATCGGCGCCGGCGTGATCAAGAGCGACACGGAGCTGACCGGCGCTCTGCAGAAGGCCCTGCAGGCGCTCATCGATGACGGCACCTACGCCAAGATCCTCGCGCAGTACGGCCTCGAGGGTTCGGCCGTCGACTCCGCCCAGGTCAACCAGGGCAAGTGATGCACGGCGCTGCGCCCTCGGCCCCAGTGGCGGCCGGGCACGTGGAGCGGCCGCAGCCGATCAAGGCCGTTCCCGTCCGGCACTGGGGCCGGTGGGTCAGCGCCGCCGTTCTCCTGTTCTTGGCGGTCGCGCTGGGATGGTCGCTCGCCCACAACCCCAATGTCCATTGGGCTACCATCGGCGAGTTTCTCTTCAAGCCGCTCACTCTGCGCGGCGTAGTCGTCACGCTCGAGATGACGGTCATCGCCATGGTCATCGGCATCGTCGGCGGCACGATCATTGCCGTGATGCGGCTTTCCGACAACCGCGTCCTCAGCACCGTGGCATGGATCTACATCTGGCTGTTCCGCGGCGTGCCGTTGCTGGTGCAGATCATCCTTTGGGGCTTCCTCGGCGCGCTCTACCCTAACCTCTTCGTAGGCATCCCGTTCGTGGGGGTGGTGTTCGCCCACGGCAGCACGAGCTCGCTCATCGGGGCGTTCACGGCGGCGATTCTCGCCTTGGGGCTCAACGAGGTGGCCTATGCGGCCGAGCTCGTACGCGCGGGCATCATCTCCGTGGACGAGGGGCAGCGCGAGGCAGCGTACTCGATCGGCATGTCCAGTGGCCTCACGATGCGCCGCGTGGTGCTTCCACAGGCCATGCGGGTGATCATCCCACCCATGGGCAACGAGACCATCACGATGCTCAAGATGACGTCCTTGGTCTCGGTGATCTCGGGCCACGACCTGCTGACGACTTTGCAGAAGGTCTACGCGCAGAACTTCGAGGTAATCCCGCTGCTCATTGTCGCGAGCCTCTGGTACTTGGCGCTCACCACAGTGCTCACCGTCGGTCAGCATTACCTCGAGAAGCGCTTCGGACGCGGCTTTGGGCAAGCCGACTCCGGCACCGCCGAGCGTAGGGCGCTGAAGAGGGAGACCCGCAGTGCCTGATCAGGCCATGGTCCGCGCTGAGCAGGTGTGGAAGTCGTTCGGCAAGCTCGACGTGCTCAAGGGCATCGACTTCGTGGTGCAGCCTCAGCAGACGGTCGTGTTGCTCGGGCCGAGCGGCGGCGGCAAGTCCACCATCCTGCGTTGCATCAACCACCTCGAGACGATCGACGCCGGGCGTCTATGGGTGGACGGCGAGCTCATGGGCTACCGTCAGCGCGGCGACATGCTGCACGAGATGAAGACCAAGGACATCGCCCGGCAGCGCTCCAAGATCGGCATGGTGTTTCAGCGCTTCAACCTGTTCCCGCATCGCACGGCGCTCGAGAGCGTGATGGAGGCGCCGGTGTACGTCAAGCACGTGCCCCGCGCCGAGGCCGAGCGCGACGCCGTTGCCCTGCTGGGCCAGGTCGGCCTCGGCGACAAGCTCGACTCTTACCCGGCGCAGCTCTCGGGCGGGCAGCAGCAGCGCGTGGCTATCGCTCGCGCGCTGGCACTGCGGCCCAAAGTGATGCTGCTCGACGAGCCTACGTCGGCGCTCGACCCGGAGCTGGTGGGCGAGGTGCTCGACGTGATGAGGCAGCTCGCCCGCGACGGCATGACGATGATCGTCGTCACGCACGAGATCGGCTTTGCCCGCGAGGTCGCCGACGGCGTGATGCTGATCGATGGCGGCGTCGTGGTGGAGTCGGGTCCGCCCAACGAGGTGCTGGTGAACCCCAAGCAGGAGCGTACCAAGCTCTTCCTCTCGAAGGTCCTGGCGTAGTGGCGATAGCGCTACCTCGCACGGCGCCGGTCAGGGCATCCTTGATGATCACCTGCCTGGGCGACGCCCTGTTCGCGCGCGTCGGCGTCGCGACTGTCCAGGTGTTGCGGAATCTTGGCGTCGCGGTCGACTTCCCGGCCGCGCAGACCTGCTGCGGCCAGCCCGCGTACAACGCGGGCTATCGCGACGCGGCACGCGACACGGCGCGGGCGTTCCTGCGCGCGTTCGCCGGGAGCGAGTCCGTGGTGTCGATCTCCGGGTCGTGCGCCGCCATGGTCCGCGAGGGCTTCCCCGACTTGTTCGCCGGATGCCCTGAAGAGGCGGCCGCCGCTGAACTGGCGGCGCGCACCTACGAGTTCTCCGAGTTCCTGGTCGACGTGCTCGGGGTGCGGGAGCTGCCCGTCTCGCGACACGCGAGGGTCGCGCTGCATCACTCGTGTCACACCCGGCGGCTGCTGGGCGTGGTGGAGCAGCCGGTCCGCCTTGTGCAGATGGTCGACGGCCTCGAGTACATCCCGCTGGCCAACGCCGAGCAGTGCTGCGGCTTCGGCGGCACCTTCGCGGTCAAGATGCCGCGCATCTCCACGGCCATGGTCGACGAGAAGGTCGATCGTATCCTGGAGACCGGCGCCGACCTTCTCGTCGGCCTGGACATGAGCTGCCTCATGAACATCGAGGGCCGGCTGCGTCGTCGCGGCCATGCGGTCGAGGTTCGCCACCTCGCCGAGGTGCTCGCGGCGGGATGGCGGGCATGAGCGTCGCCTCACGGAAGGCCTTCGACGAGCGCGTGGAGCGCGCCCTCGGCGACGAGATGCTGCAGGAGGTCATCGCTGAGGGCCAGGACTACATGCAGGCCCTCGTTGAACCGGCGCGCGCCGAAGCGGAGTGGGCCGCCGCAGTCGATCAGATCGCGCGCATCCGCGCCCACACGCTGGCCCACCTCGACCGCTACGTCGACCAGTTTGCGACCAACGTCGAGGAGCGGGGCGGGCACGTCTTCTTCGCCGCGGATGCCGCCGAAGCTCGCCGGTACGTCTCGGACCTCGCACAGCGGCAGCGCGCCAAGCTCATCGTCAAGTCCAAGTCGATGGTCACGGAGGAGATCGAGCTCAACTCGGCGCTCGAGGCCATCGGCGCGAAGGTCGTCGAGACGGACCTCGGCGAGTTCATCGTCCAGATGGCACACGAGAGGCCCTTTCACATCGTCGCTCCCGCCATCCACAAGTCGCTCGAGCAGATCCGCCAGCTCTTCTCAGCGGCGGCGGGTCGGCAGCTCGAGGCCGACGCGCGTGCCCTGACGGACTACGCCCAAGGCGTCCTCCGCGAGCAGTTCTTCGCCGCCGACATGGGCATCTCGGGCTGCAACTTCGGCGTCGCGGCCACAGGCTCCGTGGTGCTGGTCACCAACGAGGGCAACGGTCGCATGACGACCACTCTGCCGCGCACGCACGTGGTCGTGATGGGCGTGGAGCGCCTCGTGCCGACCATCGAGGACCTCGAGCCGATTCTCAGAGTCCTGCCTCGCGCCGGCGCGGGGGAGCGGATCACCGCCTATGTGACCGCGATCACCGGGCCCCGCCGCGACGACGAGGCCGACGGCCCCCGGGAGATGCACGTGGTGATCGTCGACAACGGCAGGTCGCGCATGCTCGGCGGCAAGTACGAGAAGATCTTGATGTGCATCCGCTGCGGCGCCTGTCTGGACGTGTGCCCGGTGTACCGGAAGATCGGCGGGCACGCCTACGACTCCGTCTACCCCGGACCCATCGGCGCCGTCCTCAGCCCGCTGCTGGACGGCCTGCAGTGCCACCCGGAGCTGCCGTTCGCCAGCAGCCTGTGCGGCGCCTGCACCGAGGTGTGCCCCGCACGCATACCCTTGGCGGAGTACATCCGCGAGCTCCGCGAAGATTCTGTGGGCAACGGTCCCGGCCCCCTCGCCTGGCGGCTCGGCTTCCAGGCGTTCGCGGCCGCCGCCGCGCGTCCGCGGCTGTGGGCGGCGGCGGAGGCCGTCGCGCTGCCGTTCTTGCGGCTGATGTCCGCCGGAGGCGCGCTGCTCAACGGCCGGGGCCCGCTAGCAGCATGGACGCGGAGCCGCGACTTTCCCCGGGCGGAGGGTACGAGCTTCCGGGCGCTGTGGCGTCGCGGACAGGATCGGCGAGGGCCGTGAGGGGGGAGCTGCGTGGAACGTAGAGCATTCCTCGAAAGGCTCCGGTCGCACCTCGCGGAGGAAGAGCCGCAGCAGGATGCCTCGGCGCAGCCGGACCTGCCCGAGCGTCGCGTGCTCGGTGCCCGGGAACGCATCGACCTGTTCATCGATCGGCTCCGCGAACTTGGCGTCGAGGTCCAAGTCGTCGCCTCCCGGCAGGACGCGAAGGACGCGGTCGAACGACTGGTGGGCGAGCGTGCCTGGGGCAGCGTCGCGTGCGCGCCGGGCCTCAGATGGCCGGGTATCTCCGAGAAGTGGACCGCCGAAGCACGTGAGGCGCCCTTTGGTCTCTGTGAAGCCGACTGGGCCGTAGCCGAAACAGGCACGGTCGTCGTGAAGAGCAGCGCCGATGTGCGGCGCGGCCACTCGCTGTTGCCCCCGGCCGTCGGGTTCTTCGTGTCTGAGCGCTGCATCTTCCCGACGGTGGGCGACGTCCTGCACGAGCTCGCAGCGGTTGAGCGCGCACTCCCGAGCTGCATCAGCTTCATCAGCGGGCCCAGCAACACGGCGGACATCGCCTCGGTCCACGTCGTCGGCGTACACGGGCCGCGCGAGGTCTTCGCGTGGGTGATCGCGGAAGCTGCCGGCGGGGCAGTCGATCACGGCTCCAGCGGACACGATGAGTAGACACGTGACGGTCCCCCCCATCGTGCATAGCCTGCGCGCGGACCACGTTGAGCTGCCCACGTTCAGGTTGGTGGAGCAACGGTTCGCGGTGCCACCCGCCATCGACGTGGCCACGAGATTGGAGAAGGAGTGGCGCCGGCTGCGCGACAGCGTCAGGCTGACCCCGGGCGACGAGATCGCCATCGCGGTCGGCAGCCGGGGTATCGACCGCCTGAGCGAGATCGTCAGCTCCGTTGTCGGGAAGCTCCACGACGCAGGCTGCCGGCCGTTCATCGTGCCGGCGATGGGCTCCCATGGGGGGGCAAGCGCCGAGGGTCAGCTGGCGGTACTGGCTGCAGGAGGGATCACCGAGGAGCGAGTGGGCGCTCCGATCCGCGCGACCATGGAGGTCGTTCAGGTCGGCGAAGTGGATGGCGTGCCGCTGTTCATTGACGGACTGGCACAGGCAGCTCAGGGCATCGTCCTGGTCAACCGCATCAAGCCGCACACCGATTTCGCGGGTCCAATGGGCAGCGGCCTGCTGAAGATGCTTTGCGTCGGGCTCGGCAAACAGGTGGGGGCCGACCTCTATCATCGGGCGGCGCTCGTGCAGGACTTCGGAGAGCTCATCACGCGATGCGGTCGTGAGCTCCTGCGGACCCTGCCGGTCATCTTTGGCGCCGCTGTGGTTGAGAATCAGGACCATCGTGTCTGCGATCTCAGGCTGGTGCCGGCCAGGGAGATCGAGCTCGTAGAGCTTGCGCTTCAGTCAGAGGCACGCACCCTGCTGCCCGGCCTGCCTCTGGACGACATCGACCTGTTGATCGTCGACGAAATGGGCAAGGACATCAGCGGTGCCGGTCTTGATCCGAACGTGATCGGCCGCGCCATCGGCGCATGGTCCGTGCGGCGCACCAAGCCGCGGATCGCACGGATCTTCGTGAGGGGACTCACGCGAGCTACCCACGGCAATGCCTGCGGCCTTGGCTATGTCGACGTCGCGACGGCGCGCCTCGTCGAAGCCATCGACCTCGAGGCAACCGCCGTCAACGCCGTCACGTCGTGCATGCCCGAAGACGTTCGACTGCCTCTCACCCTACCGACCGAGCGCGATGCGGTGGCTGTGGCGTTGGCCACCATTCGGCCGCACGACGTCGAGGATCTGCGCATCGTTCAGATCGCGAACACCTCCGAGGTGACCCGGCTTCTCGTCTCGCAAGGATGCCTGCCCGCTCTCGAGGAGCGCGGGGATATCGAGATCGGCGCGGACAGCTTGAGGCTCGAGTTCGATGCCCGAGGCAACCTGCTGTCCCCGTTGAGACTGCACTCTGGCTGCCAGGAGGCGCTGTGAACGGCGAGACGCCCCTCACGTCGTCCTACGGCGTCGCCAGCTACGGTTCGGCGATCACGCTCGAGCGCGGCGGTAACGTCTTCCTTGCCTGGAACACCCGAGACCACAACCGGCTTCATCGACGCCGTCCTGCAGCGCTACAAGCCGTAGGAAGGCCGGCCTGCAGAACGGCCAGCGGGTATCCTTATGCTCGCGCTCGCACCCCGACTGGAGGATGCCCACATGCGTTTTCGCCGCTGGCAAGTCGAGATCGCAGCCACCTTGATCGTGCTCGCTGTGCTTGTCTACGGCTTGCGCTGGGAGCTCTTCTCGGGTCAGACGATGCACAAGGAGATGCTGCGCTACCTCATCGACGATGTCGCGTTCCTCTTCATCCAGGTGCTGCTCGTCTCGCTGCTACTCGACGGGCTCATGCAGCGGCGCGCGCGAGAGGCGATGCTGAACAAGCTCAACATGATCATCGGAGCCTTCTTCAGTGAGTGCGGCACTGAGCTCCTCGGGCAGTTCGCCGAGGCGGACACGCAGCTGGGTGAGGTGAGGGCCGATCTCGTGGCGACGGCTGCCTGGACGCCACAAGACTACGAACTCGCAAAGCGCGCGTTCCGCGGGCACCAGCCGATGATCGACCTGAGCGCCTGCGACCTCTCCGTCCTAAGAACCCGCCTGGACGGCGAGAAGTCGTACCTGCTGGGTCTCCTCGGCAATCAGTCGCTCCTCGAGCACGAGACGTTCAGCGACCTGCTTTGGGCGGTGACGCATGTGGCCGAGGAGCTGGACGCGCGCAGCGACTTGAGCCAGCTCCCCCCGGCCGACACCAACCATATCGCGGACGACGTGAAGCGCGCGTACACGCTGCTCGGGGTGCTGTGGATCGACCACCTGCGACACCTGCAGACGCAGTATCCGTTCTTGTTCTCCCTGGCGATACGGACGAACCCGCTGGACCCGAAGGCCAGCGCCACCGTCACGAGTTGAGACTCGGCAGCGCGGCCGGCAGAGACCCGCGGCAGGCCCATGCATTCCGTACCCCCGCGCCGATAGAATGACGACGAACCCGATCGTGGGGTGAGTCCGGCGGCAGCGCGCGGCGGGAGGGGGCACCGATCGTGAACGGCTTCGGCGACAAGGTCGGCTTCATCTGGAGTGTCGCCGACCTGCTGCGCGGCCCCTACAAGCCCTCTCAGTATGGCCGCGTGATCCTGCCGCTCACCGTGCTGCGCCGCCTCGACTGCGTGCTCGATCCGACGAAGGCGGCGGTGCTCGCCAAACACGCGAGCCTTCAGGGCGGCCAGCTCGCCAATATCGAGCCGGTGCTCAACCACGCCGCCAGGCAGGCCTTCCACAACACCAGCAAGCTCGACTTCCCCAAGCTCACCGACGACCCCGCCAACATCGCCCCCAACCTGCAGCACTACATCGCCAGCTTCAGCATCCGCGCCCGCGAGATCATCGAGTACTTCGGCTTCGAGGCCGAGATCGAGAAGCTCGACAAGGCCGACCGCCTCTACCTGGTGGTCAAGAAGTTCGCCGAGATCGACCTGCACCCCGACGTGGTGAGCAACGTCGAGATGGGCTACGTCTTCGAGGAGCTGGTCAGGAAGTTCAGTGAGGCGGCCAACGAGACCGCCGGCGACCACTTCACGCCGCGCGAGGTCATCCGCCTCATGGTCAACCTGCTCTTCGAGCCCGACGGCGAGGCGCTCACCAAGCCCGGCATCGTGCGCACTCTCTGCGACCCGGCCTGCGGCACCGGCGGCATGCTGAGCGTGGCCGAGGACTACCTGCGCGAGCTCAACCCGCAGGCGCGCCTCGAGTGCTACGGCCAGGAGTACAACCCGGAGTCGTACGCGATCTGCGGCAGCGACCTGATGATGAAGGGCCAGAACCTCGAGAACATCAAGTTCGGCGACAGCTTCACCGCCGACGGCCTCGCCGGCCAGCGCTTCGACTATCTGCTCGCCAACCCGCCCTTCGGCGTGGAGTGGAAGCCGCAGGAGCGCTTCATCCGCGACGAGGCCGAGAGCCACGGCTACGACGGCCGCTTCGGCGCCGGCCTGCCGCGCATCAACGACGGCTCGTTCCTCTTCCTGCAGCACATGATCGGCAAGATGAACCCCGAGGGCTCGCGCCTGGCGATCGTCTTCAACGGCTCGCCGCTGTTCACCGGCGACGCCGGCTCGGGCGAGAGCAACATCCGCCGCTGGATCATCGAGAACGACTGGCTCGAAGCCGTCGTGGCGCTGCCGGACCAGCTCTTCTACAACACCGGCATCAGCACGTACTTCTGGATCGTCGCCAACCGCAAGCGGCCGGAGCGCCGGGGCAAGGTACAGCTCATCAACGCCACGGGCTTCAGCCAGAAGATGCGCAAGAGCCTCGGCAACAAGCGCAACGAGCTCAGCGACGCGCACATCGCCGAGATCACGCGCATCTACGGCGCGTTCACCGAGGGCGAGCAGTGCAAGATCTTCGCCAACGAGGTCTTCGGCTACCGCAAGATCACCGTGGAGCGGCCGCTCAAGCTGAACTTTGCGGTGAGCGAGGAACGGCTCGAGCGGCTGCAGGCCGAGAAGGCGTGGCTGAAGGTGAAGGAGCCGGAGGCCGTGCTGGCGGTGCTGCGCGGGCTGCCGGGCGAGACGTGGACGGAGCGGTCGGCGTTCGAGGCGGCGCTGAAAAGCGCCGCCCAGGCCGCCGGCCTCAGGCTCGATGCGCCGCTCAAGAAGGCCGTCTTGAGCGCGCTCTCCGAGCGCGACGAGACGGCCTCTGTCTGCCTGGGCGCCAAGGGCCACGCCGAGCCCGACCCCGAGCTGCGCGACACCGAAAACGTGCCGCTCGGCGAAGACGTCGGCGAGTACGTGGCCCGCGAGGTGCTGCCTTACGTGCCCGACGCCTGGGTCGACGAGGCCAAGACCAAGGTCGGCTACGAGATCAACTTCAACCGCTACTTCTACAAGTACGTGCCGCCGCGGCCGCTGGCGGAGATCGAGGCCGATATCCGCGCGCTCGAGACCGACATCGTGCGGATGCTCGGGGAGATCACGGGGAGCGGCG
>Ga0209585_10000889_pt1 | contig 11715 bp, 9 predicted proteins | sample NGEPerone_FD_185491 | JGI IMG/M metagenome (GOLD analysis project Ga0209585, IMG submission 185491) | Arctic peat soil microbial communities from the Barrow Environmental Observatory site, Barrow, Alaska, USA - NGEE Permafrost154B-one... | ecosystem: Environmental > Terrestrial > Soil > Wetlands... | reverse complement strand
ACCCACCTGCGGCGCGTCTCACCAGACACAGAGCTGGGTGCGCATAGCCCGCCCACCCAGACCTGACCCTCCCAGAGAGGGGCTGGAGCGCAGGCATTCACCGGTCAGGGGCGGTGAATGCCTGCGGCATGTCTGCGCCTTCTCTGCGGTAGTTCTGCGGCTCCGGGCAGGATCGCGGTGTCGTGATGATTTAATCGACGCAAACACGGGGAAGGGAACCCACCCGGTGAGTGGCGGCTAGCCGGGTGGCGACAGCGCCAACCGACAGGATGCACATGGACCAGTTCAGTCTTGGAGTACTTGGCACCTCGAGCAAGGAGAACGAGTTCAGGCGGCCGATCCATCCGCAGCACTTCGACCGGATCGACGCCGACCTGCGGGCGCGGATGGTCCTCGAGCACGGCTACGGCGAACGCTACGGCGTCTCCGACGAGCATCTGGCAACCCTGGTCTCGGGCATTGGTTCGCGCGAGGAGATCATCGCGACCAGCGACGTCGTGCTGCTGCCCAAACCCACCCTGGACGATGTCGCCAGCCTTCGCGAGGGACAGGTGTTGTGGGGGTGGCCGCACGCAGTCCAGGACCCGCAACTGACCCAGATCTGTATCGATAGGCGCTTGACGCTCATCGCGTGGGAAGCGATGAATCACTGGACGCCGTCAGGGGGTTTCCTCGTCCACGTGTTCCACATGAACAACGAGCTCGCCGGCTACTGCTCGGTCCTGCACGCTATGACCCTGATCGGCTCAACCGGTCACTATGGCCGACATCTCACGGCAGTCGTCATTGGCTTCGGGAACACGGCGCGAGGTGCCGTCACGGCGCTGCACTCGCTGGGTGTCCACGACGTCACGGTGCTCACCATGCGGGACGTCACAGCCGTTGCCTCACCGGTCCCCGCTGTCGTGCTCGACCACCTTGACCGCACCGAGGCCGACCCCAGCCGCACAACCGTCCAGTCGGACACCGGCCAGGTGTCCACCGCCACGTTCCTGGCCAGGCACGACATCGTGGTCAACTGCGTGCTGCAGGACACTGATGCGCCACTGATGTTCGTCTCGGACGGGGAGCTGGCGCAGTTCCCTCCCGGCAGCCTGATCGTCGACGTGTCCTGCGATGCCGGTATGGGGTTCGAGTGCGCCCAACCCACGACCTTCGAGGAACCGATGCTGACGGTGGGTGACGGCGTCGCTTACTACGGCGTGGATCACAGCCCGACCTATCTCTGGAACAGTGCGACCTGGGGGATAAGCGAGGCTCTGATCCCCTACCTGCGCACGGTCATGAGCGGCCCCTCGGCGTGGGACCTGGATCGGACCATCCACGAGGCCATCGAGATCCGCGCCGGCGTCGTGCAGAACCCCAAGATCCTCTCGTTCCACGGTCGCTCGGCCGAATACCCGCATCCGCGACTCTGACCAGGCAGGCCCCACCCAGAGCGCAGGCACCCAGAGCCAGGCAGGCCACGACCTCGCCTCACGCTGCTCCCCTGCTTAGCGCAGGTCGAACTCGTTACCCTCGGGGTCGCCCATCGTGACGTGGAAGTGATCGTGCTCGGTGACCCGCCCGATGACCGTTGCTCCGAGGGCTGCCAGGCGCCCGACCTCAGCCTCGATGTCGGACCTGCGGGCTGAGAGGGGATCACTGCTCAAGGCGATGTCGAGGTCCAGGTGAAGCCTGTTCTTGACCGTCTTGGGCTCTGGGACCTTCTGGAAGTACAGCCTGGGTCCTGTGCCTTCGGGGTGGCATATGGAGGTACCGTCGTTCCACTCTGACCGCGGCACTCCCATCGCGACCAACCACGACTCCCATGTCTCATGGCCTCGTGGTGGTGGCTCCGGGACATAGTGCAGAGCCGCCAGCCAGAACTGCGCCAGCCCCTGCGGGTCCGCACAGTCGAGCGTCAGCTGGACCGTGGTCGCTGTGGTTGCTCCGGCCCGGAACTCGGACCTGGGGGCGTGAGCCTGATGGTGCTTCTCGATCCGCACGACCGCCGCCCGGCCAGATCCCTCAACCAGCCGCACATGCTCCCCGCTGGGGCACACGGCATCCAGCGGCTGCAACCCGGCCCGGCTCCCGTCGGCTCCGACAACAGCAGCCGATCCGGTCAGCAGCACCAGGACCTGACTGCCGTCGACCGCGATCGGCCGGGTTTCGGAGAGGTCCCTGATGGCAACGGTGGCCGATAGCCGGTCGTTGCGCGTCATGACGTTGAGATCGCGGACCGCTCCGGCGAGGCGAGTGCACGAGGTCTGGCTGGCCCCGTCAAAGCTGAGCGTCTCATGCAGACCCAGGACATGTTCGACCCCGTCGATCAAAAGATCCATCCCCTCCCCCTGCACCACGGCGATGATGCGATCGACACCGGGAAAGGTCGAGAAAGGACCGGGTTCGGTTACCTCCGCGATGCTGATCCGCCAGTCGAAGCCTTGCGCTCCGGGGCCGCCAGCCGACACCACCTCACGAGTGATGCCGCCGCCGTTGCGCCATGGCACAGGGGCGAGCTCCGCGAAACGGACGACCCCCAGATGGTCAGGAGTGCGTTCAACGCTCATGACGGCCCCCCAGATCGAGTGCGCTGGCGATGGGAACGCCGGCCCGATAGAACAGGTGAAGGTATGACGGCGCGTCCAGCACCGTCAGATCCGCCCGGTTTCCGGCACGGATCACCCCAATGTCTTTGCGCCACAGGGATTTGGCGCTGCCGAAGGTCGCGGCTTGGAGCGCCTCCGCCGGCGTCAGATTCATCTCACGCACCGCAAGGGCAAGCACGAACGGGATCGAGGACGAATAACAGGTGCCGGGGTTGCAGTCGCTGGCCAGGGCGATAGTCACACCCGCATCGAGCAGGCGCCGAGCGTCCGGGTATGGCGAACGGGTCGAGAACTCCACGCCGGGCAGGAGCGTCGCCACGGTGGTGTCCGCCGCCGCAGCGAGCTGCTCGACATCGTCGGTGCTCAGGTAGGTGCAATGGTCGACGCTCGCTGCCCCCATCTCGACGGCGAGGCGCACACCAGGACCATGGCCGAGCTGGTTGGCGTGCACCCGAAGGCCGAGACCGGCGTCCCGACCTGCGGACAGCACAACCCGCGCCTCGTCCTCTGTGAAGGCGTGGACGCTGTGCGGCTCACAGAACACGTCGATCCAGCGCGCATGAGGAGCGCAGGCCGAGAGCATCTCACCGATGATCAGGTCGACATACTCTGACCGGCGATCGGAGAAGTCCGGCGGCACCACGTGCGCACCAAGAAACGTTGTCTCAGATGTGAACTCGGCCGCGATACGCAGCGACCTTGCTTCGTCCTGGACGTTCAGTCCGTACCCACTCTTGATCTCGACAGTGGTCGTCCCCTGGGCGCGCATCTCGGCCACGCGTGCGCCGACCAGGGCACGCAGCTCGTCATCGCTGGCCGCGCGGGTCGCATCGACCGACGTGACGATCCCGCCTCCGTCGTACCGGATGCCGCTCATCCGGGCAGCGAACTCCTGCGAACGGTCGCCGGCAAAGACGAGGTGGGAGTGCGAGTCCACGAAGCCAGGAATGACGGCGCGGCCGCCGACGTCCTGATGCTCATCCGCCGGCGGTGCCTGAGCAGCTGGGCCGACCCACTCGACAAACCCGTTCTGCACCACAACCGCGGCATCCCTCAGCCGGCCCAGGTGCTCCGAATGGTCGGCACCCTCCAGTAGCTCGTCGCCTGTGACGAGCTCTGAAATACCGGCGAACACCGTCGCGGTCATGAGCTCTCCCAAAGGGGCTGAATCGCCTTCTGCAGCAACAACCCGACGTTGCCCAGCACGTGTTGGCCGCCGGTCACCACAGTCTCGCCGTCCACGATCACGGTGTCGACGTCGGCACCACTGGCCGACAGCATGATCTGCTCCGGCGCACTCCCTGCGGTCCTGCGGCTGTCGATGCGGACGGCGACCAGATCGGCACGCGCCCCGACGGCGAGGCGGCCGGCATCCTCCCAGCCGAGGCTGTCGTGTCGGGTGGCTGCCGCGAGCAGCTCGTCCGGCCGGAAACGTCCACGCTGCAAGGAGTCCAGGCGCTCATGCATCTCCAGGGCCCGCCCCTCTTCGATCAGGTCGGTGACGGCGTGCTGGTCGGATCCGAGGGACAACGGCGAGCCCGCATCGGACAACCGGCGGGCCGGTCCGATGCCGTCTGCGAGGTCCCGCTCGGTCGTGGGACAGAGGCAGACCGTGGTGCGCGTGCGACCCAACATGGTGATGTCCTGGTCGCTCAGGTGCGTCGCGTGAACCGCAGTTGTCGTGGGGCCAAGGAGTCCCTCGACGTCCAGCAGCGCGGTGGGCGTCAGACCGTAGAACCATTGGCAGGCCAGGTTTTCGGCCGGTTGCTCGGAGAGGTGGACGTGCAGCGGCCGGCCGGCGGCGGCAGCAGCGACGACCCCGAGCTGATCTCGCGGCACTGCCCGCACGGAGTGCACGGCGGCACCCACCCTCATCCCGGCGGACTCCTTGAGATCCTCGACCCTCTGCGCCCAACGATCGGCGTTGCCATCGCCAAAACGCAGCTGTGTCGCGTCCAGCGGGCTGTGTCCGGCGGCGCTCAACCCTCCGGCGAGGTAGCAGGTGTCGAGCAAGGTCAGCCGGATCCCAGCGTTCGCGGCGCCCTGACGCAGGGCCTCACCCATGACGTTGGGATCGTCGTAGGCCACCCCACCCGGAGCGTGGTGCAGGTAATGGAACTCTCCGACGACGGTGATCCCGGCCAGCGCCATCTCGGCGTACGTGGCGGTGGCCAGTGCAAGGTAGGAGTCCGGGTCCAGCTGCGCCGCAACAGCGTACATCCGCCTCCGCCAGGTCCAGAAGGTGCCACCGCCATCATGGGTCCGTCCGCGCAGCGAACGGTGGAAGGCGTGGCTGTGGGCGTTCGCGAACCCAGGCAGGACTACACCAGGCAGCACCTGGGCATGCCCGGGTACGGTGCCTGGAGTCACCGCTGTGAACCGCCCGCCGCTGACCTCGAACGTCACGTCGCGGCCGAGTCCGGAAGGCAGCAGTGCGTATTGCGCCCACCAGCGCTGGGTGGCCGATGCGTTGACCCCCTGGTTCATCGGGCCAGCTCCTCGGTCACTGCGGCCAGGGCCTCGACGCCGAGGTGGCAGTCCCCGGGCTCAGCGAACTCGGCCGGCGAGTGCGAGATGCCCGTGGGATTGCGGACGAACAACATGGCCGTGGACAACCCGGCCGTGGCGACAACTCCGGCATCGTGACCGGCTCCGGTCGCCAGCATCGGCGCATCGTCGAGCAAGACCGAAAGCCTTCGCGCCAAGGGCACATCGAAAACCGTCTCGGGGGTCCATGACTCCTCGACCGTGAGAGCCCGAGAATCTGCTCCCACGGTCTCCACAACCGCCCGGACTCCTGCTTCGCCCGGGCCGCGGGCATCCAGCCAGGCGGAAACCCGTGACGGAATCGCATTGACACCATTGGGCTCCACCCGAACCTTGCCCACTGTGGCAACACACCCGTTCACCGTGGCCGCCGAACGAGCGGCCAGCACCGCTGTCGCGAGGTCGAGCATCGGGTCGCGGCGGTCCTCCAGACGCGTGGTGCCTGCGTGGTTGGCCTCGCCGTCAAGGTCGATACGCCAGCGCCCGTGGGGCCAGATAACAGAACCTACGGCAACCGGACATCCCAGGTCGATCAGGCCGCGCCCCTGCTCCACGTGCAGCTCGACGAAGGTGCCGATCCGGCGCAACGTCTCGTTGTCCGGGCCGACCTGCTCGACCGCGTGGCCGGCGGCAGTCATCGCCTCAGCCATTGTGATACCGTCCGCATCGCGCAGCGCCCGAGCCTTGTCGGCGTCGAGCTTGCCGGTGATCAAACGCGATCCGGCGCACGCGATGCCGAATCGCGCCCCCTCCTCGTCGACGAAGTTCGCCACGCCGATGGGACGTGACGGCACGAAGCCTCTGGCCCGCAAGCCGTCGACAACGGCCAGAGCCGAAACCACCCCCAGCGGACCGTCAAAGGCCCCACCGTCCGGGACCGAGTCCAGGTGGGAGCCAATCACCACTCCCGGCCGGCCGGCGGTGACGGCTGCATCAGGATCACCCCACCACGCCCACTGGTTACCTGCGCGGTCAGTGACCAGTTCCAGCCCGCGAGCGGACGCCTCACCGGCGAACCACTCGCGCAGCGTCGCGTCCTGGCGGGTCCACGCATAACGTCGATAGCCACCCGTGCTGGCTTTGCGGCCGATGGGTGCGATTGCCGACCACATGCCGTCAAAGGTCATCGTGTCGAACGTCATGTGCACAACCTAGGCGACTGTCATTGTTCAGGTCTCGCGCATCGGAATCCTGACGCCGCGTTCTGCCGCGACCCGCTCGGCAATGTCGTAGCCCGCGTCCACGTGGCGGATGACTCCCATCCCGGGGTCGTTGGTCAGGACGCGAGCAAGCTTGTCGGCGGCCAGGGCCGTGCCGTCAGCAAGCGAGACCTGACCAGCGTGGATCGAACGGCCGATACCGACTCCACCGCCGTGGTGGATCGAGACCCACGTGGCTCCGGAGGCGGTGTTGATCAGCGCGTTGAGCAGTGGCCAATCGGCAATGGCGTCCGAGCCATCGGCCATGGACTCCGTCTCGCGGTAGGGCGAGGCAACGGAGCCGGCGTCGAGGTGGTCACGACCGATAACGATCGGCGCCTCCAGCTCGCCCGAGGCGACCATCTCGTTGAACTTCAGACCGGCGACGTCACGTTCGCCGTAGCCCAGCCAGCAGATTCGTGCCGGGAGACCCTGAAAGGCGACCTTTTCACCGGCTGCGCGTATCCACTTCTGCAGACGGTCATTGTCCGGGAACAGGTCCCTGATCGCCTTGTCCGTCTTGTAGATGTCCGCCGGGTTGCCCGAGAGCGCAGCCCAGCGGAAGGGGCCCTTGCCCTCGCAGAACAGCGGCCGGATGTATGCCAGCACGAAGCCCGGGAACTCGAAAGCCCTGTCGTAGCCCCCCAGCCGGGCCTCTTCGCGAATCGAGTTGCCGTAGTCGAAGACCTCGGCGCCACCATCCTGGAACTCGACCATGGCCTGGACGTGCTTGGCCATCGATGCTCGCGCCCGGTCGGTAAACTCCTCTGGCTTCTTCTCCGCGTAGTCGTGCCAGTCTGCCAGCTCTACGCCCTCAGGCAGGTAGGACAGGGGGTCGTGCGCACTGGTCTGGTCGGTGACGATGTCGATCTCCACGCCGCGACGCAGGAGCTCGGGGACGACCGTCGCGCAGTTGCCGACCAGTCCGACAGAGAGGGCTCTGCGATCCCGCTTGGCGGCTCCGCACCGGGCGATGGCGTCGTCGATGTCGGTGGCGACGAGATCCAGGTACCGGTGCTCCACACGCCGTTGAAGTCGGGTCGGGTCGACGTCCACGAGCAGGCAGACGCCATCGTTCATGGTCACGGCCAGTGGTTGGGCACCACCCATGCCACCGGCACCACCTGTCAGGGTCAGCGTGCCGGCAAGGGTGCCGTTGAAGCGTTTGTCGGCCACCGCGGCGAAGGTCTCGTGGGTGCCCTGGAGGATGCCCTGGGTTCCGATGTAGATCCAGGAGCCGGCCGTCATCTGGCCGTACATCGTCAGGCCCAGGTGCTCGAGCCTTCGGAACTCCGGCCAGGTCGCCCAGTCGCCGACAAGGTTGCTGTTGGCCAGGATCACCCGCGGCGCCCACTCATGGGTGCGCATCACCCCCACGGGGCGGCCCGACTGGACCAGCATGGTCTCGTCCTTCTCGAGCGTGGTCAGCGTGCGGACCATCGCGTCAAAGGACTTCCAGTCGCGTGCTGCCTTTCCGGTGCCGCCGTAGACCACCAGGTCGTCGGGGCGCTCGGCGTTCTCGGGGTCGAGGTTGTTCATCAGCATCCGCAGCGGGGCCTCGGTGGTCCACGACTTGGCGGTCAAGGTCGTGCCGCGCGGTGCGCGGACGGGACGGGCGCCTTCCATGACGAATCTCCTTGGTAGAGAGTGCAGTTCGATATATACAGCGTTCGCTTTGTCAGTCGAGCGGGCCGGTGACGGTCTCGACGGCACGCAGAACGTCTCCGCTAGCAAGGAACTGGACGGTAGCCTCGATCTCGGGAGCCATGAACCTGTCGACGCCCGGCCCTTCAGTCACCTTTCGAAGAGCGTTGATCACTGCACCGGTGGCCGCCGACGGCTGCAGCGGAGCCCGAAGCTGTATGCCGCGTGCGGCTGTCAGCAGCTCGACCGCCAGCACCCGGGTGAGGCCGTCGACGGACCGACGCAACTTGCGCCCACCCGACCAGCCCATGGACACGTGGTCCTCCTGCATCGCCGAGCTCGGGATCGAGTCGACGCTTGCCGGAGCTGCGAGCCGCTTCATCTCGGAGACGATCCCGGCGGCGGTGTACTGGGCGATCATGTATCCCGAGTCGACACCGGGGTCGTCGGCCAGGAAGGCGTTCAGGCCATTGCTGCGCGCAACGTCCAGGAAACGGTCGGTCCGACGTTCGGACATGCTCGCGACGTCAGCCGCCACGATCGCCAGGAAGTCCAGGACGTAGGCCACCGGAGCACCGTGGAAGTTTCCGTTGGACTCCACCCGGCCATCGAGGGTGATCACCGGGTTGTCCACGGCAGCGGCGAGCTCGCGGCCGGCGACCCGGGCGGCATGCTCGACCGTGTCGCGTGCCGCCCCGCCCACCTGCGGCGCGCACCGCAAGGAGTAGGCGTCCTGCACCCGGGTGCAACCCTGGTTGTCGTGGCTGGCCCGGATCGGGCTTCCGGCAAGGATCCGGCGCAAGTTGCCGGCCGATGCGGCCTGGCCGGGGTGGGGACGCAGTGCCTGCAGGTCGGCAGCGAAGACGTTGTCGGTGCCGAGCAGCCCCTCGACGCTCATCGCTGCGGTGAGGTCGGCGACCGTGAGCAGGTTACGCAGGTCCGTGATGGCCAGAACGAGCATCCCCAGCATGCCGTCCGTGCCGTTGATCAGGGCCAGACCCTCCTTCTCGCGCAACGCGACCGGGGTGATTCGCGCTGACCTCAGCGCGTCGGCAGCTGCGGTCAGCTCGCCCGACGCGTCGCGGACCGGCCCCTCGCCCATAAGGGCAAGCGCACAGTGCGCCAGTGGCGCAAGGTCACCCGAGCAGCCCAGGCTGCCGTACTCGTGGACCACGGGCGTGATCCCGGCGTTCAACATTGCCGCGTATGCCGTGATCGTCTCCTCGCGTACGCCGGTACGTCCGGTAGCCAGGGTCGAGAGACGCAAGAGCATGAGGGCACGGATGACCTCACGCTCGACCTCGGGACCGGATCCGGCAGCGTGACTGCGGATCAGACTGCGTTGCAGCTGCGCACGCATGTCCGGTGCGATGTGTTTTGTGGCCAGCGCACCGAAGCCGGTCGAGACCCCATAGTGCGGCTCGAAGTCGTCGGCCAGACCTTTGATGATGGCGCGACTTTTGCGGACCTCGGCCAGCGCGTCGGGCGTGATCTCGATGCGAGCGCCGCGACGGGCAACAGCCACCACGTCCTCGAATGACAGCGGGCCGATACCGACATCGATCGTGGCGACGTCGGTGGCCGGCTGGGCTGGGCGGAGGTGGGCTGATGTCATGAGTTCATTGGAACCCACCGGCGACCTGTCAACCATCCCGGACCAGAGGTTTGTGTCTCGAATCTGAGACAACTCGGGCGTGGCCAACATCGTGACCCGGCATTCGGACACAGCCGCCGAGTTGATCCGGGCAGGGGCCACCCTCAGGTGAGTCCCTGCCCTACTCGCCGTCGTGTGCCGCGCGCAGAGCGGTGATATCGATCTTGCTCATCCCCAGCATCGCCTGCATGACCCTGCTCGACTTGTCGGGGTCGGGGTCACCGAGGAGCTCATTCAGGATGGGCGGGACGATCTGCCACGAGAGACCGTATTTGTCCTTGAGCCAACCGCACTGCCCCGGTTCTCCGCCGCCCCTGGTGAGCTCCTCCCACAAGTGGTCGATCTCATCCTGTGTCACGGCTGAGACGAAGAGCGAGATGGCCTCGGTGAAGGAGAACTCGGGGCCGCCGTTGAGCGCCTGGAACTCTAGACCATCAAGCGTAAACGTCACCGACATGGCGGTTCCGGCCGGACCCGGCCCTCCGTCGCCGTAGCGCGTGACGCCCATGACCCAGGAGTTCCTGAATATCGATACGTAGAAGTTGGCAGCCTCTTCTGCTTGATCGTCAAACCACAGAAAAGGGGTGATCTTCTGCATCACGGACTCCTTGTCCACAGACTCCGGTCAACTGGGCGTGATTGGGATCTACTTGGCCTGTCGCGGAAAGGTACACCGTAGGGATGGGATCGGCCAGACCCCCAGCGGCTCGTCCCTGCCTAGCAGGCGTCTCTAATCTGAGACACCAGCCTGACACAATTGCCTCATGGCCAACGCCCCCGCCGCGAGCCAGGCTCTGGCCGTGCTGCGACTGCTGGCACGGCATACCGAACCTGTCCCTGCCTCCGCCATCGCCCGTGACCTCGATCTGCCCCGGTCCAGCGTTTATCACCTGCTCACCGTGCTGTGCGACCAAGGCTTCGTCGTGCATCTGGGCGACGAACGGCGTTACGGCCTCGGGGTCGCGGCCTTCGAGCTCGGTTCTGCCTACACCCGCCAGGCGCCGCTGCAGCGCCTGGCCCGTCAGCTGTTGCTTCGCCTGGTGGACTCCACCAGACACAACGCCCACCTTGCGGTGCTGCATGGTCGCGACGTCCTCTACGTCATCGAGGAGCGGGCGCCCGGCCGGCCGCCACTGATCACCGACGTGGGGGTGCGCCTTCCCTCGCAGCTGACCGCGAGCGGATTGGCGATGCTGGCCTGCCTTCCGCCACAACAGGTTCGTGTCCTCTTTCCTTCGCGAGACGCCTTCGTCCAACGACACGGGGTGGGCCCGACGACGCTCTCAGGCCTACGAGCCGTGCTGTCCCGGGTTCGCCGGGACGGATTCGCGTTGGAGGTCGGGACGGTAACGCCGGATTTCGCCTCCGTCGCTGCACCAGTGCTCGACCACAGCGGGCATCCGGTGGCCGGAATTGCGGTGACCTATCCCGCCGCAGAGGTTGCGGAGGACCAACGTCAGGCAATCGTCGAGCAGGTCATCCGAGCCGCGACGGACCTGACCCGTCGGGTGCGGGGACGCGCATGACATATCGTCAGGGCATGAAAGCCATCACAATCCCGACGCCCGGAGAGGCCGACGCGCTCGTCCTCGATGAGGTGCCCACCCCCGAGGTAGCGGCCGACGAGGTGCTGGTGCGTGTGGCAGCATCCGGTGTCAATCGCGCTGATCTCATGCAACGCCAAGGGTTCTACCCCCCGCCGCCCGGTGCCTCGGCATACCCCGGCCTTGAGGTGAGCGGCACGATCAGCGTCCTCGGAGACAGAGTGTCCGGCTGGGCGGTCGGCGATCAGGTGTGCGCGCTGCTGTCCGGCGGCGGGTATGCCGAGCAGGTCGCCGTTCCAGCAACACAACTACTGCCCGTGCCGGCCGGGGTCTCGCTGGTCGACGCCGCCGCGTTACCCGAGGTCGTCAACACGGTGTGGTCCAACGTGTTCATGACCGCCAACCTGCAGCCGGGTCAGACGATCCTGATCCACGGAGGGTCCAGCGGGATCGGAACTATGGCGATCCAGCTTGCGCGCGCCGTCGGCGCCCGCATTGCGGTGACTGCCGGAACGGGCGACAAGCTCCAGGCT
>Ga0209585_10000888_pt1 | contig 11719 bp, 11 predicted proteins | sample NGEPerone_FD_185491 | JGI IMG/M metagenome (GOLD analysis project Ga0209585, IMG submission 185491) | Arctic peat soil microbial communities from the Barrow Environmental Observatory site, Barrow, Alaska, USA - NGEE Permafrost154B-one... | ecosystem: Environmental > Terrestrial > Soil >... | reverse complement strand
CAAGATGACTTGCTATCTCGCCTTCAAGGGCACTCTCCAGAAATTGCTTGAGTAACGGGGCAAATACTCCATCTTTCCCTGTTAAACTCTGACCACTCATCAGCTGCTGAAGAGCTTTGTCTCGCATCATTTTAAATTCTTCTGATTCCATAATCTGTTGTCTAAAGTTTATCTATAACAATTTATACCTTAGACAGAGTTCATTTTACAGTCTCTCAATGTTCAAAGCATCGGCTACGGAGTTCAGAATGGTAACTTCATTGTTCGGAACATTGGGTTCATGGTTCAGAACAGCAATTTGAATGTTCTCAAGGAGAAAGCTCCAGTATAAATCTTCAGATTCAACGAAGCATGATCCCGGTCGCCATTCTTCCGGTTTTCTGCCCGTCGCGACGGGCAGAAAAAAACCGATCCGGATCTGAAAAGGTGCAGATTCGCGCGACTTCAATCTGTTCCGCTGGAACTCCCGCTTTTATCAGCTGTTGATAGTTGGCACTCCAAAGATCAAGTAATTTTTTGTCAGCTTTTTCCGGATTTGAAGCAAGATAAAATTCCGGGGCAAACTGTTTCCAAACCTCCTCCCCGACTTCGTAAACCTTTGGACTGATTGAAGGTCCAATTCCGGCGACAAGATCGGAAGGATCTGTTCCAAATTCCGTTATCATTTTATGAATTGTCACGAATACAATGTTCTGTACCGTTCCACGCCACCCGGCATGAATAGCCGCAACCACTTTTCTTTTTGAATCGAAAAGCAGAATTGGTACACAATCGGCCGTTTTTACAGCAATACAAACACCTTGAAGATTCGTAATAACGGCGTCAATTTCATTTAGAAAATACTTTTGCTCTTCTGTTACCAGTTCAAAAAAACCGCCCGTGACGGTCTTAACATTTGCGGTGTGCGTCTGTTTCGGGAACACCAGCTGATCCGGAGAAACATGGAGAGCTGCACAAAGTCTGACCCTGTTTCCAAGCACATTTTCGGGAAGATCGCCCGAATTAAACCCCAGATTTAAAGAACTATAATCATTTGTACTACACCCACCAACACGTGTGGTTGAGAAGTGGAACACCTCCGGAATCTGACCCAAATTGGCAAATTGTAAAACAGGTAACTTATTTTTAACGACAGATATCATAGTTCTATTAGCTACATTTACGTTAAATTCGCTGCCAATTTACAAAAGTTCCGGTTGGGACGATCAAAGGATCAAATATGAAAATTGAAATTCTTCAGCTTACTGATGGTGCAAAAAAGGCCAAAGGACTTACGGTAGTGATCGATGTCTTCAGGGCATTTTCGACAGCTTGTTATGTTTTCGCTGCAGGTGCTGCCAAAATCATCCCTGTCGAACATGTGGAAGAGGCATTTGAACTGAAGAAAATTCTGAAAAATGTTGTGATGCTGGGCGAGCGGAACGAGCGAAAGGTCCCGGGTTTCGATTTTGGAAACTCACCGACTCATATTATGAATCAGGATTTCAGCGGGAAAACAATTATCATGACGACAAGTTCCGGAACGCGTGGAATTGCAAATGCAACGCTTGCGGATGAAATCATTACTGGAAGTTTTGTCAATGCAGAAGCAATCATCAGTTACATCCGACAGAAAAATCCGGCAGAATTAAGCCTGGTTTGTATGGGCTACGAAGGTCGCTATCCGACACAAGAGGATACTTTTCTGGCCGAATATGTACGTGACCGGTTAATGAATAAAGAGACGGATTTCGAAAAGATGAAGAAAATTCTCTGCACAGGCGACGGCGCCCGGCTTCTTGATCCTGCCAATGACGAATGGTCACCAGCATCCGATTTTGAACTTTGTCTCGATCCCGATCGTTTTGATTTCGTTTTGAAAATTGAAAAAGGGGTGGATTTTAACTGGCTGAAAATGATAAAAATATAAACCCTTCGAGCGGTCTTTTTCAGACCCTCGAAGCGGTGGTTCTAAATAAAATATGGAAATGAAGCATTATAACTTTGATGAAATAATAGAACGACGCGGTACTGACTGCGTCAAATACGATCTGCTCGAAGAAATTTTCGGGAATAGCGATGCACTTCCACTTTGGGTGGCCGACACCGATTTCCGGGTGCCCGACTTCATCATGGATGCATTACACCAGCGGATGAACCATGAAATACTTGCTTATTCTTATCGTCCCGAGAGTTACTTTGAGTCAATTATCAATTGGGTGAATCGCCAGCATGACTGGAAAATCGACAAAGAGATGATTACATCAAGTCCGGGCGTCGTTTCGGCGGTGACCATGTTGATTATGGCCCTTTCTGAGCCCGGGGATAAGGTGATTGTCCAACCACCGGTTTACTTTCCTTTCTTCACAAGTATTAAGGGTTCGGGCCGGAAGATGGTGGAGAATCCGCTGATGCTAAAAGATGGTAGGTATACCTTCGATTTTGAAAATCTTCGGCAAATCATCGATCCGCAAACTAAACTTCTGATATTGTGCAGTCCACATAATCCGGGAGGAATGGTTTGGAAAATGGAGGAACTCGAAGAGCTAAGCAGGATTTGTACTGAAAATGGGATTGTAATCGTCTCGGACGAGATTCATGCAGATCTCGTTTTTAGCGGGAACAAACACATCCCGATTCCGATGGTATCAGAGGAAATCGCAATGAATAGTGCCGTATTGATGGCGGCCAGCAAAACCTTCAATGTTGCCGGACTATCGACAGCCTTTGTAATTATCCCCAATAAAAAAATCAGGCTAAAGTACGAAAAGGTACTGCATACGGTTCATATCGACAGTGGCAATATTTTTGGAAATATCGCGACAGAAGCCGCGCTTCACCACGGTTATGACTGGCTTTCGCAACTAATGATTTACCTTGAAGAAAATTATCATTATTTAGAGACTTTTCTTACCGCCAGAATGCCACAGGTGAAGATTATGAAACCTGAAGCCACATTTTTGGTCTGGCTCGATTTTTCGGCTTATCATCTTACTGAAATACAATTAGGCAAAATACTGATTGATGGCGGAGTAGCGTTAAACAACGGGAGCAGATTCGGAACAGGTGGTGACGGTTATTTCAGGTTAAATTTTGGCTGCCCAAGAGCCGTACTTGAAGAAGGGCTGAACAAAATTGAGAAGGCCATGAACCAACATGCGTAACTTCAATACATTTGGTTAAACAAAAGAAGCTTCCTTCCGTTAATTGGGGATGAAGCTTCTTTTGACCATCTTCCTGATACATGCATCCTGTTCGTTGTTTGGACAACTAAAAGGCGAGACGAAAGCCGTCTTGCCGGATTCCAGCAGCACAGCTATTGAAAAGTTAGCCCGACAAAACTATGATTTGTCAGAAATTCAAATAACAGCTTATCGCACACAAGGTCTGCTCAAATCTACAGCCGGATCAATTTCGGTTATTACAGCCGATCGGCTCGAAAATTCGGCAATAAACATTACTTCTTCATTATCAACGGTTCCGGGTATTGTGATGCAGGAAGGAACTTTAGGGACTGTCAAACTTACATTGAGAGGAATCGGTTCACGATACCCGTACGGGACTAAAAAAATCAAACTTTTCTTTGGAGATATCCCCATGTACAGCGCTGAAGGGGAAACTACTTTTGACGATATAAACCCGGAATACCTTAGCAGGATTGAAGTTTTGCGAGGTCCCGCATCGAGTATTCATGGCGCATCGTTGGGCGGAACAATCATTCTTTATCCGCGGAGAGCGGAATTTAACCTTGAAGAGATTAATCTGAATAGTTCGATCGGAAGCTACGGATATTTCAAAAACGGTGTCAGCTATTCGCTTGGAACAAATAAAAATGATTTGCTGATATCGCTATCCGGCATTCAATCTGATGGATATCGCGAAAATAATAAATACAATCGAAACTCCTTTTTTATCAATCAGAATAGGACCTTCAGCAAAAACCTTTCAGGCAATCTGATACTTTCCGGATCAAAGATCAGGGCACAGATACCTAGCTCGATTGATTCTGCCACTTTTGTAAATCATCCTCAAAAAGCGGCAGCCAACTGGCTAAATACAAAAGGATACGAACATCCTGACAGGATTTTCGCAGGTTATAGTCTGCGCTACCATGCGCCAAAGGAGTGGGAATTTTCATCTTCCGTTTTTCTGAATTCAAGAAAAACAGAGGAGAACCGCCCATTTAACTATTTAGACGAATCGGGATTCGCTTATGGCGGGCGCATTTTAAGCCAGCACACGAAAAAACAAGGAAGTACAACCATTCATTTCCTCGCTGGAACTAATCTTTTTTTTGAAAATGTAAGAAGTTCTCTATCTGAAAACATTGGCGGAAACGGAATAAAAGGGACACTTCAACAAAAAGGTAAAGAATCTATTTATCAGACAGATTTGTTTACCCAACTGGAAGCCAAAATAAAGCGAATAACAATTACAGGAGGTGCTAATTTCAATTTTTCAGGCTTTCAATACATCGATCAGTTTACCTCCGATACGTTGAACCAATCGGGAAATTACAACTTTGCTCCCATCCTTGCACCACGTCTTTCTATATCATGGAATCCCTTTGATGAGATCTATTTATATACATCGGTAAATAAAGGCTTCTCAATCCCATCACTTTCAGAAACTTTAAGTCCGCTTGGATTGATCAACAGGGATATTAAACCCGAAAAAGCGTGGAGTTTCGAAGGGGGATTCAGGGCCAGTTTGCTGAATCATGCCACCTTTATAGACCTGGCATTTTACTATATGCGGGTGACCGACCTGATTGTTCCAAAAAGAGTGGCAGAGGATGTCTATGTTGGAATGAATGCCGGCTCTTCCCTTCACCGAGGAATAGAAATGGCAGTACAACAATGGATTATTGGTCATAAAACGAGTGATAGAGACAGATCTTTTGCATTAATTGCGAACCTGAACTTCGCGACTAACCGATTTAATTTTCAAAATTTCACGGAAAACAACATCGATTATTCGGGTAATAAATTGCCCGGAATGCCCGATCAAAATTTTTCCGGCAGTCTTGATTTAAAGACACCTACCGGTTTCTACACGCAATTTGAGCTAAACACTTCGGGTAAGATTCCGTTGAATGACCTCAATAGCCAATATTCGAATGGATGGCTTATTATGAACCTGAAGGTCGGGTACATCCTTGATATATTTAAGAAACTTAGAATTGATGCAACTATGAAGGTCAATAATTTAACCGATGAAAAATATGCATCAATGGTTGTTGTCAATGCTATGGGTACTACCACACGACCACCACGTTATTTTTACCCTGGTTTACCCCGATGGTTCACCTGTACTATCAACCTGTCTTATAAGAATTTCAAAAAACAACTATGAAGTACTTTTGGTCTCCAATGAGTTTATTTTTATAGCAGTTGAATCGCAAATGGAAGTGACCGGGTGACTTGTTCTAATTCTGGACAAGTCACCCGGTCACTAATGCACTACTAAGGCTTTTACTTTTTGAGTGCCCATTCAGATCCTTCTTTGGTATCCTTTATTTCGAATCCCAATTGAGAAAGGCTATTTCGGATTTTATCAGAGGTGGCCCAATCTTTATTCTGCTTGGCTTCGATGCGCAGATTTATCAATAGATCAACCACATCACCCAAAACTTCATGGTCTGCAGATTCTCCGGACAATGCATCGGATTTGAATCCAAGGATATCAAAAACGAAATCGCTGTAGAGTTTTTTCAATATTTCGAGATCAAAACTATTTACAGAAGCGTTACCGTCATTAATTGAATTGATCATTTTAACGCCGTCGAACAGGTGTGCAATCAGAATTGGCGTATTCATATCATCATTCATTGCAGCATCGCATTTCTCTTTCAGTCCAACCACATCAATCGAAGACAATTCCGCTGGTTTAAGCTTATCAAGAAGTGATGTTGCAGTGATTAATCTTTCCAACCCCTTTTCGGCGGCTTGTAAAGCTTCGTTAGAGAAATCAAGCGGACTCCGGTAATGCGCCTGTAGAATAAAAAACCGGATGCAAATGGGTGAATAAGCTTTCTCAAGTAATGGATGAGTTCCGGAAAAGAGTTCATCAAGCGTGATAAAATTTCCAAGCGACTTACCCATCTTCTGACCATTGATCGTTATCAGGTTATTGTGCATCCAGTAGGTAACCGGCTCGTGTCCAAAACACGCCACACCTTGGGCGATCTCTGCCTCGTGATGCGGGAAAAGCAAGTCAAGCCCTCCTCCATGAATATCAAATGGTTCTCCGAGGTATTTTGTACTCATTGCCGTACATTCGGTGTGCCAGCCGGGAAAACCTTCACTCCAGGGAGAAGGCCAATGCATAATGTGTTCAGGTGCCGCTTTTTTCCAGACTGCAAAATCCAGTCCCGATTTTTTCTCACTCTGGGCATCAAGATCCCGGGTATTGGTATAAAGATCTTCAATTTTTCGTCCCGATAGTTTTCCGTAAGGATGAACTGCCGCATATTTCTCAACATCAAAATAGACCGATCCATTTATTTCGTAAGCAAACCCCGACTCAATCATTTTCTGAACTGTCGCTATCTGCTCAATGATATGTCCTGAGGCGGTCGGCTCAATACTTGGCGGCAACACATTCAACTGCAGCATATTCCGACGGTAACTGTTCGTATAAAGCTGAACAATTTCCATGGGTTCGAGTTCCTCGACTTTTGCTTTGCGGGCGATTTTATCTTCACCTTCATCGGCATCATTCACAAGATGACCAACATCGGTAATATTTCGGACATACCGTACTTTATATCCAAGGTGTTTCAGGTAACGGAACAATACATCAAATGTGATTGCAGGCCGCGAATGACCAAGATGAGCTTCGCCATAAACTGTCGGACCACAGACATACAGTCCGACATGACCTGGGTTGATAGGTTTAAATATTTCCTTTTTCCTGCTTAAGGTATTGTAAATAATAAAATCGCTCATCCTTTTTTGTGTTTTCAAACTGAATGACAAAAATAAAAAAAATACGGGTCTTTATTTGATGGGGAGTTTGGAATAGCTGATATGATGTACCTGGCTGCTGGCTACCGGCGACTTGCTGCTGATATTCCACTGCCTTATTTTGCTGTCTTTAAAAATATTCTCAAATACTCTTCATTATAAAAAAATCAATGCAAGACGCGACTATGCATCTCATATCTGAATATCAATTAGGTTAATGCGAAAGTAGCCAGATGCAAACTGCTAAATGCCAGTAGCCATTTGCCAGTTTCCATAACCTTTTCTTATCTTTGGCATCAAAGAACAGTTTATTATGAAGAATATTTTAAAAGCAAGTATTTTACTGGCTACTGTATTATTAGTTGCTTGCGGTAATGCTCAGGATAAGAGCGACAAACGCCCTATTGTTTTGATAAAAACGCAATTCGGCGAGATGAAAGTGGCGCTCTATAACGAAACCCCGAAACACCGCGATAATTTCCTAAAACTGGCAAAAGCAGGCTATTACGACGGAGTCCTGTTTCACCGGGTTATCAAAGACTTTATGATACAGGGTGGCGATCCCGAAACGCGCAATGCCAAACCAGGTCAACAACTTGGAAATGGCGGTCCGGGATACGAGGTTGACAGTGAATTTAATCCAAAACTACTTCACAAAAAGGGAGCATTAGCTGCAGCACGTGAAGGTGATCAGGTTAATCCCCAGAAAAAATCATCCGGCTCTCAATTCTACATCGTTCAGGGTGTAGTATTTCCGGCTAATAACATTCCAGCCCTCGAAGCCAAAGGGACCGAGAAACTGGCCCAAAGCCATATGCGTCAGCTCGTTCGAGAGAATGAAGATTCGTTGAAATTCTACCAGCAATCAGGCAATCAGGTTGCAATGGCACTCTTAGGAGAACGGCTGCAAAACGAGGCAATGGCGAAAGCAAAGCAAACCCCTTTTAAATTGACAGAAGAGCAAAAGCAGGTTTATACAACGGTAGGCGGAACCCCGCATCTTGATGGAAATTATACTGTTTTTGGAGAAGTAATTGAAGGATTGTCTGTTCTGGATTCTATTGCTGCTCAGCCAACCGGGCCTAACGATCGACCTTTAAAGGATATCAAAATGGAGATAAAGGTTTTAAACCCTTAAAGTGGTTGCAAACCCTTCAAGCGGTCATTAAGAAACCATTATGTAACAAACAATCATCTCTTCTTCAAAAAGAGTTCTGCAATCTCAATATCTTCGGGAAAAGTAATCTTGATATTTTCACGATTTCCCAACACCAATTGTACTGCCGTCCCGGAATGTTCAATAACCGATGCATCATCTGTAAATTCAGGAATATAAGCCTGATTGTAACTTCCCTGAATAATTGAAGCTTTAAAAACCTGGGGTGTCTGCACCAAATAAAACCGCGAACGATCAACCGGAACTGACTCATCCAGTGTTCCTTCCCGTAATGAATCATTGGCTGGCAGAACCGGGATGGCTGTGCCATTCTGATCAGCGCATTTGAAGCATCGTGCCATCGTTTCGTGGCTGACAAACGGCCGAACGCCGTCATGTATGGCAATCAGATCGCATTTTGATACCAGTGACAGCCCGTTTTTAACAGACTGAAATCGTGTATCTCCACCGGCTATCACCTGGTGTGGAATTGAAAACCTATATTGATCGCACAACTTGGCCCAACTTATGATTTCAGCTTTCGGAAGAACCAGAACCAGAAGAAGATATGGATCAAAACCGTAGAAATTGCGGATGGTATGCATCAAAACCGGAATTCCCCCGATCAGCAGAAATTGTTTCGGAAGCTCGGTTCCCATGCGGGAACCGTTTCCACCGGCAACTATAATGCAACAATTTGTCATTAGCGCTTCCTAATTTTCTTACAAAAATAAGGAAGCAATCCGAAAAACAGTTTTAAATTTAATTTGATTAATTTTAATCAGGCAATTACTTCTTTTTAAATGATTTCAGTATTTTTGATTTATGAAACACCCATAAATCTCAAAGACCAATAAAATCAAGTGGGTGTTCCATCAGGCAATTAAAAAACAAATTATCTACTGATGAAACAGATACTCGATTTCCTTAAAGACCTTGAAGCAAATAACTCGCGCGAATGGTTCGACCTGAACAGAGACAGGTATGATTCGACACGCAAACAATTTCTTGTGGTTGCAGAACAGCTCATTCATGAAATCAGACTGTTTGATGATGAAATTCCGGTATTGAATCCAAAAGATTGCGTTTTTCGGATTTTTCGTGATGTCCGTTTTTCGAAAGATAAACTGCCGTTTAAGTCTAATTACGGCTGTTTCATCGCTCGCGGAGGAAAGAAATCGGGGTTTGCAGGTTATTACCTGCATATTCAACCGGGCGAATGTTTCGTGTCAGGAGGAATTTACATGCCTCTTCCTGAATACCTTCAGGCAATACGTCAGGAGATATACTATCATCCCAAAAATTACATTGATTTAATTGAAGATAAATCATTTAAATCAATATATACCTTAGAATACTTCAATAAACTTAAAACAGCACCCAAAGGATATCCCAAGGATTGGGAGTACCTGGATCTTATCAAGAACCGCAATTATGCTTTTGGACACCGGGTAGAGGAAAATGAGTTGATAGCTCCCGATTTTATAAAAAATGCAATTGAACTGTTTAAGATAATTTACCCGTTGAACAGGTATTTAAACAAGGCTGTAGATGAAAATATAGGTATCTGAAAAAAATCTTAAAATATCCCGTCTCTGCCAACGGAACGCTCTCTATAATTTCAAATTCATACATTTGAATTCCTTACGGGTTGCCAATCAAATTTCTTCCCGACCAAATGTCAAGGATAATTTCTTTCGTAAGCATATACAAATTCATAACCAGTTAAAATACTACCATCAATGGGCTTATTAAAGTTTGTCCATTGATCCAGTATCGTTAAAATATAATTATATTGAATTTAAGACTTGTATAACAAGAGATAGCTGATAAATGGCACAATTCGGTCTATCTTCTGAGATCCTTGACCTCAAAGAAATAATCATCCAATCCGGAAGGTATTTGGCTCGCAATGACTTAGAGAATACGGTTTTAATTTCCATTTCAGTGTAAAAAAGGTTTTATAAAATGATCCAACCGTTAAAAAAAGCTCCTTTGTTTCAGCTGCAAACACAGATGGTTCTTAATCGATTCCACTCAATGTAAATCAAACAGAACAGCAGCTAAGAAATCCGGGATTTATAAAGGTTACTGGATGGTAGATTTTCATCTTCAATTAATAAACACACATACCTATAAAGCATTAATATACATGATGTTCATAAAGTAAGAATAAGTATAATACAGTGGCTTAAAATCGGCCATTTTCTTGGAAACAGGTCCAGTTATTTGTATATTTACTTTTCTCAAATAAGTCAATCCGGAAAATAAATTTGAGAATAGGCGTGCCTCCTGCCGTAAAGGTTCTTTTTGTGGTAATTTATTTGACATTTACTGATCGTCTGTAAAAATAAAATCGCCCTTTTTTTATTGATTTACGGATCCATAATTCATTTTTGCATAAATAAAAATTCCTTGATACATTATGCGTAAACTATTTTTACTTTGAAAATTAATTCAATTATAATTTTAAATATCTATATTTATGCGCATTACAACCATATTTCATTGCTAAAAAATCATCAGTGAATTATTTTTCATTTTTGTAAATATTTATTTTACGTTTTTGTCGTAATAGTAAAATATCTTATCTATCTTTGTATTAGAAAAGATTTTTTGATGATCGGGTTTCTAACAGATCAAAAATCAATTGCCATGAAAACGCTTCTTGTATTAATTTTCGCAGCTATTTTAACCTTGTTGTTCGCCATGCCAAAAGTGAGTAGCCAAACTATTGCGATCGGACACATGACCGCGGAAGTAATAGAATCGGTGAGTGCTGCATCAAATGCGATTACAAGTTTCGAACTTGCTACAATTGCCGATAGCGATGCACGGCAATTAGAACAATCCTACCTTACTTCAGAAAACGTAAACCTCGGCGCGATAACCTTACATTCCGGAAAAAACATCAGCTGCAATGTTGTTGTTAAGACAGCTTCACTTGTTGATTCTGCAGGCAATGGTTTTACATTGAAACCATCCGTCAATAACAATTCATATGCTTCAGCCGCAAAAGCGGATGGCTCTCAAACCATTCAGCTTGCCGGTAAAGCAAACAGAACGAATAGCCAGGCTTCCGGACTTTACCAGGGTTCCTACACCGTCGTTTTTGCATACAATTGAAAATATATCAAAGCAGTAATTTATATACCTGACAATTCATAAAATCAGCCACCCGAATAATGTAAAATAAAAGATGAGAAGGTGGGAAGGTAAGAAGATGAGTTTCTAAAAATGTGCAATGGGATGAGTAACCATGTTATGCCTTTTTTATTTTCCTTTATGCCTCCCACTCTTCCCTCACCCTACTTTTATTTCAATGCCAATGCAAAACCGGGATATTCTTTGCTATTCAAGCACATCCAATATTCACAACTATTACATAGTTATTTTAAACACCTGATCAATTGAATACAATGCCTCGTCTGCACTTTAAAAAACAGGTACAGGTAGATCTCCTTTCCGGAATTATCGGGAATAACTATTTTTGCCTGTTCATCTTTCCGGATAAATCCGGTCTCTATTGGTACGATTAGCGGATGAACATTGTAAAAAACTGCCATCAGGTGATCATCGTTGCGTACCAGATCACTTATCTGATTTTTCCAGCTGA
>Ga0209585_10000887_pt1 | contig 11726 bp, 12 predicted proteins | sample NGEPerone_FD_185491 | JGI IMG/M metagenome (GOLD analysis project Ga0209585, IMG submission 185491) | Arctic peat soil microbial communities from the Barrow Environmental Observatory site, Barrow, Alaska, USA - NGEE Permafrost154B-one... | ecosystem: Environmental > Terrestrial > Soil >... | reverse complement strand
TTTCAGTTATTTTTGGAGATGCCGAAGATGCAGATGAAACAAGAATTAAAAATAAAATCAGAGCTACTGATACTAAGGCCACTGAATGTAATTTCTTATTAAGTTTCATATATCTAACTCCATAACATCCTTTTATTTATCATATAAAAAATGTTAATGTACTTAACTTGTTCACATTGAAAAACATTGTCTTTTTAGTTTAAAATCTAATAAAAACAGATAAAAAAATAGTAAAATTTTCAACTCAGTTAGTAAATTTGTTAAATCATTAACTACAAATCTATAGGAAGCGCCCGATCCTGTGGAGCATGAATAGTTAATAAGTAGAAGGGTTCTGTTGCAAAAAATCTGGCTATTTTACAAAACCAGTGAAAAACATCACAAATTGGATATTTATATGCCATAAACAGGTCAATAATGATACAAGAAGTAATAGTTATAGCCTAAAAAGGCAGTTAAATTATTTTTGCAACGGAATCGCTTAAGCTTTCTCGGTAACTGCTTTGATATATATTATTTACTTGCCTTAAAAATTAGCTAAAAAGCAAAGAAATGGCTAGATTTATCAACAAACGTAGCCATTGGGAAGTTTATACTGAATTAAGAATGTAAAACGTTTTGTGTTTTTGGATTATTTTTGCATTTCTATATATGCAGACTTAAAATTATACAAATTGCCACCAATGTTTTGTCCAAGGTCGATATTGTTTACACTCCCTGTAGCTGTGGCTGTTCTATAATTAGAATTGTCAGTGCTTTTAAATCTGTAATCACCGTTAGTTGAAGTATAGGTGGAACTACCCTTCTGAACTTCGCCTGTTCCAACCCACTCAGCTGTGACGTTCAAGGTCTCTATTTCAGGTGTATACCAATTATACCAATTATAAACGGGAATTGGTACCTCAGTCAGGCTTGCAGAATTGAGTTTGTTATTGATAGTAAAAACATCATCGGTTGTAGACGTGTAACCGGACTTACTATCCACTGTATATCCTGTTGTGGTATCCCATGTATCAGTACTGAAATAAATATCAGTTCCATCATTAGACTTAGATACAGATAAATATGAATTGGTAATTAGATTACCATCTGTTTTAGTCCAACTAGACCATGCGGAACCACCGTTAGATCGCTGCATTGTTTTTGACTCGAGAGCCTGTACATTTGTAGCTAATGAAAGCAAAACGATAAGAGCAAACGCTACTGAAATAACTTTTTTCATTTTATCATTTCCTATACACTTTTACTTTTTGTAGATTGTATGATGACATATGGAAGTGATTGTATACATTTACACATATACAACTGTATAATATATTTAACATTACGATATTTAACAACTTTGCTAAATTTTTAAAAAACAAAAAGTAGGAAAAAGTCTGAAAAATAAGTAATTAATGAATTTAACTGTTGATATGTTCATTCAAGTAATCATTAGGTTCCACTTTTTATCTATTGATTAAATATTTCTGCTGAACACGCGGTTATCGATAGTAAAAATACCGTTGTCGAAATATCAACTAGACTGATGACGTTTTCTTGAGATCATTACATAGTCTATGTAACAACTATTAACTAAAACACATAGTGGGCTTTAGTTGATAGCGATTTTTTTGGTTGAGTAAACAAAAATAGGAAAATAGTCAAATTTGGTTCATGTTGAGCATAATATAATTGTGCAAAAAAGAAATTCTCCACTAGACAAAAGTGTTACTTTTATTGACATATTAACATAATATCTGTGTATTAGATATAAAGGGTAAAATTCGAGAAATATTTCTGCAAAAAGTGCTGTTTGTTTTCCACTGTACTTCCATCTACCGTCACATCTTCCATCTGACATTCAGGTCCCGTCTAAACTTCCATCCATCATCCCACTCCTATCTCATAGAAAAGTATATTCTCATTTTCTGGTCCGTGACTTGACTTCTTAGGGTTTATTGGTATTTTCATATCTATATCACTCTTCTAAACGTCTTTAAAGGATTTAGAATCAAAGTTCTGGAGCAATTTGCCAGCTGAGAGTTTTGGAGGAGAAGTTTATCACGGATTGGATAGTATTAAAAAAACGATGCAGCTACAAAATAATAAGACGTTGCTATTTATTCTGGATAATAAGTAAAATCCACCAATAAATACTTTAAAATCTAAAAAATAGCTGTATTTAATGTGTAAACGTTGCTGTCTTGATAGGTTCTTGAAATTGATAGATGATAGCTGTATAATCTATCATTTTTGGCTCTTCGCTACTTCATGTGGGTAGTTTGAAATCTAACTTTCCAATTTTTAGATAGATCGTATTAATAAAATATTGAGTGTTTCGATACCCTCTAGCATTTCTTTTTATTAACTGTGCAATACTGTTAATACATTCCAAAATGCCGTTAGTAATTCTGGACTCAAAGTAATTTAAAATTCCATCCCAATGGCTTTTTATTGTCTTAGCAACTTCAATTACTGCTTCTAACCTGCTATGAGTTGCCCAGAAATACCATTTTTTAAGGTATTGTTCAGCTTCCTCTCGGTTTTTGCATTCCCAGAACTTTTTAAGGCTTTCTTTTATATTATATGCTCTTAGAGTCTTGAGTTTCTGATTTTGAAATTCTAAAAGCCTTTTCCTTTTTTCTTCAGTTAGATTTTCCTCGTTTGTAAGCCACAGGAATTTGGTTTTTTTGAGCTTCTTAGTTTTTTTTTTCTTGTATCCTTACTTCATTGACTCCTTCATTCATCGCTTTCATCACATGAAACTTGTCGAATGTAATTTCTGCGTTAGGAAGCTCTTTTGAAATTCCACTGATATATGAGGGAGACATGTCGCAACATGCCGATTTAATATTGCTAGGGTTTCCATTATGATTTTGGAAATCTTCGCTAAAACTGGTAATAGTAGAAGAGTCTTTTCCCTCACAAGCAAATATTACTTTAGAATCTTTTATATCAGCAACTAGAGTTATGTATTCGTGTCCTTTCTTGCGTGAAGTTTCATCTAAACCAATCTCAACTACATCAGAAAAGTCTTCATTGGATCTTGCTTCGTCAACGTAATGGTGTATAACTCTCCAAAGCCTCGTGTCATGCTCTCCAAGCAAGTTCCCAACTTGTAATACTGGCATTCTTTTTGCCAGTTCTAGGATCATGGCTTTCATTTGAAGAGTAAAACCACTTTGTTCACGGGCCCATGGAACTTCTATTTGGAGAATTCCACAATTGCTACATTTTACTCGCGGAACTCTACAATGCAAATAAGTGTTGTAATTAAAGTAGTCGATATGCCGCAACACTTTTTCTTTAGTATCATAAGCTGAGCAATTAGGTTTACCACATTTAGGACAAGGAAATTTAGAACCACGTCTAAAACCAAGCCAAATATCAAGGTTTTTAGATATTGAGTCAAGTTTATAATCTGTTATGTACCATGGTTCTTTAACATTCAAATGTAATTCAAACGCTTTTTCGCAAATGAGTGATCAAACTCCTATAGTTATTTACGTCAAATATTGGCCACTCAATTATATTATAATTATATTATAAAAAACTACCCATATTAACTAGCGAAGAGCCTCATTTTTTTAAGCATTTAAATCTCGCATCGTTGTAGCCGTTTAAATATCCTTTATTGAAGCCTTTTGTGTAGCTTATTTTGTAGTTTCTGGTCCATTTATTATTGATTTCGGGTTCAGTCATCTTCGTTAGAACTCCTTCTTTTCTATGTTTAAGACAGTCTTCAAGACCGGCATTGTAGCCTTCTTTATATCCGTATTGAGAAACTGAAAGGGAATCTATCTTGGAGTCACGGGAGCCATGACCATTTGTTTCGCTTGCTGACGCATCTTTATCATATACATTTGCGCTTGCTGATGTAGCAGTCACAAACATTATGAAAGAGAATAACAGTAAAACACTCAGTGTCTTTGTTAATCTGGTAAATTTTTGTTTGTCCATTTGTTTACTCTCCAAACTGTTGTTCATATTTGTACATTTTAACAGCTGCTGATTCCTTGATCACTTTCCATCGATAGGATTCAGTTCCAAAATCCGTGATGATATAATCTTTACATACCAATAAGTTAAGGCTTCGGTAGATTTCTTTTCAAATTGGCAATATTTTCTATGTTTTTTTCTGAAAACTGCTCTGGTTATTTGAACATATTTTTTTGAAAATTAGCAAAGAAGAGAGCAAACAGCGTCAGTGTTGTTAGCTTGGGGTAGAGTATACCATAAAAAAGACATAAACAATAAAAAAGCACAAAAATTATCTAATTAGCTAACGTCAAGCATGATTAATACTTGCATTAGCTAGTTTAATTATCTCTAATTTTCAGTTATGTTTGCACTGCTGTTTAATATTCTGACCAGTAGCCAATCTTGTAGATTTTTACAATTTCATAGACAACAATATACCCGTTGCCCTTTAATTCTCTGTGACCTCTTCTCTCATTTTCCCAGTGACCAGGGTGGAAATGTTTCTTCTTGCCATGTTCATTGAATCTGAACTCATTATTCTTTTTGAAATGGTCTTCTTTGTGTTTTTCTTCGAACTTGTTAAAATGATCTATGCCGCAATTTTTATTATTTTCGCAAGCACCTACTGATGCAGCTGTCACTGACATTAAGAAACATACTGCCAGTAAAATACCAAGTATTCTTTTCATTTGCATTAAAACTACTCCATCGATTTATGAATTATGTTAATATTAATATTAAATACCTACAAAATCGGATTGTAGTCACATTGGACTAGATTGAGCTTATAAAGCCCAATTAACAATTTCAAATTAAGCTGACTTCTATATAAACATACTTGTAAATTTAAAATGTTTGAAAGCTTTTATTAATAAATAAGTTTTTATAAACTTTTAATAGGAGTTTTAAAGTTAGAGAGTTCTTTAAATATATATCAAGCTCTCTAAATATCTGCTTTTCTTCTCTCATTTTTAACATGTTATTTTTTTAAAACACCCTTAATGCCGTCTCAAGATCGTTTTTTTCCACTTTTTCGTGAGATTAGCGAAGACTTGTTTCATTGAATTGAAAAAATGATTATACCTCCTATGTTTAGTAATGGAGACTCTTTTGCTTATGGTCTCTGGTAACTCGCCCACAACTAGATTACGAAAATCAACTGCTTTTTTAGATGTTTTATGTGCATCTTCAACTCTGGTAGGAGCCTTTGGGGTCATACTGCATGGAAGATTTATTGATCTCGAAAAATAAACAATTGGTTTAAATTGTTGCGTTTTTGTGAATATTGATAAAAAAACCAGCGTATCCCGGTAATATCTCAGGAAAAACGCAACACGTTGTCTAATGTGTTTCCTTATTTACGAGGTATATCCGTTTCCTTGAGGATTAAGAGTCTATAAAAACGTTAGTTCTATAAGCTACATTCCAGCAATGCTTTCACTTAAAATTTAATTTAAAAAGAGAAACGAATAGACCACTTTCAAAAAAGTTTCATTTGGAACAATTTTATAATAAGCTTCGTTTTTTTTTTGAAATATGGTATTTTCTACCTATGTTTTTGAAAACTCGCATATTTCACACATTATAGGAATTAAGTATTTAGCCGCTTACCACGGGGTTATCGATAGGAAAAATAGAAAAATCCTCAAATCTAGTTACTCTATGACGATTTTAAAAAACCGTTCTATAGTCTATGGAATGAGACTAAAGTCAAACACATAGCAACTTTTAGACGATACCGATTTTAAACTATGAGTAAACCCGATCTGACCCGGAATTGGAGATCAAGTCTAACTTAAACACCGATTTAAAAGAGTCTATTATTGGGAGTAATATTTAATGATTAGTTGTTACCATATTTCCGTTTAGTGTTACTAAAGTAACGCTATGTAACCAAAAAGTACAAAACTCAATTATTCATTCAAATTAACTCCAAAACACTGAAGCGAGAAAGAGATAGGCAGATATCCAAGTTCTTTAAACAGATTATTCTAAAAATATTTCAATACTTGCAGATTCAGGTATATCAGGGATGATCTGGAAATCCCTAGTCTTTATAGTCGAAACAGGCGTTAAGGCTCGTTCAAGGCTCGATTACCGAATATAGAAAGGTGCAAACATATCACCCGTGTAAAACAAATCGCATGTGGAGCCTCTCATGAAAACACCAAAAAACGAGAAAAACAGGAAATTAAAATATTCACGTATAGATTTAATGGTTCCGTTGCAAAAATAATAGTTCTGCAATTTGAGACTATAATTTTCACCTTTATGTGTCATTTTTTTCCTGAAGGTTTTCATCGATTTTTTGAAAAAGCCAGATTTTTTGCAACGGAACCTGGTAGAGTGTGCCAGAAAAAAAGGAGAAAAAAATCACACAATAGGGATAAAGAAAAATTAGCTACTGACTAGTGTCTCGAAAATTTAATTATGGAACATAATATTCGGTAGCTTCTCATGAGCATGTAGATATTCAGTTCAGAGGTGATCCACAATTAAATTTTCATGACATAGCGTCTAATATGATTAACACTTATGCTAGCCAGTTTAATTAGATTCTACTGTTTTAGCGGATAACAATCCAGTAACCAGGTATCCAAATTTTCTGAACCGTATACCATGAGTACTTTTTCTGGTTCCTAAATCCATCATTTCTGACTTTTTTAAACTCAAGGTGACCTTTTTCAAACCGTTTCTGTTCAAAAACTCTCTTGTGTCCGTCCTTATCGCGTCCATCCCTGTTATAGCCGTCCTTATCATAGCCATCCCTGTTATAGCCGTCCTTATCGCAGCCATCCCTGTTATAGCCGTCCTTATCATAGCCATCCCTGTTATAGCCGTCCTTATCGCAGCCATCCCTGTTATAGCCGTCCTTATCATAGCCATCCCTGTTATAGCCGTCCTTATCATAGCCATCCCTGTTATAGCCGTCCTTATCATAGCCATCCCTGTTATAGCCGTCCTTATCGTGGCCATCCCTTTCGTAGCCGTCCTTATCGCGGCCGTCCTTATCGTGGCCGTTCTTGTCGTAACCGTTCTTGCCCCTCTCTTCCTTGATTTGTTTGTCCCTGTCCACAAAATTGGGACTTGCGCTAACTGCTGCAATTGTCAGTGATACTAAGAAACAAACTGCTAACAGAATAGCTATCGTTCTTTTGATTTGTATTTTCATAGTCTACACTCTCCTATTTTCACTACATTTTTCAAATATATTTGAAAATGGCTTGCAGGAAGCATTTTCTAGTAATTTTAAAAACTACTCGCCATTCCCCCGTTTTATAGTATAAGTATCTTAATTAAAGTATAATAAGTATTTTAATTTGGACTTACGCGGTTAGGCTGAGAAATAATAGCATTAAATATTCAACTGTCTAAAACGCGCGCGTTTAAACTGTGTCTCATTGTGTTTATTAATCTGCGCTCTGGTTTGCTGTAGGCCTGCATCTTCTATGAAATTAATAGAGGAGGCCAGACCTTTCCCCACTGGATCCGGAATTGCTGCAAGGGCTTCAGGGCTAATACTCTTTCCTTCTCTGAGCGCGTCAGCATCTTCATAGGCTGCTCGGAGTGCTGCTCCCTCACTACATCCTATATTCTGATAATATCTTGCCAGGGCTGCTACATGTAAATCGTAATTGTTCATTGTTTACCTCGTTTTTTTAACTGGGATAAGGATCTTTATTTGGAAGAAACAGATAAAAAAGGAAATTCAATTAATTACGAATCGCTGCCATTGCCTCGGCCTTACTTAATCCAAGTCCGTCAAAAATCCGCTTGTGCTGCGTGTATGAAGCCTCTTCTGCTGCGGTGTAGTTGGAGTTTGTCATCTGCACAGCTTCATGTGGCTTGGTCGCTGGAAGAGGTTTGTTTTTGGACTTGTTCTTACAGCTGCACCCAGACTCCTGGATTAAATCGATTGAAAATTGCAGCTGCATCTCAGATTCAGATAAGCCTAGCCCGTTGTAGATTTTTTCGCCTTTCAGATACATGCTATGGGGTGTTACTCCCTTTAACATATACTGACTTAAAATACTCCTTTGAAGGGCTACGTCCGCGCCTGTGGCATCAAATATTTTCTGTTCTTCCTCAGTCATTGCCATTTTTCAAACCCCCTTTACTTCCAACCGTTACAGTTGAGCATATCGGCTTGAATTTTGATAGGCTCAATCCCGTATTCAGCCTTAAAATTCCTATACTGCGGACAATGAAACAGGAACACGTCCAGAAATTCTGGTAAACTGTCGACTTTACAATTAAACCATTTCTTAGCGATTTTGCTCATATCAATTCGCATTTTAGAGATAAGTATTTCATTCACGTCAAATACTTCCTGGTATGGATCACGACGTTTGACTGTACTGGGTTTTCCTGATTCGTAAGACATTTTTTCAACCTCGTTTTTTATTTTTTTTCAGTAATTGTTTGCATTTCATCAAGTATTTTGAGACACTGGATTGTCGATCTTAGGCTATTACGAAGTGATTTTCCGTAATCATTACACAATTTCAGAACTTCTGGTGATACATTATCTCCATTTGTTTCTTCATCAATTGCATCAATTATTTTATAAAGTGAAAGTTTGATGTAGTGCGAAGCGGCTCGATTATCGAAGGGATGCAGCCTATGTGCATGTTCGTAAAGATCCATGTACTCATATATAGACCACATACTAAACTCATCCAATGTATGTGTTTTTGAAATTGAATCCGTGTTTATCACCGTTTTTTAGTTCAATTTACCATTGCGGGATACTTCCGCCTATGTCGAACTGTGGCATGTGTCCATTTCCAAACAATTGGTTTTCTCTCCTGTCCAAAACGTCTGGGAGTGGTGACTTGGGAACCTGGCCATAAGACCTGGAAAGATCTAGAGCTGTAAGACTCCAAACTAAGCTGTCTATTCGATCCGGTGACTTATCTGCGCCTGGTATCCATTCTACCATTTGGTCTTCGAGTTCTGGAAATGTACCGAAATGGTGAACCTTCCCCTGCTCGTAGAGCGCACTTATGGGTTCTGCCCTGGTAGCTTTACCCCTGCTTGCATGAACAGATTCAAACCGCACAGAAGGATCAACTGTCTTTATGTTAAGCTCTACCAGATCCCCACCATTATTAACTTCCCCAATAATTTTATTCGCTTGGTGCTTATGGTATGCCGTTATTGCAGCTTCAGCCCACTTATTAGGGGTATCATGGACCGTGTAATCACCAAGCACGTAACCATGACCATCTATACCCTTACCTGCAACTACGATACCTGTATCATCTGAGCCAGCCTTAGAGGTGACAGCTGGATCAACCCCCACAACAACCAGAGATAATTGGGGGATAGTTCTTACTCGATAACTGTCAATATCTGCACGTTTCCATAGGGCTTCGGGGTTGTCATCCAGGATATCTCCATTAAGTTCCTGCCTGCCTAACCTCGTCCCCTGATACTTTGAGACAACCCTTTCTAAGTATTGGGGGTTCAAGTTGCTTGCATTATCAAGGGTGTTTCCTCGGGTTTCCACTGTCCTTTTATCGGCTATCAAATCCCTAATAATTTTAATAGGCCTGGGAGTAGTGGTACAGATAACTTGGGGGTTGTCCCCCTTCCTCAATCCGAATTCCAGGTTATCCCATGTTTCCTGTGCGTACTTAAATTTCGCAAGCTCATCAACCCATGCCTTCATGTGTTGGGGTCCTCTCAGTTGATCTGGTTCATCCCCTGAATAAATAAAACATGTAACCCCATTGGGAAATACAAGCCTACGTTTGGAAGGCTCATAAACAGGCCTGAACCACGGAGATGAAACTTTCAGGATAGAACTATCCCCCACTTCGACCATAGTATCCCTAACGTCTGCCTTTGTTTGACCCACAAGAGCAGTGGGGGAATACCCCTGCATAGCCCACTGAATAACGGTCTCTGATCCAGTCCGACTTTTTCCATAACCGCGTCCAGATCTTAGCAACCAACAAAACCAATTACCAGAAGGTAACTTTTGCGAAGGTCTAGCCCAGAAATTCCAATCGTACCGGAGTCCGAGAACCTGTTCATCTGATAATTTACTCAGGATATCAATTCTCTCTGATTCAGGCAGGGAGAGAAGCCATTCTGCTTGTGAAAAGTTCGCGGGCATTCTTCACCTCTTCATGAATGTTTAAAATATTTATATTGTTAGTGTTTGTTGGGGTTTTTAGCTTTCCTAGTCTCTCGTCTAACGAGTCCTGGGCTTTGGTTGCACCATTCAACGCCATCACAGCTGCACGGTAATCATTGTTCTCCAGTGCATGTTCAGCAATTTTTAGAAATTGATCTATTATCTCAACTCTTTTATTAATGGTGTCAATTTCAGCATCGGCTACCCTTACTTTCAATTTATCTGATTTCTCGATTGCTTGTGCCGCTGCCTTTTCATTTGCATCAAAATATCGGAATACAGTAGACGTTGTAATTGGTTGTCTGGATTCATTTGAGAGTGTGTCTGCTATCTCAGGATTGCTCTTACCTGCCCCCCTCAATTCCCTGGCGCGATATTCAAGATCCATTTTTATGATGTTGTTAACTTTCATATATACTCATCATTAGAGATAGTCAGTTATCTATATATTCTACCTAACTATACAATTAGTTGGCAAACTATATATATTTTAGCTATTCGCGAATAGTGCGTTATCTTGTTGAATTATCCAATGCGCATAGATGTTGAGAAAATAAGGTATAACGAATTAAAATTCGGGTAAATGGAAGGTATAACGAATTGCAATTCACAAAAAAGAAAAGGTTAAGATTTAACATTCCCTCTCAGAGTTGGAGGTACAGGCAATTCATTTCTTCTATCTTTAATCTGCTTGAACACAGGATCTTTGAAAATATTTTGGCAGTTCCCACACCAATAAGCTCCTTTCCACTTACGGTATGTCACTGCTATACTATGACAGTTTGGACATGATTTAACAGTTCTGAAAGCAGGTTCTTCCTTCTTTAATCCAATATTACAATTCTGTAAGTCCTTACTTGAATTAGTCTCTTCCTGCATATTGTTAATATGTGTGCAACAGTTAAAAAAGATTTCTCATTTATTTAATTAAATTCCATGAAGTAAGCTGTTTTTTAATATCCCTCATTTCGTCTTCTGAAAATGCTAGTCCCTGATAGTGTCTCATCGATGTAAGGGAGTCATGGCCCTGGCGCAAACAAATCGAAGACTCAATAATTCCGGCTGCAACACACCAGCTCTCAATTGTTTTCCTTGTAGTCTTTGCGGACAATCCATAAGGTTCTGTTGCAAAAATAATTTTACTGCCTTTTTAGGCTATAACTATTGCTTTTTGTATCATTATTGACCTGCTTATGGCATATAAATATCCGATATGTGATGTTTTTCACTGGTTTTGTAAAATAGCCAAATTTTTTGCACCAGAACCACCTATCAAAATTAGTGATGCAATTAAAGCTATCAGACGCCACGCTATCGATATTCATGACTCGCAAAATTATTCAATAACTCATGATGGAATCAGAAAAATCAAAGATGACGGGAATTTAGGCGAGATCGTTTATCGAGTTAAAGTGAATGCATAAAACAGCCTTTGATAAATTATTATGATATCTTTTTTCTTTTTGTGGTATAAAAGCAGGCACTGAAGCTCCTGGATCAGCTGGTTATCAGGTTATAATAGGTGTCTTGTGCCTAGCCCTAATCAGAATAATTGAAAAAAACTCTACTTTAATAAGACATATTTAAAAGGAGTTATCCTTTTAAATATGTATTATTA
>Ga0209585_10000885_pt1 | contig 11738 bp, 12 predicted proteins | sample NGEPerone_FD_185491 | JGI IMG/M metagenome (GOLD analysis project Ga0209585, IMG submission 185491) | Arctic peat soil microbial communities from the Barrow Environmental Observatory site, Barrow, Alaska, USA - NGEE Permafrost154B-one... | ecosystem: Environmental > Terrestrial > Soil >... | reverse complement strand
TAGCCCACGCTCGAGGGCCAAACCCGCTTGAAGGCGGGTCTCGACGCCACCCGACGGGCCGCCATGGCTCCTTGCGTGAGGCCGCCCGGGCGGACGTTCACCCACACGAGCACCAGCATCGGCCCGTCCGTCGTCCGCACCGCCGTCCCTGTCAACGCCGGGTAGGTCCTCGCCCTCGGAGTCCGCTGGGGTCTGAACCTGGGCACCACCGCGCTCACCGAGCTCATGAACCGGTCGCGGCCGCCGGCGCGGCCATCTTCTTCGCGCCGTCGAAAGCCGGGAGCGACATCCGGCTCCATACCGCCTCAGATGGGCCGCTGGGTACGCCGCTGTCCACCCACATCCACCCGCGTCCTGTGGCAGCGTTTGCGGTCACCGTGCGGTCACGAACGCCAGAGGCCCTCCCTCCCCGAAGGGAGAAAGGGCCTCTGACGCGAAGATTCCCTGCGGAATCTTCGCGAGCCACGGCGAGCCCGAAGGGCTCTAAGTTGCTGACCTGCGACTTCACTTGTAGCGGGGGCAGGATTTGAACCTGCGACCTCTGGGTTATGAGCCGCATTCCTGACTTCCGTTGCGGGTATCGACCTCCGACGTCAGACCCTGTATCCTGGAACATCTCCGCAGGTCAGACGGTGTTTCGACTGTCCGCCGATGTTCGTCGGTGTCCGCTGGTGGACGGCAAGCAATGTTGACCATCCGTTGACCACGGGTGACGTCTGGGTCGCGCAATGCGTTTGGCGAGGGAGGTACACCGGTGCCGTCTGTGCGAGTTCGTCAGCGCGCCAAGGGTGCGATGTACACCGCGATATACCGCGACCCGAGCGGGCGTCAGCGCTCGGCCGGCACCTTCCCGTCCGAGCGGGCCGCGCTGCGCGCCGCGCGCCGCGCGGAGTCGACGGTCGAGACGGGCGGCTGGATCGACCAGGCGTCGGGCCGCATCACGTTCCGGGACTACGTGCAGATCGTCTGGCTGCCGTCGCGGCAGGTGGAGGTCTCCACCCTCGCCGGGTACCGGTCCTACCTCGACAAGCACTTTCTCCCGTTCTTTGGGGACCGGCCGATGGCCGAGATCCTGCCGTCATCCGTCCAGGACTGGGTGACCGCGGCCGTCGCCTCCGGCCTGTCACCGACCTCAGTGCGCAAGTACCACGTCATGCTCCACTCGGTGTTCAAGCGGGCCGTCCGAGACCGGGTCGTCCTGACCAACCCGTGCGAGGGCACCGAGCTGCCCAAGATCCCCCCGCGCAAGGCGCGGATCCTCACACCCCAGGAGTACGACCGCCTGTTCTCCAAGATCCCCGACCGCTTCAGTGTCTTGGTGATGACCGACATCGAGACCGGCCTGCGCTGGGGTGAGCTCATCGCCCTCCGGCCACGTCACATCGACTTCCTGCGCAAGACGATCTCCGTCGAGCAGACGATCGTCGAGGTCTCGCGCAAGCACTCCCCCACCGGGGAACGCATGAGCGTCAAGAACTACCCCAAGGACAACGAGTTCCGCACCCTTCGCGTCAGCGAGACGCTGCTGCGGGCCATCGCCAGGCGGATCGGGCAGCTCGGTTTGGGCCGCGACGACCTGATCTTCGCCTCGACCGAGACCGCCGGCGGCCGGCCCCTCTCGCGCAACACGTTCCGTTCCAAGGTGTGGCTCCCGGCGCTCAAACGCTCAGGGCTCGACTTCCCCGTCCGCGTTCACGACCTGCGCCACGCCCACGCCTCCTGGCTGCTCGCCGGCGGTGCGGACCTGAAGTCGGTCATGGAGCGCATGGGCCACGCCCAGATCATGACCACCCAGAAGTACCTGCACACCCTGCCCGACGCCGACGACAAGGCGCTGGCCGCGTTCGAGGCCGTGCGGCAGCGGTCGACGTCATGAGCGACCGGTACGCCTTCGTCGACGAGAGCTACATCGTGGCGACCCGGCACTACCTGCTGGCCGCCGTCGTCGTCCGCGAGGACATGCTCGACGACGTTCGCGCCTCGGTCCGTGCCGTGCGTCGCCGTCGCCGGGACGCCTTCCACTGGCACGGCGAGTTCGACCGCTCACGAACTGCGATGCTCGAGCTGATCGCGGCGACGAGCGACCTGCAGATCGTGGTGGTCAGTCGCCCGGTGCCACCACGCCGCCAGGAACGCGCCCGTGCCAGGTGCACCGAGTCGCTCCTGGCCCAACTCCAGGTGCTCGACCCACCGGTGCACGACGTCGTCCTCGAGAGCCGCACTCACGTGCTCGACAGACGCGACGGGACCCGCATCGAAGGCCTCCGAGCATCAATGCGGATCGGACCCGGGCTCCGGTTCTCCTTCGCGACCAAGGCCGAGCCACTGCTCTGGATCGCCGACGCCGTAGCCGGCGCCGAGAGCGCTCGAGTCGGAGGGGACGATCGGTACGCGCAAGCCCTGGGGGACCGGCTGATCCGCATCGACATCCCCGGCGTGCCCTAGGCAGCGCGAAGGCCCGGGTCCCGCCATCAGGGGCGGGTAGCACCGGGCCTCACTTCCAACACCCGTCCGGGTGCGGCAGTACGAGTCTAGGCCGACTGTTCAGGGGTGTCGAGGGCTGTCGCAGCACTCGGGACGCATCCCCATCAGATCGCAGCTCCGCGCCTTCACCTGCCCCGGCCGGCCCGACGACGTCGTGCGCCAAGACCTGATCGGAATCGGCCGCTGCCTACGCACCGTCGCACCCCTGCCCGGCCAGGCCAAGATCACCTTCGACCCGGGGACCGGGGACGACCGGCGGGCCGCTGCCACGCTCAACGGCGCGGTCACCGTGATGGCGGACGTCGGGGACTACAACGCCCGCACCTTCGCCCGCATCACCCGCACCGGCCAACTGCACATCAACGCCCGCGCCCTGACCGGTGCAGAGATCACCGACGACCCCGACCTCGTCAAAGCCAAGGTCGACGGCCTTCTCGTGCCCGCCCCCCAGCCACATGCCGCCACGGTCACCGACCTGTACAACGTCGTCCGCCACCACCCCATCCGCGCACCCCAGGTTGTCCTCGCACCGTCGCGAGAGGCCACCCGGGCCACTGGCATGGAACGCGACCCCATCGCCAGACCCGAGATCGGTGCCAGGCCATGACCGACGCCTACAGCAGCGACATCAACCTCCCCGGCAGGGCAGAGCAATCCATCTGGGGCTACGACCCGCTACTCCAGTGCTACTGGGCCCAGCTCTGGCGCGACGAAGACCACACCGACCGCCCCCGCATCTGGATCAGCACCTACCACCTGATCCCCACCCTGGACCTCCTGGTGCGCCTCGTCGCCCATACCGTCGACCACCCCATCGATGAGGTCTACGTCGCCATGACGACCTGACGGACGGCGACCATCACGCACGAGCCGGCGGCACCAACCACCTCACCGAACGCATCACATCCTGAGCGCGCAGCCACTCCCATCGCTCATCCCGCCGATCGCCGGACTCCTCGACCCAGGGCCAGAGGAACGGCGCGACACTCATCGCGATCGTCGGCGGGCCCAGCCCACTGCTGGATCTCGCCGATGTCGGGCTCGTCCTCCGGACGTTCGAGGACACGGACATCTACACCCCGACGGTCAGTCGGCTCGCCGGGCTCGTCCTGATCGACGTGCTCGCCACGGCCGTCGCCGTCCGTCGAGGTCCCGAGCACCTCAAGCGGCTGCAGGCGATGAAGGAGTCGCTGTCGGCCTTTCGCGGGAGTGCCGAGCCGGACGCACGCAATGAGGCGACCCGCACCGACCGGTCACTAGGGTCCGACCGGTAGGCGCGCCGCGGCCTGCTGCCACAACTCGGTGTCACCGCGCGGTGTGTACGTCGTGACGTCGAACGAGTCTCGCACGACCTGGCGCGCGCTCTCGGCCGTGTCGAGGTGGTCCGTGGCCCGCAGCTGCGCGAGCAGGTTACCGATCGCGCTGGCTTCGACCGGACCGGCCACGACGCGACGACCCGTCGCATCGGCGGTGAGCTGGCAGAGCAGTGTGTTCCGAGCGCCCCCACCGACCATGTGGATGACCGCGATCTCCTCCCCGGTCGTGGCCTCGAGCTCGGCGAGGGACCGTCGATAGGCCAGAGCGAGTGACTCCAGCACCATGCGGACCATGTGACCCGGCGTCTGCGGTCGTCGACCATACACGCGGTCGCAGGCAGCGCCGAGGCGCTCGGGGAGGTCGCCCGGCTGCATGAACTCCTGGGCTGCCGGGTCCACGTGGCACTCGAGCGCTGGTGCCTCGCGTGCCGCCTGAACCAGCGTGGTGATGTTGTGCTCCAGCCCTGCGTCCTGCCACCGGCGCACCGTCTCCTGAAGCAACCAGAGACCGGTGATGTTCTTCTGGAACAGGACACGACCATCCAGGCCGCACTCGTTGGTGAAGCCCGCGCGCAGGGCTTGGGGGCTCACGATGGGGGCATCTCGCTCGACCCCGATGAGGGACCACGAGCCACATGAGAGGAACGCCGCGCCCCGACCGTCGTACGGGACGGCGTGGACCGCGGCCGCAGTGTCGTGACCACCGGCGTGCACCACGACCAGCTGGGTCACGCCGTGTGCTCCCGCGCGGTCGGCGGGAATGCGGCCAAGGACTGTTGGTTCGGCGACGATGGCGGGCAGCCACGTGGTGGGGATGCCGAGCTGGGAGAGCATGCCGGCGTCCCACTGGGGGGCCCCTGCTCGCATCAGGCCGGTGGTGGACGCGATGGAGAAGCCGGTCGCCTGCTGTCCGCACAGGAAGTAGTTGAACAGGTCGGGCATCAGCAGGACGCGGTGCACCTGTCGGGCGAGCTCGGGATCCTCCGTGAGGTCCGCGAACAGCTGCATGCTGGTGTTGATCAGCGCAGGCTCCACCCCCGTCGCGGCAAAGCCGGCCTCGGGGCTGACCCGGGCGTAGAAGCGTGACTCCACCCGAGCCGTCCGTGGGTCACGGTATGCGCGTGGCAGGCGGAGCAACCGTCCGGCCTCGTCCAGAAGGCCGTAGTCCACACCCCACGTGTCCACGCCGACCGAGGCGAGAGACCCGCCGCGACTGCGCGCCACGACATCCGACCGACCGATCCCCCGCCAGACCTGCGCCAGCACCTCCATGGCGTCCCACGTCAGGGTGCCGCCGTTCTCAGTAAACCGGATGGGGAACCGGTGCGTCTCCTCGATGGTGAGACGGGCACCGTCGAACGAGCCGAGCACCGACCGTCCGGAGCTGGAGCCGAGGTCGAGAGCAACCGGGTAGGTCGTGCTCATCCCGTGCCTCTCTCATGGTTGACCCGCCCCCCCGGGCCCGACGCGGCCACCGACGGCGAAGGCTCGATCTGCTGACCCGTCAGCCGTAGAGCGGGCCATAGGTCGCGCAGGCGCGGAAGTCGGCGGCCTCCGGCTCCTGGGAACCAAACAGCCCCCATGCCCGAGGCCGGTAGACGCGCTCGGCAGGCACGTTGTGCATGTTCACCGGGATCCGGAGCATCGAGGCCAGCGTGATGAGGTGTGCGCCGATGTGCCCGTAGGAGATGGCTCCGTGGTTGGCACCCCACGCGTTCATCACGTCGTACGTGGAGCTGAACGGGCCCACGCCGGTAAGTGTCGGTGCGAACCACGTCGTGGGCCACGTCGGGTCGGTGCGCTCGTCGAGCACGGTGTGGACCTCGGGCGGCAACGCCACCGTGTACCCCTCCGCGAGCTGGAGGACCGGACCGACGCCGCGCACCAGGTTGAGCCGGCACATGGTGACGGGCATGTCACCCTCGGTCTGGAAACGCGTGGAGAACCCTCCGCCCGGGAAGTAGCCGCGGGACGCAGGGTGGAAGGTGGCGGCCTCGAGGCAGGCCGTCGCATCGGCCTGCGTCAGCTCCCAGAACGGCTTCAGCGCCGGCTTACCGTCCTCGCGTGCTCGACCTGTCCCGTCGAGCGTCGCCGAGCCCGAGTTGATGAGGTGGATGAGCCCGCCCGCGCCTGTTCCCTCGAGCGTGTGACCGGTCACCCGGTGCACCGCTTCAGGGCTCCAGTAGGTGCGCACGTCGGCGAAGATCTGTGCGGTGTTGGTCAGGAGGTAGTTGAACAGCATCGAGACGCCGTTGAGAGCGTCGTTCTCGGTCGCCAGGATGTACGGAGCGCGGATACCCGACCAGTCGAACGAGCTGTTGAGGATCGTCTCCATGAAGTCCCCGTTGGGTCGCCCGTCGGTCCACTGCCGTTGTCCTTGGAAGCCTGCCGCTAGCGCGTTGTGACCGAGGGCCTCCTCGCCGAAGCCGAGCTCTGCCAGGCGCTCGTTGCCGACCATCAGGTCGCGCCCCACGAGAGCCATCTTGGTGACGTACTCCCACTGCTCGCGGTGCTCGTCGTCGCTCAACCTCAGGTGATCGGGGTTGCGGTCGGCGCCCTGCACGCAGTTCTCGCGCACCCAAGCGATGGCCGTCGCGTACTCGTCGGGGTCGAAGATTCCCTGCTCGATCCGGCGGGAGAACTCACTCATGTCCACGTACTCGGTGCGCATGTTCAGGTAGTCGCTGAAGAAGTCGTCCTTGACGACCGACCCGGCGATGCCCATCGAGACCCCACCCATCGACAGGTAGGACCGTCCGCGCATCAGTGCCACGGCCAGCCCGGCCCGGGCGAACTGCAAGAGCCGCTCACGAACGTCCTCGGGGAGGGAGTCGTCGCCGGCGTCCTGGACGTCCTTGCCGTAGATCGCAAAGGCCGGGATGCCCTTCTGGGCATAGCCGGCCAGCACGGCAGCGAGGTAGACGGCACCGGGCCGTTCCGTGCCGTTGAAGCCGAGCACCGCATGCGGCATGTTGGGGTCCATGTCCATGGTCTCGGTCCCGTAGCACCAGCACGGCGTGACGGTGACCGTGAGGCCGACACCCGAGCGCGCGAACAGCAACGCGCACTCTGCCGCCTCGGCGACCCCGCCGATCGTGGAGCCCGCGACCACGCACTGCACGGCGGTCCCGTCCGGATAACGGAGCTCGGCCGACAGGAGATCGGCGACCCGTTGGGCGAGGCCCATCGTCTGGTCCTCGAGTGACTCGCGGACGCCACCGCGGCGTCCGTCGATCGTGGGGCGGATCCCGATGCGAGGGTAGTCGGTCATGGTGCGTTCCCTTCCAGGGCGTGCGGGCGTGCGTGGGCGCTAGGCCCGTGGTCACGGCTCGGTGCGGACACCGATGGTCAACAGCAGGTTGGCGTAGACGCGGAGATCAGCAGTGGCCACGACCAGCCCGACATCCGGTTCACGGCTGCGGTCGTAGAAGTCGAAGCGGCCGAGCGCCTCGAACGGCACCGCCGTCCCGAGCAGCTCCCGGTAGCCGTCGTGCGCCTCGATCGGCGTCCCGTCGGGTGGCACCATGACGGCCGCAGACTCGATGGGCACAGCGCTGAGGAGCGGCTCGACGACCTGATCGACGGTTAACATGCCTGGTCGGACATTGAGGAAGACCCGCACGGCCGAAGGGTTCGCACCGGTGAGGAACGGGTAGTTCCCGTCGGCGATCAGGACCTTGGAGCCGTGCCCAAGAGCAGCGAGGGTCCCCAGGAGCTGCGGGTGGAGCAGCGTGTGACGAAGCATCAGGCCTCCCCGGTCGCGGGACGGCTGCGCTGGCCGTACCCCTTGAGCTTCTCCACGACCTTGCTGAAGTCGTCATCGGAGATGACCGACGGCTCACCAGCGGCCCTCGCGGCGAGCCAGACCTTGCAGGTCCATTCCAGGATCGACGTCCGGTCGTAGGCGGCGTCGAGGTCGGCACCGACGGCGAGCGTTCCGTGGTTGGCCAGCAGAGCGGCCTTGCGCTCGTGCAGCGCCGCGACGGCGGCCCGAGCGAGAGCGGGAGAGCCGTAGGTCGCGTACTCGGCGACGCGCACCGGCCCGCCGCACGCGCCCAGCGCGTAGTGCAGGTTCGGGACGGTCGTCAGGAGGGTCGAGGCTGCCGTGGAGTACGGCGCGTGCGTGTGCACCACGGCGTTCACGGGCTCGCCGTCGGGCGACGCGAGCTGGTAGCAGCGGAGGTGCATCTCCCACTCGCTCGTGGGGGCCAGGTCACCGGAGACCTGCAGGCCGTCAGTGATGCGCAGGACCGGCAGGTCGGCCGGACGCATCCGGCGGTAGGCCACACCGGTGGGGGTGATCAGAACATGGCGGTCGTCGAGGCGGATCGAGACGTTGCCCGCCGTGCTCACCACGAGTCCGTCCCGCAGGAGCTGCAAGCACATCTCGACCACGCTCTCACGCGCCTGCTCACCATCGGCTCCGATGAGGGCATCCATCGAGCGCTCAGCTCCTGTCAGCATCCGAAGATCCGATCCGGCGTCGCCGGGTGTTCCGCGCGGGCCGCGTCGCAGCCGAGCTGCGGCGATGCCGACGTCGTCGTAGGCGGTGCCACGCCGGGGAACCTAAGCCGAGCGTCACGTCAGGGGTTCGCACCCGCACCGCGCTGAAAACCGGACGTCCCCCCTGAGCGTACGCCGCGCCTGAGGTCGGGAGCCGGGTTCTCACCGCCGAGAAACCGATTACTCAGCGAACGTATCGGCGCGTTTGCGGGCATGTCAAGGTGTCCTACCTCGGTCGTCCGGTCGAGGCTCTGATCACCAGCTCTGGCGAGAGGACCCGCCGTGAACCAGGGCGGTCGCTCCCGCGTTCACGTCGCAGGAGCATCTCGCCGGCGACCCGACCGATCTCCTCGATCGGCTGCCGGACAGTGGTGATGGCCGGATGGACGATGCGCATCCACTGGTCGTCGTCGTGGCCGACGAGCGCGAGGGGGCCATCAGCCGAGAGACCTTCCTCCTGCAATGCCTGGAAGGCGCCTGCGGCCAGCGGTCCGGTCGTTGCGAAGACGACGTCGGGCGGCCGGTCCAGGGCGAGGAGCGACCGCACGGCCCGGCCGGCACCGGAGCTGTTGAGCGGACTGCGGACCACATGGGCCTGCGCCAACGGGCGCCCAGCCGCGCTCAACGTCGCGGCGAATCCCCGCAGCCTGCCCTCGGTCGTGGTCACGTCCGCGGGGCCGGCGATGCAGGCCGGCCGTTCGAACCCGCGCTCCAGGAGGTGTTCGGCGACCAACCGGCCGGCGAGCTCGTTGTCGACGACCACGGAGTCGCCCGCGTAGTCGCGCACCTCCCGGTCGAAGAGTACGACCGGCATCTTGACCTCGAGCATCGGCGCGAGGTCGGACCTCCGCTCGGAAGCCACCACCATGATGGCCCCGGCGATGAGCTGACTCGCGGCCGTGGTGACGTACCGGCGCTCGCGGGCGAGGTCCTCGTTCGTGTTGCAGAGCATGACTGAGTAGCCGTTCTCGATCGCGCAGTTCTCGAACTCCGCGACGACGCCGGTGTAGAAGGGGTTGAGGTCCGGGACGATGGCGGCCCAGACGTCGGCGACCTGACGGCGCAGGGCTCGCCCTGCGGCATTGCGCACATACCCCGACGCCGCAACCGCCGCTCGCACCCGGCTCGCCAGCTCGGGGTCGACGGTCGGCTCCGCGTTCAGGGTCCGCGAGACGGTCGCGACCGAGACCCCGGCCTGGCGAGCGATGTCGCGGATGGTGATCGCTCCGGGGGGGACCGTCATGTGCTCCTGGCTCCTGGTTTCGGTGCCGAGCGGGCTGAGTGCAGTGCGTCGCAACCCCGGCGCAGACGGGCATCGGGCCGGCCGTGCATCCGGCGCTCAGTATAGGGAGCACGCTCGAGACTCCGGCCGGGACGACCACGGGCGACGGCCAGGCCCTGCGGGTCCTGGCTGCGCGCACGGCGGGCGAGCCGGATCACGGCTCGCTTCGATCGTGACCGGTGCGACGCAGTACGATCGGCGCGCTCCGTTCGACGGCGAGCGGGAGCATCTCGTCGAGAGGCACGGATGATCCAGACGGAGCGGTCCGACCGAGCGCCGGGCGGTGTCCTGATCGTCGGGAGCATCACCGCGGACCTCACAACGTTCTCCCACCGACTGCCGGCACGAGGCGAGACGATCCTGGGTGACGAGTTCACTCTCGTGCTCGGTGGCAAGGGCGCCAATCAAGCGGTCGCGGTCGCTCTGGCGGGCAGTCCTGCCCACCTGGTGGCTTGTGTGGGCAGCGACCTCTTCTCCGAGCTCGTCACTGACGGACTGCGCGCCGCGGGTGTTGACATCGACCATGTCAGGAAGGTTCCCGGGCCGACCGGCATCGCCCACATCCGGGTGGACGACTCGGGCGAGAACGACATCGTCATGGTTCCCCTGGCGAACGCGGCCCTGAGCGAGGAACAGGTCGACAGGGCATTTGACGCCTGCGGGAACGACTCGCGGGTCATGCTCACCCAGCTCGAGATCCCCTGGGCCTTGACCCAGTACGCGATCCGCAAGGGCCACGCAGCGGGACTGACGGTCATCCTCGACCCGGCCCCGGCTACGACGCTGGACGACGCCATCTGGCCCCTCGTGGACGTCGTGACGCCCAACGAGACAGAAGCCACCATCCTGACGGGCATCACGGTCACCGATGAGGCATCGGCCGTGACCGCGGGTCGGTGGTTCAACGAGCGCGGCACGCAGTTCGCGCTCATCACGATGGCGGGGGCAGGCGCGCTGCTCGTCTCGGCGGACGATGTGGTGCGGTTCGAGCCGATCCCCGTGACGGCCGTCGACACGACCGCCGCCGGCGACGCGTTCGCCGGGTACCTCGGGGCGTCCATCGCGCTTGGCCATGGCCTTTCCGCCGCAATCACTCGGGCAGCCGCGGCCGGCGCACTCACGGTGACACGGCGGGGAGCGTCGCCGAGCCTTCCGCGCGCCGCTGAGGTCGAAGCCCTGCTCGAAGCACAGGAGGCGCGCGAGTCATGAGACGCACCAACACCACCATCAACCCGCAGCTGTCGCGCGTCATCTCCGAGACCGGCCACTGCGACCTCCTCGTCGTCACGGACGCGGGCCTGCCGATCCCTCCCGGATCCGAGCGCATCGACCTGGCGTACCGACCCGGGGCACCGCCGTTTCTGGACGTCCTGGACACGGTCCTCGCTGAGCTCGTGATCGAAGGAGCGACCGTCTCCGCGGAGATCGAGGAACACAGCCCTGACCTGCTCGTCGCCCTGCGAGAGCGACTGGACGCCCAAGGTGTGCAGATCGAGCTGATCCCGCACGTTGAGTTCAAGGCACTCACCAGGTCGGCACGCGCATTCGTGCGGTCCGGGGAGTTCACCCCGTACGCCAACGTCATCCTGCACGCGGGAGTCGCGTACTGACGCCATGAACACCGGTGGTCGCGTCGAGACCGTCGCGGAACGGAGGTCGGCACGGCGACCGGTTGGGCACATCGTGCCGCTCCGCGAGGTTGTCCCGGGTCTCGTGGAAGTTGAGGTGGCGGTCCCCCGTCTGCCAGCTGCCTTGCGGTAGGTGTTGGGCGACCGCCAAGTCGACCCAGAGACAGGGGACCGCTGTGAAGTAGGACTACCAGAAGAAGGCTGCGTGCGCGACGGTGCCGGTGGTGCCCGTGGCGGTGACGGTCGCGATGGCCGAACTGGCCGGCGACGTGCAGGAGGGGCTGCTCGCGATGGCCGTGGGCACGGGTCTGCAGGTGATGGCCGCGATGATGTCCGTCGACGTCGAGGCGGCGTGCGGGCCGAAGGGCAAGCATGACCCGGCCCGCACGGCGGTGCGCCACGGCAGGGGTGACGGCTCGGTCACCCTGGGCGGGCGCCGGGTGCCGGTGACCCGGCCGCGGATGCGTGCAGCCGACGGGACCGGGGAGCTGCCGGTCGCCTCGTATGAGCTGTTCTCGCAAACCG
>Ga0209585_10000883_pt1 | contig 11763 bp, 8 predicted proteins | sample NGEPerone_FD_185491 | JGI IMG/M metagenome (GOLD analysis project Ga0209585, IMG submission 185491) | Arctic peat soil microbial communities from the Barrow Environmental Observatory site, Barrow, Alaska, USA - NGEE Permafrost154B-one... | ecosystem: Environmental > Terrestrial > Soil > Wetlands... | reverse complement strand
GGACCGACCGAGCGCACGTACCGCAGCTGCGGTACGTGCGCTCGGTCGGTCCTGTGCACAGTCATCCGGGTGAGCCGGCGGTGGTCGCGGTCACGTGGCGGGCGATGAGTGCGTAGACATGCTCGATCACAGCGCGGTCGGCTGTCAGCAGGTTGTAGCCGTGGTCCTGGCCGGGCAGGTCGACGTGCTCCAGCAGGGCTCCGGCTTCGTCGAGCTTGCGCGCGTAGTGCTCGCCCTCATCGTGGAGCCGGTCCCGCTCGCAGGTGATGACCAGCGCCGGTGCGATGCCGTCCAGGTGATCGGCGTTCGATCCCCAGGCCGGTGAGGCGAGCCGGTCCTCTCGCATCTCGACGGACGGGATGTACGCCGTGTTGGCGATGTACGCGATCGGTACCGAGACCACGGCCTTGCGAGCCGCGCGCTTGGCCTCACCCAGGGTGACGAGGTCCAGCGGCGCGTAGTGCAGGACCTGCAGGGCGATCCCCGGGCCGCCTGCCTCGAGCGCGAGGCGCGCCGCACCGGCCGCGATCGAGCCTCCGGCGCTCTGCCCTCCGACGCACAGCCGCGAGCCGTCCCAGGGGCGTGCCTCGTTGGCGGCCCAGCGCACCGCGTCGAAGCCCTCCTCGACCTGGTCGGGGAACCGGTGCGCCGGCGCGACGTCGTAGTCGACGTTCACAACCACGACGCCGGCCGATGCCGCCAGGTAGCGACACATGGCGTCGTCCTGCTCGGGGTGTCGGATCACGAAGGCGCCACCGTGGAAGTTCACGTACACCGGACGGTCGTCGGCGTCCACGGCCGGGCGGTAGACCGTCGCCGCGACCTCGCCGTGCCGGGTGGCCACCGACACCGACTCCGTCGTGACCGGCAGCCCGGAGAACCACTTGGTGGCCGGGACCCTTGGCCCCGGCCCGCGCTGAGCCAACCGCGCGATCGTGTCGGCAACGAACGGCCTGGCAAAGAACTTCGTGGCCACGATCGTGCAGCTCCTTCTGGTCGAGAACCTCGCTCGAGGCTAACCCTAGGGTCGCCCGACCGGGCCTCGAAGGCGCGATGTCGCTCCTCGGCCGGGCGGTCACTCGCGCGGAGGAGAGTGCCTGCGACCGCGCATTTGTCGGCGTCGCGCGAGGAGCCGACGAACGGAGGGCCGCGGCGTCATCACGATGAGCGCGCGAGGCAGGGCCCCGCCGTGAACGTCGTCGGCTCCCCACTCGTGTCGCCGTCCAGCAGGCCGGTGTTCGGGGCTTGAGGACGGGGTGGCCGAACGCGGCGTCGACCCCGTCCGTCCAGCCGAGGACGCCCGCGATGGTCCACAGCGCGCACACGGCGACGGCGGCGCACTGCCAGTCGTGCCAGTACCGGGTGAGACCCGCGATGGGGTGCATCGTCGATCGAATGGGGGGCGCGATCGTCTCTCCTCCTCGAACGACGCATGCCCACTGCTCGCGGCCAGGGATCTCCGCGCTTGGCCGAACGCCGCCACGCAGGAACACAGCCGCGGTGCCCCCGGACGACCCACCAAGGGCGGGTGCTTGTGACGGTGCCTGACATAGGTTTTCATAGCCCTGACGCAGTCGGGTGAAACGAGGGGGTTCCGGGGGTGACACGGCGCAACGTGGTGACCACCGGCCCGGCGGCGTTCGGCCGAGTGGGTGGGACGGGGACCGCAGGTAGTCCCGGCACCGGGAAGAGCGGGCCGGCCGGTTCGTCCGCAAGGTCTTCGCTCGGCGCGGTGGATGGTGCCGCACGTCGCCCGCTGCTCTCTGACGTGGCACGCGAGGCTGGCGTCTCCCTACCGACGGTCTCCCGCGTGATGAACGGGTCGGTGCCGGTGAGCGACGCGAAGCGAGCCCAGGTCAACGCGGCGATCGAGCGACTCGGCTACCGGCCCAACGCTGCGGCGCGCGCCCTGGTGAAGGGCGTCCGCTCGATGATCGGCGTGATCGCGCTCAACACGGTCCGATACGGCTACGCCAGGACTCTGCAGGGCATCGAGGAGGCGGCCAGGCGCGCCGGGTACTTGGTGCTCATCGCCGTGGTCGAGTCAGAGGACCGCGAGTCGATGGACGCCGCGATGGACCTCATGCTGGGGCAGACCGTCGCCGGGCTCGTGGTCATCGAGTTCGACCCGGTCGGCGTCGCAATCTCCCGGGCGCTGCCCGCGAACATCCCTGTTGTGGCGGCAGCTGCCGCCGGTCGTACGCGCAGCCCTCACCCACACGCCTACCTCGACGACCGGGTCGCGGCGCGGGAGGCGACGGAGTACCTGCTCGGGCTAGGTCACCGCACGGTGCATTACCTGGCGATCCCGGCGACGGACTCGCGCACGGGCCGCGCGCTGGGCTGGCGCCAGGCGATCGTCGATGCGGGCGCGCCGCTGCACGAGCCGCTGGGCGCTGCCTACGACCCGGCGTCCGGGTACTCCGTGGGCCATGCGCTCGCCGAGGACCCGTCGGTGACCGCTGTGCTGTGCGGTAACGACGAGCTCGCGATTGGCCTGATGCGTGCGCTGAGCGAGGTCGGCCGGCGGGTACCGGAGGACGTCAGCGTGGTCGGCTTCGACGACCAACCGTTCGCTGCGATGTGGACACCGGCGCTGACCACGGTCCGGCAGGACTTCGACGACCTGGGCCGCAGGGCATTCGATCTCCTGGACTCGCTGCTCACGACCGGCCGGGCCCCGCGCACCTCGACCGCCCGGCCCCTGCTGGTCATTCGCGAGAGCGCCGCACCGCCACGCTGACGACTCGCCCAGCCAGAGCCCTCCCATCGTCGCCCGCTCCGTGATGCGATCGTTATGAAAACGTATGTCACAGCCTCTTGCTCTGGCCTCTGATCAACGCTTTCATAGAGGCGCGCCGGGATTACACACGGCGCCTGCACCGAGACAAGGGAGTTGTGCGTGTCAGTGACCCGCGCCATCGACACGGTCCACCTGAGGGCCGGGGGCGTGAGCGTGCTCCTGACCTGCGACGGCGGACGGCTGCCCGTCGTGCAGCATTGGGGCGTCGACCTCGGCGACCTGGGCGCCGACGAGATCGTCGAGGTGCAGCGGGCCGCCAGTGGCCCCAACGCGGCAAATGGCGTCGACCAGCCGATCCCGGTGGCCCTCCTGCCCGAGGCATGGACCGGCTGGACCGGCACCCCAGGCCTGGTCGGGCACCGGGACGGGCAGTCGTGGTCGCCTCGGTTCACGGTCACCGACGTGCGGGTGACCGGCGGCACGGTTGTCGGCGGCTCCGTTGTCGCCGAGACGGCCGACGGACCTGCTGCCGGCGGGCTCGTCACGATCGACGCGACGGACCCGGACACCCGGCTCGCGCTCCGACTCGAGGTCGAGCTGACCGAGCAGGGCGTGCTGCGCACGCGTGCCACCGTCGTGAACCAGGCTGCCGACCCGTACACCGTCGAGGCGCTGAATCTCGCGCTGCCGGTGCCGCCGGTGGCGACCGAGGTGCTCGACTTGGCCGGCCGCTGGGCGGCCGAGCGGTCGCCGCAGCGCCGCCCCTTCGTCGTGGGCACCCACCTGCGCGAGGGTCGCCACGGCCGCAGCGGCGCCGATGCGGCGACGGTCATGGTCGCCGGGACCGCAGGGTTCGGCTTCCGCAGCGGGCGCGTCTGGGGCGTGCACGTTGCGTGGAGCGGCAACCACCGGACCTACGCCGAGCGGGTCTACACCGGCGACCAGCTGTTGGGCGGCGGCGAGCTGCTGCTGGCCGGCGAGGTGCGGCTGACGGCGGGGGAGGCCTACCGCGGGCCATGGCTGTACGGCTCTTGCGGCGCGGGCATGGACGAGATGGCTGCGCGGTTCCACGCGATGCTCCGGGCACGCGCCACCCACCCCGGATCGCCGCGGCCGGTCACGTTCAACGTCTGGGAGGCGGTCTACTTCGATCACGACCGCCAGCGCCTGCGCGCGCTCGCAGAGCTGGCCGCGCGTGTCGGTGTGGAGCGGTTCGTCCTGGACGACGGGTGGTTCTCGGGGCGCCGCGACGACACGACCAGTCTTGGCGACTGGTTCGTCGACGAGAAGGTGTGGCCCGGCGGCCTCTCAGATTTCGCCGAGCACGTGCACGGGCTCGGCATGCAGTTCGGTCTGTGGTTCGAGCCGGAGATGGTCAACGTTTCCTCGGACGTGTTCCGTGCTCACCCGGACTGGGCACTGCAGGTGGCGGGCCGTCTGCCGGTCGAGGCCCGCCACCAGCAGGTGCTCGACGTGGCGAACCCGCATGTGTCCGCCTACCTGCGTGAGCGCATCGTCGCTGTCGTGCGGTCGAGTGGGGTCGACTACATCAAGTGGGACCACAACCGCGACCTCGTCGACGCGGGGACAACCCGCACGGGACGCGCCTCGGTGCACGACCAGACGCTCGCCACCTACGCCCTGCTCGACGCGGTCCGGGCCGACTGCCCCGGGCTGGAGATCGAGTCGTGCTCGTCCGGCGGGTCCCGGATAGACCTGGAGATCCTGCAGCGCACCGATCGTGTGTGGCCCAGCGACTGCATCGACGCCCACGAGCGTCAGCGGATCCAGCGCTGGACCGCCCAGCTGGTCCCCCCCGAACTGGTCGGCACCCACATCAGTTCGCCGCGCTCCCACACGACCGGGCGGGTGTTGGACCTGTCGTTCCGAGCGGTGACCGCCGTGTTCGGGCACCTCGGCATCGAGTGGGACCTGGCCGTAGCCTCAGAGGCAGAGCTCGACGAGCTCGCCGCATGGATCGCCTTCGGCAAGCAGATTCGGCCCTTGGTACACTCGGGCACGACGGTCCGGGCCGACCTCGGTGAGGACATCTGGTTGCACGGCGTCGTCGCACCCGAGCAGGACGAGGCCCTGTACGCCGTCGTCGTGATGGGCCGGCCGATGACGTGGCCGCCCGGCCGATTGACGCTGCCGGGCCTCGACCCCGCCCGCACATACCAGGTGGCGGCCGTCGGCCCGCGGCAGGACCCCGAGGGTTCGACGGTCTACCCGCGGTGGTGGGGCACCGGGGTACGGCTGAGCGGCGCAGTTCTGATGTCGGCCGGGCTGCAGGCACCGGCTTTGGACCCCGACCACGGGGCCCTGCTGTACGTGAAGGAGGTGCGTCCGTGACCACCTCGCACGCAGGCTCGCGGCCGACCAGGCGTCGCATCCCGCGGCTGCGTGGTGACGCGCGCAACCTGCCGGTGGCCATCGCGTTCCTGCTGCCGGCCACCATCGGGTTCGGTGTGTTCCTGGTCTGGCCCGCCGTAAGGGGGATCTGGCTGAGCTTCACCGACTACTCCGTGTTCGCCCCGGGGCAGTTCGTCGGCCTGGAGAACTACCGGCGCATGGTCGACGACCCGGTCTTCTGGTCCGCGATGAACGTGACGGTCCAGTACGTCGTCATCAACATCGGGGTGCAGACCGTGGTCGCCCTGCTGCTGGCCGTGCTCATGCAGCGGCTGACGCGCTCGATGTGGGTGCGCGGGATCATCCTGTCTCCCTACTTGGTGTCCAACGTCGTGACCGCGATGGTGTGGCTGCTGCTTCTGGACTACCAGCTCGGCTTCGTCAACGAGCTCCTCCACGCGATCGGGCTCGACCGGGTGCTGTTCTGGGGCGACCCTGACCTGGTCATCCCCACGATCGCCCTGGTCAACGTGTGGCGGCACCTGGGGTACACGGCACTGTTGATCTTCGCCGGGCTGCAGACCATCAACCCGCAGCTCTACGAGGCCGCCAAGGTCGACGGGGCCGGCGAGTGGGCCTCGTTCCGGCGGATCACGCTGCCGCTGCTGCGGCCCTACCTCGCGATGGTGCTCATCGTCACCAGCATCGGGTCCTTCCAGGTGTTCGACACCGTGTCTGTGGCGACCCAAGGCGGCCCGGCGAACGCATCGAACGTCATCCAGTACTACATCTACAACGTCGCGTTCACCCGGTACGACTTCGGTTACGCCTCGGCGATGTCGGTGGCCCTGCTCGTGGTGCTCTCGGTGATCACCTTCGCGCAGTACCGCATGACCCGGGCCGGCCAGAGCGACGTGAACTGAGGCCTCCATGACAATCACCTCCGCGTCCCCCCAGGCCCGGCCCGCAGCCGGTCGACTGAACTCGCGCCGAGTCCGCCGCCCGTGGGTGGGACGAGCGCTCGGCTGGGTCGTCATGGGCCTCGTGCTGCTGGTGACCTTGTTCCCGTTCTACTGGATGCTGCGCACTGCGTTGTCCTCCAACGCTGCCCTGGCGACGAATCCGACCAGCCTGCTGCCCGTCGACGCGAGCCTCAACGGGTTCCGCCGCGCCCTGGGCCTGACCACTCGACAAGAGTCGCTCGAACAGGGCGGGTTCGGCGCGACCATCGACTTCTGGCGGTACCTGAGCAACTCGGTGGTCGTGGCCACTGTCGTCACGGTGGGCCAGGTCTTCTTCTCCGCGCTGGCCGCCTATGCCTTCTCTCGGATGCGCTGGCCGGGCCGCAACGCGGTGTTCGCCGTGTTCCTCGCCGGCCTGATGATCCCGAGCATCTTCACGCTGCTGCCGAACTTCGTCCTGATCAGGGACCTCGGCCTGCTCGACACCCTGCCGGGGATCGCCCTGCCGACGATGTTCATGACGCCGTTCGCGGTGTTCTTCTTGCGCCAGTTCTTCCTCGGGGTCCCGTTCGAGATCGAGGAGGCCGCGATGCTCGACGGGGCCAGCCGGATGGGGACGTTCTTCAGGATCCTGCTGCCGATGGCCGCCCCTGCGGTCTCGACGCTGGCGGTCCTGACCTACATGACGTCATGGAACGACTACCTGTGGCCGTTGCTCGTCAGCCAGTCGGACCGCTCGCGCGTGCTGACCCTCGCACTGGGGGTGTTCCGGTCACAGGCCCCGGCCCAGGCGCCGGACTGGTCCGGCCTGATGGCGGCCACGCTCCTGGCCGCCCTGCCCATGCTCCTGCTCTTCGCCGTGTTCGCACGGCGGATCGTCAATTCGGTCGGCTTCACAGGAATCAAGTAACCCGAACGATCCAAGTCGTTCCGGCACTGCAAACGGCATCGATGCGGATGCCAGAAGGGAAGTACCATGCGCAAGCACATCATCGCCCTGGGGGTCGTCCCGGCGCTGTTCGCCCTCGCGGCATGCGGAGGCGGGGAGCCTGACGAGAACAGCTCGAGCACCGGAGGCGCGGAGCCGGTCGAGCTGTCGTACTGGCTGTGGGACGCCAACCAGCAGCCGGGCTATGAGCAGTGCGCCGCTGACTTCACCGCGGCGAACCCGAACATCACCATCGCGTTCCAGCAGTACGGCTGGGACGACTACTGGACCAAGCTCACCGCGTCGTTCGTCGGTGACTCGGCCCCCGACGTGTTCACCGACCACCTGGCCAAGTACGCCGAGTTCGCCGGCCAAGGCCAGCTCCTTGCCCTCGACGATCTGATCGCTGCGGACAACTTCGACACCTCGGTGTTCGCCGACGGGCTGATCGACCCGTGGGTGTTCACCGACGGCATGACCTACGGCATCCCGAAGGACTGGGACACCACGGCGTACTTCTACAACGCCGACATGATGGAGGAGGCCGGCTTCACCGCCGAGGACCTGATGGACCTCACCTGGAACCCGGACGACGGTGGCACCTTCGAGCAGCTCGTCGCGCATCTGACCGTCGATGCGAACGGCGTCCGCGGCGACGAGGCAGGCTTCGACAAGGGCAATGTCGCGGTCTACGGCATTGGCATCAACCCGTCGTACGACGTCACCGGCCAGATGCAGTGGGCCAACTTCACCGGCTCCCTCGGCTGGGACTACCTCGACGAGAACCCGTGGGGCACGCACTACAACCTCGACGACCCGGGCTTCCAGAAGACGATCGACTGGTTCTACGGGCTGTCCGACAAGGGCTACATGCCTCCCGCCGGCACCTTCTCGGACGAGACGCCGACCCAGATCGGTTCCGGCAAGGTCGCGATCGGCACCAACGGGGACTGGGCGAGCAGCCAGTTCTTCGCCCTCGACGGCATCTCCATCGGGGTCTTCCCCGGGCCGGTCGGCCCGTCCGGCCAGCGTGCATCGATCTTCAACGGCCTGGCCGACTCGATCAGCGCGTCCTCCGACCACCAGGCCGAAGCCTGGATGTGGGTCCAGTACCTCGGGTCGAGCGCGTGCCAGGACGTCATCGCGTCGACGGCCACGGTCTTCCCGGCAATCCCCTCGGCGACTGACAAGGCCCTCGAGGCGTTCGCCGCAAAGGGCTGGCCGGTCGAAGCATTCTCCAGCTACCTCGACGGCGGCAGGACGTTCCTCCCGCCGATCACGGTGAACTCCGGGGAGGTCTACGCACTGGTCACCCCAGCGTTGGAGGCGATCCACCTGGGCCAGGCCGATGCGTCGTCGCTCACAGCCGTCAACGACCAGCTGAACCAGATCATCGGCGAGTGAGCCAGGGTCAGGGGCGGGGGTCGATGCGACCCCCGCCCCTGACCGCTGTCTCGGCACGGCCGGCGCGGTGGGGGCCACACGGGCGAGCTCGGTGAAGCGAGCACCGTGCCCTCCCGCGCACCACTCGCGGGCCAGCAGCCCGGACAACGTCCGCAAGGTCCGGGTCGCGGTCGAAGCAAGAGGTCACTCCGCGCAGCAGGACGCCGATGAGAGGCTCGCCGAGCTGCAGGCGTGGCGGTTGACGGTCTGGGGCGCCCTCGGCGCCTGGCACTGACGTCTACCTCGACGCAGCCGGCGTGCCAGCCGTCATCGGCAGCGTCCTCGCCTGCGCGAAGCATCGTGCCCGGCCGAGCATCCCGGCGGTGCACAAGGAGCCCCTGCCGGTCGACTTCGGGGCCGTCTTGGCCAGCGAGGTGGAGATCGTCACGTCGATGGGTTACCCGACGGAGATCTGCGAGGTGACCGAGCGAGTCGTCGCTCACGCGACGCGTACGGGGCGATCGTGCGCGGCCGGTTCGACTTGGTACGCGAAGACGACGAGCCGGGCGCTGTCCCGAGAGCCAGTCTCCATCATCGGCCGGTTGACGGGCGTCTTCGGCCCACGCGAACGAGTGCCACCGATGTACCGCGGGTGCGGTACCGGGGACACCGCGCTGGGACGACGACCGCTGGGGTGTCGGCGGCGAGTCTGGTTCTCGCACACCGAACCTCACGTCGTCTGAAGGGCCGATCCCATGTCAGCACTTGCCCAGTTCTGCTATCGCCGCCGCCGCGCGGTCCTCGTCGCCTGGATCCTCGCCGTGGTGGGGTTCGCCGCGGCCGCATGGGCGTTGGGCACCGCCTTCACGACCGCCGCGGACCTCCCGGACAGTGAGTCCTCGCGTGCCTACGCTCTGATGGCAGAGGCAGGCATGAGCTCGGACACCAGCAGCGGCACGATCGTCTGGCGCGCCGAGGGCAGTGCGATCGACGCCCCTGCCGTGCGGGCCGAGGCCGCGGCGATGCTGGACGAGATCGCCGCGTTGCCCGGTGTGGAGGCGGTCGTCGGCCCGTACTCCGAGGCCGGGGTGGCGCAGGTGAACCCGGTCGTGAGCACGGCGTTCGCCACAGTGACCACCACCGACGACGTGGACGTCGAGCAGGTGCGTGAGGTCGTCGACTCCTACGACACGGCCGCACTCGAGGTCGCGGCCGGCGGCCAGGCGTTCAGCGAGATGCCGGCGCCGTCGCACGGCACCGAGGCCATCGGCATCATCGCGGCGCTGGCGATCTTGCTGCTGGTGTTCCGTTCGGGCTGGGCCGCCGCCCTGCCGATCCTCACCGGCGTCACGGGTGTGGGGACCTCGCTGCTGGCAGTGATCGTCGGTGCCCACGTGGTCGACCTGGACGCGACCTCGCTGACGATGGGCGCGCTGATCGGACTGGGGGTCGGCATCGACTACGCGCTGTTCATCGTCAACCGCTATCGCAAGGCCCTGATCGCCGGTGCGAGCGTGCGGCAGGCCATCAGCCAGTCGGTGAACACCTCCGGTCGAGCCGTCGTGTTCGCGGGCCTGACCGTCGTCGCTGCACTGATCGGGATGTTCGTCGTCGGCCTCGGTGTGCTCACCGGCATGGGTCAAGCGGCCGCGGTGACGGTGCTGTTCACGGTCGCGGCGGCGATCACCCTGCTGCCCGCGCTGCTCGGCATGCTCGGCACCAAGGTCCTGTCGACGAGGCAGCGCGCTGCCATCGCAGCCGGCGAGATCATCGAGGAGCACCCCGGCAAGGCCCCGCTGTCAGCCCGGTGGGCGAACCAGGTCCTGCGCCGCCCCGCGGCGACGGCGGTCGTCGCTCTGGTCGTCATGGGTGCGCTCGCCGTCCCGGCGCTGAGCATCCGGGTCGGCAACCCCGACGCGACCTCGGACCCCGCGGGCACGCCCACCCGGGAGTATGCGGATCTGATGGCTCCGGCGTTCAGGACTCCTGACATGGCGCCAGAGTTTGTGCGTGGTCAGGGTCGGGTTTTGATCTCGTAGCGCAGGGTCAAGTCGGTGCCCGGGTATCGGGTTCCGGTGGCGGTGAGGTGCTCGCAGAGCTCGCGGATCGCGGCGGTGGCGCGGGCGGTGGGCATCGGGTCCAGGCGCACGGTCAGGACACCGTCGCTGGGGTCGATGTCGCCACTGTGGGTCAGCACGTGGCGGGCCAGGGTGTGGGCCTCGTGGTTCGCGCGGGCGTAGCCGGTGTCCAGGCGGATGTCGCGGGCCAGGGCGTTGATGGTGTTGAACGCCGCGGCACTAATCGCGTGGGTGATCAGTTTCGTCTCCACGTCCAGGACCTGCTGACCGGGGTGGAGCTCGCCCAGCGGCACCCTGGTCGGAATGGTCTTGTGGGCCTGCTGGGCAGCGGCCAGGTCGGCGCCGGCCGCGCGTAGGTCCGCGGTGATCGCGTCATGAACGGGGTTCGTCAGGATGGTCTGGGTCCCGGGCGCGGGTGAGCGGGCGGCGAGCATCGCGGCGTCGGTGCGCCCCTGGGCGCGGTCATGGCGGGCGCGAGCGGCCTGGACGTCCAGGTGGGCGGCGCGTTTGGCCGGGTTGGGGACCAACCGTTGGGGGTCGTCATCGGCGGAGGCGTAGCAGTGGTGGGAGTCCAGGTCGAAGTGCATGCGGGCGTAGCGGAAGTAGTTCTCCAACCGCCACCGCGCACCCATCCGGTAGATGACCTGCGCCGCGCTCAGGTCGGTGCGGGTGGTGAGCACGTGCACTTGGCGCAGGGTGTTCTTCTTCGTGTCCCACCGGGTGACCTGCCGCATCGGGAACACACCGCCGTGGTCGTCGATGGGGACTTCCACGACCGTGTCGGCCAGGTGCCAGGTGTACTCGCGTCCGGTCTCACCGACGAAAGCCACGTCGGTGAACTGCTCGGCGGGCAGGTCGGGGATGGTGCCCTTGCGCCAGGTCAGCGGATCGAACCCGGCCGCGGCCATGTGTGCGAACAGGGCCGGGGACCACCCGCCGCGGTCGAAGCCGACCAGGACCCGCCGGTCGTCGCCGACCGCGGTGCGCAGCTCGGGCAGCAACCGGGCCAGCTCACCGGCCAGCGACGCACCGGGCTCGGACATCACCACCAGGACCGGTCCGCCGTCACCGCCGGCCACCCAGGTCTCCACGGTCGCCGGGGCGGGGAACCGCAACCGTGACAGGTGGGTCTTGCCGATCCGTTTGGTGCCTTGGTAGGCGCGCACGTGTCCGTCGACGTAGAGCACGAGGCCCGCCCCGGCCACGTCGGCGTCGCCGCGGGACAGGTGGTGGTGGGCGATCGCGGCCTGCAGCTTGCCCGCAGCACCGGCCTGGGCGAGCTGGGCGATCTTGCGGCGGATGGTCTTGACCTCCGGG
>Ga0209585_10000882_pt1 | contig 11766 bp, 11 predicted proteins | sample NGEPerone_FD_185491 | JGI IMG/M metagenome (GOLD analysis project Ga0209585, IMG submission 185491) | Arctic peat soil microbial communities from the Barrow Environmental Observatory site, Barrow, Alaska, USA - NGEE Permafrost154B-one... | ecosystem: Environmental > Terrestrial > Soil >... | reverse complement strand
ATCAGGTCGATCTTCTCCTGCATGGACCGGAACAACGGCCGCATCCTGGAGATGATCAGCACCACGCACACCAACAGGATGGGGATGATCACCACCAGCAGCGAGGACAGATAGACGTCCTGGCGCAGCGCCATGATGATGCCGCCGAAGCACATGATCGGCGCCGCAATCATCATCGTGAACGTCAGCAGCACAACCATCTGGACCTGCTGGATGTCATTGGTGGACCTGGTGATCAGAGAAGGAGCGCCAAACCTGCCGACCTCCTGGGCGGCAAAGGAGTCGACGGTGACGAAGACCGCCTCGCGCAGGTCCCGGCCGAGCGCCATGGCGGTTCGGGCACCGAAGTAGACCGCGCCGATCGAGCACACGATCTGGATCGCGGTCACGCCCAGCATCACCACACCCGTGCGCACGATGTAGCCCGTGTCCCCGGTGACTACGCCCTTGTCGATGATCAAGGCGTTCAGGCCGGGCAGATACAGACTGGCGATCGTTGCCACGAGCTGGAACAGCACGATCATGGCGATCGGCCGTTTGTAGGGACGCAGATAGGTCCGCAGGAGCGAGACGAACACGGGATTCAGCCGGCGGCCGGGCGACGCTCGGCACGGCGGGCAGCGTCTGCCTCGTCCAGGGCAGTCGCCTCTTCGAGCGTCGGGGCGGAGCCACCGAGCCGGGCCGGCAGGTACTTCAGCTCATCGTGCGGAAGAGCTGGGTAGGCCTCTTGCGCCGCATGCAGCAGCTCGGTCATCCGGACGCGAAGCTGCGCATTGACGTCGTCAGCTTTGTCCTGGCGTCCAGCCAGGATCGGTTCGCCAACGCTCATCGTGATCGGCACGTTCGTGCGTCCCAGACGCTTGCGATAGCCCTTGGTCCACACCCTCTGTGATCCCCAGATGACCATTGGCACGATCGGCACCCCTGCTGCCTGGGCCATCCGGACCGCGCCGCTCTTGAACCCCTTGAGCTCGAACGAGCGCGAGATCGTCGCTTCGGGAAACACCCCCACGATCTCGCCGGCTTTGAGTGCACTGACCGCGGCTCGGAACGAGGCTGCCCCCGCCGTTCGATCCACTGGGATGTGGTGCATCCCGCGCATCAGCGGGCCGCTGATCTTGTGACGGAACACGTCGTCCTTGGCCATGAAGCGCACCAGGCGCTTGCTGGGGATCGCCGCCAGTCCGGCGTAGGCGAAGTCGAAGTAGCTCAGGTGGTTGATCATCAGAACAGCGCCACCAGAGGTCGGAATGTTGTGCGCACCGGTGATCGTGAACTTCAGACCCTGTGCGGCGAACAACGCTCGCGCGACACCGATGACAGGGGTGTAGACCGGCTCCATGGCTCAACCGTAAGGGGTCACGCAAAACTCGTCACCGGGAGTGGCCGGAGCCCCAATGCTGAGTGCTTTCGGTCGCGCAGTTGTTCGTGCCGATGTCGGGTCCGCGCTGCAATCAGGGTGGTAGCGTGCAAAACACCACGCCCTGTGAAGCGAGCGTCGGTCGGTGGTCGTCATACCTGCACTGGATTCGGAGCACGGGGAACTCGAGAAGGGCAGTCGATGGTGGAGCCGGCCAGCACCGCGGTTGTCCGGATCAGCGAGTTCGGGCCGTTCGACGTCATCGCGGATCTCGCGCACGCACAGTACATGGACGGGTTCTCCGATGACGCCGTGAACATATGCCGCGCAGGGATGCTCCTGACTACGGGCGCAGGTGACAGAACCACCACCCAGTTCCTGCGCTACATCCAGGCGATCGCTCTGCAGGAGCTGGGCCGGCACCACGAGGCAGTGACCGTGGCCCTTGACCTCCTCATCGACGTGGAGGACGACCCAGACCCGATGTGGCGAGCCAAGGCTCTGGCCATCCTTGCAGAGTCCTCGACCCAGGTCGGCGAGGTCAGCCGGGCCATGGACGCGCTGGCCGAAGGAGCGTGGCTCGTCGCGCACACGGAGCCGGGCCGCTACAGCCATCTGTCCGCGAGCATGGCAGTCGCGCTGGCGCTGAGGGCCGTCTATCTGTTCGAGCAGGCAGACGAGATGCTGGCCGGGATCCGGCCCTATCAAGACCCCGAGATCGACCTCCTGGTGGCGCAGGAGCGGGCCCTGCTGAGCGCCTACTGGGGGGCGACTCTGCTCGTCGTCGGCCACGTCAAAGAGGCGGGTCCGCACTTCGTCAGGTCTGCCGAAAAGGCTTTGAGGATGGGCAGGATCGCAGCGCTGGTCGACAACTCCGAGATGGCGGCACGCGCGGAGATCATCGAGGCGTACGCGCTCAGTCGGCTCGGGTACACCGGCCTGGCCGCAGCCCGGGTCAATGCTGCCACCCAGCCCTTCAGCCTGCGCGATGAGCTGGTCGAGACCAACCTTGCGCGTCTCGTCCTGGGGCAAGCAGCGATGGAGTCAGGCCACTACGACGAAGCCCGCCGACAGCTACGCGACGCATTGATGAACTCCGACCGCGCGAGCCGCGACCTCTGGGCGGCGGTTGCCATGGAATCGCTGGCCGATGTGGACGTGGCGGAACGCGGGCCACACCCGGCGGTCGACCTGTGGAAGCGCCTGGCCCGAGATGCCCTCGGACGAGTCTGGTTCGAGCGCGACGGCCGATTCACCGCGCTGCAGACGCTCAACCAGGTGCGCGCGCTGACCGCCGAGACAAGCCGGATGGGCCACGCCGCCCTGCTGGACCCCCTTACGGGTCTGGGAAACCGACACATGATGACCAGCACCGTCGAGCTGGCGGGCGATGACCTGTCCGTCGTGTTCGTCGACGTCGACGAGTTCAAACAGGTCAACGACCGCTACTCGCACGCGGTTGGCGACGAGGTGCTGCGCCGAATCGCTGTCATCCTGCGCACCCACTGCCGGTCCGACGACGTGCCGGTGCGCTACGGCGGCGACGAGTTCGTCATCCTCGTCTTGGGCGGAGGTGCGGCGGCCGAGGGTGTCGCGGCACGGTTGCACGAGGCCGTGCGCAACGCCCCGTGGGGGCAGGTCGCCGCAGGACTGAAGGTCACGGTCTCCGTCGGCGTCGGCCGCCCGGTCCCGGACCACGGAGCAATGGCAGCAGCAGACGCCGCTCTGTACGACGCGAAACGAGCCGGTCGCGACCGCGTCGTGGCGGTTTAGCGCCCGACGCCTGCCCGGCTCCTTCGGCTACGGGGCCGCCCTGTACTTCCATCACTCGTGGCCCAACCGTGGGTCGGACCCGGCCCGGTTTGCCAGTTCGCCTGGTGGGCTGAGCAAACCCGCGAGTTTCGCTACCCTCGAAGACATGAACCTCGACCGTCCCGTGTCCCCCGATCCCTACTCCCAGCTGCCCAGGGTGGCGGCGCTCGAGGTGTCGAGCACATCCATCGTGAACGACACCCGTCTGCCCGAAGAGCACGTCTTCAACGGCTGGGGGTTCTCCGGCGGCAACGTCTCACCACAGCTGTCCTGGTCGGGTCCGCCCGACGGAACCAAGAGCTTCGCCGTCACCTGCTTCGACCCTGATGCTCCCACGCCTTCAGGCTTCTGGCACTGGCTCCTGGTGGGAATCCCCGCTGAGGTCACGACCCTGGAGGTCGGCGCCGGCACAGCCGAGAACGCGCCCGGCGGTGCCTTTCACGTGGCAAACGACTTCGGCGACAAGAGGTATGACGGTGCCGCGCCGCCCGCCGGTGACAGGGACCATCGATACCTGTTCGCGGTGCATGCCCTCGACACCGATGACCTCGGCCTTGACGACACGGCCAGCGCTGCCGTGACCGCCTTCACCATGGGCGCCCACACCCTGGCCCGCGGCGTCATCTCGGCCACCTACAGCGCCTGAGACCGTCCAGGGTTCCTATCTCCGAGGCGGGCGTAAGGCCCACATGGCAACCGCGCTCGCCGAAGCCACGTTCAGCGAGTCCACCCCCCCGGCCATCGGGATCTTCACGACGAGGTCGGCGCCCTTGACGGCCAGCCGCGAGAGCCCGTCGCCTTCGGTGCCAAAGACCATCGCGAGTCGATCGGGCTGGTCCGCCGCGAGGTCGTCCAGGCTGACGGCTCCATCGCCCAGGGCGAAGGACGCGACGGTGAAACCATGGTCCCGCAGCACCTGCAGGCCGGCCGGCCAGGGCTCGATGCGCGTCCAGGGCACCTGGAACACGGTGCCCATGGAAACCCGCACGGCCCGCCGGTAGAGCGGATCAGCACATCGCGGGGTGATCAGGACAGCGTCAACGCCGAGTGCCGCAGCGGACCTGAACACGGCGCCCACGTTGGTGTGATCGACGATGTCCTCAAGGACGACAACACGAGAATGTCTCTGTCGGGAGGAACGACGCAGCAAGGCCTCTGGGGGCACGAGAGGTGGTCGGTGCATCGACGCCAAGGCCCCGCGATGCAGATGAAATCCAGTCATGGCCTCGATGACGCGAGCCTGCGCGAAGTACACCGGCACACCCTGCGACTCAGCCTGCTCGACCAGGTCTGACAGGTCGGTGATCCAACGCAGCCCCATCAGGAATGACCGTGGACGATGTCCCGCGCCGATCGCCCGCCGGATGACCTTCTCGCTCTCCGCGAGATACAGTCCGAGCTCGGGCTCGACCTTCTTGCGCAGCTTGACGTCGGTCAGGGAGAAGTAGTCGCTCACGCGCTCGTCGTCCGGGTCGGTGATCTCGATCGGCATGTCAGAGACCCATTCTGTGAAGAGCCATGGTTAGGTGACCATCTTTGCGATGGCGGCGACACCGATGACGACAATGACCGAACGAAGCACCCGAGGGGACAGCCGTCGCCCGACCCTTGCCCCGACATACCCCCCGGCCAGTGAGCCCACCGCAATCAGGGCGGCAACGGCCCAGTCGATCCGCTCCGGAGCCACGAGGATGAAGGTCACCGCCGCAACGACGTTGACCACCGTGCTCAGCACGTTCTTCAGTCCGTTGATGCGCTGCAGGCTGATCGCCATCAGCGCACTCATGATGCCCACCATCAAGACCCCTTGCGCTGCCCCGAAGTAGCCGCCATAGACCCCGGAGGCGAAGACGCCGACGGTGAGCAGCAGGCGCCGCCCGCCACTGTCATGGCCCGGATGGCGAGCGGCCGCCCACGCCTGCAGCCGAGGTCCGAGCAGGACGAGCAGCAGCGACACGGCGAGGAGGACCGGCACGATGGCATCGAACGCCGATTCGGGGAGCCAGAGCAGAAGGATGGCACCGGTCAGGGCGCCGACAAGCGACACCGGCATCAACCGCCGCAGGATGTCGCCCAGGCCGGCCAGCTCTCGGCGGTAGCCATGAATACCGGTGATGCCGCCTGCGACGAGGCCAACGGTGTTGGAGACGTTGGCGACCAACGGCGGATACCCGAAGAACAGCAACGTCGGGAACGTGATCAGCGTGCCGGCACCGACGATGGTGTTGATGGTCCCCGCAGCCATTCCCGCCGCGAGCAGGGCAACGACTTCATACCAAGGCACCCGGTCACCTTAGGGGAAGATGACCGGGCACCTTGTGGCGTGGCTGTCAGGGCGTGGGTGGACTCTTGTCATCGTCGCCGGTCACATGCAGCTCCGAGTCGTGCAGCGCGGACGCCTGGTCCTCGAGGGAGTCCGCTGCCGGGCGACCGGACGACTGCCTCTGACGTTGGCTCGTGGTTGCGTGCCCCTCCGCCTCTGCGGACGCACCGGCAGCCTGGCCGCGGGCTTCGGCCAGAGCTTTGGCCGGGTCCTCGAGCTGGGTCTCCTCGAACGCCGTGGGCATGACTTCGCCGGTGTCGACCCACTTGTCGGCGGGGTCATCGAAGTCCTTGCCGCCGAGCGCGCTGCCGATCCCCTTCAGAGCCTCGGTCAGCTCGCTCGGGATGATCCACAGCTTGTTGGCGTCGCCGCGCGCGAGCTGCGGGAGCACCTGGAGGTACTGGTAGGCGAGGAGCTTCTGGTCGGGCTTTCCGCGGTGGATGGCCTCGAACACCTGGGTGATGGCGCGGGACTGGCCTTGGGCCTCCAGGATGCGGGCCTGGGCGGAACCCTCGGCACGAAGAATCTGGCTCTGCTTGTCGCCCTCTGCGGTCAGGATGGCCGACTGCTTGATGCCCTCAGCGGTGAGGATGGTGGCGCGACGGTCACGCTCTGCGCGCATCTGCTTCTCCATCGAGTCCTGCACCGACCGTGGCGGGTCGATGGCCTTGAGCTCGACCCGGTTCACTCTGATGCCCCACTTGCCCGTGGCCTCGTCGAGGACACCGCGCAGCTGGGCGTTGATCTGGTCGCGACTGGTCAGGGTCTGCTCAAGATCGAGGGAACCGATGACGTTACGCAACGTGGTGACAGTCAGCTGCTCGATGCCCTGGATGAAGTTGGCGATCTCGTACACCGCCGACTTGGAGTCGATGACCGAGTAGTAGATGACGGTGTCGATGTTGACCACGAGGTTGTCCGACGTGATCACCGGCTGCGGCGGGAATGACACGACCTGCTCGCGCAGGTCGACGTTGGCCCGCACCTTGTCGACAAACGGTATGAGGAAGTGAAGTCCGCCCTCAAGGGTTCGGGAGAACTTGCCGAGCCGCTCGATGATCAGCGACACCTGCTGAGGCACGATCTTCACCGTGCGGACGATGACGATGACGGCGAACACGACAAGAAGCAAGAGGACAAACAGAGCTGCGCCTGCAGGTGTCACGAACTACTCCGATTCCGACCATCGGCGACGTTGCTCACGATCGCGGTGGCCCCCTCGATGGAAACTACCCGGACCTCTTGTCCAGGTAGGCATACGGCGGAGTCCGGGGCGGTGCGTGCCGACCAGGTCTCACCGCCAAGCTTGACTCGTCCATCGTGTTCGGTGACGGTCTGCAACACCAGCGCCGAGCGACCGACATGGGCGCCCACACCGATGCCACCATGGCCTTCCGGCACCGAGAAATAGCGCTTGGCGAGGGGGCGCACCATGCCCAGCAGTGCGCCGGCCACCACGACCGAGGCGACCACCTGCACAGAGAACGGGGCGCCGAGCGCCGCCGCGACAGCCCCCGCCAACGCGCCACCGGCCAACATCGAGAAGACGAAGTCGACACTGGCTGCCTCGACGGCCCCCAGGACAAGGGCAAGTCCCAACCACGACAGCCAGCTGTTGTCGCTGAACCACGACATGCCGTTCCTCTCCCATGCTCAATATGTCCATACCGTAGTGGTCATTGGGACGCCAGGGGTGGAGATGGCACTCCCCGATCGATCTTCTCTGCGGCCCGGGCGGACCATCGCTCACCGTGACGCTCCAGCACCAGCGGCAGGCCGAACGTCTCGGACAGGTTTGCCGCGGTCAACGTGATCTCAACCGGCCCAGCGGCGACGATGCGGCCTTCTCGCAGCAGCAGCACGTCGGTGAAGGAGGGCGGTATCTCCTCGACGTGGTGGGTCACCAGGACCAAGGCGGGCGCTGCGATATCCGCTGCCAGGGCAGCCAGTCGCTCCACGAGGTCCTCCCGGCCGCCGAGGTCGAGGCCGGCGGCAGGCTCGTCCAGCAACATCAGCTCAGGGTCGGCCATCAGCGCCCTGGCGATCTGAACCCGCTTGCGTTCACCCTCGCTGAGGGTGCCGAAGGACCGGTCACTCAGGTGGGCGGCACCGAGTGTGTCGAGCAGAGCGGCGGCACGGGCATGGTCAAGCTCGTCATAGCGCTCATGCCAACGCCCCACGATGCCGTAGGACGCGGTGACGACGACATCCCTGACCAGCTCATCGGCGGGCAGCCGCTCGGCCATTGCCGCGCTGGACAGGCCGATTCGTGGGCGAAGCTCGAAGACGTCGACCGCGCCGAGGACCTCGCCAAGCACCCCTGCGACGCCCGTGGTGGGGTGGATTCGCCCCGCCGCCAGCTGCAAGAGGGTGGTCTTGCCGGCCCCGTTGGGCCCGAGGATGACCCACCGCTGACCTTCCTCGACCTCCCACGTGATGTCGTCGAGCAGTGTGTTGCCTCCACGGACCACGCTGACGCCGGCGAATTCGAGGACGTCGCTCATGGTCCCTGACCCTAGGCCACGGTCCACCACGGCAGGTCAACGACACCTCCATCACCGACACCTACGATGAGGCGGTGTCCGTCCTCCCCGTGTCCGTCCGGCTCGCGCTGTGGGCCACTGCTGGGTATGCCGGGCAGCTGCGGGTCGAGGACGTCAGCGACCGGGCGCACCCTGACATCGACCATGTGGTCGGCGACCTCGACCGCCTGTCCCTGTGGCATGACCTGGGTGAGCGCGCCGTCCTCGTCGCACTCCCCCGCCCCGGCAACCTCTCCGGTATGCCGCGTGGCTGCCCCGAGCTGATCGCCGCGGCCACGGATGCTGGCGAGTGCGTCTACGTTCCCAGCCTCGGCGGTGCGCTTGTCCCGACGTTCGAGCACTTCGGCCCTGCTGGAGACCGGGGCACCCAGGTGACGTGGACGGCATACGACTGCGACCCGGTCCCCACGCACACCCTGGAAGCGTTGTCCCTGAACGAGATCGAGCTGCGGTTGCGACAGGATCTGCTGCAGGCGACCGCCAGGATCGATGCCCTGGACATCAAGCCGTGGCACGCGATGCTGCGCTCCTTGGCGGACGACCTCGATGCGAGCGTCTGGGGCCTGCCGAGCGGACTCCCTCGTCGGGCCCAGAGTGTCATGGCGACGGCCGCCCAGATCGGTGTCGCCACCGACCTCGGCCTCAGCATCCACGCCGAGTCGCAGGTTCTGACGAGCCAGCTCACCGAGCAGCGGCGGCGACTGCTGACGGACCTCTCCGCCATCGCCGATGCGGCGATGGCATCAGCGGCGACCGTGGCGGCCTTGTGGATGGCCGGCCTCCGACCCGGCCACCACGACCTATGACGGACCTATAGAGGACCTGATCGGGAGCTCTGGCGCAGTGCCGACTGGTAGACCGTCATGGTCTGGTCGCCGATCGAGGACCACGAGAAGCTCTCCACCGCTCGCTCCCGGCCAGCCTCCCCGTATGCGCGTGCGCGAACCGGGTCAGAGAGCGCTTCGTTGAGTGCGGCTGCCAGGTCCGTGACGAAACGATGTGGGTCCACGGGGATCCCGTTGCCGTCGGTCACCTGCTCGATCGGAACCAGCCATCCGGTCTCGCCTTGGACGACAACCTCAGGGATACCGCCCGTCGCCGTCGCGACGACCGGAAGCCCGCACGCCATGGCTTCGAGGTTGACGATCCCGAGCGGTTCGTAGACCGACGGGCAGGCGAAGACCGTTGCGGCGCTGAGCAACGCGATCACCTCGGCCCTCGGCAACATCTCAGCGATCCATACGACGCCGTGACGATGGTTTCGCAGCTCGGCGATCAGCGCCTCGACCTCGGCATAGATCTCAGGGGTGTCCGGAGCGCCCGCTACCAGGACGAGCTGGACCTCCGGAGGCAGCTCGGCAGCCGCACGCAACAGATAGGGCAGCCCCTTCTGGCGGGTGATCCGGCCCACGAACATCACAGACGGGCGATCTGGGTCAACGCCGTGCCTGCGCGCTACATCAAGCGCAGTGGCGCTTGAGTCCCGTTGCCACAGCTGGGAGTCGATGCCGTTGTGCACGACGTGTACCGCGGCCGGGTCGACCGAGGGGTAGCTGTTCAGAACGTCCAACCGCATCCCCGCGCTCACCGCAATGATGGCTGCCGCCGCCTCGTATGCCGTCCGCTCAGCCCACGAAGACACCGCATAGCCACCGGCGAGCTGCTCGGCCTTCCAGGGGCGCATCGGCTCCAGGCTGTGGGCAGAGACCACATGCGGCACGCCGGCCAACAGGGAAGCCACATGTCCGCCCATGTTGGCGTACCAGGTGTGGGAGTGGACCAGATCGGCCCCGATGCAGTCTCCCGCCATGGTCACGTCGACGCCCAGCGTCTGGATGGCCGCATTGTCGGACGAGAGCTGCGGCAGATCGTCATACCCGGTGGTGCCCGCTTCATCGCGTGGTCCCCCGAAGCAACGCACGCGCACATCGATGTCGCCTCTGGAACGCAGCGCACGCACCAGCTCGGCGACGTGGACGCCCGCGCCACCGTAGATCAGGGGCGGGTACTCCTTGCTCAGGATGTCGACTCTCACGGCGTGAACGCTAGCCCGTCATGGGTCGCAGCAACACGGTCCCCGCCCGTAAGGTCAGACCATGCGGAAGAAAGCGGGAGACCCCAAGGTCCTGGCAATCGTGCTGGCCGGCGGCGAGGGCAAGCGGCTCCTACCCCTGACCGCGGACCGTGCCAAACCCGCGGTGCCGTTCGGCGGCATCTACCGGCTGATCGACTTCGCACTCAGCAACGTCGTGAACTCGGGATACCTCAAGATCGTCGTGCTCACGCAGTACAAGTCGCACAGCCTCGACCGTCACATCAGCAAGACCTGGCGCATGTCGACGATGCTCGGCAACTACGTGACACCGGTGCCGGCCCAGCAGCGCATCGACAAGAGCTGGTTCCGCGGCAGCGCCGACGCGATCTACCAGAGCCTGAACCTCGTGCACGACGAGAACCCCGACATCGTCGTGGTGGTGGGCGCGGACCACGTCTATCGCATGGACTTCAGCCATATGGTCGAGCAGCACATCAAGAACGGCACGGGCGTAACAGTCGCGGCGATCCGGCAGCCCATCGCCATGGCCAACCAGTTCGGTGTCATCGAGGTCGAGGCCGCCAACCCACGCAAGATCTCGGCCTTCCTCGAGAAGCCCACGCACGCGATCGGCCTGGCGGACTCCCCTGACGAGATTCTGGCCTCGATGGGCATCTATGTCTTCGATGCCGACGTCCTCATCGACGCCGTCATCCGTGATGCGGAACGCCCCGGGAGCGGGCGGGACATGGGTGGCGACATCGTCCCGGACTTCGTACACCGGGGGCTGGCCTACGTCTATGACGTCAAGGACAACCCGATCCCCGGCTCCAGCGAACGCGACCACGGCTACTGGCGTGACGTCGGCACCATCGACTCCTACTACGACGCCCAGATGGACCTCATCTCGGTCCATCCCGTGTTCAACCTCTACAACTACGAATGGCCGATCTACACCGACCACGGCAACTATCCGCCGGCCAAGTTCGTCTTCGGGTCGAAGGGCCGCGTCGGTGAGGCGATCGACTCCGCAGTCTCGCCCGGTGTGGTGATCAGCGGTGGGCACGTGACCCATTCGGTGCTCTCCCCCGGTGTGCAGGTCCACAGCTACGCGAAGATCACCGACAGCGTCCTGCTCGACTTCGTCGATGTCGGTCGCAACGCCACGATCCATCGGGCCATCATCGACAAGAACGTCATCGTCCCCCCAGGGGTCAGCATCGGCATCAACCGCCAGAACGACCTGGACCGTGGATTCCTCGTGACGGACTTCGGGATCACCGTCGTCGGCAAGAGCCAGGAGGTCCGCCCATGAGCGCGCCTGACCCTCGTCCGGCGAGAGTGGGCGTCCAGCTGCAACCCCAGCACGCGGCATACAGCGACATCAGGCGCGCCTGCGCGCAGGCCGAGGAGATGGGCGTCGATGTCGTCTTCAACTGGGACCATTTCTATCCGTTGTATGGCGAGCCCGAGGGCCAGCACTTCGAGTGCTGGACGATGTTGGCGGCGTTCGCCGAAGCGACCGAGCGCGTGGAGATCGGCGCTCTGGTGACGTGCAACTCCTACCGCAACCCCCAGCTGCTCGCAGACATGGCACGGACGGTCGACCACATCAGCGACGGGCGGCTGATCCTGGGTATCGGCTCCGGCTGGTTCGAGAAGGACTACGACGAGTACGGCTATGAGTTCGGGA
>Ga0209585_10000880_pt1 | contig 11773 bp, 13 predicted proteins | sample NGEPerone_FD_185491 | JGI IMG/M metagenome (GOLD analysis project Ga0209585, IMG submission 185491) | Arctic peat soil microbial communities from the Barrow Environmental Observatory site, Barrow, Alaska, USA - NGEE Permafrost154B-one... | ecosystem: Environmental > Terrestrial > Soil >... | reverse complement strand
TTTCAGGAGTTGGCGATCCCCATGCGCACTCACTTCGGGACATCGCAGCAAAGGCACTGTGTCACGATCAGACAGCGTGATCGGCCCTAAATCCTCCGACATGGAAGGACGTCAAAAGCCCGAATCCCCTTACAGCACAGGCAAAGTCCTGAACTACGTGGCCGTCAGCGAGGACAGCGGACGGCCGAACAGTTCAGTGCGAGAATCGGCGTTAGGTGTGGGGTTGCGTCGAAGATCCAGCGCCCCGCTGGCGACCGCGTTCGGCCCCTGATCTTCGGGACTGGTTGGTCCGTCTTGGACGCCGGCAACCCCAGCAGCCGTTTCGGACTCAGGGTCCTAGTGCTGCCTACACGGCGGTGGCTCTACTTCGAGGTCTTTTCTACAGATCGTGAAATTGCGCAGTGAATCTCGCGACGCTGCGCAGTGTTGTCTCAACCACTGGAACCTTGATACTCGGAGAATGTCGCGGATGTCACATGAGTCGTTCATCACTGTTAGCTAAGTGCATACCCAGCGCCAGCGCCTTTCCTGCTCGATCGAATCCCGTTCCCAACAACACTTGCGATCTGCTGCAACAGATCCAGGCCAGCGCGCAAAGGAGGGCTTTGCCGTATCCGCAATTAACATGGGGTTCGAACAAACGATCCCAAAGATCGCCCCAGACTGCGCATGCTATCCGCACGCGCAACGCGGAAAGGTAAGATAGGTCAATCCCAATCTGTCAATCCGAAGCGGTTGTCACGCCTCCCGTTGACGGTATCCATCTCGCGGCCAACATCCGCGAAATGGGTAAAGCTCACTTAAGGAGAAAGAGCACAATGAAAGCAAAATACATCGTTCCGATTGTGAGTGTGGCCATGCTCTTAGCAGCCTGCGGTTCTGACGCCGGGGGCTCCAGTTCTGGCGGCTCAAATAAGTCGAGTCTGCCCTCGTACAAATGGGATATGACCATCACTGTTGGAAATACCTCTACGTGGTACACAGGTGCTAAGTATTTCGCTGACACGATGGATAAGAAGTCAGACGGACGAATCAAGATTAAGGTCTTCAGCAACGAGCAGCTTTCTGGCGGGGATCAGGTGGCTGGCGTCGAACAGCTGATGAGCGGCGAAAAGGAGTTCTCATATAACTCGTCCATCGTCTATGCGGGAATCGACCCCAAATTTGGTGCCGTGAATGCACCATTTCTATACAAGGATTATGCCCAGGCCTCCAAAACGTTGGCGGCAACCGGATTTGACGCGTACAAGAAGTTGGCCGCCACAAAAGGCGTGGAACTGCTCGGCTTTGGCGAGAGCGGTTTCCGCCAAATCACCAACAACGTACACCCCATAACAACGGTAGGCGACTTGAAGGGAATCAAGCTCCGTATCCCAGGAATCGGCTTGTTCACCGACATTTACCGTAGTCTGGGCGCCAACCCAACAACGATGAACTTCTCGGAGGTCTTCACTGCACTGCAGCAGAAGACGATTGACGGGCAGGAGAATCCGCTGGACGTGATCGACTCCTCGGGTATTACGGAAGTTCAGAAGTACATGACGATCTGGAACTACGTGTATGACCCGCTAATCTTTGGAATGAACAAAAAGACGTTCGACTCCTTGGACCCGGCTGACCAGAAAATGGTGCAAGAAACGGCGGCGGAGGCCAATGCGCTCCAAATCAAGACCAACCGTGACAAGGAATCAAAGCAGCTGGAGTCAATGTCGAAGAAGATGAAAGTAACCGTGCTGGACGATGCGCAGCGAGCGGTCTTTCAGAAGCAGATGTCTCCTATATATGAAAAGTACCAGTCCATTTGGGGCGCAGACATGGCAAAAGCCGTTCAGCCCCAGGGATAGCAGATGCTGAATAGAGTTTTAACGGTCTTCGAGAATACGATTGTGACAATCGCGTTCTCTGTCGTTAGCATAATCGCCTTCGCTAACGTCTTGAGTCGCTACGTATTCAACCTATCCCTGTCATTCAGCACTGAAATCACCGTCAATATGGCGGTACTTCTGACGATGGTGGGAGCCGCTATCGGTGTCCGGGAAAACGCCCACCTTGGTTTCACCCTGCTACATGAAAAGGCAGGGCCAACACTTAAGAAAGTGTTAACGGTGCTCGTTGCAGCCGCACTCGCGGTATTTTTCTTGATCCTCCTGAAGTTCAGTGTGCAGTTGGCCCTGCAACAGTTGAAAGATGGCCGGGCAACTCCATCCCTCGGGATTCCGCAGTGGATGTTCACGGCAGCTCTCCCGTTGGGTGCCACACTCGGCATCGCACGAACTATCTCATCCGCGGTAGTGAGCCTGCAAGGCAGTAACAGGGAGCCGAACCCCATGAATCTGGCGGTGTGACGCAATGGTAGAACTTATTCTTTTCGGCACCTTTATAGTCCTCCTTTTTTTGAGCGTTCCGGTCGCTTTCGCACTCGGACTGGCTGCTGCCGCCGCACTGTTCTTCAGTGGGGGCATCGACGAATTGGCGATCATCCCGAGCGTAATGTTCGCTCCCCTTTCCTCGGAGACTTTGCTCGCCATTCCCTTCTTTATTCTGGCAGGCACGATCATGGAATACGCGGGGATATCGCAACGGCTGATTGCTTTCGCAAACGCCGTCATCGGTCACCGTAAGCACGGCTTGTCGATGGTTGTTATCATTGCTGCCTTCTTCTTCTCGGCTATATCGGGGTCGGGACCCGCCACAGTGGCCGCTCTGGGTACTATCCTGATTCCTGCACTAATTCGCAATGGGTATGAAAAGCGACACGCAGCAGCATTGATGGCGACTGCGGGCTCGATGGGGATCATCGTGCCCCCCAGCATCACCTTTATCATCTTCGCTGTTGTGGCTGGCGAGTATATGCGCATTTCCATAGGAAGACTGTTTATGGCCGGGATTGTTCCGGGCATATTGATGGCGATAGCGCTATTCATAGCTTCTACTTTCATTCCCCGAACTACGCCCGCCGGCCTTGTTGGGGCTGCGCCCAAGAGTCGGGTTAAGCAACTCGTCACAAACGGCGGCCCTGCTGGCATGGGCAGCGTCACAAGCGGGCGCCCTGCTGATGAGGGGAGCGATCAAGTGCAGGGCGGCGGACAAGATGTTACGATGGTAAGTCATATCGGTACCAGATCGTCGGGGAAAGAGATAGTTGGGGCATTCGTCGGTGCTATCCCCGGCTTGATGGTTCCTGTGATTATCCTCGGCGGGATCTACGGGGGAATCTTTACACCCACGGAGTCCGCAGTCGTCTCCTCTTTCTATGCGCTAGCGGTTGGTTTTTGGATTTATCGAGACTTAAAAGTGTCGCAGTTGCCACGGTTGATGGTGAAGGCGGCTCTCCAGTCTTCGGTTGTAATGTTGATTGTGGCATCTGCGACTGTGTTCGCGTATGTGATCACCCGGAACCAGACTGCTGACGCGATAGGGGCGGCAATCCTGGGCATGACAGACAACAAATTTCTGATTATTCTGTCCATCACGATCCTGCTCTTGATAGTCGGTGCCTTTGTGGATGCCATTTCCGCCTTCTACCTCTTCATCCCTATTCTCTTGCCGGTCATGCTCTCGATTGGGATGGATATCACGACGATTGGCGTCATGATGACGGTAAATTTGGCCGTAGGCCTTTACACGCCCCCCGTGGGTGTCAACCTATTCGTCGCCGCCGGGATATCGGGTTCATCACTTTCGGAGGTGGCGGGCGGAGTCTGGCGGTTCCTTGTGGCGGCAATCGTTGTCCTGTTGCTTGTTACATATATTCCTGAACTATCCAATTGGCTCCCCGACTTGCTGGGCGTGTAGAACCTCATAGAAAGGCAAAACATGTCCACAGACCTGACTGGACGCGTCTCGTTGGTAACGGGTGGCGCGCAAGGGATCGGGGCCGCTATAGCTCGCACCTTGGCGGAACGTGGTTCCAATGTAGTCATCGTAGACGTGATTGAAGCTGGGGAGATTACCGAAGAACTCAGAAGTACGTCTGGCCGGCAACAGATCGAAAGCTTGGTCGTCGACGTGAAGGATCGCGCCCAGGTGGCAAAATCATTGGCATGGACGGTGGAGCAGTTCGGCCGTATCGACGTTGTGGTCAATAACGCGGGAACATGCGGTCGACTTGATCTTGAAGCTATCACGGATGACGTCTGGTTTCGGGACATCGACACCAACCTCCGGGGGACATTTCTTTACACGCAGGCAGCGGTCTATCCCCATATGAAGCATCAGCAGTCCGGAACCATTATCAACATAAGCTCCATCTCGGGGATCATGGGCGGCCCAATGTCCGCGGGAGATGGAGGTGGGCGATCCGGCCCAGCTTATGCGGCTTCCAAAGGTGGCATCATCGCTCTGACCAAGTGGGTCGCTAAGGAAGTTGGCCCGCTGGGAATCACATGCAATTCTGTCGCGCCAGGCCCGGTAGCTACCGCGATGACGGCAAGCTTGAATTATGTACTGGATAATCAACCCCTCAAGCGCATGGGAACGCCGGAAGATATCGCCGACGCCGTAGCCTTTCTGGCCTCGCCCGGAGCTTCCTACATCACCGGCCAAGTCCTGAAAGTCTGCGGTGGTTCAGCAATCGGTTGAGTGCAGGATAGCACCACGCTCCAACAGACGGCGCCATAGCCGAGAATCGGACAAAGTGAACTGCCTGAGTTCTAGCTCGAAACGAGACCAAAAAAACCAGCATTGAATCAACGTCGCACCGCCACCAATGGTTCGACCTGCGCGAGATACTAAGCCATTCACAAGATGGCCACAGATGGGAGAAATCATGTTGACCCTCACGCATCCAGGCCCTCAAACGCTGCCGAGGGTGCTCGCCGTAGAAACGAGAGCCGTGGTCACGCGGAAAGTATTGGCACCTGGCAAGCGATTGATTGATGAGCTCTTTTTGATACTCACGGAACAAGGACTCGCCAACGGGATAGCTGAACTGTCCGGCGGAACTTTCGCACACATCAGCTACTGCGTCCCGGAAGACGGCCGCGGGGGAAAAGAAGTCAGTTATAGCGAAACTCGACATCTCGGTGGTGCGCGGCTAATTCTCGGCGCAGCGACTCTTGGTTCACGCGACGGAAAGCCATTCATGCACAGCCACTGCGTATGGCAGACCCGCGAGGGCAAACTGAGGGCTGGACACCTCTGGCCTGAGACGCTAGTGGGAGATCCCGCCCCGACCGCAGTCGTTCAGGGACTCCCCGGCGTTGTTTTGCTCAACATGGATGACCCGGAAACGCTCATGCCAGTGTTCACCCCCCACCTCTCAAAGGATCGTGCAGTGCCTCAACCTCAGAATGTGGCCAACTTCGCATCTCGCTCGATCATCGCCCGTGTCTGCCCGAATGAAGATATAGGTGCGGCCGTTGAAGAGATCTGCAGAGAGTTCAAAATCGAAAACGCCATTCTTCGCGGCGGCATCGGGAGTTTGATCGGAGCCACGTTCTCGGGCTTCGAGGGTGGGGCCAACCGTCGGGTGGAGGGCCCCGGCACAGAAGTAGCGACGCTGGTTGGCCATGTCACGACGAATGCCGACGGGACTTTCAAGACAGAAATATCCTGCACCTTGGTCGATAAGCATGGTCAGGTTCACGCCGGCCAACTCGTTCCCGGCGAGAACCCCGTGGCTGTTACCTATGATCTGTTTGTGGAGGAGATCTCATCAGAGCGCTTTCCTCTCGACCCATAACCGTCTAGAGTCTATCACCGCGAAAAAGGGAGCAACATGGATATAGTAATTTCCGTTGAATTCTTCGGCGATGAGGGTGAAGCAGATCTGGTCCGGTGGCTCGTCTCCGAGGGTGACCTGGTGAAAGAAGGCCAGCCCATTGCCGAACTCGAGACTTCAAAGACTATTCAGGAATTTAGATCCCCCGCCGCAGGCGCTATCTCGCTTAATTCTGAAGAAGGCGACACTGTGTCAGCTGAAAGTGTCATCGCAACCATTGCATTGGAGTCCCCATGAGTGCATACGACGCAAAGAAGCACGGCATTGCCGGTCTGCGGCAAATGGCCATGATTCGGGAGTTTGAAAGAAGAATGCCGCTGCTGGCCGAAGAGAAACTGATTCGCGGCTCCACTCACCCGTCGGTGGGCATGGAGGCCGTCGCGGTTGGGGTCTCCCTAGCGCTGGGAACCGGCGACACGATTGCCAGTAACCATCGAGGACACGGGCATTGTCTGGCCCGGGGTTCAGATCCGGCGCGCACGATGGCCGAGATCTTAGGTCGAAGTGACGGCTATTGCCATGGTAAGGGTGGCTCGATGCATCTTGCGGTCAAAGAGTTAGGAATCTTGGGCACGAACGCAATCGTTGGGGCGGGCATCGGGCTGGCCACGGGGGCTGCCCTCGCCGCGACGATGCAGGGCCGTGACTCTGTCGCAGTCTCCTATTTCGGCGACGGCGCGTCCAACCAGGGAGTACTCGCCGAGGCGCTGAACCTAGCCGCCATCTGGAGTCTCCCGGTGTTGTTTATCTGCGAGAATAATCACTACGCGATGTCCGATTCCTTTGAGCAGATGGTTGCTCAGCCTGACCTTTCCCAACGTGGCACTGCATACGGCGTGAAGTCGGTTAACGTTGACGGGATGAACTTGCCCAAGGTCTATGAGGTAGCTGCCGAAGCGGTTGCCCGCGCGCGGGGTGGTGCAGGGCCCACTTTGATCGTGGCTGATACGTACCGTTACCTGGGGCATATGGCAGGCGACACTGAGATTTACCGCAGTGTGGAAGAGGTCCAACGGTGGCGCGATAGAGACCCGATTGCGGCACTTGTCGCCGAACTGACGGAGGCAGGCGTTTTGAGTGAGACGCAATGGTCGGAAATGCAGACCGAGGTTGCCGACGAGGTCGAGGCCGCAGAACAATTCGCAAGGAACTCGCCATTTCCGGATAGTGCTTGGGCCACGACCGACGTATACGAGGAGACACGGTCATGAGTATGGTCAAGCAGCTCAGTATGTGGAAGGCACTTAATGGGGCACTTCACGACATTCTTGAAGACACCCCTGAGGCTTTCGTTATGGGGGAAGACGTCACCACATGGGGCACGGGTGGTGGCATCTACGGGGTCACGGGAAAGCTGGTCAAGAACTTTGGTTCGGACCGCGTGAGGGACACGCCAATCAGCGAAGAAGTCCTTATCTCCGCTGCCGTCGGAGCCGCCATGTGCGGGAGCCGGCCCATTCTAGAGATCATGTATTCAGACTTCACCTTTTTGGGCTTCGATGGCATCATCAACCAAGCTGCCAAGGCACGGTATATGTTCGGCGGGCAGTTCGATGTCCCGTTCGTGCTACGCACCAACGGGGGGTCCGGCGGAGGTAAAGCGGGGCAGCACTCTCAGTCCTTGGAGACTCTATTCGCTCACATTCCGGGTTTGGAAGTAGTCGTTCCGGGAACGCCTGGAGATGCGTATGGTCTCATGCGGACGGCTGTCGCCAGTAACAACCCGACAATTTTCCTCGAACACAAGAACCTGTACTACGACAAAGGTCCGGTGGACTTCATACCGGTGCCGTTTGGTCAAGCGCGTATTGCCCGGGATGGAAGCGATGTGACGATCGTGGCCACCCAAGAAATGGTAAAGCGGTCGTTGGCCGCGGCAGAGGTCCTGGCATCCAAGCATGATGTCAGTGTTGAGATCATTGATCCGCGGACCCTTTACCCCTTCGATATGGAGAGTGTCATCACCTCGGTGAAGAAGACACGCCATCTACTGGTGGCCCATGAGGCAGTGCGGGATTACGGTTGGGGCGCCGAGTTCGTAGCTTCCCTCGCTGAAGAGGCTTGGAGCGAACTGGATGCCGCTCCTCGGCGTTTGGGCGGTAGTAGGACTCCGATTCCTTACAGTGAACCGCTTGAGAACGCGGTCATCCCCTCCGTGAATAGTATCATTGAGGCGGTTCTTGCAGTTCGTGGGTCTGTTGTTGCGGCTTGATCCGAGACCCGAGCAGGGTCCATCAAGAGCCGTCTAGATCGGGCTCGGTGCAAAACGCGTGCCCGGCCAATCATTCGAGTGGCTATTAGTTCTTCTTACGTTCTTTAGGAGCAGTCGATGGCTCAACGCATGGCAGGCAAGACCGTCATCCTTTTTGGCGGCGGGTCGGTAGGCGGTGAAGTCAATAATGGGCTGGCCGCCGCGCTCACTTATGCCCAAGAGTCAGCGAAGGTCTTTGTGGTCGATGTGTCTGAACAGGCAGTTGAGGATGCGCTGTGCAAACTTCATGAGCAGATGCCACCCGGGGCAGATCCCTCGTCAATCGGGGGGACGGTAGCCGATGTCTCGGACAGCTCCGCTGTTGCCGCCGCTGTCGAACTATGCTTGGCCACTGTAGGAATGCCCAATGTTCTTCACAACAATGTAGGCATTGCCCGGATGGGCGGGCCAATAGAGATGAGTCTGGAGGAATGGAACCTGGTCATGAGAGTAAATCTGACTAGCGCCTTTATCACTACCAAGAACGTCCTGCCGATCTTCCTTCAGCAGGGGGGCGGAGCGATCGTCAACATTGCGTCGGTCGGCGGTATGCGGTATCTGGGATACAACTACCCGAGTTATTCGGCCACTAAAGGAGGTCTCATCCAGTTCACGGTGAACGTGGCACTGGAGTACGCCGGACGGGGCATCCGCGCCAACGCCGTAGCACCCGGATTCATTGAGACCCCCATGATGTACAAGCAGATTGCCGGCAACTATGACTCCGTCGAAGAGATGCTGAAGGCGCGAAACGCGCTGAGCCCAACAGGCCGGATGGGCGATTCGTTCGACGTGGCCAAGGCAGCTCTCTTTCTAGCATCAGATGAGGCGAAGTACGTCAATGGAGTCTGCCTCGCCGTCGACGGCGGCCTGACGGCTGCGGTCGCACACTAGCCAGGGGCCGCAATGTGTTGGGGGTTCTGTCTGGTTTTTCGGTCATTTGGACTGTGATTCTCGGTGGATATGTCTTAGGCCGGTCGCAGATTCTTGGTGAGCATGGGTCGGCTATTCTGAGCCGGCTGGTCTTTTATGTCGGCACTCCCTGCCTATTATTGGTTACCCTTAGCCAGACGGATCTGAGCCACGCATTCTCCGGTGCCCTGGTTGTATCAGCAGCAAGTGGCATCCTCGCAGCCCTGCTCTTCATAGGATGTGCCCGGTTCGTGTTCCACCGCCCCCTGCCCGAGTCGCTCACAGGAGCCATGTCGGCCAGTGTGGTGAATGCCGCTAATCTGGGCATTCCCATTGCTGTATACGTGCTGGGCGACGCGGTGTATGTGGCACCCGTGTTGATATTTCAGATGGTGTTCTTCGAACCGCTGTACTTGATACTCTTGGACACTTTCAGCCCCGGGCGCTCGATAACGAAAAGTGGCGTAGGAGTCACCATTGCCAAGAATCCCGTCCTCATCGCCTCACTGCTGGGAATACTCATCACTTCAACCGGCATGTTTGCGCCGCCACTCTTGATGGAACCGCTGAAACTAGTCGCCGGACTAGCGGTGCCCGGCGCCCTGTTAGCCTTTGGCATGTCGCTCAGTCATTCCAAGCCCTTCCAGCACAGAGACAGACACCGTGAGGTAGGGCTCGCGGTAACTATCAAACTGTTGATCCATCCCTGCATAGCTTTTGGGATTGGCTATTTCATGCTGGGAGTGAAAGGTCATGCGCTCTTTGCGGTCGTCGTCGCCGCCGCACTGCCAACCGCGCAGAACGTCTTTATCTTCGCCTCGCGATACAAGCGAGATGTCGCGGTGGCCAGCGAAGCCATCGTCGCAACGACAGCGATCGCGGTGCTGACGTTGGTCATAGTTGCCGCTCTGTTTGCCTGACCGGCCGTTCGGAAGGTCTGGCTGCATGTCTGTTGCGACACCAGACTGCAGCAACCCAAGATGTGCTGTCCCGTTTTGACATGTTCCGGTTCGACGCAGACGGCAATATTGTCTCGCACCGGGACATGCTGCAGATATTGCCGGAGGTACCACCACGGCAGTGGCGACAGAATTGGCACGCCGTAGAATGGACGACCGAACGAGCAAGCCATGGATCAGAGTTGACTCAGTTTGGAAATGCGTGAAAACGGTCACGGAGGACTCGCACCGTCGATCCGGCTGAGCTGCTTGACCTCAGCCGGTGGTGATGCTCATACGGCGAACCCTCGGCGGCGACAGCGACACCCTGGGCGTCCGGTTGCCCGAAAGAATGTGGCAGTCGACGAACGGGCCATGGGGTTCAGGCGAATTTCGAGGAGACGTTGGACAGTCGACGTTCGAGCAGCGAGACAGCTTCCTGGCGGGCCGGGCTGTAGGAGGAGGTCACGAGGTGGGACAGCTGCTCCGGCACAGGTCGGCCCCAGCGCTTCATGGCCTGGGCCCAGAGGCGCCCCGCGCGGTAGGACGAACGCACCAGCGGCCCACTCATGACGCCCTTGTAGCCGATCTCCTGCGCCAGGTCGGACCACCGCAGGAACTCCTCCGGCGTGACCCACCGGTCCACCGGGTGGTGGCGCGGTGACGGCCGCAGGTACTGCGTGATCGTGATGAGGTCGGTGCCGGCGCCGTGCAGGTCTCGCAGAGCCTGCTCGATCTCCTGGGCTTCCTCGCCCATGCCCAGGATCAGGTTCGACTTTGTCACCAGGCCGGCGTCACGGCCCATCGTGATGACCTCGAGGGAGCGCTCGTACTGGAACGCGGGACGGATCGACTTGAACAGGCGGGGAACCGTCTCGACGTTGTGTGCGAACACCTCGGGCCTGGCGTCAAGGACCTGACCCACGAGCTCGGGAACGCCGTTGAAGTCAGGGACCAGGATCTCCACGCCGGTGCCGGGGTTGAGCTCGTGCACCATGCGGATCGTCTCGGCGTAGAGCCAGGCTCCGCCGTCCTCGAGGTCGTCACGAGCGACCCCTGTGATCGTGGCGTACCGCAGGCCCATCTGCTGGACGGACTCGGCAACCCGGCGGGGCTCGTCACGGTCGAGGTCATCGGGCTTGCCGGTGTCGATCTGGCAGAAGTCGCAACGGCGGGTGCACTGCTCACCGCCGATCAGGAACGTCGCTTCCTTGTCTTCCCAACACTCGAAGATGTTGGGGCACGCCGCCTCCTGGCAGACCGTGTGCAGCCCCCGGTCTTCACCATCGAGCTGAGCTTGGTGTACTCCGGCCCCATCCTGGCGGTGGTTCGGATCCACTCCGGCTTGCGCTCGATCGGCGTCGTGGCGTTGCGGGCCTCGACACGCAGCAGGCGGCGCTCATCAGGTGCAATGCTCACAAAGGCTCCTTTCAAATGTTGGTCCAACAGACGATCGTAAGAGAGGAGAGCGCTTTCGGGGCTGACGTGAACAAAGGGCAGATGTCAAGGTATGGCGCGATGCGGGTTCCCGGACGCAGTCACAAAGTGCACGGCGTACGACATGGCCCGTGCCCGCCGCCCGGATCAGCCCAGGATGTCGCTCAGGTGCTTCTCCGCATTGGGGACAACCTCGTGGACGGGAACGTCACGGCACAGCTCCTTGCTGAACGAGGTCACGCCGGCGTCCGCGATCCCGCACGGCTGATGGCGCTCATGTGAAAGGGTTCTGGCACACATTTGGTGATGCTGGTGTTGCGCGTGTTGCCTGTGGGATCGGCATGATCGGTGTGATCATGATCGGCATGTGATTCCAAATGTGCTCGGGTCCTGTTACCTCATCTGACTGGCGTTGTGATCGAGCAGATCACCCGCGTGGACAGCGTGGTCGAGATCGCGGCGCGGGCACGCGGTAGCGGCGCGGTCTGCCCGGATTGCGGTCAGCGTTCATGC
>Ga0209585_10000879_pt1 | contig 11777 bp, 10 predicted proteins | sample NGEPerone_FD_185491 | JGI IMG/M metagenome (GOLD analysis project Ga0209585, IMG submission 185491) | Arctic peat soil microbial communities from the Barrow Environmental Observatory site, Barrow, Alaska, USA - NGEE Permafrost154B-one... | ecosystem: Environmental > Terrestrial > Soil >... | reverse complement strand
GCCTTCGGTCCGAGCGCGTAGGACAGGCGCAGGAACCCGCTCGGACCGAAGGCCTCGCCGGGGACGACGGCGACCTCGACCTGCTCGAGGATGAGCGTCGCGAGCTCGGCGGACGTCGTCGGGGTCACCCCGCGGATCGTGCGACCGAGGACGCCCTCGACCGACGGGTAGGCGTAGAACGCGCCGCGGGGCACCGGGATCTGCACGCCGTCGATCTGGCCGAGCATCGCGACCATCGTCCGGCGACGCCGGTCGAACGCCGTCCGCATCATCTCGACCGCGGACAGGTCGCCGGTCACCGCGGCGATGGCGGCACGCTGCGAGACGTTCGCGACGTTGGACGTCAGGTGCGACTGGAGGTTCGTCGCGGCCTTGATGACGTCCGCAGGCCCGATCATCCAGCCGACGCGCCAGCCCGTCATCGCATAGGTCTTGGCGACACCGTTGAGCACGATCGTCGTGTCGGCCAGCTCCGGGACCGCGCGCACGATGGGTGTGAACACCGCGTCGTCGTACGTGAGGTGCTCGTAGATCTCGTCGGTGAGGACCCAGATGCCGTGCTCGTGCGCCCACCGGCCGATGGCCGCGGTCTGCTCGGGGGAGTACACCGCGCCCGTCGGGTTGGACGGCGAGCAGAACAGGAGCGCCTTGGTGCGCTCGGTCCGGGCGGCCTCGAGCTGCTCGACGGTCACGAGATAGCCCTGGTCGACACCCGCGAACACCTCGACCGGGACGCCCCCCGCGAGCCGGATGGCCTCGGGGTACGTCGTCCAGTAGGGCGCGGGCAGCAGGACCTCGTCGCCCGGGTCGACGACTGTCGCGAACGCCTGGTAGACGGCCTGCTTGCCACCGTTGGTGACGAGGACCTGGCTCGGGCTGACCTCGTAGCCCGAGTCGCGCAGCGTCTTGGCGGCGATCGCCTCGCGGAGCGCGGGCAGGCCCGCGGCCGGCGTGTAGCGGTGGTTCGCGGGGTCCTTGGCGGCGGCGACGGCGGCCTCGACGATGTAGTCGGGTGTCGGGAAGTCGGGTTCGCCCGCGCCGAAGCCGATGACCGGACGCCCGGCCGCCTTGAGCGCCTTGGCCTTCGCGTCGACGGCGAGCGTCGCGGACTCGGCGATCGCCGCGATGCGGGCCGAGACGCGGGGCTTGGGGGTGAAGACAGGCTGTGCAGGCGTGTTCTGGCTCACCGGTCCATCTTGGCAGACTCGCGGTGCCCGGCACCGTCCCGCGACCCCATCGCGTGGAATCGGTGTCGACCCGCTTCGATTCGACCGGGTTCGACCGTGGGCCGCCTCTCGCGTAGAGTGAACCCCCGGCGGTTGACGTCCGCCATGATGAGCCATGCCCGCACATCGGCAGGACCGGGGATTCCGGGGCTGCCGATCGCCGGTCAGCGCCCGTCGTGGTGGCCCAGGCCGTCGTAGGGCAGTGGCGCAATTGGTAGCGCACCGGTCTCCAAAACCGGCGGTTGCGAGTTCGAGTCTCGCCTGCCCTGCGCACGCAACCACGGTCCGACGACCATCGACGTCGGACGCGTGCGAGCCTCCGGCACACCTGCCGGGTGATCGCACGGCACACGACGAGACGTAGGGGACAGCTGTGAGTGACACCGCACCAGCAGCGGCGCCCGACGCCGAGGGCTCCGCCCAGCGCGCCGAGCGTCCCGAGCCCGCGCGCCGCGGGTCCGAGCGCGCAGGGATCTTCGCGCGGGTCGTCCTGTTCGTCCGTCAGGTGATCGCCGAGCTGAAGAAGGTCGTGCGTCCGACCCGGTCGGAGCTCATCACCTACACCGGAGTCGTCCTGGTCTTCGTCGCGATCGTCATGGCGTTCGTGATGGTCGTCGACTTCGGCATCGGCAAGCTGACGTTCCTGATCTTCAGCAGCTGACCCACAGCACCATCGGTCGGTCGGGAAACCCGCCGTCCCCCGCAGCACAGACGGTTTGAGAAAGCAGGTTCGCAGTGTCGTATGAGTCGCAGGAGCCCGAGCAGGGCGCTGCCGAGACGGAGCTCGAGGACGCCCTGGCGTCGGCCCGGGCGGTCGAGGTGCCCGCCGCAGGTTCTTCCGACGCCGACGCCGACGCCCCTGAGGCGGAGGCCCCGGACGAGGCTGCTGTCGAGGACGCCACCGAGCCCGCCGAGGACTCGACCGAGCCCGTCGAGGAGGCCGAGCAGGCCGCCGAGGACGAGCCCGACGTCGAGGACGAGCCCGACGTCGAGGAGGACCCGGTCGCGGCGTTCAAGGCCCAGCTGCGTTCGCAGCCCGGGGACTGGTACGTCATCCACTCCTACGCCGGGTACGAGAACCGCGTGAAGGCGAACCTGGAGAACCGCACCCAGAGCCTGAACATGGAGGACTACATCCACCAGGTGGAGGTCCCCATGGAGGAGGTCACGGAGATCAAGAACGCGCAGCGCAAGATCGTGCGCCGCGTCCGGATCCCCGGGTACGTCCTGGTGCGCATGGACCTGACGGACGAGTCGTGGGGCGCCGTGCGCCACACGCCGGGCGTCACCGGCTTCGTGGGCCACACCCACCAGCCCGTGCCGCTCACGCTCGACGAGGTCTTCTCGATGCTGGCGCCGTCGCTCGAGCCGAAGACGTCGGCCCAGGCGGCACGTGCGAGCGCGGAGATCAAGGTCGACTTCACGATCGGCGAGTCGGTGACCGTCACGGACGGCCCCTTCGACACGCTGCCCGCGACGATCTCCGAGATCAACCCGGAGAACCAGAAGCTCAAGGTGCTCGTCTCGATCTTCGGCCGGGAGACCCCGGTCGAGCTGTCGTTCAGCCAGGTCGCCAAGATCTGACGAACGACCAGGACCACCGATGACGTCGCGCGGCGTCGTCGGCCGCTAGTCACACCGAAGTTCACGAATAAGGACCCGACATGCCTCCCAAGAAGAAGGTCACCGGCCTCATCAAGCTCCAGATCAAGGCTGGGCTTGCCACGCCGGCGCCGCCGATCGGACCCGCACTGGGTCAGCACGGCGTCAACATCATGGAGTTCTGCAAGGCGTACAACGCGGCCACCGAGGCCCAGCGTGGCGACGTGATCCCCGTGGAGATCACGGTCTACGAGGACCGCACCTTCACGTTCATCACGAAGACCCCGCCGGCAGCGGAGCTCATCAAGAAGGCCGCCGGCGTCGCCAAGGGCTCGCCCACGCCGCACACCGTCAAGGTTGCGACGCTGACGGCTGCCCAGGTCCGCGAGATCGCGACGACCAAGCTCGTCGACCTCAACGCCAACGACCTCGCCGCCGCCGAGAAGATCATCGCCGGCACCGCACGTTCGATGGGCATCACGACCCAGTCCTGACCGACCCCGGCCAGACCGCAGCACCTCGCATCACCAGCAGCACCCGAGAAGTTCAGTGGCAGGGCCTTGTGCGGCCCGCTGACCACGACTGCCGAACCAAGGAGACTCCAGCAGATGACGAAGCACAGCAAGGCGTACCGCGCCGCAGCCGAGAAGATCGAGGACGGTCTGCTCTACGCGCCGCTCGAGGCTGTCCGCCTCGCGCAGGCCACGTCGATCGCCAAGTACGACGCGACCGTCGAGGTGGCCTTCCGCCTCGGGATCGACCCCCGCAAGTCGGACCAGATGGTCCGCGGCACCGTCAACCTGCCCCACGGCACCGGCAAGACCGCCCGGGTCCTGGTCTTCGCCACGGGTGAGCGTGCCGAGCAGGCGCGCGCCGCGGGCGCCGACATCGTCGGTGGCGACGAGCTGATCGAGAAGGTCGCCGCGGGCTACACGGACTTCGACTCCGCTGTCGCGACGCCTGACCTCATGGGCAAGGTCGGTCGACTGGGCAAGGTCCTGGGCCCGCGCGGGCTCATGCCGAACCCGAAGACGGGCACCGTGACGCTCGACGTCGCGAAGGCCGTCTCCGACATCAAGGGCGGGAAGATCGAGTTCCGCGTCGACAAGCACGCGAACCTGCACTTCATCATCGGCAAGGTCTCCTTCAGCGACATCCAGCTCACGGAGAACTACGCCGCTGCGCTCGACGAGGTGCTGCGCGCCAAGCCGGCGTCCTCGAAGGGCCGCTTCATCACGAAGGCCACGTTCTCCACGACGAACGGTCCGGGGATCCTCGTCGACCAGAACAAGGTCAAGAACCTCACGTCCGAGGACGCCGCCGCCTGACGTCCCCCCGCACGCACGAAGGCCCGGTCCGCAGGTCGGACCGGGCCTTCTCGCGTGCGGGCACGCGTCGCCGCGGCGCGCTCGCCCGGTCCCCCCTGCTGATCGGGCGAGTGCACCGCGAGGTCAGGGCAGGCGGGCGCCGCCGGTCACGAGGTCGAGCGGGCGCGCCCAGAGTGCGGCCAGCCACTCGTGGTCCTCGACGGTCGCCGACGCGCCGTCCGCGGCGAGATGCGCACTCCACTCCACCGCGGTGGCGACAGTGCGGGCCACCGCGAGTGCTCGAGTGGGCTCGGCAGCCCCGCCGAGCGCGCGGTAGGCCACGAGGAAGTCCGCGACCGGATCGAGCTGCCAGCCGGGCTCTAGCGCCGGGCCCAGGACGACGGCGATCCAGTCCAGTGCCGAGGCGACGTCCCACCGGGCATCACCCCTGCCCGTGGCCGCGCCCGGAAGCAGCTCCACCGGTCCGAGGCGGCAGTGCGCGGCCCGCGTGATCACGACGTCGTCGCCTGCCTCGCCGTGGACCCACTGCGATGTGGACCACCCGGAGCGGGCCTCACGGACGGCCCGCAGGGTCGACGGGTGCGCCCGGACAGCCCATGCGCGTCCGGCCACGGCAGGGAGCTCGGTCACCCACGCGGGCACGGGTTCCTCGCGGAGCACCCACGGCAGCGGGGCCACGGGCGTGCGCAGATCGACGGGCGTGCGATGCAGCTCGATGAGGCTCGCGGCCCATGAGCACAGCAGCTCGGTGAGGTCGGAGCGGATCGCCGCAGTCGGGCCGCGCCGGTGCAGTCCCGCGAGGACTGCATCGAGCTCGGCTGCGAGGGTGGTGCCCACGACGCCGTCAGAGCGGGCGATCTCACCCTCGGCGGAAGGCCCGAGTCCAGCTCCAGCGTCCGGCGTCGGGTCTGCTTCGCGAGACGCAGCAGCTCGCAGGACGACGAGCTGCCGGGTGCCCACCGCCGTGAGAGTCGTGCCGTCAGGCGAGATCGACATCTGCATCAACACTCCTGTGACGGACTTCTAGTACGGCAGCCACTGCGTGACGCATGTGCCGCCCTCGCTCGTGCACTCCAACCGGAGCGGTCCGTCCGGGCGGACGTCGAACCGGAAGTACCCCACCTCGTCGGTGTCGATCGTTGCCACGTCACCCTCGGGCGTGCGCAGGGTGACACGCCCCGGCCCGGCGGGAAGCAGCTGGCCTTCGATCGACGACGCCTCCACCTCCACCTCGACACCGAGCGAGTCCCCCTCGAACAGGAGGGTCCGGAAGTTTCCCCCGGAGCTGTCGCGGACGCCGACCGGCGCGTCGAGCGCTGCGGAGTCATAGATGAGCTCGAGCAGCAGCAGGTCCGTCTCGAGTCCGGCGCGGCTGTCGATCATGCCCCGGTGCGCACGGAACGCCACGTCGGCGCTGGCTACGACCCGGTCGTAGGTCTCCGCCTCGGTGATTGCGGGGGCCAGCTCTGCACCGAGCGCCTCGTCGTCCACCCAGGGCGAGCTAGGTCGCTGGGGGGTGCGGGCGCGGTCATCCGAGTGCCAGGACATCGCGTCCTCCTTCATCTGCGGTGGGGGCCGTCCAGGCCCTCACGTAGTTCTTGATCGCCGCCGTCTGACGCAGGCGTGCGAGTCCTCGACCCCGGGTGGGGCCGATGGAGCCGACGGGTACCCCGAGCCTCTCCGCGATCTCCGCGTAGCTCAGCGGCGGGTCGGCGGCGAGCAGCAGCAGGATCTCGCGCTGGTGGACGGGCAGCTCAGCCAGGCCCTCGCGCAGTGCCCTCTCTCGCTCGATGTGCAGAACCCGTTCGTCCATGTCGGAGTCGGAGACGCCGTCGAGCCGACCACCCTGAGGGTCGACCGGCACGGTGCGCCGGTTCGCGTTGGTGACGCGGATGCACTCGTGGCGCGCCGTGGTCGCGATCCAGCCCGGCAGCGCGTGCGGGTCCCGGAGCTTCTCCAGGTTCTCGAGCAGGTTCAGCCACACAGTCTGTGCGACGTCCTCCGCCTGGTGCGGGGTGAGCCGGAACTGGCGCACCCGGGCCACCACGGCCGGGGTGTGCCGGCGAACGATCTCACCCCATGCCCGCGAGTCCCCGCCCAGAGCGCCCGCCACCAGCGCGGGGGCGTCCCACCGGCGGTACGGGTCCTCTTCGTCCATGTCTGCGTCCCTTCGTCCTGCGACTCGGGTGCCATCATGGCGCGCGGTGGGAACGGTGCCTAGCACGTCAGACCCCCGGCAGGATGTCGAACGTCTGGCCGAAGTCCGGCATGGGCCGGCCCGTGGCCAGCAGCCGGACGTAGGCCTGACGTGCCGAGAGCTTGTGCTCCTGCATGAGGCGTGCCACCGCGCCCGCGACCTGCGGAGCTGCAAATGACGTCCCGCTCCAACGCGAGAATGCGTCGGCGGGGAAGGACTCGGGGTCTTCGGTGAAGTCGGGCGACTGCTCTCCCTGGACGTAGGTGGACAACACGCCCTCGCCGATGGCGGAGCAGTCGACCCACCAGCCGCGGCTCGAGAACGAGCTGGGCCGCAGGTCGGCCGTGAGGGCACCCACCGACACCACGCGCCTAAAGGCAGCGGGCCAGGTGGGCGTCGTGTCTCCGAAGTTCCCGGCCGCAGCGACAATGAGGACGTCCTCGCCGCGCTCGAGCTCGATCTCGCGCACGACCTCGAGAGCGGCGTTGATCGCGAGCGACGGCTGGTTGTACTGCGTCTGGGTCCCGAGCGAGAGGTTGACCACTTGGGCGCCGTCCCGCACGGCCCGGACGATGGCGCAGGCCACGTCGATCTCGCTTCCGGTGCCACCCGTGCCGAGCGCCCGGTACATCGTGATGTCGGCGGTGGGCGCGACCTGGGCGATGATGCCGCTCACGAACGTCCCGTGCCCTGCGGAGAAGTCGAGGAAGCCGTCCAGGGGATCGGCATCGAGCGGGTCGACGTTCGTGTCGACGGCGTGGGTGGCCGGCTCGTCCTGGGTGATCCGCGGGATGCCCGTCAGCCATCCGTCACCCCGGAGCGCCCCGTCGATTCCCGTGTCGATGATCGCGACGCGCGCGCCGTCACCGTCGCCCGTCGCGAACGTGGCGTACGAGTGGAAGTCGCCGATCGTCGGCACCGCGACGCCGCTGAACGGCTTCACGATCGGACCGAGCGGCGCGATGTGTGTCAGCGAGGCGGCGAACCCGCGGGCGCGCAGCTCGCTGACGGTGTCCTCCAGGTGCTCCGTCGTGGTCGGCTTCGAGCTGACCAGCCTGACCAGACGGCTCTCCAGGTCGGTGCAGCCGAGGTCGGCCTCGACAAGTCCGCGCCGCAGGACGTACGTCCGCACGCCTCGGTCCTGCCACGACGACGCGGTCACCAGGATCTCGCCCGCCACCACCATGGTCTCGAGCCCGTCGTCCTTGACGATGACGTCGAGCCGGGTGTCGTGGCGGATGCTCCACCGCTCCTGGACGGCCGTGTTGAGCCGACGACGAAGACCGTGGTCCGTGCGGCGTTGCGCCAGCTCGTCGACCTGCCGCTGACGCGCTGTCGTACCCGCGCCGGAACTGGCTCAACGGCCGCGCCCGTCCGGTAGTCGCGCCCGAAGTACGGGGTTCGTCCGCTGACGTGGTCACATGCACTCCTTGCTCGCCTAGACTCCGAAAGATGTGCCCGTCCGACCTCGGATCTGAGCCGCCTTCGCCGGACGACGAGCCTCACGCCATACCAGAGGCTCGAGCTGACCTCCTGATACATCTCAGCTCGTTGATGGACGCCGTCGACGTCGATCCGAGGGCGGTGGAGCCTCAGGCGCGGGCCGTCGTGATGGTGGCGCGTACGCGGAAGGATCCCGAGCTGATCGGGCTGAGCCTACGGCTCTTGGCCGCGACATTTCGGGCACGATGGGACGATTCGTCAGCACGCCCCCTGCTCGACGAAGCTCTGCGGGTCACTCGACGGCACGGCGTGTGGCGTGTCGTTGCCACGGTGCTGGCCAGCCGCGCGTCAGTCCTGCACGATCTCGGCGACGCCCGCGCGGCGGCGCGGGACCTCGACGCGGCGATCGCCGCGATGAGCCGGGCGACGGATGTCGAGCCCGAGGAACGCGCTCGCTTCTTCGGTCGGGTCGGGCTCTCGCTCGCGATCGTCGAGCAGCATGCCGGACGGCTCGCCGAGTCCGAGCAGCGGTACCGGTCGCTCCTCGCGGCCGGAGGCCTGGAGCCGCGTTCGGCGGCGATCGCGACGAACAACCTGGCCCTTGTCCTGGCGGAGCGCGGCGACTACGACGAGGCGATCCGCGCTGCGGATGCCGCTGTGGCGCTCGCGACCTCGCAGGTGCCGAGCCTCGAAGCTCCTCTGGTGCAGAGCCGCGCGTGGATCGCCGTGCGGGCCGGCCGCTTGCAGGAGGGCATGCGTGACTTCGACCGGTCGGCCCAGGCGTACGTCGACGCCGGCATACCGCTGGGGGAGTACTACACGGAGTACGCCGACGCGATGACGGATCTGCGGCTGCTCCCCGAGGCGGCCGCTGCAGCCGCCCGAGCGGTCGACGAGCTCGGCGCGGCCGCGCTCCAGCTCATGCTGACCGAGGCACAGATGCGACTCGCGCGAATCTTCCTCCTGACCGGTCGTCCGCAGGAGGCCGGAGAGCTGGCGGACGTGGCTGCGCGGGCGGCTCGGCGTCAGCACCGGTCGACGTGGTCCGCCCGCGCCGAGCTCATTGGCGTGGAGGCCAGGCGGCAGGCTGGGAAGGCTGGGGTGGACGAGCTCGCGGTCGCGCGCCGGGCAGCAGGTCGCCTCGAGAGCTCCGGCGACCTGCACAGTGCCGTCGAGGCGTACCTCGTTGCGGGTCGGGTGGCCCTCGACCAGGATCAGCCGCGTGCCGCCCGACTCGCGCTGTCCCGGGCCCGGTCGCTCGCCGGCCGGGGCCAGGTGCTCGTGCGACTGCGCGGCAGGCTCGCGGGCGCTCTGGAGGAGCGGGCGTCGGGACACCCGACCGACGTTCTCGCCGAGTGCCGCGCCGGCCTGCGCGACCTTGCCGTGCACCGATCCTCCTTGCCCACGATCGAGCTGCGCGCGCTTGCGTCCGGGCACGGCGCCGAGCTGGGCGAGATCGGGCTGGGGGTCGTGCTGGCCGGGTCGTCGCCCGCACGGGCGCTCGCGTGGATGGAGCGGACACGCGCTGCTGCGCTGAGCACCCGGCTGCCGTCCTGGGACGCCGTCGTCGGCCCTCGCCACCCCGTCGACCGGACTGTGGGAGGCGCCGTACGCGATGCGCCGCCGTCCGCGGTCGGTCGGGACATGCGGGTCCCGGTGGTCGACTGGTCGACCCGGCCGGAGTCCCCGACGAAGATGGTCCCGCTGCCCCGCGTGCCGGGTCTTGCCGCCATCCGGGAGGCGCTCGACGGGCGGACGCTCGTCGAGTTCGGGAAGTTCGAGGGTCGGCTCGTCGCCGTCGTCGTCGAGCCGCGACGGGCAAGACTCGTGGAGCTGGGCGGCGGCGACGACGTCGCGACCGAGCTCCGGCCGCTGTTGTTCTCCCTGCGCCGGATGGCCAACCCCCGCGGGGACGCCGCCTCGGAGGCGGCCCGCGCGAGCGCCGACCTGCGCATCGCCCGGCTGCGTGACTTGCTCGTCGCGCCGCTGGGGGTCGGCGACCAGGACGAGCTGGTGATCGTGCCGGTCGGCATGCTGCGCGGCGTGCCGTGGTCCTGCCTGCACGACGGCCCGCTCGCCCAGGCTCCGTCCGCGACGTTCTGGGTCCGCACCCGGCACGCCGCGCAGGCCAGGGACGGTGCCGGGCGGACAGTCCTGGTGGCCGGGCCGGACCTGACGGGCGCGAGCGAGGAGGTCGAGGCCTTGCGCGCAGTCCATCCCGGTGCCCAGGTGCTCACGTCCGATCGCGCGCGTGCCCAGCAAGTCGTCGCAGCACTGGCCGACGCGGGCCTCGCGCACCTCGCCTGCCACGGCGCACCCCGATCCGACAACCCGATGTTCTCCTCGCTGCTGCTCGCGGACGGACCGGTGACGGTCCAGGAGCTGCACGGTGCCGGGGTCGCGCCGCACCGGCTGGTGCTCGCGTCGTGCCACTCGGGTGCCGACGTCGCGTACGCGGGGGACGAGGTGCTCGGTTTCGTCAGCGCCATGCTGGCGCAGGGTACGGCGGGTGTGGTGGCCAGCATCGCTGCGGTGCCGGACGTGGCTGCGGTCCACCTCATGCTCGAGCTGCACCGCGGCCTGCGCGAGGGTCTGACGCTCGCGCGGGCGCTGCACGCAGCCCGCGGGCGCCTCGACCTGTCGACACCGCAGGGCTTCGTCAACTGGTGCACCTTCAGCGCCCACGGCGCTGCCTGAGCCGGGCAGGGCTCGCACCGTAGCCACCTGGTGAGATGGCTCTGGTCACTCGTGCTCGCGGGCTGTGCGGTCGGCTTCGCGTGGGCCAACGCCCGGAGGGCGAGCACCTGGGTGCGGGTCGCGCTCGCGACGTTCGCGGCGGGCGCCCTCATGAATGCCGTGGCGACCGCGCTGAACGGTGGGATGCCGTTCTCGGTGGCCGGTGGCCGGTGGCCGGTGGCCGGTGCCCGCGCGGCCGAGGAGCACCACCACCCAGTCGCCGACTCGGGTGTACCCGCTCGTGAGAGGACATCACCATGACGAAGGGACTCTCCGCCCGGCTTTTCGGACCGGTGACCTGCCCGGCTGGGTCGGATTTGGTTGCCCTCGGTCGGTGCCGTAGTCTCAGAACACCCAAGACCGCCGGTCGTCGTCCTCCTGCAGCGCACCTGTGCAGAGAACGCCCGAAGTCCCGCAGCAGCGGGAGCCAGCGCAGGTGAGAGTTTCGGTCCGCACGCCACGGCGTGCATGTCGAGCCCCGCGCCTGCGCGGGGCTCTTTGACGTTGTGGGGCCGAGAACGACCGGTGGCATCACCACCGGAAGGATTGCCATGGCGAGGCCGGACAAGGCAGCCGATGTCGCAGAGCTCACGGACCGGTTCCGCGAGTCGAACGCGGCAGTGCTGACCGAGTACCGCGGGCTCACCGTTGCGCAGCTCAAGCAGCTGCGGCGCGCGCTCAGCGGCAACGCAACCTACGCCGTGGTGAAGAACACGCTGACCGCCATCGCGGCCAAGCAGGCGGGCGTCGAGGGTATCGACTCCCACCTGGCCGGTCCTTCGGCGATCGCCTTCGTGACCGGGGATCCGGTCGAGGCAGCCAAGGGTCTGCGTGACTTCGCCAAGGCGAACCCCGCACTGGTCATCAAGGGTGGCGTCCTCGAAGGACGCGCCCTGACCGCCGCGGACATCATCAAGCTCGCGGACCTCGAGTCCCGCGAGGTTCTGCTGGCCAAGACGGCTGGCGTGCTCAAGGCGTCGCTCTACCAGGCGGCGTACCTCTTCACGGCGCCTGCGGCGAAGGCCGTTCGCACCGTCGAGGCGCTGCGCGTCAAGCGCGACGAGCCGACCGAAGACGCAGCCTGAGCCATCCGGCCCAGCCGCTTGAACCCCCCGCTTGCGCCGACCACCGAGGTCGGCGGGCACGACACGGAAGGACACGCCATCATGGCGAAGCTCACGACTGACGAGCTCATCAACGCGTTCAAGGAGCTCACGCTCATTGAGCTCTCCGAGTTCGTCAAGG
>Ga0209585_10000878_pt1 | contig 11781 bp, 4 predicted proteins | sample NGEPerone_FD_185491 | JGI IMG/M metagenome (GOLD analysis project Ga0209585, IMG submission 185491) | Arctic peat soil microbial communities from the Barrow Environmental Observatory site, Barrow, Alaska, USA - NGEE Permafrost154B-one... | ecosystem: Environmental > Terrestrial > Soil > Wetlands... | reverse complement strand
CACTTCGCCGCTTTGGTAGTTGATCCACTTTCCTCCGGGCAGGTAAACATTTCTTTCATAAACACTATCGTGAAAGAAAGGCGCCACCAAAATATCGGAGCCGAACAGGTATTCATCTTCTATTTGCCATGCACCCGGATCATCCGGATATTCAACAAATAAGGCCCTTACCATAGGCAAGCCTTTTTCAGTGCATTGCTTTGCCTGTGCATACACATAAGGCATCAGCTTATATTTCATTTCATCGCTAAGGCGGTACTCATCCAAAAAAGATTTGCTGTATTCCCAGGGTTCTTTTGGTGGTGCACCATGGCTGCGGGTGTGCGAAGTAAGAAAACCAAAAGGCGTCCATCTTCTATACAATTCTTCCGGTGTTTTCAAAACAAAGCCGCCAATATCGTGGCTCCAGAAAGAGAAGCCGGAAAGTCCGAATGATAAGCCACCACGCAAGGTTGCCAGCATGGCATTGGATGTGTTCTCTGCATCGCCACCCCAATGTACAGGGTAACGCTGGCTGCCTGCCCATGCGGATCTTGCCCAGATGATATTATCACCGGTAATTTTTTTGGTGATGTCTGCAACGGCTTTATTGTACCGGAGCGGATAAAGATTGTGTTCATAAAAACCGGTTTTACCCGAGTGATAAAAGCCATAAGGCGGAGCGGCTTCTCCAAAATCAACCTTTATGGCGCTTACACCCATTCTCAGTAAAGTATCTAATTGATTTTGGTACCACTTTACGGTAGCAGGATTTGAGAAATCAAGTATAGCATCTTCATAAGGTGAATCGCCGTTGGCATCTTTTACATACAAACCCTTGTTCATAATTTCGGGATACAAACGGTTTTTTGGAACGAAATAAGGCAATTGCCAGAGTGAAATTCTATGTCCAACTTTCCTTAGGTCGCTGATCATTTTTCCTGCATCTGTAAAACGACTTGTCGAGAATTTATAATCGGTTCTCCAGTCAGTTTCAAACCAGCCCACATCAAGATGAATCACATCGCAGGGTATCCTGTTTTCAATCAATTTGGCTGATACATCTCTTACCTGTTTTTCAGAAGAATAAGTGATACGGCTCATCCACAAGCCAAAGCTCCAAAGTGGCGGCATTGGCGCCTTTCCTGTAAGATTGGTGTATTCATTCAATATCTCTTTTGGTGAACCAATAAAAATAAAAAGATCCAGTTGATCATCACCAATCATCATGGTATTAACTCCATTAAACGATGCACCAATATCGCAGGTAATAGGTGTGGAGGTGTGCATGAACATACCATACCCGTTACTGCTCATGAAAAAAGGGATAGGCTTATACATACCCGGATTTTGAACACCATTTGCATCGTCTGTCCATAAAACAAGCTTTTGTCCACGCTTATCTAATCTTGTAAAACTTTCTCCGCATCCGAATATTTTTTCTCCTGGCGATAAAGTAAAGGACGCAGCAAAACTTTTTGACATGTCTGTTGATTGCTGCATGTAAGAGAAAGGAACAATAGGAGTAAAGGTTCCTTCATTGTCTTTTGCATGATTAGTTGAGGTGAGTAGTTTGCCATCTGCATCTCTTATTTCAATACGCCAAGGATAGTCAAATATTCTTACAGAACCGTATTCACTGGTATATTGATATCCACCATTTATTTTTGAATATTTCCAGGAATTGTCTGTAGCAGGATCTTTCACCAGCATCAGGCTATCTGTTTCTTCTTTCATATTGGTGCCTGTCTTTACCCGAAGCCTTAATGTTCGTGGTGAAACAAACTGAATGGAAAAAGGTAAAACAGGATTTACAGGATATTCGCCTTCAGGAAAAACAACTCCGCTATCAGGGCGCAACACAGCCAGTTCATTATCAAAAGCCATTCTTCTGGTATAACGGTTTCGTTGAAATTCGATATTGCCTGAAACAGTGGCAGGATTAAAATCATTAAGCCTATCTGCTAAAAAATAAGTGTTGGCAAAATTTCTGAATGCCGGACTTATATCAACTGGTTCGTTGATGAGTGGTTGCATTTGTGCTGATAGGCAATTGCTCCAAACCAAAAAAGCAATCCCTAAAATTCTTTTAAAAAAAATGGATGACATGAATGAAGTTTTAATAATTAAATAAATTTATAACCCCCTTTAATGCTGCTTCTTACCTGAAATCAAAATATAAAGTGCCTTTCAATGGCACATTCCCCTGCCTGACATTCTTCTGGCTTTGCGGACCCATTATTTCTGCACGTTGAAACTTGGTACCTATAGCTGAAATACCATGCAAAAAACCAATATTACCTTCCGGGAAAGCCGGACTTGTATTGTTGTTGGCTGCTGCTTTTGGTTTTTCAGGATGTAACATTTCTAAGTAAATATTTTGCTGATTAGTGTACACGGTAAAGTCACTTTCTTTATTTTGTATTTTCACCCAATATAATTCTGAATGCCATCCTTTAAATTCAGGATAGTTCCAACTTTCACCGGTGACAGTATTGTTAAATGCTTTTTGCCAAACACCCAACTGTTGTCCTTTCAACCTGTTCTTCCAAACACGGTAAGGCCCCCGGCCCATCCACTTCATTCCATTAATTTTTTCTTCGGGATAATGGAAGGTGATGCCCATAAAATCAGTCGTGTCTTTTGTGATATAGCTATATTCTAACATTGGAAGTTTGCCGGATTGAAAGATCCATTTCACATTCAGGCTGTCTCCTTTATACAACGGCTCTACAACAATAACATCTCCCTGTTGTAAATATTTAAATTGACTCAAATATTGGGTACAACTTGCTAAAGACGGACCGCCACTTAGAGAAATAACTTTTTTACCATTAAAAACTTTTTGAAGAAAGCCATTTTTTTTATCGAAATAATATGAGAGTCCGTCACAGGAAACTGCGAGAGAATGCTCATCTTCTCTGGTACTAATTGATTGGCTTTTTACAAAAGCGGGTATCTCTTTTACAATTTCTGCGGGTGTATGTATAGCCCAGCTCCAGGTGCAAATGGTATCGCCATTTGCATTAATTACTGAAAGATAAAATGCATCTGCATGAGAATTTCCAGGCAAAGGAATATGCAATATAGTTTTTTCCCCTGGTGCAACTGAATGTAATTTTGCGGTTCCTTTTTGAATAACTTTTGGGTTGATAATTTTTTCATTTGCACCAGGGAATGAAAGTAACTTCCATTTGAAAATACATTGATTTAAATTAGTATAGAGATACCTGTTCTCTACTTCAATATTGCCACTAAAATTTTTTGCGGCCTTTTTTGTATCAATATAAACGGGACTCCAGATTTCTTTGATAGTATAATAACTTCCTTCTTTTTCGCGATGAGGACCCAGAATACCGTCAGGCGCTGCATTCCCGGCTACATCAATGCTGTCATGCCTGTCGGCACGCACAATACCTTCGTCATGAAACGACCATAAAAAACCTCCCGCTGCACGTGGATACATCATCATCTCATTCCAAAAATCTTCCAGCGCCGCACCCTGTCCGCCATCAAATAATCCATGCATAAATTCTGTTGGAAAAAATACTTCTTTGCCTTTGGTAACTTCATTTTGTACATACTTAAAATCGGGATAGTGCTTGGTATTGGTACCATTGAATCGTTCCCAGGGATGAATCACCAGTCGGTTTTGCGGATCATATAAAGCATAGTCTCCATCCAATGCACGATTCCATCCTCCTTCATTGCCATTATCCCAAATTACTATGGATGGGTGATTTACGTCACGTACAACCAATTCCTTTACCAGCTTTCTGCCAACCGTTGTATCATACGCTGCCTGCCAGCCTGTAAGTTCATCAAGCACAAATAATCCCAAAGAATCACATAGATCTAAAAAATCTTTGTCAGGCGGGTAATGGCTCATGCGGACAGCATTCATGTTCATGCTTTTCATTAATTTTATATCCAGCAGATGAACGCTGCGGCTTAGTGTGCGACCCGTTTCCGGCCATTCGCTGTGGCGGCATACTCCTTTAAAGATTATCTTCTTTCCGTTTACATAAAAGCCATCACCCTTTCTTAATTCCGCTGTGCGAAACCCAAATCGTTGTTTAATAGTATGAATCATTTTTGTTCCTTCCTTAATAGAAACTATAACGTTATACAGGTTGGGCTGTTCCGGGTTCCATAATTTAATGCCGGTAAAATGATGATGCAGCATACTATCACCAATGGATAATCGAAAAGGCTTATCAACTGCTTTCTCTTTCAAATCATACACTTGCGCTTCAATTGTATGTTTAGCGCCGGCGTTACTAAATACCTGCATATTGAAATCACCATTTGCTTTTGCATCTATCGCTATTCTCTCGATAAAAGTTTGTGGAACTATTTCTAAATATACCGGCCGGAATATGCCTCCGAACAACCAGAAATCCGCTTTGCGCTCTGCCCTGTTAATGGAGGCATTGGTTGATTCTTTGCTGACTGTTACCTCCAGCAGGTTGGTTTTATCAAAATCAATTAAATCAGTTATATCATATTTGAATTCATAAAAACCGCCCTGGTGAGCAGGCCCTGCTGACTTCCCATTGATCTTTACTTTTGTATCTGTCATGGAAGCATCAAAGACAATAAATATTTTTTTACCCTTATACTTCGGTGCAACTTTAAAATTGTATTTGTATAATCCCTTCTCATCAGGATTGTTAGTATCCTGATAATAGTTGTAGGTGCCAAATCCCTGCATCTCCCAACAGGAAGGCACCGGAATTTTTGACCATTTACCACTATTGCGACCAGAGGTACACATGAAATCCCATGGCACGGTATGGTCTTTATCAGTCCCGGATAAATATTGAATAATGGTCTGCTGTGCCAGCATTTGATAAGAAATGGCTGACAGCAGAAAAATCAAAAAAACTACTTTTTTTAAATGGCTGCGCAACCTGAATGCAAAAGCAATTAATTTCATAGAATTTTTATTTAACAGGAGTTATTCTTGCAGCCCATCCGCCACCGGATGCCAGATGGATTTTCATTTTTTGATCAGCCGTAACTTTCATTATTTCTTTTTTATAATCGGTAGCATCTCTATCTGCATTGATACCATCTTTAAAAATTTCAGCTTCATAATTTCCCTTTCCTAAAAATGAAAAATTGATATCAATATCTCTTTCAGTCCAGTTGCTCATTGCGCCAACATACCAAACATTATTTTTCTCTCTCGCGATGGCTGCATACTCGCCAACATTTCCTGCTAAAGGAACTGTATTATCAAAAACCGTAGGAACTTTCGCAATGAAATCCGTGCATTCCTGTTCTTTCATATAAGCAGTAGGATTATCTGATAACATTTGCAATGGCGCTTCAAACACCACATACATCGCCATTTGATGACATCGGGTTCCCTGGCTCATTGGCATAGAATTAATTGGCCTGAAACCACTTTGGGTTGCATTACGCATGGCACCAGGTGTGTAATCCATTGGCCCTGCAATCATACGAATGAAAGGTATGGTAACATCATAACGGGGCACATCATCATTGGGAGTCCACTTCACATTTTCCATTCCTTTTACACCTTCAAAATTGATAACATTGGGATACGTTCTTTGCAAACCTGTTGGCTTAAACATTCCATGATAATCAACAATCATCTTATTTTCTGCAGCTTTTTTTGCAATAACATAAAGCGATGACACCATCTTCTGATCATCTCTATCCATAAAATCTATTTTAAATCCTTTTACACCCATGGCTGCATATTTTGCGAATACTTCATCCATTTTCAAATCAACTGCATGCCAGCCAGCCCATAAAATAATACCTACATTTTTTTGTTTGCCGTAATCAATTATCTCCTTCAAATTAATCTTAGGTGATACATCCATTAAATCAAGGTCATTGCTCCAGCCTTCATCGAGGATGATATATTCTAATTTATTGGCCGCTGCAAAATCAATATAATATTTATAGGTTTGGGTATTGATACCTGCTTTAAAATCAACATGGCTAATATTCCAGTCATTCCACCAATCCCATGCAACTTTACCGGGTTTTATCCACGATGGATCTGCAATACGGGATGGTGATGCTAATTTTTGAACCATATCATTATTAAGTAAAGAAGCATCATTATCGCTGATGATTACCACACGCCATGGAAAATTTCTTGTTCCATTTACCTGTGCAATAAAATCAGCCCGTTTTGATACCATTGTGTTTAACATTTTATAACCACCCTGTTTTACTTCCAGCGGATAAGGTGCATACACGCCCATAAAGCTTTTGTCTTTTGCATCATTCACTTTTAAAAACATACCCGGATAGTCTTCAAGATCCGCTTCAGTTATTACAGCTTTTTTTTGATCACCTAAATCTACCAGCACTGGTAAAAAGCCAAGTGTGTCTTTTGAAAATTGCGAAATATTTCTCTCTGTATATAATGCCTCGAACGATTGAATGTATTGCTCCGTGCCACGAAAATCTCTTACGAAAGGAATAAAGCATTTATAGTCCTTATCAAAATTAAAATTGGCTTCTTCGTTTACAATAGTTATCTCTCCTTTCTTTTTTGTAAAAAAGCGATAAGCAACGCCATCATTATATGCCCTGAAGATGATTCCATAATTTCCTTTACAATTTATAGTAAGTTGATTATAGATATCGGTTATGATATTTTTTTTATAATGAATTGGGACAAAAGAAGTATTTACTTTTTCGGTTTTGGTTGAGGTAATCGCAACTTTTTTACCCAACACTTCTCCTGTTTCTAATTGTAATGATATAGTAGAAGGAGATACTATAGGAGTTGTTTTATCAATAACAGACCATTCCAATTGATCCCCTGCTGCTATTTTTAAAATCATGTTTCCATCGGGGGATAATAATTGGTAATTCTTATTTTTTTGAGCCATTGTTCCTAATGATAGCATTAGGGAAAACAAGATTAAATTGATTTTCAGAAATTTCATTTTTTTAGTTTTTTAGTTTTGGTATTAATGGACTACGATCTTCCTTTGAGTTTACCAATTCAATTTTTAATTTCAAAAATTTGAGTTCATTGGATTTGTATTCATTATTATACTCTTTATTATTAAGCATGAAACTTTATGTTGTCACAAGGGCATCTTATATTTTATTTTTTTTTCGAATATCCTACCTGCTTCTGTAAAGCCTCAATGGCATTTGCCAGGTAAACAACAAGCGCATTCCAGTTAATAGCAATTTCGTTGGAATCTATCAAATTTATTAACTGAGAAATGATTTAGCTTTCCTATTTTGTTTCAATAATTATGGTTGAAGACGCCAATCCATCAGCAGATGCAATGAGTGTTATATTTCCTTTCTTTCCACTTGATTGAAGAATGGCAAGTGCAAGCCCATTCATTGCTGTATGCTGATCAGCTTTAAAAGATTCATGACTCACAGGATCGCCGCTATCAACACCAGCAATAAACCCTGCACCACTTATTTTAAAATGGATAAGATTATCTGCTGTTGGAACCATCACGCCATTTTTATCAACAATAGTTGCTGTTATAAATGAGAGATCTTTTCCATCAGAATTAATCAGATTCCTGTCGGCTTTCAAAATAATTTTTGCAGCTTTCCCGGCAGTTTTTACTTCACGCGTTAAAACTATTTTACCATTTTTTCTCGATACTGCTTTTAATGTTCCCGGCGTAAATGGTACACGCCAAACTACATGGAGATCATCAACTGATTTACTTTTTAGGCCCAATGATTTTCCATTCAAATAAAGTTCAACTTCATCGGCATTATTATAATAACCAACTACATCAACCGTATCGCCCTGTTTCCAGTTCCAGTGCGGATAAATATGTAAAACAGGTTTTTTGGTAAAGATGCTTTGATACAAATAATATACATCTTTAGGAAAACCAGCCAGGTCTATAATTCCAAAATAAGAACTGCGAGCAGGCCATGAATAAGGCGTGGGCTCGCCCAAATAATCGAATCCTGTCCAGATAAACATTCCTGAAACAAGATCGCTCTTCAATAAAGCTTTTATACTTTCTTCATGCGTAGATCCCCATGGAGTACTTACGTTGTCATAGGCCGAAACAGTATAAGTGCCATCTGGATTTTTGAAAGGAATATCCCAACGCTTAGGCCAGCGGCGGATACTATCGAATGGAATAAGATCATAATGGCCACGGGTTTCAAGAGCAGAAGTACTTTCTGTTACGATCATCTTTTTACCAGGCCATATATCATGAAACTTGTCCCATTCCTCGTGGTGATAATTAAACCCTATCAAATCAAAAGCTCCTGATAAAACAATGTTATTATGTGAGCCTGTATTATTATTGGCGGTTACGATTTCCCTGGATTGATCCAATGACTTAACAATGCTTACCAGTTCTCTCGCTATTACACGTCCGGATGTATCTCCTTTAGCAGCATTACCTCCTTGTTCGGGTATTTCATTTCCAACACTCCAGATAAAAACAGAAGGATGATTCCTGTCTCTTAAAATCTGATCCTGCAAATCTTTTTTATGCCATTCTTTCCAATACAAATGATAGTCGTAAGGATTCTTCTGTTGAGCCCACATATCAAAGGCTTCGTCCATTACGATAAATCCCATCTTGTCGCATAAATCCAATAACTCCGGTGCCGGGGGATTATGCGAAGTGCGGATTCCATTGCATCCCATTGCTTTCAATATTTCTAATTGACGCTGCAACGCTCTTGTATTGATAGCTGATCCTAATGCGCCCAAATCATGATGATCACATACTCCTAATATTTTCAAAGGTTTTCCGTTTAAGAAAAATCCTTTGTTTACATCGAAATTGAAGTAACGGATACCAAATGTAGTTTCATAAGTGTCTGCTACTTTTCCATCAACTATTAACTGAGTAACTGCTTTATATAAAACGGGTTTTTCTATTGACCATAATGCAGGGTTACTGATAGTAAAAGATTGATGTACAGATGTAGCATTACTATTTGCAGAAACACTCGCGCTGGCAATAGTTGCATTGGAAGAAAGCTTTGCTACCTGCCTGTTAGCAGCATCGAATAATATGGTATTGACAATAACATGTTTGTTGGTTGAATATTGGTTTTGGATATTAGTGGAAATATTTACCGTAGCCGACTTATTGGAAACCCTGGGTGTCGTAATAAAAGTTCCCCAGTGATCAGCGTATACTTTATCAACTGTTGTTAACCAAACATTTCTGTAAATACCTGAGCCGCTGTACCAGCGGGAATTAGGCTGTTTTGAATTATCAACTTTTACAGCAATAATATTTTTCTCATTACCATATTTAAGATAAGGAGTAAGATCGTATTGAAAAGAAATATAACCGCTTGGCCTTATGCCTAATGAATGACCATTGATCCATACTTCACTGTTCATGTAAACACCGTCAAATGAAATAAAAACAATTTTATTTCTTTCTGTTGGAGGGATTGAGAATGTTTTACGATACCAGCCAATGCCTCCCGGCAATGCGCCACCACCTGGTTTTGCAGGATTATCTTTACTAAAGGTTCCTTCAATACTCCAGTCGTGAGGAAGGTTAAGTGTTCTCCAGTTTGCATCATTTATGTTTGGCTCGCTATAAGATTGAATGGTGTCTAACTTAAATTTCCAGTCTTTATCAAAATCAATCCTGTACTTACTTTGCGCCCGAAGTTGAATAAGTGAAAAACAAAACAGGACTAGCAGCGTTGGTCTTATTATTTTTTTTATCATCACAAATATTTTATCATTAATTAAAAAAAACTAAATAGCTAATTCTAAATATAACAGGCATGCTTACATTTTTATAGTTAATGCTTTCCCATCATATACAATTTCTTTATCGGCCCTGCCTTCAAAATCCAATGCCTTTGGTTTTGTTTTATTTATCCAGAATATTTTGAAAGTGCGGCTCTTCAACATTCCATTAAAACTGCCTATTCTTGCGCCAATTACAAGTTGCTGCTTAGCTTCATTGTAATTAATAGGAATATTGCTGAACTTCCCTTTTTCGTAATTATAATTTGTATCCTCATCTTCATATAAACTGAAAGAGGCATTTTTACCTGTGTAGATATAAAGGGCGATCGTATCTGTAGCTTTTTCACCAGTGTATTGCATCTCAGGCCCAAAAGGAATTATAGAACCTTCTTTTACAAAAACCGGGATAGTATCATACGGCGCATCAACGGTTATATTTTTTCCACCGCTTGTAAATTCCCCTGAATATAAGTTGTACCATCCCTGCCCTGCGGGTAAATACAATTGCCTTTTTCGGGATTGATATTTATAAACAGGATTGATTAGTAAAGATGGGCCAAACATAAACTGATCCCCGATATTTTTAACCATAGCATCTTTTGGAAAATCCATAACAAGACCCCGCATAATCGTGTAATCATTTTGATAAGTCATGCCGGCCAAAGTATAGATATAGGGCATGAGCCGATACCTCAGCTTATCATAGTACAACATACTTTTATAGGCAGGATTATCTGCCGGAGATATGTTATAAATTTCGCGATAAGGGAACTGCCCATGCACGCGGAATAAAGGAACAAAAGAACCAACCTGATACCAACGTGTTTGTAATTCTCTCCACTCATCAAGGTCTTCTCCTTTTGCATTTTCATAGCGTCGCTCAACAGCAAAGCCACCTATATCCATTGTCCAAAAAGGCAGGCCAGACATTGAAAAGTTAAGACCGGCAGATATCTGCGCTTTCATATCCTCCCATCGTGAAGCAATATCGCCGCTCCATATTGAAGCTGCATAATGTTGCGAGCCGGCAAACCCCGAACGGGTTAAAAGAAAAACACGTTTATCCGGATCAACAGAACGTTGCCCGTTATAAATACCTTTTGCGTTTTCTAACGGATATGCATTCAGGTATTCTGCAGCTAACCCTGCCGCAGTGGGCGTCATGAGTTTCTTTCTTTTATCAGGACTTACATTTGAAAGAATGTCCGGCTCACTTGCATCCATCCACCAGGCATCTATGCCTTTGCTGTATAATTTTTTATTCAAAAGATTCCAGAACCCTTTTTTTGCGTCATTATTAAAGGCATCGTAAAACGTGGAAACATATCCCTGGGCGATCCAGTCACGCTGGCTATCGGCTACATTTCTTTTATACAACCATCCCTTTTCGTTGAACTGTTTATAGGCAGGAATTCCTACATAAAACTTTGGCCACACAGAGATCATAAAATGAGTATGATACTTTTTGTGAAGCACGCTTATCATACTATCAGGATTAGGAAACCTTGAAGCATCAAACTCCTGGCTGCCCCAATCATTTTGTTTCCAATAACTCCAGTCAAGAACTATATTATCCAAAGGGATTTTTCTTTTTCTGAATTCATCAACTGTATTTAGAATCTCATCCTGTGTTTTATAACGTTCGCGGCTTTGCCAAAAACCCATCGCCCATTTGGGAACAATGGTGGCCTTTCCTGTTATGGTGCGGTAACCGGAAATGACCTCATCCATATTATTTCCATTTATAAAATAGTAATCCAATTGCTTTCCGGCTTCTGATGCAAAAGTGAAAGCATTGGCATCTTTAGTTGCTATTGGATTGATCCATTTAGCCGATATATACGACTCACCGCCATCAGGAATCCATTGTATTTTTATCGGGTATTTTTTGTCTTTCTCAAGATTTAGTTTCAATATAGCGGAACCCGGGTTCCATGCTTGCCTCCATCGGTCTAACATCAATTTACCTTCTATCCAAACTTTTAAATAACCGGCATAGGTAAAATGGAAATCATGTTGGCCATTAAATTCAGATGCAATCGATCCTTCCCAGGTAATAACACCATTCTGCGGTT